>Ga0182024_10001122_pt1 | contig 69223 bp, 65 predicted proteins | sample P32metaG_FD_120480 | JGI IMG/M metagenome (GOLD analysis project Ga0182024, IMG submission 120480) | Permafrost microbial communities from Stordalen Mire, Sweden - P3-2 metaG (Illumina Assembly) | ecosystem: Environmental > Terrestrial > Soil > Wetlands > Permafrost | place: Sweden: Stordalen...
GGCGGGGCTCGATCCGATCGTGGCGCTCCGGGACGAATAGTTAAGGAGACAGCACGAACGAGTGTGGAGGAACCTCGGGAAGGGCCAGCGGTTTGCCCGTGCGGTTTTCCATCGTTACGTCAATCTTCAAGGTCATGGGAAGTTCAGAGGCGTCGAGCGCTCCTGCGTGGAGCAGCGCTTTCGCCAGGTGGTTCATCGCGGTGACTTGCTTTTCGAGTTCACGAGAGATGTCAGCATCTAGGTTTGCGGACCAGGAAACAACCATAAGCGGTTCGACGGCGATCTCGGTCTCGTTAGGCGGGAGTCCGGACAGCTGCGACATGTAATCAATTCGCAACGACTGAAGGTTGATGAAGCGCTCGGGCCTACCAGGCATCGTGACCTCAATGCCAGGTTGCAGGAGCAAGCGTTGTTCGTATATCGGCGTACGGCCGTCGGCGACGATAGCGTCACCCCGAACAGGTTTCGCCACCAGACGATGGAAATACGTCGGCGGGAAGTCACTGGGTACCTGCACTGAGGATGGCGCTTCGGCGAAGGGAACAAGCGCCACGCTGCAGCACGCTTCACTTTCAGTAATGACGACCCTGTGGGAGATCCTCGTTTCGCGAAACAGAGCGGCCGCAAATCCGCGGCTTTTCATTGAGGCGAGCGCGTTGCTGGCAGCGACCCACGCGAAGCTCACTGGAGTCCTCAATCGTAATTTGGCAAGCGCCTCCTGATGAGCGGAGGGATTTTGGAGCATGAGAATTGCTGCGGCGTCGGGAAAGCCTCTCGCGATGGAGTTGAGCGATGAGTCGTCCAAGGTTGGACGCAGTTCAATCAGCGCGTCAAGAAAGGCGTGAGCCATCCAGAAGCCTTCGGAATCCCAGTTGAGCCGGGGAAGCTGCTCGGGATCCTCTTGTACGAGCTGATCTGAGATGTCCGAGGCTAGTCCGACGAGGCCGCATGTGGCCGCCAGGTGTGCTCCCCACGCCTTTTCTCGAGGCGAGTCGGAATGGAGACGTTCGGTGGCCACATCACACTCGGGACGAGGCTGGCCTAGAGCTAACGCGGCGATCAACCAAATTGCGAACCGCACTCCACCAGGGTACTAGAATGAAGGAATGCTTCATGTGCCGATTCTACGCAAAGGCGTTCCGTATCGCAGCCTGGATGTCGTAAAAACTCCGCATCACCGGACGAGAGAAACGTTTGTCGAACTCAGCCAGGCCAATGTCGGATTGATCCGGCGCGATCTGCTCGAACAAAAGACGCCGCGCGAGGCGCTGGCGAAATATTCGACGGCGGAGTTGATCGCGATCAGCCGGCGGGCGGCGGATATTTTCTTCAATGACACGCTGCCGGTTGGCGACGCTGCGCAGTCGCCTGATGAGTACGTCGCGCAGCTTTCGGCGACCACGGGCATGCCGTACACGCTCGTCCGGCGCAACATGAAGAAGATCTACGCGGCGCTGGCGGAAATGGAGCAGGTGATCGCGGGGTTGACGCGCAAAATTCCGTATGAGGTGCTCGATCGCGGCTTCGGCGCGGGCTTGAGCTTTTTCCCACGCACGGAGTCGCTAGGAATCGTACTGCCGAGTAATTCACCCGGCGTTCATTCGCTATGGACGCCGGCATTCGCGCTGAAGATTCCGCTGGTGTTGAAACCGGGCAGCGCGGAGCCATGGACGCCCTATCGTTTGATTCAAGCTTTAATTCGCGCCGGTGCGCCTCCGGCGGCGTTCAGCTACTATCCGGCCGATCACGCGGGCGGCGCCGAAATTCTGCGCACGTGCGGACGCGGCATGGTGTTCGGAGACGTCGGGTCGACCAAGATTTGGGCGAACGATCCGCGCGTTGAGGTGCATGGGCCGGGGTTTAGCAAGGTCGTGATCGGCGAGGATTGCGCGGATGAATGGAAAAAATATCTCGAGGTGATGGTGACGTCGATTGCGGCGAACTCGGGTCGGTCGTGTGTGAATGCGTCGAGCGTGTGGACGCCACGGCACGGGAACAAAATTGCGGAAGCACTGGCGGAGAGGCTCTCGGAGATCATCCCGTGTTCTGCGGACGATCCTGAAGCCGAGCTTTCTCCATTCGCCGATGGCGGGGTGGCGTCGCGTATTTCCAAGATGATCGATGGGGATTTGTATACACCTGGCGCGCGTGACGTTTCTTCGTCTTATAGAGAGAAAGAAAGGTGCGTGGTGCGCGACGGGTCGACCTATTTATTGCCGACGATTGTCGAATGCTCAGTCGATCATCCGTTGGCGAATCGCGAATATCTGTTCCCGTTTGCGAGCGTGGTGGAGATTCCGCAGGCGCGGTTACCGGAGGCATTGGGGCAGTCGCTAGTGGTGACGGCGATCACGAACGATGCGGCGTTGCGGCAGCGGCTGCTGAGCTCGAATCTCGTTGGCAGACTGAATTTCGGGGCGATTCCGACGGGGCAGATTTCTTGGGATCAGCCGCACGAGGGGAATTTGTTCGATCATTTATACGCTCGGCGAGCGTTCCAGGCGGCGTGATGGAGACGCTTGAGATCGAGGGACGGCCTGCGATCAATCTCGCGTGGAAACAGAAAATGGCTGCGTTCTGGTCGATTTGGTGGCCAAGCGCGACGGCATCGCTTTTGGTGATGTTGGCCATCACCGCGGCTCGTCCTCTTGATTTGTTGGAGCTTGAAGCGTCAAGGATCAGGTTTGCCGGCAGTATTCTGTCTGTCTTCTGTCAAGTTTTTTTCGTGCCACGGCTCGTCCGAAAAAAATACAGCACCTTTCGCGTCGGAGTGTTACGCGATGGGATTTTATCGAGCCCGGCGCTCTCAATGAGCGAGACGGTCCAAGTCGCACTGAGAATAATCTGGCCTCAGGCCGCAGTTATTGCGCTCGAGGTCCTGGTTCAGATCTGGTTTGGTAGCAGTCCCCATCGGAGCGCTGTTCGCTTGGTCTCGCCCATCTGCTACTTGGCTCGTTTTTTTGTCGTTGGACCATACGCGCTATCGTTCGCCCTGAGAGCGCACTATCGAGGATTTCGCCTCGAAACCTACGGGCAAAGAGACATCTGAATCCAGGTACTCAGTCCTTCGGTCCTCGTCGCTTCGCGACCAAACGCGCGCGGTGTTACTCCACGGCGAGCTTGATTAATTGTTCGGCGTGCTTTAGTGCTTCCGCTGTGACTCGCTCTCCGGAGAGCATTCTGCCGATCTCTCTTGTGCGCTGGGCGGGTGACAACTCGACGATAGTGGCCAGCGTTCGCCCTCGCTCTTCGCGCTTTTCGACGAAGTAATGATGGTCGGCGAAACCGGCGATTTGCGGTAGATGTGTCACGCAGAGCAGTTGGTTGGACGTCGACAGTTTTTTCAAACGCCGGCCGACAGCTTCGGCGGCGCTGCCGCCAACCCCGGCGTCGACTTCATCGAATACCAGCGTGCGAGGCGTTCCCTTGGCCGGTTTAGACGCGCAGGTTTTAAGCGCCAGCGCCACGCGCGACAGTTCGCCGCCCGAGGCGATGCGGTCGAGCGGTTTGGGTTCCTCACCTGCGTTGGCCGACATCAGGAATTCGACGGAATCGGCGCCGTGTTCGGACCAGGGGGCCGGAGCGACTCGGATCTCGATGCGGGTGCGCTCCATCGCTAGAGACGCCAGTTCGGTTTCGATGTTCTTCGACAGGCGCTTTGCAGCGGCCGTTCTTGCCGCGGTTAACTTCTTTGCAGCGGCTTCGTAGGCCGCGGCCAGCTCGGCGACCTCTTTGCGTAACGCCGTTTGCCGGTCGCTCGATGTCTCGACGGCATTCAACTCGCGGCGGACATCGGCTAAAAAAGCGAGCACTTCGTCGATGTTGGACCCATATTTCCGCTTCAGTTTTTCGAGCGCCGCCATGCGAGCTTCGAGTTCATCGAGCCTGACGGGATCGGCTTCGAGCTTACCCAGATAGTGGCGCAACGCGTCGGCGCCCTCTTCGACCATGAAGACGGCGGGCTTCAGAGTCGCGGCGATGGTGGCGACACCTTCGTCGATGCGCGCCAGCTCGTCGAGTTTTTTCAGGACGACTTGCAACTGCGCGGTCGCGCTCTCTTCCGCGTCGTACAGTGCTGAATATGCGGCGTTCGCCGACTCCTCGATCTTCACGACATTTCGCAGAATACGGCGTTCGTTTTCAAGCTCGGCGTCCTCTCCGGCGCGGGGTGAAACAGTCTCAATTTCATTGCGCTGAAAGGTCCAAAGATCGGTGAGACGAAGTTTTTCCTGCGCGGTGCGGTCGAGTTCTTCCAGCTCGGCGGTGGCGCGGCGCCAGCGGTCATATAACGATGCGATGGCGGCGTCCGATCCGGCGAACGAGTCCAGCATTTCCCGCTGGGCGTCGGATTCGAAAAGCTGCTGCTGGTCGTGCTGGCCGTGAATATCACCCAGGTGCGGCGCCAGTTCCCGAAGCAGCGCGCCGGTGACAGGACGGCTCGCGACGAACGCTCTCGACTTGCCATTGGCGAGAATTTCCCGCTCGACGAGAACTTCATTGTCCTCCACCTCGATACCTGCGCCGTCGAGCAACCGGACGAGGGCGGGATTGGCCGACACTTCGAATATACCCGAGATACGGGCGCGGTCGGCGCCGGCGCGAACCATTTCAGCGGACGCGCGTCCGCCGAACAATAAGCCAAGCGCATCGACTACGATGGACTTGCCGCTGCCGGTTTCTCCGGTGAGCAAGTTGAGCCCGCGGTGGAATCGAACACGGACCCGCTCAATCACGGCGTAGTTTTCGACCGCAAGTTCGGCGATCATACGATTGCGGCTGCTGCTGGCACTCGATCAGATTATAACCTCCAACACAGTGTTCCAAAAATTTATCGGACGCGCCCTTTAGCCAGGGTTTACTTCGACTGACACGAAGACCGGTCATATACCGACGGACATCCAACGCACGCAGGCCCTCAGGGCAAGTGACTAGTATTACCCCTCTTGGCCGGTTCCGCTCTCCGTTGGCAGAGCACATGAACTCCTTGTCTATAAATTAGGGGACGTTGGGGCGGATGTTTGCGGATGAAAGTGGGATGTTCTTGAAAAGGATTGAAATACAGTTTGGGGCGGCAACGCCAATGGCCACCAAAACATTTCTTTCCTCTTCTGTTTGATAGGCGTTTCCGCTTACAATGAAATTGGGTGCAAACGGGAACCTTGAACCAGCTCTTTCTGGAAGTCAACTTCTGGGAGCTAGTGAAGATCGCCGGGACAGTGACCTGGGCAGTGCTGGGAACCCTGGCGATATTTTCACTTGCCTCCTGGACCATTATTTTCTCGAAATGGAGCGCGTTCCGGCGGGCGCGCAACGCGAATTTGCGGTTCCTGCGGGCGTTCCGCAAGTCGACGCGCCTGGATGCGGTCGCCGCCGCCACGGAGCAGTTTCGCGCCGCGCCCCTAGTGGTCGTTTTCGATTTCGGGTACAGCGAGGTCTGCCGGCAAATGGCGGCGCGCGGCACGATCAACAACAAAATCGCGCTGGAGCGCACGCTCCAAATCGGCATGAGCGAAGAGATCAGCCGCCTGGAGCAGAGCATGACCTGGCTGGCGACCATCGCCACAGTTTCGCCTTTTATCGGCCTGTTTGGCACGGTATTGGGCATTATCGACGCGTTTCAGCAACTGGCCGTGGCGGGATCGACCAGCATGCGGACGGTGGCTCCGGGCATCGCGGCGGCGCTGATTACCACCGGCGTGGGCCTGTTCGCGGCGATTCCGGCGGCGGTGTTTTACAACTACTTCGGAAACGCGGTCAAGGAGATGGGCGCGCGGATGGAGGATTTTTCGCTCGAATTCCTCAATATGACGGAAAGGAATTTCGAGGAGCCGAAATAAACTAGTTATATGGCGTTCTCCCTAGGTGGATCGAGTGGCGGATTGCGCGGACGGCGTCGCTATGGCGCGTCCCACGGAATGCTTTCGGAAATTAATATCGTTCCTTTGGTGGACGTGGTGCTTGTGCTGCTGATCATCTTCATGCTGACCGCGCACGTGATGGACTACGGCCTGGAAGTGGACGTGCCGAAGGTCAGGTTCACCAAGGAAAACAACGATGTGCTGCCGGTGGTCACGATTACCAAGGACCAAACCTTGCACCTCAACGAAAAACCCGTCAACATTCATGACCTCCCAACGCAGCTCGCGCAGCGGTTCAACGGTCAGAAGGTGGTCTACGTGGCGGCGGACAGTTCTATCCGGTGGGACATGCTCGCGACGGTATTTGCGGAACTTTCGGCGGCGCAGTTCCAGGTCCGGGCGGTAACGAAACCATTGGAGGGGAAAGGGCAATGACCGACGGCGTCCTGATGCGGCCGGATCCGATGGGGCGATCGTTCGCCTTCGCGATCGCGCTGCACGGGTCCCTGCTCGGAGTTGTTCTGCTCGTGAATTGGATCTACGCTAACGGCGAGAAGTTCGGAGAACGGGACGCTGGTGGCGCAAGCATCGGCGTGGAAGCGGTGGATAAGATTCCGCTGCCCCACTCGGGTCCGCAGAATCCGGTGGCGCATCAGACTGAGTCGGAAGCGCCGCAGGCTCCTCCTGAGAAGGTCGAACGCGAGAAAAAGGAAGTCGTTCCTCCGGACGCGATCAAGCTGAACCTTAAAGAGAAGAAGGCCAAGGCGAAGGAAGAGAGCATCAAGAAGCATCTCCCGTCGTTCGATAAACTCGAAAAGAATCAGTTGTACAGCAAGACGCCGCAAGCGGTGTCGAGTCCGTTATTCACTCAGTTACCTGGATCGGGGCGCGTCGGCATGGGCGCGAATACGACCCTCGGATCGATGTTCGCCGCCTATGCGCAGCAGATCCAGGATCTGATCACTCGGAATTGGCGGACCGGCGACGTGACGGCGCAGACGGCCCCCCCGGTCGTTGCGACATTCGATTTGATGAAGGACGGAAGCGTTCGCAATCTCACGATCGTGCAAGGCAGCGGCGTCGCCTCATTGGATTTTTCGGTGCGGAGAGCGATCGAGGGTGTGAACTTTCCGCCCATTCCTCAGGGGTTCCCTCATAACTCCGCGAAGTGCGAATTTACATTCGAGCTGAAAAAATGAATATCAAACTAATCCTTGCATCATTAGCCGCGCTGGTAACGGGCGCGATTTTCGTCAACGGTCAAGATCAGATCGTCGGCAGGGTCGAGGGAAAGCTGCAAAAGCCGAAGATGGCCGTCATCGACTTCCGCGGCGTCGGCGACGCTCAGAAATTCATGGTGACGTTTAACACTACGCTCTGGGGCGAGTTGAGTAACTCGGGCGTGTTGGAAATGGTCGGCAAGACTTTCTACCCGCTTGAAGTTCCGCAGCAACCGCAGGATTTCAAGCCGCCCACCACCGTTGCGGGTTCGCGCCGCGGCGATCCGCCACGGATTCAGAAAAACGGTCCATGGCTGACGGATTGGTCGAGTCCGCCGCCCAATGCTGACTATCTGACTTTCGGATATACGGCAGTCCAAGATGGGCGTTTGCTGCTGCGCGGGTTCCTGTTCAACGTCCGCCAGCCTGATGTTGCCAGCTCCGGCTTGATCGCTAAGTTATACTTCGGATCGCTGGACGACGATGGCGCGAAAAAAGTGGCACGCGAGTTCGCAGCGGACATCCTGCAACAGTTCGGCCAGAAGAGCCTATCGGGCACCAAAATTTTCTTCGTCTCGGACCGGACGGGCAATAAAGAAATCTGGTCGATGGATTACGATGGGTCGAATCAGAAGCAGATGACGAGTTACAAAACCATCTCCAAGGAGCCGGTTGTCTCGGCGGACGGCAGGACATTCGCGTTCACCAGCCTCATCAAGGGATCCTGGCAGATTATGACCCATTCCGTCGAGACCGGAAAAAAACTGCCCTTCTATAATCCGGTTTCTTCCACCATTGAGACGCCCGAGTTCACCCCCGACGGCAAACATGTGCTCTATGCGGCGAGCCTCAATGGATGGGTCAACATCTGCATCGCCGACGCGAACGGCGGCAACATGAATCAGCTCTCGCACGTGCGATCGTCGGAGGTTTCGCCGAAGGTGAATCCGAAGACTGGACGCGACGTGCTCTTTATCTCCGGCCGCAGCGGCATCGAGCAGCTTTGGCACATGAGCGTCGATGGAGGGGATGCCGAAATGGTCACCAACGGTGAAGGCTACGTCGCCAATCCATCGTGGAATCCGAATGGACAAACCATCGCATTTGCCTGGACGCGCGGTTTCGAGCCGGGTGCGTATAACATCTTTATCATGGACCTTGCCAGCCGAAAGATATTGATTCAGCTCACTTCCAACAACGGCAAGAATGAAAATCCATGGTGGGCTCCGGATGGCGTTCACCTGGTCTACCAATCGACGCACGGGCGGTCGACGCAAATTTATAGCGTTCTCGCCGATGGCACGCATCCGCAGCAATTGACCACGCAGGGTAATAATACACAGCCGGTGTGGGCGAACGGGATAAACTAAAAGGACAAAGGGAAGGGATGAAAATGCGCAACTTATCGAGAACACCAGTACTGGCTCAATTTGGTGCGGCGGTGTTCGCGGCGGTTCTGATGGTATCGGCCGCGGGATGTAAGAAAAAGATTCCTGTGCCGACCACGCCTGCTCCAACCACGGAGCGGGCCCCCACACCCGAGACTCCGGCGCCCACGCCGCTAGCGGTGCGCATCAACAACTTCACCGGCGAGCCGCGTTCCATCGAGCGCGGACAATCGGCCACGCTGCGTTGGTCCGTCGGAAACTCGACCGATATTTCCATCGATCACGACCTCGGCGCGGTAGCGGCCAACGGTACCCGCCAGGTGTTCCCCAGCCAGACGACTACCTACACATTGACGGCGAAGGGCAACAGTGCGCAAGATACGCGTTCAGTTACGATCGAAGTGTCCAGCAGCGTGCCGCCGCCGCCTCCTCCGGTCGTGGGTACAAGAGTTTCCGGTTCTGAAATTCTGGCACGCGAAGGGCAGGACGTATACTTCGATTACGATAAGAATGACATCCGAGCCGATGGCCGCGACACATTGACCAAGGATGCGGAAATCATCAAGCGCATTTTGTCGGCCGACCCGACATTCACCATCGTTATTGAAGGTCATTGCGACGAGCGCGGGTCGGAAGAGTACAACCTGGCGCTGGGCGATCGCCGCGCGCTGGCGGTAAAGGAATTTCTGACACAGCTCGGTGTCCCGGAAGATCGTTTGAAGACCATTAGCTTCGGCAAGGAGCGTCCGGTTTGCACCGATGAAAACGAAGCTTGTTATCAAAGGAACCGGCGTGGACATCTTGCGCCCGCGCAATAAACATTCGAGGAGGACGGTTGCATGAACGCTTCACGATTAGTAGTAATCTCGATCGCTCTGGCGCCCTCGATACTGCTGGGGCAAAAGCACGACGAGCTTGTCTCCATCCAGCGCGACGTGGCGCAGCTCGAAGATCAAATGAAGCAGCTTCAGAAAACGCTCGACGAAAAAATGGCGGCGCTGATGGGGCTGGTCCAACAATCGATCGACCTGTCGAATAAGACCTCGGCGGCAATGGCGGCGATGCAGCGCAACGTAGATCAGAAGATGGGGGAGCAGTCCACGAAGCTTGTCGCTCCGGTAGCCACGCTGGGCACGAAGGTCGACGAAATGTCGAACGATTTCGGCACCGTTCGTGAGAATGTGCGCGAGTTGGTGCGGCACATGAACGATCTGGACGGGAAGATTAACGATATTTCAAGCGCCGTGCGCACGTTGATGGCTCCGCCGGCCACCCCTCCTCCGGCAGTGGTTCCCGCGGCGGGCGGCACAGCGCAGCCGGTGGCCGATAATTGTCCTCCGGGCGCGTCCGCGGAGTTGACATACACGCAAGCCCTGGGCGATTACAACGGAAAGAAAGATGAGACCGCCCTCGAAGAATTTGGGCAGTATGTGAAGTGTTTCCCGAAGAGCGCGAACGCGCCCAACGCCCAGTGGTACATCGGGCAGATTTACTATCGCACCCAGAATTGGCCAGACGCGGTGCAGGCTTTCGATGCGGTGCTGGAACAGTTTCCCAAGAATTCGAAAACGGCCGACGCGCAATATATGAAGGCTGTCGCGCTGATGAGTAACCATCAGAAGACGGATGCGGGAAAGGAGTTTAGAAACTTCATCGCGACCTATCCTGACAGTCCCAAAGTGCCCGAAGCCCATAAGCATCTGCGGGAACTGGGCCTCGATAGTCCAGCGCGACGCAAATAAAATATCGGCACCCGCCGAGCCGCGCCTTTCCTACGAAGGCATCACCCGGATGATCGAACATCCGGTGCTGCGGGTGGGTACCATCTCCGCAAACCGCTCTACCGAGCCGTGACCGCAGGGAGTCCGCATGAGCCTGCGGCTCACCGATGGTGATGAAAATCGGTTCGACCTGCGCTAGTGTGAACTTGGCGGGGAACGGGAGAGATCGAGACCGCTCTGGATCCGTTGAGGCCGTCAGGGAGTTTGATCCGGGACGTGCGCTTTGAACCGAACAATGTGACGATGCCCTTCCGAAGAGGAAGGGCCGGCGAGCGAGAGCATTTAGTGGCCTGGCTGCGCGAACGAACCGTGGAGCAGATCGTGATGGAGTCCACGGCACAATACTGGAAGCCGATCTGGCTGGACTTGGAACCGCACTTTCACCAACTACACTTGGCGCAGGCCCACTCCAATCGCGCACCCAAAGGGCGCAAGCACGACTTTGCGGATGCGCAGCGGCTTACCCGGCGGCTGCTGTCCGGTGAACTGATCTTGAGTTTCGTGCCGGACTCGGAACAGCGTGACTGGCGCACCATCACGCGCGCCAAAGTGCAACTGGTGCGGGATCGAGTGCGGCTACAAAGTCAACTGGAAGCGTTGCTGGAGGAAACCAGGATCAAGCTGTCCAGCGGAATCAGTGAACTGCTGGGCTTCAGCGGCCGACGGATTCTAGAAGCTTTGGCCGCCGGAGAAAGCGACCCCGTCGAGTTGGCCAAACTGGGGGATCGCCGCCTGCGATGTAGCCGGGAGGAACTCGCCGATGCGTTGCGCGGGCAATGTCAGCCCCTCCATCGGCAGATGCTGCGTTTGTTTCTGGAACGGTTGGATCTTCTGGATCGACAGACCCAGCAACTGGATCACATGGCTGGTACGGCCATGCAGCCTTATGCGGACGCCGTGATCCGACTCGCCGAAGTACCCGGGTTCGGACCCGACTCCGCACAACAGACGATCGCTGAAGTGGGAGCACAGGCTAAGTCCTTCGACTCGGCGGCTCAGTTCGTGTCTTGGGCCGGGCTGTGCCCAGGCCGCCAGGAAAGTGCCGAGCACAACCCAGAGTTCTCGTTCTCCCAAAGGCAACAAATTCCTGCGCCGAATCCTCACTCAGGCAGCCCAGGCTGCGGTCAAAAAGAAAGGGTCCCACTTTCAGAGCGTGTTTCGCCGATGGATGCCTAGGCTCGGCTATGCCTCCGCCATCTGGGCCATCGCACATAAATTAGGCCGGGTGGTTTGGAAGATCCTCCACGACAGCGTTTCCTATATCGAACGGGGGGAGGAATCCAATCCCACGCTCAAGCGTCGTCGTGCGACCAGAATGGTCCACGCTCTCCGCAAAATGGGCTATACCGTCGAGATCTCTTCTCTCCACCCGCAACCCGTCCAAGAGTGATTTTCAGGGGAGCGATCTCTTCCGCCCATTTTCAGCACCCGTCTTCATTCTGGCGCCCGCGCGTGGTGGCGTGGGCTTCAGCCCGCAGCGACGGCTTCAGCCGGCGTCCGCGCGGTCGATATGGTCGCTTCTTCTGAAGGCGGCACGCGCGCGGACCCAACTTTCGAGCGGACCATGGGTCCAGTCGGTAATAGCTCTATCGCCGACCGCGCCCCAAAAGCGGAAACGTCGTTCGAGGAGCATGTGTGTTGATGCTCGTTACCACTGTCGCGTAGTCGATACTTTATCGTCCGGTAAAACAGGCGGCAGGGAAAGTGGTTTTTGCCGCCGCCGTTTTGAGGACACTCGGCTTGATACACTTGGAAAGTCCGCGCCCCTCTGGAGAAAAGCCCCATGCTCGTCCGTACGCTCTCATTGTTTCTCTTTGCCGGACTCGCGTTCGCCGCCGCGCCCTCGTTTCCCGTACTGACTTATTCCACCTATTTGCGCGACAGCTTCACGCCGACCGCGATCGCCACGGATCCTTCCGGAAACATCTACATGGCCGGAAACGCCATCGTCGATGCGGAGACCTCGCAGACCACGGCTCTGGTCGTAAAGCTGAATCCGCAAGCCAGCCAGTACCTCTATGTGCACTACTTGAGCGGATCGGGCAACGACTACGCCACCGGCCTTGCGGTCGATCCAGCGGGGAACGCGTATGTTGGCGGTTGGACCACATCGCCGGATTTTCCAGTCACCGGCAGCGGCAATCTCGGGACAGAGCCCGGTAAGTACGGCGGGCAATACTTTGTGGCCAACCTCGATCCCAGCGGCAATCTGGTGTTCTCCGATCTTTTCGACGGAGGTGAATACCCCGGGGCGGCCGTTGCGGTCAATGCGGCGGGTCAGATCCTGGTCACTGGCATGAACGGGCCAGCCCTCCCTTGGACCCCGGGCGCCTACGCTGTCCCCAACCCTTCGGAACATCCCTTTCTGTTCGAGCTCGACCCCACCGGCACGAAAATCGTCTTCTCGGCGACTGGAATCGGCGGCAGCGCCATCGCGCTCGATTCCTCGGGAAACATTTACGTGGCGGGCTCGACTGGTCTGATCGATTATCCGACCACGCCGGGCGCCTATCAGACCGTGTTCCCGATTTCCAACTTCTGCACCAATGGTGGACCTTGCCAAATTACTGGTCAGGGATACAACCAATATGTGACGAAAATCGACCCGACCGGCTCAAAGCTGATCTATTCAACCGCGGTTTCAGGGAGCGGGAACACGACGAACGCAGGCCTGGCAGTGGATGCCGCGGGAAACGTTTTTCTAACCGGTTATACGGCCGCCTCTTACCCCTTCACCGTTACTCTTCCGGCAGTACCATTAGCGGACGCTCCTTTCAAGCTGGCCGCATTGCCGTTCCTTTCCAAGCTCGATGTTCTTGGACACACGCTTCTATTTTCCGTGCCCGCCGGTGGAGCAGGCGTACAACTGGACTCCAACGGAGCCGTCTTCGTCGGCGGCGGACTCGGCTGGGCCAGCATGAATTACACTGTCACGGCCAGCCTTTCGGCATCGGCGAGCGTGCCCGCGAAGTGCCTGCCCAACAACCTGTTCATTCAGTCGTCCGCCTACGCTTCTCAAGTCGATGCGACTTCCGGCAACGTGCTGGGATCCCAGTTCATCGGAGGCTCCTTGCTCGCCGCATCCGGAGTTACGCTCGTCGGTTCCACTCTCTGGATCGCGGGAGCCACCGTCCGTGCCGACTTCCCTTTCACCGCGAACGCCCTCACGCTTCCGAACCTCCAATCGGGCTTCCGCGCCGGCGCGTACCTCGGCGCAGTCGACTTCTCGCAACCCCCGCCTCCCGCTGGGACTCCGCAGATTGGCTGTATCGTCGATTCGGCTGCCCTCGCGCCGGCTGGACTCGCGGCTCCCTATCAACTCCTCACCATCTTTGGAACCGGATTGGGCCCCGTCACCGGCGTCAGCGCGACTGATAATTCCACCATCGCGCTCGGCGGAGTCAGCGTCGATTTCGGTGGCGTTTCCGCGCCGATGCTCTACGCCTCCTCGACCCAGGTCAACTTCGCCGTGCCGCTTCAAGATGCCAGCGAATCCTCGGCAGCGATGCAGTTGACTGTCAACGGAATCCCTGCGCCCGCGCGCCAGTTTCCATTAACTGCAGCCAATCCCAGCCTGTTTTTGGATACCACGCACACCTATCAGGCGAATTCGACGGAATTCGTGACGTTGGCTTTCAATGGCGACGGTTCGGTCAATTCGCCCACAAACCCGGCGCCTCCCGGCTCAGCCCTCTCAGTGTTCGTGAACGGAGTCTCGACGGGCCCTCAGAACGGCACTCCGCATCAGTTCGCCTCGAATGATGGGTGGACGGTAACGGATAGCGTGCAGTCGGGTCCGTTCGTAGTGCGCGTGGATTTGCAGGTCTTCCCGCCGGAGGGCAATAATCTCGTCTGTTCGCAGTCTTTGTGCTTCGCTCACTTTGGGCTTTACGAAGTCAACGCAGTACCGCTTGGCTCAGAGACACCAACTTACCCTAATGGACCGGCGTTCGGAGGGTTAGTGTACGTCGGCCCGAACAAGTAAACGTTATTCGAAGCGCGACCAAGCGGCAATTTGGGGCCCGTGGGCACATCCCGCTTCCGATATTCGCCAAGTGAACCAGCACTGGCTACTGGCTACTGGCTACTGGCTACTTCGGCAACTGTATCGTGATATTCCGATACTTCATCCCACCTGTATGGTCGCCTTGAATATAGAACGGCCCCCGCTCCCCTTCATTCGAATCCAGCGCCCCGCCCGTAATCCCAGGGATCTCCCGGTCGTCGATGGTCTTTACTTTATTCCGCACGATCGTAACCTTACGCCCTACCAGAGTGATGTCGAATGTCTCCCATTCACCCGGTTTGCGCGGCAGAGCCGTCGCGGGCGCCAGGAATCCGTAAATCGATCCCATCGTGTGGTACGGATCGTCGTTATCGTACGCAATCTGTACCTCGTAGCGTCCCCTCAGGTAAATGCCGCTATTGCCCTTGTCGGGGCAATTGAGCTCGACGTGCAATTTGAAATCGTCAAACTTCCGAGTGGTCTGTATATTGGCGCCGTGCTCGGTATTCACCAGCATTCCGTCCTCGGCCACCCAGTTGTTTTTCGCGGTGCCGATCGGCTCCCACCCGGTCAGGTCTTTGCCGTTGAAAATCGGCTCCGGCTTGCTCCACTGCTTCGGAGGATCGCGCTTCAGCTCCGGCGACTTCACGCCCTTAATGGTCGCCACCTGGTCGCCCGAAGTCTGCCTGCCCGTGATGATTTTATTCTTGATCTTCAGATCCCAAGTCGTCGCCGCACGCTTGTCGTTGGCCTTATCCATCACCAGCGTGATGTGCGGCCCGTCAACGTTCACATCATACGCCGGATGCACGCTGCCCCCGCGCGGCTGAATGCGGATCAGCGGATCGCGTCCCTCCACATAGTCCATCCATCTGGGCGAACTCGTCCCATCCGGCAAAGTCAGCACCATGTCCCATCGCCCTTCAAAAGGACTGCTGGTGCTCGGCAGCGGCTGCGCCTGCAAAGCGCCGAAGAGCGCTGCTACGGAGAGTAATCTAAGTATTTTCATAAAATGTAGGGCGGACGCCTCGTCCGCGCCGGACCCCCAGGTCCGGCTTTTCGCACTATGTAAGGATATCGCGAATCACGCTGCCGGAAATCCCTGTCAGCCGCGCGTCTAATCCCTGGAACTTGACCGTCAGCCGTTTATGGTCGATCCCGAGCAGGTGCAGCATAGTCGCGTGAAAATCGGCGACCGCCACCGGATTCTCCACTGCCGCGTATCCCAGCTCGTCCGTAGCCCCGTAGCTCAATCCGCCCTTCACGCCGCCCCCCGCCACCATGAACGAGAATCCTTTGATGTGGTGATCGCGCCCGTCCCCGCTCTGCGACATCGGCGTCCGCCCGAATTCACCGCCCCACACCACCAGCGTGTCGTCGAGCATCCCTCGATGCTTCAAGTCCGTAATCAAGGCAGCGGTCGCTCGGTCCACTTCTTCCGCCTTTAGCGCGACATTGGTTTTCAATCCTGTGTGATGATCCCAATCGCGATGATAAAGCTGAATGAATCGCACGCCCTTCTCAGCCAGCCTTCGCGCGAGCAGACAATTCGACGCAAAAGACCCATCGCCTGGATGCGCGCCATACGCATCGAGAACGCTTTGCGGCTCCTTGCTCATGTCCATTAATCCCGGCACGCTAGACTGCATCTTGAACGCCATCTCATACTGTGCGATGCGCGTCGCGATCTCCGGATCGTGGACCGAAGAATCCTCAATCTTGTTCAACGAATTAATCGCCTCGATCGAATCATGTTGCAGCTTCGTGCTGACGCCGGGCGGGTTATGAATATACAGCACCGGATCGCCCGCCGAATTAAACTTCACGCCCTGAAACTTACTCGGCAACAGTCCCGCCGACCACTGCCGCGCCGCGATCGGTTGATTCTGCCCGCCTCGCCCCGAAGAAAGCAGCACCACGAATCCCGGCAAATCCTCCGCCTCAGATCCCAGCCCGTATAAAATCCACGACCCCATGCTAGGCCGTCCCGCGATGATCGATCCCGTGTTCATCAGCGTGTGCGCCGGATCGTGATTGATCTGCTCCCCTTGCATCGACCGGATGATGCAGACCTCGTCGGCCACGCTGCCGATGTGCGGAAACAGTTCGCAAATCTGCTGCTGCGATTTGCCAAAAACTTTGAACCCGTACTGCGGCCCAAAGCACTTCAGCTCTTTCCCCTGCAACTGCGCGATCTGCTGACCCTTGGTAAACGACTCCGGCATCCCCTGCCCGTCCATCGCCGCCAGCTTCGGTTTGTAGTCGAACGTTTCAAGATGCGACGGCCCGCCCGCCTGATACAGGTAAATCACCCGCTTCGCCTTCGCCGGATGATGCAGCGGATTCACGACACCGCTCGCGCCGAATAAACGAGGACTCAACAACGAGTTCAAACCGAGCAGTCCCATCCCCGCCGCGCCGCGGCCCAGGAACGTTCGTCGGCAAATGTCAGTTTCGTGTGATGGTTTCATGGAGGTTCAAAATTGCCCGCGTCACCGTAGTCATCGCCGCCAGATCCGAAGCCTTCACCGATGGATCCACCGGCTTCTCGCCGGTATGGATAAATTCACTCGCCGCCTTCGGGTCGGCCCTAAATTCGTTCAGTGCTTCTTTGTAAAGTCCAAGCAGGACCGTTCGCTCGTCCTTCGCCGGTTCGCGGCTCAAGGCGTGCTCGAAGGCCCAATCAATAGGGTCGATTTTGCCGTTTTTAAGAGCGTTTAAGGCGAAATAACGTGCGCTTTCGACGTAGATATGGTCGTTTAAGAGATCTAAAGCTTGCAGTGGAGTGTTTGAATTGACCCGATTCACGGTGCACTCCTCCCGGCTGGGAGCGTCGAAATTCAGCAAGCTCGGGTGGAGAAACGTCCTTTGCCACAAAGTATAGATTCCACGCCGGTAAAGGTCGTCGCCGCGGCTGGCCGCGTACTCGCGCTTGGGAAAATTGAGCGTAGCCAGGTACCCGTCCGGCTGATACGGCTTCACGCTAGGTCCTCCGAATTTCTCGACTAGCAGCCCGGAAACCGCCAATTCAATATCGCGAACTTCTTCCGCATCAACACGATAGCGGCTCTGCCGCGCGATCAATCGATTGTCCGGATCGCGCTCCTCCAGCTCCGGCCGCACCGCCGACGACTGCCGGTAAGTTGCACTCATCACAATAGTTCTCACCAAGTGCTTCATATCCCAATCGCGCTTAAACTCCGACGCCAGCCAGTCGAGCAATTCCGGGTGCTTGGGCCATTCCCCTTGAGAACCAACGTCATCCAGCGTTTTTACAATGCCAATTCCGAAAAATTGCCGCCAGACTCGATTCACGTAAACCCGTGCAGTCAAAGGGTTTTTGTCAGAAACCAACCAATTCGCCAGATCCAGCCGCGTCGCGCGCCCAGGAGTTTCCAGTTTTCCTAAAAACACCGGCACCGCGGGTTGAACGATCGGACCAGACTCATCCAGGAAATTTCCGCGCGCTAAAATCCGCATCTCGCGTGGCTCCGTCGCCTCTGTTATCACGGACTTAGGAATAGCGGCTTCCAAAATCGCGAGGTCGGCTTCCAGCTTGGTTACTTCCACCACCAGCGGCTGAAGCTCCGGCGTCATCCATTCAAAATATGCTTTCTTTTCTTTAGTATCGAGATAACCCGTGTTCGGCGATTCACTTTTCGGCCGCTTTTCGAAACTCGGCCAGGAATATTCAGCATCGGATAAAGCGATCCGAAAACGCCCTATGGTAGCCCTTCGGATGTCCGCATCTTGATGCAAACGCACGGTGATAACGGAATCGCGCTCGGTGTGCAGTTTTTCCGCGAGCCGCAGCGCGAGCATAATGTCGTTGTTATCTCCAGGTCCGGAAATGCCCCATCCCGTTTTCGGATCGCCATCAATCGCCGCCATCGCGGGAACGTCGGGGGAAAGATCCGTTTTATTGCTTTGAGTTGCAAGCACAAATTTCAGATTGCGCCCGCCCATCTCCGCATCGACCTCAGTGACGATAACGCGATCCGCGCCGCGTGCCAGGCGCTCGCCGGGAAGGCTATCTTCTTGAACAATATGGACGCCGAGGGCGGTCCAGGTTCCTTCGCCGGGCTTGAAGGAAACGGTGTACGTTTCGTTATCCGGGTTCGGACCGCTTGCGATGACTACGCCGCCGCCGGGTTTTCGCTCGCCGAGCTGGGTGCCTCCGTCGTAGTAGGTGAAATCGACAAGTTCATCATTATAAATGGTCAGCTTCGCGCCATTCTGAGAATGCGCGGCGAAGGGGCGCTGGTCTTTCCAGTTGAGCTTGCCGGCGTTATACGCTACGAGAACGTCTTTCTCCCATTGCTGCTCCTTCGCGGTCATGGTGGCGGCTTTATCATCAAGAGCCTTTTTCGCGACTTCGAGGCGTTTCTCTAAATCCTTTTGTTTGATGCGTTGCGCGTCAGTTGGCAGCGCGAGAAGCGAGCCCCACGCTTTCGATCCGCGATCCGAGACCAAGCCATTTTCCTTGATATCGGCGAAGAATGCTTCCATCGAATAAAAGTCGCGCGAAAGAATCGGGTCGAATTTGTGATCGTGACATTCCGCGCATCCGAGCGTGCTGCCCAGCCACACTACGCTTGTGGTGCGTGCCCGGTCCGCGGCATATTTTGCGAGATATTCCTTCGGTTGGAGGCCTCCTTCGGCGGAAGTGCGATTCATGCGGTTGTAGGCGGACGCGACTTTTTGATCCGGGGTCGCATTGGGTATTAAATCGCCGCCGATCTGCTCCCGCGTGAAGCGGTCGAAGGGCATGTTGTCGCGAAACGCGCGCAGCACGTAATCGCGATAGGGCCACGCAGGAAAGACGTTGTCGCCATGGAATCCGCAGGTATCGGCGTAGCGCACCGCGTCCAGCCAATGAAGGGCCTGCATCTCGGCGTATCTTGGGGACGCCATGAGGCGGTCCACAACGCGCTCGTAGTTGCCGTCTTTGACGAACGCATCGACTTCGCCGGGAGTCGGCGGAAGACCGGTTAAATCCAAGGTCACGCGACGGATGAGCGTCCGCCGGTCCGCCTCGGGCGATGGCTTCAACCCTTCTTTCACGAGCCTGGCTTGAATAAAATAGTCGATCGGATTCTGGCCCGCGGGGACCTCATAACGCTGGATGGGCTGGTAGGCCCAGTGGCCCTCATACTTCGCGCCCTCGGCGACCCATTGGCGGATGGTCGCTTTCTGCGCGGCGGTCAATTCTTTATGAGCGGACGCGGGGGGCATCACTTTACGGTCTGTCGCGAAGACCCGCTCGATAATCGCGCTGTGATCGGGATCACCGGGGATGATCGGAGTGACGCCGCTCTTCGTGGTCTTGAGCGCCTCATCGCGGATATCGAGGCGCAGGCCCATCATGCGCGCGTTCTTGTCGGGACCATGGCAGCGGAAACAGGTATCGGCCATGATGGGGCGGATATCGCGGTTGAAGCTTACTTCAGCCTGAATCAGAGGAGCCGCAAGGAGCAGACAGAACAAGGTCCAGCGCATGTCTATAACATTCTACTCCCGCGGAGTTTACTCGGAGTGGTCGGGATGGGAGGATCGATCAGCGCGCTGCTTAAAAATTATGCCCAGCAGGCGATGATAGCCGACCAGGACAACAGGAACGGCGATGAGAAAGCCCGGAAGGCCGGTTAGGAAATGGCTGATCTTGCCGAAGTAGTTGAGGTCGGGCGCCCACTCCTGGCGGACAAGAAAGGGCAGGATCAAAAGGGGCGCAATAGCGGCAGCCAGAGCTAATTCGGCGGCGAAACGGAGGAACCTCGCAAAGAATTCGTGCGACTCCGCCTGTTCCTTCGCGTATTCGGGATGTGACAAGACTATTGAGCCATTTCGCAGCCCTTCTTCGAGAAGAACCGCCACGTCAGCCGCTGTGTTTCTTGGGCCTAACATGTGTCTTCCCCTTATTATCATCGAATTCGTGGGTGAAAATCTTGTGAAGCGCGGCGGCGGCATCCGCAGCGGTTAACGCATTGGTGAGCGCCAGCTCGAGTAACCGTATCTTTTGATTTTCTCTCCGGATCTTCTGTACCGCGCTCATGGCGGGATAGAAAAGCCCCGATTCCAGCGCTGAACCGATGCTCAGCGTCCAATGGCCCGACCAAATAGAGAAAATGAATGACCCGGTGCCGAGGCCCACGAACAGGATGGCGAAGGCGTAGAGGATATATTCGTTCGGACGATTCTCCCGAATTGCGGCGTCGATCACTTCCTGGGCCGTCCGACTTCAGCGAAGCCATGACGCATTGTATCTCAGCCTCAAGAAAGAACTACCAATTTGTAATGGACCCGTCCGGGCGATAGTACAGAATCCTATCCGTGATCGGCTGGGTGATCTCGGCGATCATCTTTAGCGGTTTCAAATCGAGCTCGACGCCGAGGCCGGGCCTTTCGTTTGGCCACAGTTTGCCGTCCTTGAAATCGGCGTACTGGGGGAGATAGGGGATTTTCCGCGACTGGTAGTTGTATTCGAACAGGACAGGCCCTGGAAATGTTCCGAGCACATGGACCAGCGCGGCTTCCGCGATCGGGCCGGTAAAATGCGGTACGATACCCACGAAATGGGTCTCGCAGATGGCCGCGATTTTGCGCATTTCGGTGATGCCGCCGACGTTCGGGAGGGTCGCGCGAACGTAATCGAGATCGTGATTCTCGACGAGCTTGTTGAAGTCCCAGCGCTGTCCCCACTCCTCGCCCGCGGCTAGAGGAACCGTGGTCTGCTTGCGCAACTTGGGAATATCTTCGAGAAAAGCTTCGGTTCGCACGGGGTCTTCGACGAGAAACGGCTCCAGATCTTCGAGGAGCTTGCAGCCGCGCAGAGCGTCGGCGAAATCGAAGCGCTGATGGAAATCGATCAGCCAGTCGCCGTCCTTGCCGACGCCTTCGCGCACCTCTTCGCAATCGCGGCGGACCTGGTGAATCCTTTCGCGGGCGTTGAACGTGGTTCCGCCATTTTTCACGCTGGCCGCATCGATGCGGAACGCGCGGTAGCCGGCCGCGATTGCGGCTTGCGCTCTTTCCTTATAAGTGGGGCCGCCGCCGACGCCGCCGGTGATGTAGCACTCGCAGTAATTCCTTGCGAGTCCCCCCAGGAGGGCGTGAACGGGCTGATTCAGAACTTTGCCTTTCAAATCCCACAAGGCGAGATCGAGGCCGCCCAGCCCGTCGATCTTTTCGCGCCCGGGAGGATAGAAAAACGAACGGTACATGTCCTGCCACAGCTTTTCGATGAACTGCGGGTCCTTTCCGATCAGGCGTCCGGCGCATTGTTCGATGGTGTCCTTGGATCCTCCTTCGCCGATGCCGGTGATGCCCGCATCGGTTTCTACGGTGATGACCATGTTGCTCTGATTGAAGATGGGATTCAGATCGGGAGGGGCGTAGGCTCTCACGCGCGCGATCTTCATTTTGGGGATGGCGGCGTGGGTGTGCTGTGCGGCTAGGGAGGCCGCGGTGAGGGAGCTTAGGAACGTTCGTCGCTTCACGGTGGACTACGATATCAGAAACCCGCAGGTGTTTTGTGGGACGGGAAAGAGGGCCGACTAGGGGCGCTCACGGCGTCGACACTCTCGAAAACGATCGGGGCTACTGTGGACTCCGGCGTCTGTCCGCATGCTCACGCATGGCGCCCTTGTGGGATGGTGGACCGGCTCGGGCGTCGACAAAAGTGTCGACGCGGCACGCACGAGTGCGTGCGCCACGAGCGCTTTAGTGGGTCATGGCGTAGATGACGTAGTTTACGCCGATGCGGATGGCTAGGCCGGTGAATTTTTCGGGATAGTAGGGGTCGTCGGCGTATTCCCAGGCGTCGCCGATGTCGGAGTTGAAGGAGATCGCGATCATTACGCGGCCGCGATCGTCGAAGATGCCTCGCCAGTGCGCGCCGATGCCGTCCCCTTTGTAGCCAAGCCGGAGATGCGCCTGGCCGGGAATCTGCATGCGGTCGTCGAGATCGTAGACGGTGTGAAAAATGGCGTCCTTGTCGTCAATCTCGACGATCGGGCGGTCGGGAAAAACGCGATGCATGGATTCCTGGAAGACACCCCATTCGACCGTGCCGTGAAAATCGTCGGCCATGAAAAATCCGCCGTGCAGGCAGTAATCGCGCAGTTTGGCGGCCTGATCGTCGGTGATGCCCCACTCGCCCACCTGAACGGCGTAAAGCCAAGGCCAGTTGTACACTTCGTCGCCATCGTCGAGGTTGACAATTTGTTCGACCGAGCGGACATGGACGCGCGACAGGCGGCGGAGGGCGGCTGAAAAGTGGCGGTCGGCGGGCGGGAAGTCCTGGCTCCAGAGTGAAATTCCGGTATGCCAATCCAGATCGCGGCCGGCGTAGCCATTGTTCCAGCCGGGCGGATACATGAGGCGGGCGAAGGCGCATTCGGTCTTCTCCTGATAGTCCGGAGGGAGCGGATAGGTGAAATGCTCGATCCCAGGATATTGCTTGAAGGGCTGCTGGAAGGCGTAGAGTGTCGCGACCAACGTCAGGCCACCAGCGAATCGCAACGCTCTCATGGATACCTTCCTGAAGAATATCACTGAAGCGCTGTACACTATTCTCTATGCTCAAATCCGCATTCGCTGTGCTGCTTGCTTCTTCGGTGGTCCATGGACAAAACAAAGTCGCTCCCGACAAAGAGGCGTCGATCAAGGCTGACCTGACCGGACAGATCGACGGAATGAAGAAACAGGCGCAAGTCATGGTCGACAGCGTCTTCAGTTTCGGGGAACTCGGGATGCAGGAGTTTGAGACGTCGAAGTACCTCTCGGGCATTCTGGAAAAAGAAGGATTCAAGGTCGACCGCGGGGTGGCGGGGATTCCGACGGCGTGGGTTGCGTCGTGGGGATCGGGCAAGCCGGTGATCTCATTGGGCTCCGATATCGACGATATTCCGCAGGCGTCGCAGAAGCCGGGAGTGGGATGGCACGAGCCGATGATCGAGGGCGCGCCGGGGCATGGAGAAGGCCACAACTCCGGTGTGCCGCTGAACATCGTCGCGGCGATCGCGGTGAAGAAAATCATGGAGCGGGAGCACCTGAAGGGGACCATTCGACTATGGCCCGGCGTGGCTGAGGAGGAGGTGGCGACCAAGGCGTACTTCGTGAAGGCGGGCCTGTTCAAAGATGTCGACGTGTGCCTGTTTGTTCACGTCGGTTCGAATTTCGGGGTGGGGTATGGAGGCTCGCTCAATCAGAACGGGCTGGTGTCGGTGGAGTATCGGTTCAAGGGCGAGAGCGCTCACGCGGCGGGTGCGCCATGGCGTGGGAGAAGCGCGCTGGACGCGGTGGAGCTGATGGATGTCGGCTGGAATTTCCGGCGCGAGCATCTTAGGTTAGCGACGCGCCTGCATTACGTCATCACGGACGGAGGGGATCAGCCGAACGTGGTGCCTCCGACGGCGGCGGTCTGGTATTACTATCGCGAAGCCGACTACGAACACATCATGAGGCTGTGGGAGATCGGCGACAACATGGCCAAGGCCGCGACGCTGATGACGGACACAACGTACACGTCGCGATTGCTGGGCCAGGCATGGCCGGGACATTTCAACAAGGCGATCGCCGAGACGATGTACGAAAACATCAAGAAGGTCGGGTTGCCGGCGTGGTCGGATGCGGATCAACAACTCGCGAAGGGTTTGCAGACGGAGCTAAAGGTTCGCGTGAACGGGTTGCCGACCAAGATCATGCCGATGCGCGTGCCGCGAGTTGCACCGGCGGAGGGAGGCGAAGAAGGCTTCGGCAATCAGAATCAGCCGACGGGCGGCGGGTCGGACGATATCGGCGATATTTCATGGAACGTGCCGACGGTGGTGCTGAGCTATCCGTCGAATATTCCGGGCGGGCCGGGGCACAACTGGGCGAATGGAGTGGCGATGGCGACGCCGATCGCGCATAAGGGCGTGGTGGCGGGAGCGAAGGTGCAGGCGCTGACGATGCTCGATATCCTGCTGCATCAGGAGATCCTCGACAAGGCGTGGGACTATTTCAACAACGTCCAGACGAAGACGGAGAAGTACAAGAGTTTTATTCGCGACGGGGATACGCCGGCGATCTGGCTGAACAAAGCGATCATGGATAAGTATCGTCCTCAGATGAAGACCATGTATTACGATCCATCGAAGTACGATACTTACCTGGAGCAGCTTGGGATCAAGTATCCGACAGTGCGGGCGACGAAGTAAAACATTTCACGCAGAGACGCGGAGAGCGCAGAGCACGGACGCAAAACACATTTCACGCAAAGGCGCAAAGCTCGCAAAGAACGAGCTAGATTTTCTTTATATTGACGCCGCCGTTGGTGGTTTCTACGTGGACTGTGGGACCGCCGGAGCCGAGGTCTGTGCTCAGTTTCTTGCTGAGGTCGCTGATGTTGCCGTGGACGGTCATCTCGAAGTTGGCGTTCAGATGGCCGTTGACGGTGCCTGTCTCGAAATGCGCGGAGTAATTTTGCGGCATCGAGAGATTGATTCCGCCGTTGGTGGTGCGGGCATCGAGCTTGGCTCCATCCCAACGAGCGCCGGTTAGCGTGATGTTCAGGCCGCCATTTTGCGTCTTGCCTTCTACGTCGCCCGCCAGATTTTTCAGATTGACGCCGCCGTTGAGGGCGTCGAATTGGATATTGCCGCGGACGTCGGCGATGGAGATGCCGCCGTTATGGGTCTTGAGCGAGAGATCGGCGTTGCGAGGCACGAAGACTTCATAGCTGACGGACCAGCTCTGGTCGTGAGTCATCTCCGGACCGGAGGCGCTCACCTGGCCGGCCGAGCCGTTGACGTGGATCTGGGAGGCGATGCTCTTGGCGGTGGCGTCGTCGATACCGTAGGTTTCGATTTTCGAGCGGATCAGGACGGCCGCGCTGTCCCATCCTTTAATGGAGACGCCGCCGTTGGTGCCGCCGTCGACGTTCAAGCGGCCGCCATAGGCGATGGTCTGCTCGCGCATTTCGCAGGATGTGGCGAGGCGATTGTGGTTATTGTTGCTGTCGCATTCGAGCGACCTGGTTTGCGCGAAGGCGGTGGACGCCGCGAGGGCGATGAATAACAGTTTCATGGAAATCTCCTTTGAGCGATTTTTGTTATGGTGACGAGAGTGGAACCTTTGCATGCAGTCGAGGTGCGCGTCCTGGGCGCGCTGATTGAAAAAGATATCACCACGCCAGAGTATTACCCTCTGACGGTGAATTCGTTACAAAATGCTTGTAATCAAAAATCGAGCCGGGATCCGGTGGTGCAATATGACGAGCAAACCGTGGAACACGCGCTCGAACTGCTTAAAACTAAACATCTTGTGGTGCGGATCAGCGGGGCGGGGCATCGGGTGGAGAAGTTCGGGCACCGGCTGGGGGAGACGCTAAACCTGGGGCGGCGGGAAATGGCGCTGCTGTGCGTGCTAATGCTGAGGGGTCCGCAAACGGTCGGGGAACTGCGCGGGCGGACGGAGCGGATGCACGATTTTAACGATCTGGAAGAGGTCGAGAGGGTTCTGGAGACGCTCGAAAAGCGCGAGCCGGCTCTGGTGGCGAGGGCTTCGAGGGGGCGGTGGGTGCAGTTACTCGGGGGGGCTGTGGAGTTCGAGGATGCCCCGGCGGCGACCCCAAGGACGCCACTCGAGGAAAGAGTGACGGCGCTCGAGCGCGAGATCGAGAGGCTGAAGCAGCAACTCCAGGAAAAGCTCGGCGAGAGCTTCGAATAAAAAATTATGCATCCTACAAAAGAGCGCCGTCGAGTGGAAGTTCGACGCGTCGATGAGTGCGATTCCCTGCACGACCTTTTTACGCACTGTTTCCCGGCCTTCGGCGGGGCTTTCCTGAGGCGGATTTATACGATTCTCGATCATGCGGTGGGTATGGGATGCCCGATGACGCTGGCGATTGCGGGTCCGGTGACGGTGTCCGGTCAGCATCAGGCGTGGCTGATTCCTCTGCTCGAAACAGGGTGGGTGGCGTACCTTTCGACCACGGACGCGGTTTGTTATCACGACGGGCATCGCAGCCTGGACGGGCGCACGAATCCGATTTTCGAGACGCCGATCTGGGGCGACGACGGGGCGCTGCGCGACGAGCGGACCATTCGCGTCACCGATATGGCGTTCGACGAAGACGTGTTGCTGGATCAAGACCGATTCCTGAGCGCGGTGCTGCTGCGGCCGGAATTTCAGCACAAGATGACGGGTACGGAGCTGCGTAACCGGCTCGGCGAATTTTTCGCGGCGCAGGAGAGGGCGAACGGGGTCCAGGAGGGGCTGCTGGCGACCTGCCGTCGGCTGGCGATTCCGATTTTCGTCGGCGCGCCGGGCGATGGGAGCGTGTTTCTGAATTCGATGAAGTTGTGGGCGATGAAGAAGGCTGGTTTGCTCTCTCAGAACTATCTTTTCGATCTCGATTTGCATGCGGAGATTTATGAAGCGTGCGCGTATCATCGCTGGGGACTTTTCGATCAGGAGCCGAACGCGCTGGCGACTCTGATGCTGGGCGGGGGCGTGCCTAAGAATTACAACTTACAGCCGGAGCCCGCGCTGGGGCAGATCCTGGGGATTCCGAACGTGCGCGGCTACAATTTCGACGTGCAGATTGTCAGTGCGCCGGTGACGGACGGGTCGCTGTCGGCGTGTCCTCCTGGTGAGGCGGTCACTTGGGGAAAGGTGGATAAGGAGACGTACTTACAGTCGACGGAGAGCATGCAGGCGGACTACTCGACGGTGATGCCGTTTATCGTTGCGGCTTTACTGCAAAATCGAAAGCGGTACGAGAAGCGGGCCGAAGAGGTCGGCGAAGAGAGGCTGTTTGCGGAGGAGCCGAAGGGTCGGGGATATTTGCGGTCGCGGGGCGGGTACCGGCTGTTCGAGAATCGGGAGGAGCTGTGCCGGCGGCTGAATGAGGATGTGAAGGCGAATCGGGAATGGTTGCTGGATACGCTCGCGTATCCGCTGGCGGGAGGATGATTCACAAGCGCCGATCACATTCGGCATGCGGTCCGATCCAGAACCAGATAATACAATCTCCATCCAGGTGGCCTAATGCCCGGTACCCGAGTCCGATCCGCACCGAATAATTGTTTTCGTTGTCGATCTTCTTAAAGCCAAGACCGGGGTGAGACGGATTTTCACGAAACAGGCGGAAGGCACGACGCGCCCGTTGACGAATCGGATCGGGAAGCTTATTGAAAGCCTCGTGAAACCGCCGGGTCCGAACTGATTTCATCCGAGAGTTTCATCTAGCGGACGCGTTTGACCCCGGCGGTGTTCCTCAAGGGCCTCTTGCGCAAGCGAGCGCAGCTTATCTGGATTCTCGCGAAAGCTGCGAGCCCACGCGTCTTCATCATCGAGAGTCTCCAGGATCTGGGAGGCGACTGCGTCCTGCTCCTCTTGCGAGAGAGCCTCGATTCGTCGCAGTGCCTCTTCCAGTAATCCCGTCATATTATTGATTGCCCAGATACTCGACGTGCGCGTAGGTGCCGAGGCGGGGGTTATAGGCTAGATAGTAGCCATCGTGGTCCGGATCCTCGTAAATCACGATCTGGTCGCTATCCCACAACCAGCCCGCGGTCAGGCCCAGGTCGAAGGCGGCAACGTTCCAGTAGAAGTTATTGAACCAGAAGCGCGAAGGGCCGCCTCCACCGAGGCGCCAAACGTGGCCGGCTCCGAAGCCTCCAGTGAAACGTCCGTGAGCCCACGGCTGGTCCAGATGATAGTGGGCATCGTTGCGGCCCGTATCGTGGCCGACCCAGCGGTCGCCTTTCACGTCTACGTGCGGAGCGTTGGGGTGTCCGTCTCGTTCGTTATAATGAGCCGCTTGGTGGCTTGCCGGCGCCGGCGATGCGTGTTTCACGGGCGCGGGACCTCTCGCCGGGATGTGGCCACCGCCAACCTGTGGTCTAGCGCCACCGCGCTGCTGTTTCTGTGCAAATACAGGGACCAGCAGGAGCAGTGATGCCGCGAATAATCCAATTGTTTTCTTCATTTTAGTCTCCAGTTCCACCTTACCACCGCGGGGAGCCTTTATCTCCCTTTGATGTCGTAGGACGTCAAGGTATCCTGATCTCTTAGATACATCCGGCCGTCAGATATTACAAGTGGAGACCAAGATGGCAGCGATCCTTTTGGGTACTCGAAGCGCGAAACCTCTTTATACCCGTCGCGATTCGCCTCAATCAGGCCCACGATGCCGTCCTCGCCGAGCGCGTAGAGATGCTTCTCCGCGTACGTTACCGAGCCCTTGCCGACGCTGCGATTCCTCCACAACTGCTTGCCAGTCTTAAAATCCATCGCGCTCAGCAAGGCATTCGAGTAGCCGTACAGGGTGCCGTCCACCAGCACGGAGCTCGAATAGTGATTCATCATGTCGCGATTGAAGTAAACCTCCTGCATCCCTTTCGGATTTAGCTTGAGGAGCGCGCAGCCGGTATCGTAGGCGCTCGAAAGGAACACAGTACCGTCCTGATAAATAGGCGTGGCGATGTTCGCCACGTTGTTCGAGATTCTGTTGTAGTGCCACAACAGCTCCCCTGTCGATTCCTGGACGCCGAAAGCGGATTGACCGCTGAGCGCGATCACTTCTTTGGTGCCGTTCACATCGGCCAGAATGGCCGAAGAGTAGCCGGCGTGGTCGTCTCCGGTCTTCCATTGCAAATCGCCGGTGCGCTTGTCGAGGGACACCAGCGAAGCGCCGCGTCCGCCGGGCATCACAATCACGCGGTCGCCGTCAATCAGAGGCGATTCGCTGTAACCCCAGTGCGGGACGCTGCCGCCGAATTTCTTCACCGAGTCGATCTGCCAGATGATTTTTCCCGTGGCGGAATCCAGGCATGCCACGGTGCCTTCGCCGGTCATCGCGTAGAGCTTGCCGTCGTCGAACGTCGGAGTCCCGCGCGGCCCGCTGCCGCGATCGTTCTCAAAATCGCGGCTGGTGACCGTCTCCCAGAGCTTCTTGCCGGTCTTTACATCCAGCGCCAGGACGAATTCCTGCTTGCCGCGCTGACCTTGCGTGTACATCCGGCCCTTGACGATCGAAAAGGAAGAATAGCCGACGCCTAGACCGGTGGTTTTCCACACCACCTTGGGCCCACCCGAGGGCCAGGAGGTGAGGAGGCCGGTTTCATTCGAAATGCCATCGCGGTTCGGTCCGCGCCACTGCGGCCAGTCCGCTGCCAAAGCTGTAAAACCGAGAGATAAGGAAAGAACGATAGGGATGCGCCACATGATCGCATCGTAGCATGCGGTTCAGGGAAGCAGTATGAACAAATTCAGCCGAGTTTCAGGTCCAGGGACCCGACAATCAGGGCCATCAAATTCCACGCGACCAGGAGGGCAAACAGAATATTCATTCGGCCTAACAGCCTTTCCCGCCCGCCTCTCCAGCAGTAAAAACCCAGCGCGACGGCCATCAGCTTCACCGCGAGCAATCCTCCAAGCGGATTCGGGGAGTATTGCAACGCCGCCCTCACTAAGGGATTTCCTTCATGAACGCCATGCAATAGAAAAGCCACAGTGGTCATGAAATCAAGCACTTGCAGATATGAGTATTGCAATAATAGCTGATTCATCGTGTCCCGCCCTTGGGCTTCACACCTACAACTCTACGCGGAAACCCCTAGAGAGTAAATAGACCGAACCCCGTAGTACTTTCATAGGGTCCGGTCCATAAGGCCATAGTACTCAGATCAGGTATGGCTCAGCGTCCGGTAACTTCGCGGATCACGCGCAGGTAATTGCCGCCGAGAATCTTCTTGATGTCCTGCTCCGAATACCCTCTTTTGAGGAGCGCCGCCACCAGCGAAGGCATCTTCGAAATATCGGCCAGGCCCTCCGGGGGTGATGTGATGCCGTCAAAATCGCTGCCGATGCCGATATGGTCGATGCCGGCGATCTTCACCATGTGGTCGACGTGATCGACGACGTCCGATATCGTGGCCAGGCCCGTCTTCATAGCCGCCAGATCCTTGCGAAACTCGTTGTTGGCGTAATCGTCGAGAAGTTTTCCCGTCAAGTTAGGCGGCGCGCCGGAGTTCGATACAACCGCCGCCCACAAAGCCGCCACGTCCTTCGGACTGATGAATCCTTCGCCGAAGTTGATGCCGATCACGCCGCCGTTTTTGGCCAGCGCGCGCAGCATGTCGTCGGTCACGTTACGGGGAATGTTGGAGATCGCACGGCTCGAAGAATGCGAGACAATCACTGGCTTTGTGCTCACCGCGATGGCATCGTAAAACGTTTTGTCCGAGACGTGCGAGACGTCCACCAGCATGCCCAGGCGGTTCATCTCGCGGACCACATCTTTTCCAAACGGCGTCAGGCCGTTGTGCTCAGGCTTATCGGTGGATGAATCGGCCCAGTTGTTGTTCTTGAAATGGGTCAGCGTCATGGCGCGAATGCCCATGCGATAGTACATGCGCAGCACTGCCAGATCGTCGTCGATCTGATGGCCGCCTTCAATCGCCAGGAACGCCGCGATTTTCTTCGATTTGACGATGCGCTCGATGTCGGCCGCGCCGGTGGCCAGTTCAATCTGATCCGGATGAGCGTCCAGCACGCTCTGCATCGCGTCGCGCAGGTCGAGCGTGCGGCGGACCGCTTCGGCTCCTTTGTAATAGACCGGAACCCAAAGCGCGAAAAAGGGAGCCTTCATGCCTCCCTCGCGAAGGCGCGGGAAATCGACCATGCCGTTCGGCAGGCGATTCGCCAGATCGACACCGTCGACTAGAACATGTTGAATGGTGTCGATATGGCTATCGATGCCGATCGCTTCGGCGCTGATTCGCCGGGCCCTGGCCGTGTCGTCTTGAGCGTGAAGGGTAAGCGTTGCGAGGAAAGCGGGAAGAAGAAAGCGCATAGGGCTATTATCTCTCCGGAAGTGGGGCGGGGCCATGCCCCGGCGGCTAAAGTTTCCGCCGTATCCCGCCGAATACAGATATGTGAAGGATCCTACCGCCGCGCTGCGCTTGCGGCAAACCCAGAATGCCGATGGCGGCTGGGGCTATTTTCCGGGCAAGCAATCCTGGCTGGAACCGACGTTCTACGCAGCTGTCGCGCTTCAGGGAGAACCGGCGGCGGATCGCGCCTGGACACTGCTGAAATCGTGGCAGAATGCCGACGGCGGCTGGCGTCCTTCGGCGGAGGTGCAGGTTCCTACCTGGGGCACCTCGTTGTGCGTGACGCTGGCGCAATCGCGCGGGGAATTTGGGGAGCCGTTTCAAAAGGGAGTCGCGTGGCTGCTGGGCTCGGCCGGAATCGAAGGACCTTTGTGGCGCCGCCTGATATTCCGCACCAGGCTGTTGGGCAATCCCGACCGGAATCTCGACTTGAAAGGCTGGCCCTGGAAGCCGGACACGGCATCGTGGGTGGAACCGACCGCGCACGCGATCGTGGCCTTAAAGCAGGCGTCCGTCAAAGCATCGAGCAGCAGATTGCACGAACGCGTCAGCATCGGGGAGGCGCAGTTGCTCGACGTGCGGTGTAAAGACGGCGGATGGAACTACGGCAGTCATGCGGCGCTGCAAGTAGACCTGGTGGCGTTTCCGGAAACCACCGGTCTCGCGCTCATCGGCTTGCAAGGTCATCCGGATCTGGGAAAATCGCTCGACCTGGCCGCGCGGATGGCGCGCGAGACTACCTCGCCGCTGGCGCGCGCGTGGCTGACCATTGCTCTCAGGTTGCATGAAGCGCAGGTCCCATTGTCGCCGGTCGAAATCGCGTCGTCTCCTGAAACGATGCTCGCCGCGCTCTCGATCGTCGCCGAAGAAAAAACGCAATTTTTCCGCACGGGGGCAGTCACATGAGTCCGAATCGCCGGGAATTTCTCGCCATCGCGGGTGCCAGCGTGTTCGCCGGATACGCCGGATTCGCGGGTGCGAAGCCCAGGCACAATGGCGCGCAAAAAATCTCGCCCGTGTCCATCATCAAGGCGAAATCGTACACTGACGATCTGGTGAGCCGGATTTTGGAAGGCGTGAAACAGTGCGGCCTCGACGTCCGCGGGCAGCGCGTCCTCCTGAAACCGAATCTGGTGGAGTTCGATCCGAAGACGTGCATTAATACCGATGTCAGCGTGGTCGCGGCGGCACTGGAAGCGTTTCGATCCCTGGGCGCCGCCGAAGTAAAGATTGGCGAGGGACCGGGCCATCGCCGCGACACGTACTCGATCGCGGAAATGACGCGCTATCGCAGCGAGGTGCCGAAATTCGACGCGCTGTTCACCGATCTGAATCGCGACGATGTGAGTCCCATTCAAGGGTTCGCGGATCGCGGAGAAATTTATCTGCCGAACACGGCCCTGCGCGCGGACCTGATCGTCTCGCTGGCAAAAATGAAAACGCATCATTGGGCCGGCGCGACTCTTTCCATGAAGAATTTCTTCGGCCTAGTCCCCGGCTCGATTTATGGGTGGCCGAAAAATGAGCTGCACCAGGTCGGGATCGACCTGTCGATTGTCGAGCTGAACCGCATCTTCCGCCGCACCTTCGCCATCGTCGACGGCATCGTTGGAATGGAAGGAAACGGCCCGATTCAAGGCACTCCCAAGCAGGTAGGTGTGCTGGTGATGGGCTCCGATCTTCCCGCGGTGGACGCCACCTGCTGCCGCATCATGGGGATCGATCCTTTACGGGTCGAGTATCTCCAGATGGCCGCGGACCGGGCACTCGGGGTCACCGAAGAAGCTCACATCGAGCAGCGCGGCGAGACGATTCGCTCCGTCCGCACCCCGTTCGAGTTGATCGATAACTTCAAACAGCTCCGTCTGGCCTAAACTGAAGTGAATGCGCAAACCCGTGATGGCCGGCAATTGGAAGATGTACAAGAGTGCCGCCGAGACCACCTCTTTCTTTGAGAAATTTGCTCCCTTAGTCGCCTCCGCGACGCACGCCGAAGTAGTGATTTGCCCCACGTTCGTGAACATCGCCGCCGCCGTCGAAGCCGCCAGGTCCACCGCCATCGGGATCGGCGCACAGGATGTTTTCTGGCTGAAGGAAGGCGCGTATACCGGCGAGGTTTCCGCGCCCATGCTCGCGGGCGTCGGCTGCCGCTGGGTGATTATCGGACACAGCGAGCGACGGCAATACTTCCACGAAACCGACGAAACCGTTTTCAAGAAAACCGCCGCCGCCCTCGAAGCTGGATTGAATCCCATCGTGTGCGTGGGCGAGCGCCTGGAAGAGCGCGAATCGAACGCTACCGAATCGGTGTGCGGCGCGCAGTTCGCGGGAGGCCTCGGAGGGCTCACGCCCGAACAATTCGCCCGCATCGTGATTGCCTACGAACCGGTCTGGGCGATCGGCACCGGTAAGACCGCGACCCCGGAAATGGCTGCCGCGGCGCACAAATTTATTCGCGGCGAAGTTTGCGACAAGTTCGGCGCCGATGCCGCCGCGGCGTGCCGCATTCTCTACGGAGGCAGCGTCAAGCCCGACAACGTGAAAGGTCTGATGGCGCAGCCTGAGATCGACGGCGCTCTGGTAGGCGGAGCGAGCCTGGACCCCGCAAGCTTCGCCTCCGTCGTGAATTTTTAATTATTGCTTTTCAAGCGGCACTTCGAAATATAGATACTCTTTCCCCGTCGACGCATCCGAAATTCCCGTCAGGTAAATTTTGGATCCCGGCAAATACTCGACTTGAAAGTAAAAGAACCCAAAAATTTTCTCCCCTATCGGCACCAGCTTCGCAGTGAACGCGCGTCCTTCAATCTCCCACGTATTCAGCGGACCCTTTTTCGCGCGCCTTGGAAACGGCAGCGGATTCGACCCTGGGATCGATGGAGGCTTCCCCGATCCGCCGATGAACGTCACGTCGGAGGCCGGTGTCGCGTCCACATGCTTGCCATCGGGCGCGATATAGTCGGCCGATAAACTCAGTCGCAGCGCCTTGCCCGTGCCGTTTTCGAGTATCACCAGCACCGGCAGCACCCCGTATTTATTCGGATTCACTTTGCCGAACGCGGTGTGCATTTGCTCCTCCGTAATGAAGGGAACCGCCGCCAGCGTGATCTTCTCCGTGGTCTGGCTGCCCTTATAGGACGCAGCCGCTCCGGGCGCGAACCGATCTTTGTCCTTGTCGTCGCCGCCCCACGCCGCTATACTCAGAAGAACTATCACGCCCGAGAAAACCGCTACGCGTCTCATCTATTTCCTTTATCAGCTCCTGCAACTCGCCTTGACACCGGCGGTGGCCCTGTATCTACTGTACCGGGGAATCCGCGACCGCCGATACTTCGCCGGCCTGCCGGAGCGTCTGGGATTTCTTCCCGCCGCCATTCACACGACGGGCACCGGCGCGATTTGGTTTCACGCCGTATCGGTGGGCGAAGTCTTTTCCTCGGTGGAGCTGATTCGCACCATGCGCGCCGCGCATCCACATACTCGCATGTACGTTTCGACCACGACACTGGCCGGCCGCGAGACCGCCGATCGGAAACTCGAAGGGCTTGCCGACGGCGTATTCTTCGCGCCGCTCGATTACCGCTCCGTGGTGCGACGCGTGCTGCGGCGTTTGCGGCCAGCCGTCGTGGTGGTGCTCGAAACCGAGATCTGGCCTAACCTCTATCGCGAATCGAAACGCGCCGGAGCTTCCGTGATCGTGGTCAATGGACGCATCTCCGATCGCGCCCTGCCCCGCTACCGCCGCTGGCGCTGGTTCTTCCGGTACGTCCTGAGCTGCGCCGATACGATCTTCGCGCAGAGCGCCGAGGATGAGCACCGCTTCGTCGTCGCGGGCGCGCGGCTCGATCACATTCAAGTGGTCGGGAACCTGAAGTACGATTTCACCCCACCGTCGTCGGGCATCGCGCCGACGATTAAAGAGTTTCTCGCCAAGACCAAGCCCGCGCAAATCGTCACTGCCGCGAGTACGATGCCCGGCGCCGATTCCAACGATATCGATGAGGACGACGCAGTGCTGCTTGCATTCGCCCATCTTTCCGCGCGATATCCGGGATTGCTGCTCGTCATCGCGCCACGCCATCCGGAGCGGTTCGACGTGGTCGCTGAAAAGTTGAAGCGAGCGGGAGTAAGCTTCGTGCGCCGTACCAGCTTCGGGAAGTTGGAACTCCCCGGCGTGTTGCTGGTCGATTCGATCGGCGACCTCGCATCGCTATTCGAACGCGCCGACGTGGTGTTCATGGGTGGAACCCTGGCGCGTCGTGGAGGCCACAATATCCTGGAACCGGCCTATTTCGCGAAACCCGTAATCGTCGGACCGCACATGGAGAATTTCGCATCCATCGCTCAGGAGTTCCACGCGGGGAGAGCGCTGGAGCGAATCGAAAATGGCGATTCGCTCGGGGCCGCCGTGTCCCACCTGCTCGACGATTCGCAATACGCCCTTGCGCTGGGCGCTCGCGCCCGCGATCTTGCCATGTCGAAGCGCGGCGTCGTGGATCGCATCGCCGAAGAGGTCTGGACGGCGTTCTCGAATGGAGTCCCCGATCCGCCTCGCACACTGCTGGCCCGCGCCTTTCTAACGCCGCTCTCCTGGTGTTGGGCCGCGGGTCATCACGCGAATGTCGTGGGCCAGCGGGCGCGCCGGCGCAGTCTCTCGACGCCCGTGGTAAGTATCGGCGGCCTCACCATGGGCGGCTCCGGAAAATCGCCGATGGTGGCGCACCTGGTCCATCGTCTGCGCGAACGAGGCCGAAATCCCGCGATCTTGACCCGTGGCTATCATCGAAAATCGCACGACCAGATGGTCATTGTTCCGCGCGGCGAGAAAGCGTCCATCGAACTTACCGGCGACGAGGCGCAGCTTTACATCCGCGCCGGCGACGCCCACGTCGGCGTCGGCGCGAACCGCTACGACGCCGGAGTGCGCATGGAAGAAACGCTCTCGCCCGACATTTTCGTTCTCGACGACGGATTCCAACATATCCGTCTTTCGCGGACTCATGACATTGTGATGATCGACGCGCTTGAGCCGTTCGGCGGAGGAATGTTTCCCCTCGGCCGGCGCCGCGAGCCGTGCAATCGTCTGGCGCGCGCCTCGGCCATCGTCGTCACCCGGGTGGAGCTGGGCCAGGACATTGCGGGACTAAAACGAATGCTGCGCGAGTTCAATCCCGATGCACCCATCTATACCGCGAGAGTCGCTCCGCGCTATTGGATTGACTACGAATCGAAAAACATGCGCCCCGCCGCGGAGGTAAAGTTCGGCCGCGTCGCCGCCTTTTGCGGGCTTGGAAATCCGCGCGCGTTCTGGCGAACGCTGGAGGAGTTGGAGATTGACGTCACATTCCGCTGGGCGTTCGCCGATCATCATCATTACAAGCCTTCGGAACTGGAGCGCCTTGCCAGGCAGGCCGCGGAATGCGGCGCGGAGACGTTGGTCACCACCGAAAAGGACGCCACGAATTTCTGCGACCAGGCGCTGAAGCTCGTCGCACCCTGCAAATTGCTGTGGCTGAAAATTGGAATCGAAATCGATCGGGAAGAGGAGTTCCTCCAGCACATCTTATGAAGACCGCGATCTTTGGAGGAACTTTCGACCCCATTCACCGGGCTCACGTTCTGGTCGCGCGCGAGGCTGCCGATGCATTTTCACTCGATCGTGTCTTATTCATTCCAGCCGCCAATCCGCCCCATAAAGAAGCCGGCGCGAGCTATGAAGACCGTTACAAAATGGTCGAGCTCGCCTGTGCGGGCGAGCCTCGGTTCATCCCCTCGCGTCTGGAACAAGGCCGTGAGAAAAGTTATTCCATCCATACCATCGAGCGCGTAAAAGCGCAGCCCGGCTCGGGTGAAGTCTTCTTCGTCATCGGCTCCGACGCATTTGCCGAGATCCGCTCCTGGTATCGCTGGGAAGATGTGGTCCGCGAAACCGAGTTCATCGTCGTTTCGCGTCCCGGCCACGCCTATTCGATTCCGCCGGGCGCGCGCGTGCATCGCCTGGAAACCGTCGCGCTGCCAGTCTCATCGTCGGAAACCCGCCAGGCGCTCGCGCGCGGGGAAATTCCCGATGAGTTGCCCCCCGCGGTCGCCGAATATATTCGCGAGCACAAACTGTATCGTTGAGATTTTAATCCGCCCGCAGCGTCTCCACCGGATTGATCCGCGCCGCCCTGCTCGATGGGAAGAACGCCGCCGCCAACGCAGCCAGGATCACCAGCGATGCGCCCGCCGCGTAGGACACCACGTCAAACGCGTTGATCAGCGTGAGCAGATGCCGCAGCAGTAACGCCGCGCCAATGGCGATCGCCAGTCCCACGCCCGTTCCCCAAATCGCGAACTTCAGCGACTGGTGGAGAATCAATCGCACCACCATCCCAGGCGTTGCGCCCAGCGCCATACGAATGCCGATTTCTTTGGTTCGCTGGCCCACCAGGTACGACAGCACGCCGTACAGTCCCGACAACGTCAACAGGAGAGCGAGTCCCCCCAACAGAGCCGCAATGTACGCCGCCGCCCAAAACGGATACATTTGCGTAAAGAACATTTCGTCCAGTGAAATCGCGATTACGGGCCGGTCCGGCGCGGTGGCCGCAAGTGTTGCCTCAAGATGACGGGTGGTGGACGCCATATCGCCTTTTCCCCGGATCAGGAACGTATGCGCGTGTTTCGAATAGGGCGACGCAGGGAAATAGATCATGGTCGCGTCCCGTCCCTGGATCACGCTTCCGGTGATCACGTCTTTCGCGATGCCGATTACCACGGCATGATCGGAAGCCGGTGCGTCCGACAGCTCGGGTGCTTTTCTGTCCAACCTGATCGGCTTGCCCAGAGCATCTTCATTCGGCCAGAGCTTCTGCGCCGTCGCCTGGCTCACAATCGCCACCGCCGCTTCGGACTCCGCTTCTTCTTTGCCAAAAGTGCGCCCTCGAAGAATCGGGATTTCCAGAACTTTGAAATATTCAGGGGAGACCATGTTGAACCCGGCCCGCTCCGGCTGCGCGCCCGGCGATGTTGTTACCGGAATCCGTTCCGGCGAATAGAGCGGCGGATGCCAGGCGGCCGCGAGAACATCCACCCACGGTTCAGTCACAAGGCGCTGCGCAACCTTAAGCGGCGCGACCCCGTTCCCGCGACCCAGAAAGAACGGATAAACCACGCCGTGGATGCGGTAGCCCAGGTCTGCATGCTGGTACGCTCCCGTGCCGCGCAGAAGAATCCCGGTCACCACCAGCAGGATCACGCACACGCTGATCTGGCTCACAACCAGCGTGGATCGGAGCCGGGACGAGGAGACTCGCGCCGTAAATTCGCCGCGAAGCGCTTCGACTAAGGAGGTTCGGGTGACCTGTAGCGCCGGCGCCAGTCCGAACAGGATGGTCGAAAATCCGGCGGCAACCAGTATAAACAGGAACACCCGGTAATCGGGCTTGAGCGGCGCCACGTGCAACAAATTCAACGCCGGAGGGATCGTCGCGACTAGCACACTTTGCGCCGCGCGAATCGCCCCGTTCGAGACCGCGAAGCCGACCGCCCCGGCAAGCAGAGAGAGCAGAAGATTCTCCGAAAGCAGTTGCCGGATCAGCCGGGAGCGCGCCGCGCCCATCGCCAGCCTCACGCCAATTTCGCGCTGCCGCGCCAGCGCTCGCGCCAGCATCATGTTCGAGACATTCGCGCAACAGATCACCAGCACCAACCCGAATACCACGATTAAAGGCAGGATTATCGGCAGAAACGCCGCCGCAAGATCTCCGTCAATCGATACGGGCGTCGCCGCCGATTGTAGCGTCGCCTGTATAGCTCGTTCGCTTTCGGGAAACTCCTCAGTCGCGTGTTTGATCCACACCGTGAGCGCGGCTTTGGCTCTTTCCAGCGGAACCCCCGGCCGCAAACGTCCGAGGACGAAGACGCCCCTGGGCTTTTCCGGCCCGAACAAATCAGGACCCGGGGTGACAGCGCTTTCAATGGTCAAGGGAAGGAAGAAATCGATCGGCAGTTCGGCGACTCCGATGAAATCGGCCGGACCGACACCCACAACTTCAAAGGGCCGGTCGGCGATCCGGATGGTTCGCCCGACAATCGCCGGGTCTCCCGCGAATGCCGTGCTCCACAATTGGTAGCTCAATACGACAACTGCGCCGGAACCGGGAGTAGAAGCGTCCTCCGGCAGTATGGGCCGGCCATGCAAAGCGCCGACGTGGAGCATCGTGAAATAATTCCCCGACACCGCCATGCCCTGTAAGTTCCGCGACTCCACCCGCGCCAGAAATGGTGAAAACGCAATCGTGTCGCTGAAGACCGGCACGTCGGCGCGAAGGTCCCGATACTGCTCCCATGTAACGCCGGCTCTCTCCGCCCGCGCCGTCTCCCATCCGAACCGGTACAGGCTGTACGGATCCTTCACCGCGAACGGATGCAGAACGTAGGCGTTGAAAAGAGTGAACAGCGTGGTGTTCAGGCCGAGGCCGATCCCCAGCGTGAGCACCACGGTTACCGCAAAAGCCGGAGCGCCGCGCAAAGTACGCAGCGCGTAGCGAATGTCTCTAAACATGCTTCGAAGACGTTAGCCGGAAAAAATTATTACATTTCATCGGCTGACGGACCGTAGATCGCCGGCACCGCAACATCGTTCAATCGCAGATACACGGTGAATTGCCCGCGGTGATGGATGATGTGGTTCATCGCCATGCCGCGCAGCGCGGCGATACGCGGCGCTTCGAACAGTTTCTTCTCCTTGTAAATCAGGTGCCAGGGCTGTCTCAGATGATCGTCGGTGGCGCCCGTGATCGCCTCGCGGGTCGCCGCGACGTTTTTGTCGAACACTTCCAGCACCTCGGCCCGATTCTTCACCACCGCAGGCTTGTATTCACCTTTGTCGAAGTTCATACCCTCCGTCTGAATGATGGCGGTGGCGAAACCTGGAAGCTCCGCCAGATGTCCGGCCAGCCTCCCTAGCGACATCGACTTTTCGTGCGGCTTCCAATCGAACTTGTCGTCGGGAACCCGTTCCAGCGCTTTCCGCGTAAGCTTCATCTCGTTATCGAACTCCGGCAACAGCGTCTGACTCATCGTCATTTAGGAATACTCCTCCGCGCCGATTGTATCGCAGGATAGAATAGAAGATTCACGTGCAACAGGTCGGGCGCTACCAAATCGTTGCGGAATTGGGGCGGGGCGCAATGGGTATCGTCTATCAGGCCCAGGATCCCGCCATCGGCCGCACTATCGCGATCAAGAGCATCCGGCTTCAGGACCTCACCGATACCGCCGAGCGGGAGCGGCTCCGCGAGCGCCTTGTGCGCGAAGCCCAATCGGCAGGCATTCTGTCCCATCCCGGCATCGTGACGATTTACGACATCGCCGAAGAAGAGGGCATGGCGTACATTTTCATGGAGTTCGTCAACGGCCCTCCGCTCGAAAAAATGCTGTTGCGCGACCAGACGCCGGATAAGGAAACTCTCCTCAGCATTTTCCGCCAGACCGCCGCCGCGCTCGACTACGCGCATAAGAAAGGAATCGTCCACCGCGATATCAAGCCCGCCAACATCATGATCCATGAGGACGGCACCGCCAAGATCACCGACTTCGGCGTGGCGAAAATCGTGTCGCAACAGATGACGCTCTCGGGCGGAATGATGGGCACGCCCAGCTACATGTCTCCGGAACAGGTGCAGGGCGGCGCCATCACCGGCCGCGCCGACCAGTTTTCGCTCGCCGTGATCGCGTACGAAGTCCTCACCGGCGAAAAGCCGTTTGTCGCGGACTATCTGCCCACGCTGCTGTTCAAAATCGTTCGCGAAGAGCCTCTCTTGCCGCTGCGCTTGAATCCCACGCTGGGGCCGAAGGTGGATACCGTCCTGCGCAAGGCGCTTTCGAAGAACCCCGCCGATCGTTACGAAAATTGCACCGAGTTCGTCAACGCGCTATCGACTGCCTGCAACGCGACCCATGGCTGGATGCCTCTGCCCCGCGGCGCGAGCCTCAATATGCCCACCGGCGGCTCGCAGGAGGAAATGGGCGCGACGGTCGACGACCTCCGCAGACCAACCGCGGACCGCCCCATTCGGCCCACGCTTGCTCCCGTCGAAGTCCCGCCGCCCTTCGAGCCCCGCGCCCGCCGCGAGGCCCGCGATCAGACGAACCCCGTGATCCGCAACGTGATCCTCTCCGCCGCCGGAGTAGCCCTGCTGCTGATCGGAATCTTCGTCGTCATCCAAAAAGTTTCCAGTCGCGACACGCGCCCGGCGCAAGTCGCGCGCACCACGCCGCCCCAGGAAGCCATGCCGCCTCCTCCGGATACGCCTGTCGCAGCTCCCGCTCCCGAGCCGAAAAAAGAAGATCCAGCCCCTGTGTCACCGGAACCTGAAAGGCCCAAGCCGGTCGCGACTAAGCCTGCAAAAGATGTTGTCCCGCGCCACATCGCCGCGGCCGATTTTCAGGTGACCGCCTCGCCCGCCGGCGCAACCGTGACCTTCGACGGCGATACTTCCACGCGCTGCAAGTCGCCCTGCAACATCTCCTTGACCCCCGGACGGCACACCTTCGTAGTCACGCACCCCGGCTATCGCGACGCCCGCCGCATCATTGAAGTGCCGCGCGACGCCGGCTCCATCGTCGATCTTTCGAAACAGATGGGCTCCTTCAGCCTCATCACCAATCCGCCCGGCCTGACTGTGATTGTCGACGGTCAGGAACAGGCGAAGAAAACGCCCGCGAATCTCAACCTCTCCGTCGGAACGCATCGCGTCGAAGTAATGAAGGGAACCGAAAAGCAGGAGTTCACAATAGACATCCACGACGGCCTGCTCAGTTCAAAAACCCTCGATTGGACCCAATGACTCTCTCCAGAAGAAACTTTTTCGCCCTCGCCGCCGGCAGTGCATTAATGGCGCAAGATAAAACCAAGACCGGCATGAACGTCCTCTCCACCCGTCCCGAGGACCTCGAAATGCCCCTCTCCGGCTTCTCCGACTACATCACGCCGATTGAGCATTTCTTCGTGCGCACCCACGTCTACGTGCCCACCGTGAACCTCCCCGACTGGCGTCTCGCCGTCGATGGCGAGGTCGGAACGCCGCTCACTCTGACCATGGAGGAGCTCAAAAAACTCCCCTCCGTCGAACTCGTCAGCGTAGTCGAATGCGCCGGCAACGGCCGCGGATTCGCCGATCCTCCCGTCCCGGGTCTCCAGTGGACCAACGGCAGCGTCGGCAACGGCCGGTGGCGCGGTGTCCGTCTCGCCGATATTCTGAAGCGAGCCGGCATGAAGGATTCCGCGAAGGAAATTCTGTTCAACGGAGCCGACGTCCCCCTCGGAACCATGCAGGATTTCCGCCGCACCATCACGGTGAAGAAGGCCCTCGACCCCAATACTCTGCTCGCTTATGAAATGAATGGCGTCACGCTTCCCGTCAAGCACGGCTTCCCTCTGCGTGTCGTCGCGCCCGGCTGGGCCAGCGATTCGTGGGTGAAATGGCTCACCAACATCACCGTGCTCGACAAGGAATTCGACGGCTTCTGGATGAAGAACGCCTATCGTAAACCCGACCATCCCATCGTCCCCGGCTCCGCGATGCCGCCCGAGAAAATGGTGCCCGTCACCAGCCTTCGCGTAAAGAGCGTCATCTCCACTCCTCTCGATGGAGCCGCCGCGAAACTCGGCGACGCCGTCAACGTGCAAGGAGTAGCGTGGTCCGGTGACAAAGGACCCATCACCGCAGTCGACATCTCCACCGACGGCGGACGCACCTGGAAACCCGCCGAACTAGGCTCCGATAAATCGCAATTCGGCTGGCGCCAGTGGCGATTCGCATTCCGTCCCGACCGCGAAAGTTACTACAACGTACTGGCCCGCGCCACCGACGCCAGCGGCGACAAGCAGCCTCTCACGCAGGAGTGGAATCCCTCAGGCTACGGCTGGAACGTAGTGCAGCGAGTCGGCGTGAACGTGCTCGAAAATCCGTCGGCGCCAGTACAGGTCCAGATGAATGGCTCCGGCCTCTTTGGCGGTCCTCCGCCCGCCTATAGTGACACCTGCCTAAGCTGCCACGAAGAAGACGTAATCCGTCAGCAGCGCCTCACCAGAGCCCAGTGGGATCGCGAAGTCACGAAAATGACCAACTGGGGCGCGCCGGTAAAACCCGAAAATCGCGACTCGATCCTAAACTATCTAGCATCGCGATTCGGCCCACGCCCCCGCTAAGTCTTCTCCGCGATCTTGAAAAACGTTGGCGGCCACCCCTTCAACCGCGCGCCCGGGACAGCCGGAACGCGACCATCTCCTGGCCGTTGCGAACCAATAGGACGTCGCCCGCCAGAACCGGGTGGTTCCACGTCTTGCCCTCGATCGCCGGGAACCGCGCGAGCTGCTTGAACTGGTCGGGAGCTGCCGCGACCAATGCCAGTTCGCCCTCCTCCGACAGCACCAGCAGCAAGTCCTGGTCGGGCAACAGGACCAGCTGGCCGGCGCCGTAGCGTCCGCCCTTCCACGTGCGCTTGCCGTCCTTGAGGTCGATACAGGCGAGGATGCTGCCGTCGAATCCGAAGGCATGGCCGTTGTGTACCACGAAGTCGCTGAAGTAGGGTTTCAGCCCGATCGACTTCCAGCGCTTTTCGACGGTCCATCCTACGGGTCCACTGCCGGGTCCATGCGCGACCGCGATGCGGTGCATGCCTTGTCCCTCGCCCTCGCTGATCAGTAGATCGCCGCCCGCGATCTGCGCCGGCTGCACGATCGGGGCGCTCGGGGGCAAAGCGTACTCCCAGAGCCGCGTGCCGTCCGCCGGCGCGACGCTGGCCGCCCCCTGTGCGCTTATCAGCAGAATCTGCGCCACTCCGTCGATCGTCATTAGATGTGGAGAGCTATAACCATCTCCGCCGTCCTGGCCGAACCAGCGCGGTTTACCGGTGTCGACGTCGTAGGCCGCCAGCTTTCCCGCGGCGGCGACCACCACCATGCCGTCGACCACCAATGGCGAGCTCGCGAAACCCCATCCCGGGACCTTTACGCCGGTGTCGGACGCAGCGTTGCGGGACCACACCACGGCGCCGCTACCGCCGTCGAGGGCGTTCAGGATTCCGGTCGCGCCCAATGTGTATACGCGGCCGTTACTCAGCGTCGGAGTCGCGCGCGGACCGGCACCCGCGTTCGATTCCCAAAAACGGGCCGCGTCACTGTGTCTCCACACCGGCTCGCCGGTAGTCAGGTTGTAGCAGGCGACCACTTCGTCGCTGCCGCGCTGCTCCTGGGTGTAGAGGAGGTTGCCGTGAACCGCGAAGGAGGACCAGCCCGGTCCGATCGGCCGCCGCCACATCTCTACCGGCGGCGACGCAGTCCAGTCAGTCTCGATCCGCACGCCGGGAATGACGTCGTTTCGATGGAGTCCGCGAAAGCCGGGCCAGTCGGCTACTAACTTTGCCACTGTCGGAGCCGGCTCGTGTGCCGCCCGAGCCACGACAAGCTCCCCGGACGTCTTCGCTGCCGCCGGAGCTGGCGGGAGCGCTGTCGGCTCCGGAATCTTCGCTGCCGCTGGAGCCGGCGGAATCGGCGCCGGCTTGTCGCTTGCGTGGACCAGCAGCCGCTCCTCGGCCGTCGGCGCCCACCGCCACGCGAAATCCGAAACGAATTCGCCCGAAAAGCCGTTGGTCCGGAGCAGCGCCCATCCGCCACACGCCAGCAGGATGGTCGCAACCATGGTCGCGCGCCGGACTCCATCGGAGAGGCGCCGGGTGGCCACCGCCCAGACGACAAAGGCGACGCTCAGGACCGGGATCGCATAAATGAAGAACAGGAATCCCATCGCCCCCGTCGCGATCGACGCGTCGAGGAGGATGCGCTTGGTCGCGAACAGCGCGACCACCATCAGGAGGATGGCACCCAAGCGGTCAATCCAAGTCGCACGGCTGAAGAAAGCCCACCATACGACAATCAATAATCCGCCCGCGACTCCGCCAAGGATACCGAATGGCAAGCCGTCGGGCCAGACGAGGGGGACGCCAAACCGGACCACCAAAATCAGCGCCACGGCGACCACGCCGGGCCACACCCGGAGCGGCTTCCGGGCAGTCGGTCCGTCGGCGGGCGCGATAGTCACATCAGATAATACCTCGCCAGACGAAAATTTGTTCCCTTTTTCTCAGCATCGTCAGTTGGTCACCCGCGCTGCCCGAACGACAATTCGTCGCCCGCGACGACGGCAGCCTCTTCCGTCCCCGCGATCGCATTACGAGAGCAAAATACGGCGATCCGGTCCGCGTCCAACGCCCCCATCGCCTCCAGCCATTGCTCTCGGGCGATGGTTGGCGTGCACGGGCCGAACGTGCAGATTCGAATCCGGCGGCTGGCGGCCTCCCTTCGCAGCGAGTCCAGAACAGCGCGCAGAATCGTGCCGCTGAAAGGTGTGTAGAGATAAAACACCGTCCCCACGGACAAATCCGCCGTCCGCGCGTCCTGCTCGATGAACGTCACGTTGTTCAGGTTGAGCCCATGAGCGCTCTGCCGGGCGCAATCGATGTAGGCCGACTCCAGCTCAATCCCGATGCTGCGGGCGCGGGTACAAATGGAGGCCAGCAATGCAACGTGACCGAGGCCGGAGCCCAGATCGACCAGCACATCGCGCTCGGTGAGTGCCATGCGGCCGATCAGATCGAATATATGGCGCGCCGGCGTGGGCTGATAAAACACCATCTCCGCCCCCAACGGGACAATCCCGGAGCCGGGCTCTTCAAACTGCAGGACTCCGACGATCAACTCGTCAAGATAGTCGTAGCCTTCGCCATGCGCAAGTCTTGCATCGTACCACTGAAGCAAAATATCCGGCCCGGCGCCTCGTTGAATCTCGCAGCGGATGCCCCGGAAGAGTTCTAAATTGGCAGCCTCCAGCCGGGCGTAGAGCGCTCGAGCCCGGTGATAGATTCCCGCCTCAACGGACTCGTTGCCCTCAATGAGATAGGCCTCCAGGCGGTCGAGCGCCTCAACGCGTCGGCACAGCCGATCCGGTTCATCGAGCGAACGATCCTGTTCCAGTTCCTCGACCAGCCTCCGCAGCGCACCCATCATCCGTCTGAACCTCGCCCCGTTCAAGTGTCCCACGTGAGTGCGGTGGAATTGGGAGATAATCCGGCCCTATGTTAACTCCGCCTTCGCGCGCAGCCCCGTCCGTAATCACCCCGCTCAACTTGTGGGGCGGCCAAAATTGGCTTGCAGCCGCTCTTCAGGCGACTCCCCCGTGGTCGTTCTGCCGAGGGTTGGTAGCCTCCGGGAACAGGCTACCATGAAGGAGGGTAAGAACATGGCAATTCTCGATTGGTCACAATGCCCCGCCGTGGAGAGCATCCCCGGGAAGCGCAGCGGCGCGTGGGTGTTCCGCGACTCCCGGACGCCCGTGTCCGTTGTCTTCGACAACCTGGAAGTCGGAGCCTCGATCGGTGAAATTATGGAATGGTTCCATTTGTCACACGAGCAGGTAGTTGCCGTGATCGAATTCGCCGCGCGAAGCCTTGACGCGCCGCCCGTGCATCCACCCGCCCAAACGATCGATGCTCATACTCTTTGATAACGGCACTCCGGCCCCGCTACGGCACGCCCTCAAAGACCATGTCGTTGTCGAAGCCATCGAACGCGGATGGGACCGCCTCATCAATGGCGAGCTCATCGCGGCTGCCGAGGAGGCAGGCTTCGAGCTCTTGCTGACGACCGACAAAAATATGCGTTACCAACAAAACCTGCACGGCCGCAAGATCGCATTTGTGATTATCGGCAATCAGCAATGGCCGACTTTGCGTCGCTACGTTGAAAGAGTCGTGGCCGCCGTGAATGCCGCCGCGCCTGGCAGCGTAACAGAAGTGGAAATTCCGTTTCGGTAATGCTCTTTACGCCCCCGTGTCCCCACAAAGAGCCCGTTGCGCAACGTCGCTAAAAAGATACCCGACCTTCGCTTCCGATAATTGTCGCGCCTGTTTGACGGCTAAACTTTATTGAGGACCTTTTTTCGGGCTGTCCTTCAAAAGCCCAAGCCGCACCAGACTTTCCGCGGTCGCGACGATGGAATCCTCGTTCGATCGCGGCGCCCAGCCCAGTACGCGCTTCGCCTTCTCATTCGTCGCGTTCTTGAATTTACCCAGTTCGGGGACGATTTGCTTGAGCGATGAGTCGAATATAGCGGCGAGCCGCAGCACAAAATTGGGCAGCACTCTCGTTGGCACCCGCTTCGCGGCGTCTCCCATTCGCTCCCGCAGCACGAGTGCGATTTCCTGCATGGTCATGAAGTCGCCCGCGACGGCCAGGAAGCGCTCGCCCTTGGCGGCGGGATTGATCATAGCGCGCAGGTGCAGGTCCGCTACGTCCCGCACATCGACGACGCCAAAGGACAGGCGCGGGCAGCCAGGCACGGCTCCGTCCATCAACCGCTTCACAATCTCGATGGAGGTTGAAAAATCCGGCCCCAGCACCGGCCCGAATACGCCCACCGGATTGACCACGGAGAGTTCCAAAGCGCCTCCCTCGCGTGCAATGAAATCCCACGCCGCGCGCTCCGCCAGAGTCTTCGATTTCACATAAGGGCTTACGTCCTTGCCGTCCGGGTCGGTCCAGTTCTCCTCGGAAAAGGGCCGATCCGCACGCTCCTGGCCGTACCCGATCGCAGCGAAAGAAGACGTCAGCACCACGCGCTTGACGCCTGCGTCCCGAGCGGCTCGCAGCACACGCAACGCGCCTTCGCGTGCCGGGACAATCAGTTCGTCCTCGTGTTTAGGCACCTTAAGGGGGAAGGGCGAAGCGACGTGAAGCACAAAATCACACCCCGCGGCGGCTTCCGGCCACCCTGCGTCGGACATCAGATCGGCCGCGGCGAACGAGAGCGCGTCTCCCGGTGGCTCAGCCCCGCCTGCCTTGAGCATCGCGCGCACCTCGGCCTCCCGCGTAAGCGACCGCACAGTAGTCCGCACGCGGTAACCCGCGTCCAGGAGCTGCAAAATGCAGTGTGCGCCAATAAATCCGGACCCGCCCGTAACCAGCACCAATTCGCCGCTCATGAGTTATCTCTCCCTACGATGGATTATACAGAGCGCTCCGAAATACTTATCGGACCCTCCATTCTTCCACGCCTGCCGCCTCACCCAGATCCAATTCGCTGAACCGCCATGCGTGAGCATGCGGACAGACGCTCATAGCATCAGCAAGCCAAAGTTGGCAAGCGGTTTCGCCTGCCAGGAGTTTTTCCGCACACTCTTCCGCCGTCGCTCTCCGCCGACCGCTCCATCGCTCGGAGCGGCGTTATCATCTAGGTATGTCCCCGGATCGGAATCGCCTCCAGGCGCTCGTGGACGCGCTTCCCGACACCGAAGTACCCGTTGCCATTCCTTTCCTGGCGGAACTTGCCGACCAGGAAATCGTCGACGCTGATACAGCGGCCGCGCTCGATCGGGCCCGCGCGGAACCGGGCGAAGATCTGTCGCTTGAGGAAGTCCGCCGCCGGCTCGGGTTGTGACTCGACGCATCGTTTTCCGTCCCGCAGCGATACGATGGATTATACAGAGTGCTCCGAAATACTATTGGGCTTTGCTTTGGAGTGGGACGGCGCCATGCGCCGCGGATGGCTTCAGCCGCCGCTCTTCCCCACTGAATACTTTCCCGCACCAGCGATTAGTTTCATCTGTTTTCGGCGGCAATTCGACGCTCGAACCATAGAAAAAACTTGGCGAGCTTCGCGCCTTTGCGTGAAACTTCCGTCCTCGCAATATCAAATCCGAGTCGCAAGAATAACATCCGCGAAGCGCCGATTGAATTCCGCTCGGCTGTAGACGATAACATACTTTATCGTCTAATAACACGACAGGTCTGTGGACTCCCCAAAAGGGAAGCTACGAGAAGATGATGCGAGTCAGCAAATGTCTGGGTCCGAGTCGTGCCGAAATCAGCTACGTTGCCGACTATTATGCGTGCGGCGGAGAACGCTGATCGTCGCCATTCCAAAAGAGAGCAACACGAAGGTGGTTGGCTCCGGTACCGCGGAAACTGGGGTGCTGAAGGTAAGCTCGAAATTAGGATCGGCCAGGTCGCTAGCGCTTAGTCCGATGCAGTACTGACCCGGTGCGAGGCTCGCCAGCGAGAGAGTATTGCTAAAGTTGTTGCTGCTGTTCAAGGACTGGGAACCAAGGTTGCTGCAGTTGTTTGAGCCCCCGCCTGTGAGTAAATACGATGCCGTGCCGGGCGCACCCGTCACAGAGGCCCCGATGCTGAGGCTGCCGCCGCCCCATAGGAACGAATAGTACTCTTGTGAACCGTCCCCGCCAATCGTGCCGCTTACTGCTGTGATGGGGACGCCGCCGATCAGGAATACCGGCGCGGAACTCGTTCCGCCTTGGAATCCGTTCACAGCTTCCGTCCATTGGCCCGTCAGGTGGCTGGATGCAGAAAACCCTGTATCCGTAATCGTGTTGGTTACGGCATCGACTGCGTCGGCGAAAAGCATACCGCTGCCGCCTCCAACGACCTGCGGGTTGAACATGGCTACGTCCCATCCCATCTGCACGGCCGCCTCGACCTGGTAGCCGACGATCGCGCCGCTCCCATTCGTTGACAACAAAACCTGAGCGGCACCGACGGTGCTTGACGAAAACGCTGAGTAGCCTAAGGAATCGCCGATGTTCCATGAGAGCAGGTTGGACGTGACGTCGGCTGATGATAGATTGGCGGCGAGAGGATTGCTAAACGTGAGCGACGCCAAGTCGAAGTCCGAAGTGTAGTTTGCAGGACAGCCGCCGTGCCCGCACCTGTCAAAGGTAGCTCCCTGATAGTTATATGTTATAGTTCCCCCGAATGTTGCAGCACACGCTGCGGCAGCTGCCAACCAAGCTTTGATCATCGCGCGTCTCCTTTGCAGAAGTGAGATTTTCTGTCCCGAGCGATCGGGCATACTCAAATTTCGATAATTATACCTCCAAAACTGGTTCGCGCACCGTTCACGCAAGAATTGAGCCTCCCAGTACCGCGCTAGGCAACCTGGAACGTTGAGGAAGAGTTCCGACCTACCCAGGATTTACATTTTGGCGGATTCCGTTTGGATAACTCGCATAAGCCGGACCCAACCGTTTCCGATAGTCCGGTCATATGTTAACCTCCCGCTTCCGACGTGGGGGCAGCGCCATCGGCTGCCGCCGGCTTCAGCCACCGCTCGGAGTGGCGTTATCATTAGGTATGTCCCCGGATCGGAATCGCCTCCAGGCGCTCGTGGACGCGCTTCCCGACAACGAAGTGCCCGTTGCCATTTCTTTCCTGGCGGAACTTGCCGATGAGGAAATCGTCGATCCGGATACAGCGGCCGCGCTCGATCGGGCACGCGTGGAACCTGGCGAGGATCTGTCGCTTGAGGAAGTTCGCCACCGGCTCGGGTTGTGAACCGGCGCATTGTTTTCAGGCCCGCAGCCATGCGGGATCTGACTTGCTGTGACCGCGTCGTGCAGGCCCGAATCGATGCAGCCCTTGTGCGTTACGCCGCCACTGGCTAACGCGATGTGAAGTCTCTGAAAGATCGCCCCGGCGAGTTCCGTTTGCGAGTAGGCAAGTGGCGGATTTTTTTCTTCCTCGATCCGCCCGATGTCGTCCGCGTGATCGGAATTGACAATCGCGGCGAAGCTTATTGACCGGCAGCGTCTTCCTGCCGCACGCTTCTCTTTCTCGAACTGACCATCCCCGTATTCATCCCTAGCGTATTCAACCCCCCAAAAAACCGCGCATGCTCGATCTTCATGCACCGGTCCATCACCACCTCGAGTCCCGCCGCCCGAGCCTTCTCCGCCGACTTTTCATCAATCACTCCAAGTTGCATCCATACGACCTTGGCCCCCACCGCAATCGCTTCATCCACGATCCCCGGCACCGCCGACGGCTCACGAAAAATGTCCACTACCTCCGCGCCCCCCGGAATCGCCGTCACCGACGGATAGCAAACCTGCCCCAGAATTTCCTTCTCTCGCGGATTCACCGGAATCACCTCATACCCTGCGGCCAGCAAATACATCGCCGCGAAATGGCTCGGCCGGTATGGATTCGCTGACAACCCCACCATCGCAATTCGCTTATACGTTTCCAGAATTCGCAGCCGATCCGCGGCCGTCGTCGCAAAACGGCTGGTGTTTACCGGTGAACTCGCTCCCACGCCATCCCCAAACGAAACAGCGCAAGTGTCGCTCAAGCGCTTGCTCCCAACGCCTGATCCAGATCCCACAAAATATCGTCGATCTCTTCAATCCCAACCGACAGCCGCACCAGATCGTCGCTGATTCCCGCCGCCTGCCGTTGCTCCGCCGACAACTGCTGATGCGTGGTCGACGCCGGATGGATCACCAGGCTCTTCGCATCGCCGACGTTCGCCAGGTGAGAAAACAGTTTCAGAGCCTCGATAAACTTCTGCCCTTCCGCGATCCCGCCCTTGATTCCGAACGTCATTATGCCGCCCGCTCCGAGCGGCAGATACTTCTCCGCTAGTGCATGATACTTGCTCGATTTCAACCCCGGATACCGCACCCACTCCACGCGATCGTGCGCTTCTAGAAAATGCGCCACCCGCAGGGCGTTCGAGGAATGGGCCTCCATCCGCAGCTTCAGCGTTTCAATCCCTTGCAAAAACAAAAACGAATTGAACGGACTCAGAGCCGGCCCGAAATCGCGCAACCCTTCCACGCGAGCCTTCACGATATAAGCCAGGTCTCCGAAAGTCTCAAAGAACTTCATCCCGTGATACCCCGGGCTCGGCTCCAGTAATTGCGGAAAACGCCCCTGATTCCAAGGAAATTTGCCGCTATCGACAATCACCCCTCCAATCGACGTTCCGTGGCCTCCGATATACTTGGTCGCCGAATGACAGATGATATCCGCGCCATGCTCAATCGGCCGGCACAGGTAAGGCGAGGCGAACGTGTTGTCGATCATCAGCGGCAGATTGTGCTCATGCGCGACTTTTGCCACCGCCGCAATGTCCAGCACGTTCATGCCAGGATTGCCGATCGTCTCTCCGTAAATCACGCGCGTCTTCGGAGTAATCGCGCGCCGGAAATTTTCCGGATCGTCGGGATCGACGAACGTCGTCTGAATCCCCAGCCGTCGAAAGCTGACGTCGAACTGCGTGAACGTGCCGCCGTAAAGCGTCTTCGCCGAAACAATCTCGTCGCCCGATTGCAGAAGACTGGTAATCGCAAGAAACTGCGCAGCCTGCCCGCTGCTCACCGCCAGCGCACCCACGCCGCGCTCGAGCGCGGCCATACGCTCTTCAAACACGGCGGTCGTCGGATTCATGATGCGCGTATAGATGTTGCCAAAGCGCTGTAAATTAAACAGCGCGGCCGCATGCGCCGTATCGTCGAACACGTACGAGGTCGTCTGATAAATCGGCACCGCGCGGGCGCCCGTCGCCGTGTCCGGCTGTTGTCCCGCGTGCAGCGCGCGCGTGGCGAACCCAAAAATATGATCCATCTTCTCAAGATAATATGAATCATGCTTCAAGATGTTGACTTGAAAGTGACCTACGACGCCATCGTCGTCGGCTCCGGCGCCGCCGGGGGAATGGCCGCGCACGTTCTCACTTCACACGGCATGAAAGTGCTGCTGCTCGAAGCCGGGCGCAAGCTGCCGATCGAGCAGGAGCTCAAGTCCATGGAGTGGCCCTACGATCATCCGCGCCGGGGCGATATGCCCCCGGACGATCATGCTCTTACGTTGAACGAGTACACCATCCGCAAACCGCCTTATGCGAAAGGATCGAAGTTTAAACACGTTTTTTCCTACGTGCAAGGCTGGAGCGGAACCGACTATTCGAAGAACATCGTGGTCGACGAAAAAGATCATCCTTACACCGGCTCGAATTATGCGTGGGTTCGCGCGCGCGCTTTGGGCGGTAAGACCAATATTTGGGGGCGTTTGGCGCTGCGCCTTTCGGATACGGATTTCAAAGCGGCCTCGCGCGACGGCTATGGCGAGAACTGGCCGATCTCCTACGCCGATATTGAACCTTATTACGACCGCGTCGACAACTACCTTGGTATCTCCGGCTTGAAGGAAAATCTCCCACAGCTCCCCGATAGCCTCTTCCAGAGGCCCAATAAACTCATGCCCGCGGAGATGATGCTACGCCAATCTCTTGAAAAGAGAGGCCGGTTGATCACTCCTTACCGCGCCGGCGTGACCACCGACGGCTTGAAGCACAATAAATATCGCAGCAAATGTTACGGCCGAGGCGCATGCAATCGGCGCGTCGGCGGTTGCGATATTCACGCGGCGTTCGATTCGCCTACGGGCCTGATTTATCCCGCATTCGACACCGGCAATCTGACGATTCGAACCAATGCAACTGTTTATGAAATCAATGTCGTAGATGGTAAAGCCAGCGGCGTTTCGTTCGTCGATAGTGTGACCAAACAAGATTATCAAGCGAAGGCCAAAGTAGTTATTTTAGGCGCTTCGACGCTCGAATCGGCGCGCTTGATGCTGCTGTCGAAAATTGGCAACTCCCACATCGGCCATAATTTTTGTGAACACGTGATGGGTCCGGGAGTGACCGGCATCGTCAAAGAACTGGTCGGCAAGCCGCGAACTCTTGACGATGGACGGCCCGGAGGCTTTTATTTGCCTCGGTTTAGGAATCTCACTGACAAGCGGTCCGACTTCATCCGCGGCTACGGATTCGAGGGCGAAAGCGGATCGACTCTGTTTCCGGAACACGCGTACTCGACGCCCGGATTTGGAAAGGCGTTTAAGAAAGAGGTTCGCGACCATGCCGGCGCGTTCATCAGCATGGGAGGGTTTGGAGAGGTGCTGGCGCGCTATGAAAATTACGTCGACATAGACCCGCAAGTGAAAGACGCGTGGGGAGTTCCGGTGCTGCGATTCCATATAAATTTTGGCGAGAACGAAAAGAAAATGGTCGCCGATATGAGCGCCAGCGCCAAGGAAATGTTCGAAGAAGCGGGCATCGAGATCATTGGTTCCGACAAAGAAATGCTGACGCCCGGCTGGTCGATTCACGAACTGGGCACGGCGCGCATGGGAACTGATGCTAAGAAGTCTGTTGTCAATCAGTTCCAACAATCGCACGACGTGAAGAATCTGTTCGTGGTCGATGGCAGCTCGCATGTCAGCGCATCGAATCAGAATCCGACCTGGACCATCATGGCGTTGTGCTGGCGGTCGTGCGATTACCTGGCCGATCAAATGCGTAAAGGAGAGATTTAAAAGTGCTTGACCGCCGGGATTTGATCAAATTGAGCCTTGGCGCCGCGCTCGCAAAGGGGGCGGACGGGCATAAGTTCTTCACCAGCGACGAGTACGCGATGGTGGACGAATTAACGGACATTATTATTCCCACAGACGAACACTCCGGTGGGGCCAAAGCGGCGAAGGTCGCGGAGTACATCGACCAGAGGCTGGCGGAGGCGTTTGAGCCGCAAGAACGCGACGAATGGCGAAAACAACTGGCCTTAATCGACCATAAATCGTCAAAAATGCATGCCAAAACGTTCTTACAGAGCCATAATTCGCAGCAAATCGCCGTTGTGCGAAGTATCGAAAAAGAGCCGTTTTTCGCGACGTTGAAGAACGCGACGATCCGCGGCTACTATTCTTCGAAGATTGGCATCCACGACGAGATGGGCTATTTGGGTAACACACTTCAGCAGGGCGACTACGCAGGATCGCTGCCGCCGCATGCTGTGTTTCCATCGAATCCGCGAGAACGGCTGGCGGTGGCGTCTTATCCTTTTCTAAAGCAAACGGCGCTGCTCGATTTTCCAAAGATGGTTGCGGATCGGTTTGGGGTTCATGCGATTGAGCCTCTGGACGAACATTTTCTGTCTACCGATACCGCGTATTTGGATCGGTTGCGCGCGGCGCTCGAACAGAGTGGTTCGCGAGTGGTGAATATTCCGGTTGGAAAGATCGGCGGAAGTTTTTATGACGCCGATGCGGAGCTGCGCTCTCACGCGATTGCGACGGCGAAGCATTGGATCGATGTGGCGAGTGTCCTTGGTTCGCCGAGTGTGCGCGTTCATGTTGCCGCGGCGAAGAATCCGCCCAATGTCGCGGTGGCGGCGGAAAGCCTTCGCGGCGTGGTGGAGTATGGCGAGAAAAATAATATCGTGGTGCATTTGGAGAATGACGATCCTCATAGTGAAGAGGCGTTTTTTCTGGTAGAAGTCATCCAGTCTGCCAATACGATGTGGCTGCGGGCGCTGCCGGACTTTTGTAACTCGATGCTGCTGGAACGCGGGGACGACTATAATTACAAGGCTGTTGCCGCGATGTTCGATCATGCTTACGGGATTTGCCATGTGAAGGACTCGGAACAGGATGGCAAGAAAATGTTCCATGTGGATCTGGCGCGCACCTTCGAGATTGCGAAGGCGGCGCGGTTTCGGGGGTATTTCTCGATGGAATACGACGCCGAGGGGGATCCGTTTGAACCGACCGCGGGGTTGATAGAGGCGAGTTTAAAGGTGCTGGCATAGAGACTGAAACGGCGGTCCGAGAGGTGCGACCAATGGTCTGTGGAAAGGTAGGGGACAGACAGCCTTTTTCGCCGCGAAGATTCGTTTATTATCCGCAGAGTGGGGGGCGAAAAAGGTAGTCAGTCCCCGGGTTTTGATCGCTACCGACGAAAGGCAGGAGAGGAATTTGAAGTTTCTATTGACAGCATTCGTGTTGGCTGGGATGGCGGCGGGGCAGGAGGTGAATCCGGACAAGCGGTTGGAACATGCGACGCGGGCTCTGCGCGCGTTTCTCGATTCGGAGAGCGATGTGCCCAGAGATCTGGCGGGGAAGGCGCAATGCTTCGTGATTGTGCCGCACCTGGTGAAGGGCGCGTTTCTGTTCGGCGGGAAATATGGACGGGGATTCGCGTCGTGCCGGAGAATGAACGGAGGATGGAGCGCACCGGCTGCCATCGCGATCGAAGGCGGCAGCTTCGGGCCGCAACTGGGTGCGTCGGCGACGGACCTGATCATGCTGGTGATGAATCCGACGGGAATGAAGCGGCTGCTGGGCGACAAGTTTACGCTGGGAGGCGAAGTTGCGGTGGTGGCAGGTCCGGTCGGAGGGAGCGCGAGCGCGAATACCGATGTATTGATGAACGCCGAGATTATTTCCTACTCGCGGGCGAAGGGCTTGTTTGCGGGATTGTCGCTCGAAGGGGCGACGCTGCGGCCGGATGCGGGAGAGAACAGGCGGCTCTATGGGCATGAGATGGGGAATGGGGAGATTCTGTCGGGGAAGGTGCCGCCGTCGAGGGGGGCTCGGGCGTTTGTTTCTTTGCTGAATCGGAGGGCTCGGAAGGCGAGGTGAAGGAGTCCCGCGAAGAATTAAGACTTGAAATTCTCTTTTTCTTCGCCCATACTAATTCTATGGCACTTACCAAACGGCAAAAAGAGTTTCTCGATTTTCTCGCCGGTTTTTTGGAAAAACGCGGGTACAGTCCGAGCTATGAGGAGATCGCGGAGGGGCTGAGCCTCGCTTCGCTGGCCACTGTGCATAAGCACATCATGGCGCTTGAAACGAAGCATTATGTGAAGCGCGGATTCAATCAGAGCCGGTCGCTTGAAATCGCGCCGAAATATTATGAAGAACAGAGGCAGCACCGGCAGCAGCCCGCGTCGTTCGAGGTTCCTCTATTGGGCCGGATCGCCGCAGGGTCGCCGGTCGAGGCGATTGCCGGCAGAGACACGCTGAATTTTTCCGATTTTGCGGGCGATCCCAGCACCTATGCGTTGCAGGTGCGCGGCGAATCGATGATTGAAGATCACATCTGCGACGGGGACTACGTGCTGGTGGAGCATGCCACCGAAGCGCGGGACGGCGATATCGTGGTGGCGCTGGTGGATGGGGCTGAAACCACGCTCAAGCGGTTTTACCTCGAAGCGGGCGACCGGGTGCGTTTGCAACCCGCCAATGCGTCGATGCAGCCGATCTTCGTGCATCGCGGATCGGTCGCGATTCAGGGAAAGGTGTTGGCCGTTCTGCGGAAATATTAAAAGGAGAGGGCGTTTGCCCCCTCCTTTTTCTCACGCCTACTTGGACTTAGTGCAGTGATGGCAGCAGCCTGCCGCGCAGCACGCCGGATCGCCACAGCAATCGGCGGCAAACGCGACCGTCCCCGCAATCATCGAAAGGGCAAGAGCCCAGCTAAATAATCTAGTCATTGTTATTCTCCTTTTTGAAAAATCTAAATGTGTTTAGGAAAACTGCCAGGAACACTTCTAGATCCGGAGAATTCGATTCAAAATGTATAAATCGCCGCTATCCTTCGCGATCGTTGGGGAGGGCTGCGACTCGACGTGGATGGCAGCTGGAGCGAATCCGGCCGCGGGCGATACCGGCACGTTGGCAATGGCCACAATGCTTGCGATTTTTGCCGAGTCCAGCGCGTCGTAGGGGCACTTAAAACTTGCATTCGTCCGGGGGCAACACGGGGCGGGGAGCTGGCAACTGGCGAAAACGCAGGCCAACGGCATCCCGAGGAGCAGAACGAGCAGTGCGATCGAAACCGCGAACTTCATTACAGTTCGATTATACAGGAATCCCGATGCGCCACAATCCGAACGCGATCGCCTGCTTCAAATAAATCCATTCCTGCCGCCAGCCATGACGGCGCTCCGTGGGGCGGGGCGATCCGTAGACGGCGATTCCCTGGAATTGCAGCATTCGTTTCACGCGATAAATATGATAGCCGTCGCTCACCACAATGCAGGAATGGAGGCTCATTCGACGCATAATCTCGGCCGCCGCCGCGGTGCTATATACGGTGGTTTCACCCTCCGATTCGACGATGATCGCCTCTGATGGAATGCCGTGACGGCTGAGGTACGCGCGACCCACCTCGCCTTCGGTGAACATGGGATCTCCGCCTTTGCCGCCGGTGGTGATAACGCGCGGCGCGAGCCCCTGGCGGTAGAGAAACAGAGCATGATTCAGCCGGGCTTCCAGAATCGGCGACGGCTTGCCGCGATACTCCGCCGCGCCCAGGACGAGAATCACGTCGGCCGGACGAGCCTCATCCACATTCGACTGGCGGCGGATGTCGCGCGATACGCGGAAAAGCTCGATGCCCAGCACAATCGCGCCCAGCGCAAGCAATCCCGCGGCGACCCTGATGAGGTTCTGTTTCATGAATACGCTAAGCTGACATTGTAATTGACCCAATGGAAGTACTTTTAAGCGAAAAAAATCCGCTCTTGAAACAAGTGCGCCGCGCGGTGCAAAAAGGCTCGCTTACGGACGACGGATTTGCCGTCGCCGAAGGCTTCCATTTGCTGGAAGAGGCGCTTAAAAGCAGCGCTTCGATTGGCACGGTAATCGTGGCGCAGAGTGTCCGGAGCGCGATCGAATCGCACGTAAAAGGCTTGAAAATGAGGGTAGTCACGGTGCGCGACGCGGATTTCGCCGCGCTCGCATCGACCGAAACTCCGCAGGGCGTGATTACGCTGGTGAGGCCGCCGGAGTGGACGGTCGATCAGCTTCTGCGCGGGCGCGTACCGTTGATTGCGGTGCTCGACGGGATTCAGGATCCGGGAAACGCGGGTGCGATTCTCCGCGCGGCCGAAGCATTTGGCGCCACGGGCGCGGCATTCCTGAAAGGGTCGGTGAGCCCGTACAATCCGAAATGCATGCGGGCTTCGGCGGGATCGGTGTTCCGGCTGCCCATTGCCGCCGCGCTGGATGAATCGCTGCTTCTGGTCGCGCTCGGGAAAAAGCGAGGGGTGCTGTATGCCGCGATGCCGCGGGCCGATGTTCTGGTTTCCGATGCGAATTTCAAGATCAGTTGCGCCATCGTGATCGGGAGCGAAGGACGGGGGGTGAGTCAACACCTTTCCGATTTGGCGACCGCGCTTCGCATCCCGACCACGGGCGTCGAATCTTTGAACGCAGCGGTCGCGGCCGGGATCTTATTTTATGAGGCCCGACGCCAGAGGAACGCGCCATGAGTCTGTTCGATTCCGCGCCGCTCGAATCGCTTGCCGACAAGAGCAAGCGTCCGCTGGCGGAGCGCATGCGGCCCGATTCCTGGGAAGGCTTTGTGGGGCAGCAGCATATTCTGGCGCCTGGAAAACCGTTGCGCGTTCAGATCGAGCGCGATCAACTGCAATCGCTGATTTTATGGGGACCTCCAGGGGTGGGGAAGACCACGCTCGCGCGATTGATCGCACGGCTGACTCGCGCCGATTTTATTCCGTTCAGCGCGGTTCTCGCAGGCATCAAAGAAATTAAGGCCGTGATGGTGGATTCCGAGCGGGCGCGAAAGCTCGGACGACGCACCGTCGTTTTTATCGACGAAATTCATCGGTTCAATAAGGCGCAGCAGGATGCGTTTCTTCCTTACGTCGAGCGGGGCGACATCATTCTGATCGGGGCTACCACGGAGAATCCTTCGTTCGAAGTGAACTCGGCGCTGCTGTCGCGGGCGAAGGTCTATGCGTTGCGTGCGCTGGCGATGGAGGAGATCGTCACGCTGCTCGAACACGCGCTGAAGGTGCTCGAATTATCGGCGACGCGCGAATTGCTGGAGCAGATCGCGATTTACGCCAATGGGGATGCACGGACGGCGTACAACATTCTGGAGCTGGCTTCGGCGGTGGCGCGCGAAGGCATGATGGAACAGGACGCCGTCGAATCGGTGATTGAGCGTAAGGTTTTGTTGTACGACAAATCGGGAGAGGAGCATTTCAACCTGATTTCGGCGCTGCATAAGAGTGTACGGTCTTCCGATCCCGACGCGGCGCTGTACTGGCTGGCGCGGATGCTTGAAGCGGGGGAGGATCGACTGTACATCGCGCGGCGGCTGGTGCGGATGGCTGTGGAAGACATCGGGCTCGCCGATCCGCGGGCGCTGGAACAAGCCATCGCGGCGCAGCAGGCGGCACACTTTTTAGGTATCCCTGAGGGAGATTTAGCGCTGGGGCAGGTCGCGATTTATCTGGCGGTCGCGCCGAAGTCGGATGCGTCTTACAAGGCGCTGGGCGCGGCGATGGAGACGATCGAAAGATCGCCCGCTGAGCCGGTTCCGATGCAGCTTCGGAATGCTCCGACGCGGGACATGAAGCAGTGGGGCTACGGAGCGGGGTACCAGCACGCGCATCAGTTTGAGGATGCGGTCAATACGATGGAGTGTTTGCCGGAGTCGCTTCGCGGGAAGAGATTCTATGAGCCGACGGATCGAGGGGCGGAGCAGAGGATCGCGCAGAGGCTCGCGGAGTTGCGGAAGAAGAAGGAGACAGGAGACAGGAGTCAGGAGTCAGAATCGGGAGACGCGGCCGGCTAAGGATCTCACGCGCTGGCTAAACTAAACGCTCGCAAGAAAAAGTGCGAGAACAAATGATCTTCCCCGGCACTTTAGGGATTAGTGCCTTTGAAAGTTCGCGAACTCATACGGCTGTTGGAAAACAATGGATGGCGGCACGTTCGCACAAATGGAAGCCATCGCATCTTCCGCCATCTGGATGGAAGGACTACTGTGATTTCGGGGAAATCCGGAAATGACGTTCGAGTCGGTGCATACCGCGCGATTTTAGGGCAAACTGGGATAGAGGAACCGAAACGATGACTCGCAAATATTCCCTGGTGATCGAAGGCGATTCGACCGGCTACAGCGCCTACGTGCCGGAACTCCCCACTATTCTTGTCACCGGTGCCTCACTGGAAGAAATCGACTCTCTCGCCACCGAGGCGATCCGTATATACCTGGAGAACGTTAATCGCGACCCACCGCCGGCCGTGATGATTCACCAGATCGAGGTCGATTTGCCGGCTTAATGCTTGGCGCGAAGAAATGCCTTCAGGCGTTTCATCGGCAGCGTCAGTTGTAACTCGTTTAAGGCGTGCACTCCGGGATGTCGCGGGCTTCGGGCATTGTTGCCGCCGCTTCGCAAGCGGCTTTGTGTCGTTCCGGCGTTGGGTCGCGGTCGCCGTCAGAAGTAGGGAGCGGCCAATTCTTGGAGCGAAGCCACTCTATTTTATATGGCGCATTCTGTTCGCAGCGGCTGAGCGATCCGGATGGGAGGAGGCGAGACGTCACTCATTCTTATTAGACACCACAGAGAATTCTGAAAGTGCCTGGCGTGAAGAAGCGCTCGCAGGTCTTTCATCAGCAGCATCAGGCGTAACTCATCGACGGGCGATGGACTGAAGCCGAAGCGCAGGGAGAAATCGCGCTTGGGCTCATCGATCGCTTGCACCAAGCACGGCGCGAAGGGCGATCGTTTCCGCGGCCTATTGTGTGCAAGAATTGGAGCGTGAAATTTCAGTTATGAAGCTGTCGCGCGAGTTTCTTTCCTATGCGGTCTATTGTGTAATTCTAGCTGGGGTCGCGATGGCTTTCGCGGCTATCTGGCACGATTTTTCGGTCGAGTTCCACAGAGGTGTGCACCGGGCGGGGGTACGGAAACAGCCCACTACTTCCTCGGCGGCGCCGGCGCCTAATTCTCAGTGGGCCTTTCCGCGTGATCGACGATGAGAATTTCGACCGCGGTTTTCGTGGGTATCAGCTTGAGGCCGAGTTGCTCCTGGACAAGCGTGAAGAGCGAAGTACCGTTCTCCAGGATTGCGCGGGCGGCGCCTTTCAAAGTGATATCGAAATAACCTGTAATTCCCGTCTGGTCCATCACCGGCCGGTCCATGCCTCGCAGGAGCGACAGCTTGGCGGCAAACTCGGCCAGGGAAGTCTCTGAGAACACAAAGCTGCCGTCCTCGACTCGCGGCAGCTGTTCCACGACATGATGATCATCGGCGCCGGCTATCGCAGGAGGCAGTTTTGAGCCTCCTTTCGCCACCCTCAACGCATATACGGGCAGTGTCTTGGTGTCGCGATGAACGCTCAGTTTGAATCTCTCCGCCAAGAGTTGACGGAGCATCAGCCGGAGCTGGGTGACGGGTACGGGGTCCGCTGCCTTGGCGAGAATGTCGTAGCTATTAGTGTCCAACGAGCTGGGCACAGAGACCTGATAAGAATCGAGGCGGTACGCCCACATGACACAATCGGTTAGAGATACATTTCGCATCGTAAGGCTGATGGGAGAATGCTCGATCCTTGAGCGCCCACTACCCTCGCCGCCTGTTTTGGCGAGCGCGCTGAGTTTGACCGACGCTACATCGAATACCGGCGGAGCGGGGTCGCGCGATTGAGCCCTCATGAACCCGATTGCGAGAAGCAATATGGCGAAGAACAATTTGCCGTGAGCTTTCATTGACTACTTCCGCGCCGTTACCGTGACCTCAATATGCGCGCTGCCGGCGAGGGCGGTCACGCCGACTGTTGTGCGGGTCGGCTTCGGGTCGGGAAACGTATGGACATATACCGCATTCATCCGCTGAAACATGCTCATGTCGGTTAAATAAACCTGCACCGCGACGGCGTCGTTGAAGTCGTAGCCGCCGGCTTTCAGGATTCCGCCGACATTTTCCAGGCACTGGCGCACTTCTTCGTCGAAATTGTCTGGTACTTTCTGGGTCTTCGGATCCGTGCCAGTTTGGCCTGAAACATAGAGCGTATCGCCTACCTGGATACCCGCGCTGAAGGGCCTTCCGGTGGGGAAGTCCTTTGGTGTCACTATTTTCTTCTTGACACCTGCACCGTACGATAAACCGAGCACGGTCAGCACCAGTACGAAAGTCACAAAGATCGGGAGTTGTCTTTTCATTGAGGAATGATAGCGCAGCTAGGAAGTTCGGATAGGCCGCCGGGTACCCGTGTACCGGACGCAAATGGGCCTCGTACGCTATTGCCGCCACAGGAGAGAAAGGACAAACTCTTACATGCCGAGGGAGAAAAAGTGAATCAAAACGAGAAGGCGCAAGCCGACCGCCGCCATTCGGATCGCTTTCCGATTGAGCGCGAAGTACGGTATCGAGTCTTGAATAAACGCAGCAGTGAAGAAACGGGGGACGGGAAAACGATCAACATTTCGAGTTCAGGGGTGCTGTTCACCGTCGAACACATGCTGCTGCCGGGACGCCGCATGGAGCTTGCCATAAGCTGGCCCGCGCAATTGAATAATAAGTGCGCGCTGAAGCTGGTGGCGCGCGGACGGGTGGTCCGGTTCGAAGGGGGACACGCGGCCATCGAGATTCAGCAATACGAATTCCGCACCCAGGCCTCGACGCCGGTCGCGGCGGCCGCGCCGACGGGACTGCGCCTAGCTAACTAATTTTTCGTTCGTTCCTTGCGCGCGCCGGGGCTCATTTGAGCATCGTTCCGGCGCGCGACTCCTTCCCATATCGATCCGCTTGCTAACCTAGTAATGATCAATGGAAAATCTGTACGCAAGATGGATGAAAGATTGGGAGAACCGTCTGTGCTTCCGCGCGACGAATCGCGTGGTCAGGCCGTTTGAATGGGGCCTCGAATGGACGGGCGGCTGGCCGGGGACCGAAGCGAATCCTCGCAACGGGCATTCTCCGGCGGAGTATCTGCGGGTCCTGAATGAAGCCGTGCTGGAGTCGAGCGATGAATTTTTCGCTTATAAGACGCCGTCGGATTTTGAGCTCGATGGAAAGATGCTGCGTTTCACCAGCCCGATCAAGACGCCGTATCCGGAAAACAACATCGTCCACGGGCAGTGGTATCCGGCGGTCCACAAGCGGGGGAAGCGCAAGGTGGCGGCGCTGGTTCTGCCGCACTGGAACGCATCGGCCGGACAGCATGGAGGGTTGTGCGCGGGGATGGCGAAGCTGGGGATATCGGCTCTGCGCGTCAGCCTGCCGTATCACGATTACCGGATGCCCGCTGAATTAGAGCGGGCCGATTACGCGGTCTCCGCGAACGTCGCGCGCACCATCGACGCCACTCGCCAAGCGGTCATCGACGTTCGCAGTTCGATCGATTGGCTGGAGAGCCAGGGTTATGAGAGTATCGGCATTTGCGGCACGAGTCTCGGGTCGTGCTACGCTTTTTTGGCCAGCACGCATGACCGGCGCTTGAAAGTGAATGTGTTCAACCACTGCTCGACCTACGTTGCCGACGTGGTTTGGGAAGGACTCTCGACGCAGCACATTCGCCAGAGCCTGGAATCCGCAGTGACCATCGAGGAGTTGCGCGAGGCATGGAAAGCGATCAGCCCGCCGCATTATATCGACCGCTACGCCACGCTCGGCAAGAAGACCCTGTTCATTTACGCCAAATACGACACGACATTTCCAGTGCGTTTTTCCGAACAGGTAATCGAGAAAGCCCGAGAGCTGGGTTTCGATCACAAAGTGGTGGTGCTGCCGTGCGGGCATTACACGATGGGCGAGACGCCGTTCAAATTCATGGACGGGTATCATATCTGCAATTTTCTGAAGCGAAATTTGTAAGGCGTCCTGGAATCCCCAGGCTTACGCCGCGGGGTTGTAGACCCAGTACGGAACAGTGCGTAGCGCCCTAGCCGCACACGGCGGGGGCTGGTAGAATGATCTGGATCAGCGGATTTCTGTGTCTCCATGCCTGAGCGTATTGCAGAATACGAAATTTCCGGGGAAATCGGTCAGGGCGGATTTGGCCGGGTCTACAAAGCCTACGATCCGAAAGTGGGCCGCGAGGTCGCGATCAAAACTTTGAATGACGCGCGCGACACGGAACTGATCAACCGGTTTCGCGTGGAGGCGACGGCGGCGGGAAATCTGAATCACGCCAACATCGTCACCATTTACGAATTCGGTGAATGGCAGGGCGTGCACTACTTGGTGATGGAGTACCTGGCGGGACGCGACCTGCGGCACGTCATCAAGGAACAAACCAACATTTCGGTGCTGGAAGCGATGACGATCATGAACCAGGTGGCGCAGGGCCTGAGTTTCGCGCACAATCACGGCGTGGTGCATCGCGACGTGAAACCAGCCAACATCATGGTTTTATCCGATGGCGTGGTAAAGATCATGGACTTCGGGATCGCGCGCCTGACGTCGGAAACGCAGCCGCATTTGACGAAGAGCGGCTTCATCCTGGGCACGCTGCTGTATCTGGCGCCGGAGCAGTTCGCGGGGCGGCCGTACGACGCTCTGTGCGACATCTGGGCGTTCGGCGTCGTTTACTACGAGCTGCTGACCGGCGAGAATCCGTTCAAGGCCGCGGAAGACGCTTCGAGCATGTACCGCATCACGGCGCTGGACCCCACACCGCTTCGCACCGTACGCCCGGATTGCCCGCCGGAGTTGGAGCAACTGATCGGCAGGATGCTGACCAAGAATCGAGACGACCGGTATCAGTCTCTCGAAGATGTCGTGTTCGACAGCGAACCCATTCTACAAAGGCTGCGCAAGGATCGGGCGGGCGATCTGCAAAAGGTGGTCGAGGGCCTGATAAGCGAAGAGCGGTTTGAGCAGGCGCAGATGACTGTTCGCCAGATGCTGGAGCTGGATCCGTTCAACGAGGATGCCCGGCGCTGGCGCGACAAGATTCGCAAACTGGTTCGCGATAAGGAGATCAAACCGCGCGTTCAGAGCCTGATTACCTCGGCGGAATCGGAAGTGCAGAAGCGGCGTTTCGACGAGGCCACTCAGTTTCTCGAAACCGCGCTGCGCCTGGATCCGGGGAACACCACGGTGCAGCGGACGCTCGAAAGGGTCCGGCGCGTGCAGGAGCGTCACAACCGGGTGCAGGCGCTGCTGGCGCAAGCGGTGGAGGAGCTGAGCGCGCAGAACATGACGAATGCGCTGTTTCGCGCCTCCGAAGCCGCCGCCGCCGATCCGGAGAGCGAAGCAGCCAAGATGCTGATCCGCCAGATTCAGGAAGAAACGGATCTGCGGGACCGGCAGCGGAAGCTTGAAGCCGGGCTCGCCTCGGCCGGCGATTTGCTTCATGACGGAAGCTACGAGCAGGCGCTGATCCTGCTGGAGGATCTTCGCGCCACATTTCCCGACGAGCCGCAAATCGTGGAAAAGATCGCGGAAGTCACCAGGCGGCAGACGCGGGAGCGGTTGAATGAAAGGCTCTCCCAATGTATTTCGAGCGCGCGCGATCTGCTGCAAGCGGGACGGTTCGCGGAGGCTCTCGGCTCCCTTGAAACCCTGCGCACGGAATTTCCGGACGATCCGACGCTGCGCGAGCTGCTCTCCTTTGCGATCAAGCAAAACGAAGCTCGCAAGCAAGTGCTGGAAGCGGAAGGGATCGGCCGGCAGGCCTGGGCGCTGGCGAAAACGTTTGAATTCGATCCGGCGTTGCTGCTGGTCGACGTGGGGCTGCGGCGTTTCCCGGGAGACGCGATCCTGGTGCGCGTTCGGGTGGCGATCCGTGCGGCGCAGGTGAAGCACGAAGAAGAAACCGAAGTGAAGACGACGCTCGAGCTGAGCCGCGGACTGGCCGAGCAAAAGCACTTCGACGAGGCCATTGCGGCATTGCAAGGCACTCTGCGGAGATTTCCGGCGCGGGTGGAGTTGCAGCAGGTGCTCGATCAGCTTCAGGAACAATCGGCGCGCGCGCGGCGAGAGAAGGAAGAACTGGAGCGGTCGCAGCGCGAGCAGGAGAAGCTGGCCAAGGTTCGGACGGAGTTGGAAAGCGGGAGGATCGCCGAGGCCGAGGCCCTGGTGCTGGAGCTTCAGAAGGAGCTTCCGGCGGAGGCGGGCATAGCCGAGCTGCTGAATGAAATCCGCGAGCGGGCCGCGGCCGAAGTGCGAAAGGAAGCGGACAGGCGTTTCGCGGAATCCGCCCGCGCGCTGATCAGGGACAAGCAATTCAAGCAGGCGATGGACGTTCTGGACGAGGGTCTGCGCACGTTTCCAGGCGACGGCGATTTGGAGCGCCTGAAGAGCACCGCGGAGAGCCTTGCCGCCAGCTATCAGCGTCAGCAAGCCATTCTCGAGAGCGTTGCGGAAGCGAATTTGCTGCGTCAGGCGGGGAAGTACGACGAGGCGCTCCAGGCGGTGGATGGCGCGCTGGCGACATTTGGCGGCGAAATGGGCCTGGAGCAGTGCCGGCGCAACATTCTGTTCGAGCGCGAGCAGGCCGAAAACGCCAAGGCGCTGGACAAGCTGAAGGCCGACTTCGCCGCGCTGCTTTCGAGCGACCGGCCGAAAGAAGCGGTGGCTCTGATCGAGAACGCGCGATCGCGCCATCCGAATGAGCCGGAGCTCGCGCGCATGCTGGAGCTGGCGGGTAAGGCGGCAGCGGCGTGGGAAGATCGCGAGGGGCAACGCGAAAGGCGAGCCGCGCTGGCCGCGTTCGAGCTGCGCGTCCGGGAGTCTCTCTCGCGCGACGATTTCGACCGGGCCGTGGCGGAACTCGCGAACACCCGGGCGGACTACGGCAAGGAGACCGCGTGGCAGGGCCTGTGGCGCGAAGTGGAGCACCGCGTTCTGGCTTCGCCGGAGCGTCTGCCGGCGAGCATCGCTCAGTTGGAAGTCAGCGCGCGGAATCCCGGCGCGAAACCCGAGTTGGACCAGATTCTGAAGACCGCGCAGGCGGCTCTCGCCGCGCGGGAGGAGGAAGCCCTTCGCATCGCTCTCAACCGCATCGATCAATTGAAGAGGATCGGGGATGTCAAGCGCGCGCTTGACGAGGCAGAGGCGTTGTTCCGGCTTCATCCTTCGGAAGCGAGGGTCCGTACGGTCGCGGAGGCGCTGCGGTCCGAGCTGCGCGAACAGACGATCGGCAGGGGACGCCAGGAAGCCGCGACCTATCTCCAAAACGGAAACGCGGAACAAGCGTTCGAGATTCTGCGGACGCTTTTGCGGGAGTTTCACGGGCATGCGGGGATCCAGCAAGACCTGGATCAAGCGGCGAGAGAACTGGAGCTCGGCAATCTCCTGGCGCAGGCGCGCCAACTTCTGGCGGAAGGAAATCACGTGGGTGCGATCGGACTTTTGGAAGGCGCACCGAAACCGTTTCAGAACCACCCTGAGGCGAAGCGTCTGATGGCGAGCGCCGAGGAAGCCGCGAGAGCGCTGGAAGAGCGCAAGGCGGCGTGGGAAACCGCGCGGCTCGAACAATTGCATCGGGCAGGGGTCTTTGAAGCGACCGGTGTGCCGCAATTCGTCGAAGCCGTGCCGGTCGCGCAGGAGGCGCCCCCACAGATTCCAGTTTGGATCCGGTATAAGTCGGCATTAATTGGAGCCGGTGCCGTGGCGGTGATCGGTGCGGTGGTCATCATGATGTCCAGAACTCCCACCCCGCGTGCGCCGGTTGCGCCCGCCAACAGCACGCAGCCCGCGGCGCCGGCAAGCAACACGCCCGTCGTTCCTCACACGGGCGCGGATCGCGCGCCGACCCGCGAAAAGGATAAGAACGTCGAAAAGGATAAGAACGTCGCCAAGGACAAGAACGCAAAGGCGGTCACTCCGACGCCGGAGGGACGACAGCCATCCGAGCCGGCTGCTTCGGCTCCCGCTGGTACTCAGACGCAGCCGGTTCCGACGCCTGCCACACCGGCTACGCCGAAAGAAGAACCCAAACAGATTGCAACGCAGCCTCTCGTGACGACGCCGGCTGAGCCGCCCAAACAGGAAGCGGCTGCGAACGCCCCGCCAGACCCGGTGACACCGGCTGCGACGACATCGGTGGGGCGGTTCCATCCGCTTTCGGGCAGATGCACCTGGCTGGGAAATCTTGCGCCAGACGGTGTGCTCGTTCTGGGCGATGGTAAGGTCATCGAAGGCCCTGGCTCGTTGCGCGGAACTAAATGGCCCACCGACGGGACCGCGGTCCAAATTTCCCTTCAAGCGGAAGGGACCAAACTGGAAGGGGTGCCGACGAAGGACAGCAATTTCCGGCTCACCTTGCGCAATACGAGCGGGCGAGTGCTGAATAGCATCGAGTTTACGTGGAAATCGACCCAATGAGTTGCACATGATTCCTGTCATGTTTCGGGTCTTGACGATTGCGTTGCTTCTGTTTCCGGCACTTGCGCAGGATTCACCGCAGCCCGGAAAGGGTCAGCGAAGGGCCCTCCTGATTGCAAACAGCAACTACGGAGTGCTGCCGCGCTTGCCGGTTGCCGCCGCGGGCATCGAGTCTTTGCGGACAGCCCTCAATCAGGCCGGTTTCAGTTTGACTTTGCTCGCGAACGTGACCAAGGACTCGCTGCTCGACATAGATACGTTCCTCAAGCAAACCCTTCGGCCCGGCGATAGCCTTCTCCTTTACTAC
>Ga0182024_10001123_pt1 | contig 69212 bp, 48 predicted proteins | sample P32metaG_FD_120480 | JGI IMG/M metagenome (GOLD analysis project Ga0182024, IMG submission 120480) | Permafrost microbial communities from Stordalen Mire, Sweden - P3-2 metaG (Illumina Assembly) | ecosystem: Environmental > Terrestrial > Soil > Wetlands > Permafrost | place: Sweden: Stordalen...
AAGGATGTAACGGCCTTCAGCGCCCGATCATCCGCCCGAGCCGCGATTCCACCCAGTCGACAGGAAGCCCGAAGGAGTGCTCCCGTCTTCATCGCATGGAGCTGTTGCAATTCGGGGAGCGACAGCGACTTGTTCTCTCCATCCATATCCAGAACCTGCCCGCCGATCATCCCCTCCGGCCCGCTCGCCCAAGCCAGCTCGTAGACCAGCGCCGGCGCGACATCTTTAAGGGCGTCCGATGCGATGAATTGAAACGCCAGCGTCACCATCGCATCGCCGGCGAGGATCGCCATCGCTTCGCCATAGACCTTATGGTTGGTCGGTCGGCCGCGACGCAGATCGTCGTTGTCCATCGCCGGCAGATCGTCATGCACCAGACTGAAGGTGTGAATCAACTCAATGGCCCCCGCCGCCGCCAAGGCTGAGGCGTGGGTCGAAGCATCCCCACCGCACGCACGCCAGCATTCGAGAACCAAAGCTGGCCGAAGCCGTTTACCCCCCGCCAGCAGGCTGTAATTGATCGCTTCCACCAATCGCGGCGGCGCCTTCGGCAGTCGAGCCGCGATTGATTCAAAATACCTCGCCACCGCCGTCGAATGGCTCGACAGCAACTCCACCGCCCCCGCGGTCGCGGCAGGCAGACCCTTCATCCCGGCTGAAGCATCTATTTCAGTCGATGACACCCGCAAACCCTCTTGCCGTAGTTTCGTTCACCCCACCGAATCCGCCGCCGGCGAACTGGCCGGCATCGGTGTTGACTGAATACCGCCATCGTCCGATTTGCTCAACAGCTCGACCTGCTTCTCCGCCGCGCTCAACACCCCCCGGCAATGCTGAATCAAATACGTCCCCCGCTCATACCGCAGCAGGCTCTCCTCGAGCCCAATCTTCCCCGCCTCAATGTCCGCAACAATCTGCTCCAGCTCGGCAAGAGCATCCTCAAAGTTCCGCGGCTGCGCTTGAGACTTCTTTGCCATCGCCACCCACTATAAAAGAACAACTGATTAAGGGCGAGTCAACGCAACAATTGAGCCATGCCAAGCAGCGCCGACACGGGGTTGAAGCAGTCAGACAAACCAGCGGGGTACCCATCTTCTCATTGTCCTTTATTGTGCTTTCACATTGCTCGCTTACAACGCACAAAGATTGTTATGATAACTAACCCGGAGGGGAAAAATGCGACAACCCAAATCTAGCCTTGACTCCGCATCGGCTGCGCGTTTTCGCAATGCTTCGCACGCGGCGACTCGTTATCTGGTGGAGGGATTGGAACGGCGACTCTTCCTGTCGTCGGCGATCGCCGCGTTCGGAACGCAACAGACCTTTGGCGCCGGCTCAGGCCCGCAATCCCTGGCCGTGGCGGACTTCAACGGCGACGGCAAGCCGGACATGGTGGTGGCCAACTTCGGCAGCGCCGAGGTGAGCGTCATGCTCGGCAACGGCAACGGGACGTTTCAGAGCCGGCAGACGTTTGCCACCGGCACGTCGCCCTACTCCGTCGCCGTCGCGGACGTGAACGGCGACGGGAAGCTCGACCTGGTGGTCGCCAACAACGGCTCGGCCAACGTGAGCGTGCTGCTGGGCAACGGCAACGGGACTTTCCAGGCCCAACAGACGTTCGCCACCGGCAACGGCCCGCATTCGGTCGCGATAGCCGACCTGAACGGAGATGGCCGGCTCGATCTCGTTGTTGCGAACAAAACCAGCAACAACGTGAGCGTACTGCTGGGCAACGGCAATGGAACCTTCCAGGCGCAACAGACCTTCGCCGCGGGCACTGGAACGGCGGCCGTTGCCATCGCTGACGTGAACGCGGACGGCAAGCCGGACCTGCTGGTGGTCAATCAGACCGCCAACACGGCGGGCGTGTTGCTGGGCAACGGCAACGGAACATTCCAGCCCCAACTCCCCTACCCGCTTGGAGCGGCGGGCCCGGTCTCGATCGCGGTGTCGGACGTCAACGCGGACGGCAAGCCAGACCTGATTATCGCCAACCACACCGCCGGTACGTTGGGCGTGCTGCTGGGCAACGGGAATGGAACCTTCCAGGAGCAGCAGAGTTTCCCCGTCGGCACGGGTCCGTTTTTTGTCGCCGTGTCGGACGTGAATGGGGACGGCAAGCCGGATGCGATCGTCGCGAACTATCAGAGCGGCAATGTCAGCGTCCTGCTCGGCAATGGCGACGGGACATTCCAGCCGCAGACGACATTCGCAGCTTCGACGAAGCCAACAGCAGTCGCGGTCGCCGACGTGAACGGCGATGGGCGAGCCGACCTGCTTGTCGCCAACTATGGCGCGAACAACGTCAGCGTGCTGCTCGGCGATGTGCCGCCGGTGGTGTTATCGATCAATCGCGCCAATCCAGTTGGGCCGATCGTTAGCAATACCACCTCCGTCAGTTACACGGTGATGTTCAATGAATCCGTCATCGGTGTCGACGCGACTGATTTTTCACTTGCGCTCAGTGGTGTCACCGCCTCGCCCACCGTCGTCGTCACGCCAATCAGCGGCTCGGTATATACGGTGACCGCAAACGGCATCTCGGGCACGGGCACACTGGGACTAAACCTTGTCGATGACGGAAGCGTCCGTGACGCAGCAGGCAATCCACTACAGCCGGGTGGAGCGGCTGCTTTCGCGCCACAGCAGACCTTCGCCACGGGTGGGCTCTCGTTTTTCACCGCCGTGGGTGACTTAAACGGGGACGGAAAGCCTGATTTGGTAAGCGTCAACTTCATCGATAATGTTGTAAGTGTGTTGCTGGGCAACGGCGATGGCACCTTCCAGGCACCGCAGACTTTCGCCACTGGCATTGCCCCGGATTCGGTTGCAATCGCGGACGTAAACGGAGACGGCCGGCCCGACCTTGTGGTGGCCAATAGCTACAAAGGCTCGGTGAGCGTCCTGCTCGGTAACGGAAACGGTACCTTCCAGTCTCAGCGGACCTTCGCCACCGGCTACCTAACGTTTTCTGTCCATGTGGCAGATGTGAACGGGGATGGCCGGCCCGATATTGTGGTTGCGAACTTCGCCGACACAAGGGGCGTGGTACAGAACGACGACGGCAACGTGGGCGTGCTACTGGGCAACGGCGACGGTACCTTCCAAGCCGAGCAGACTTTTGCCACCTCCACCGCCCCAGTCGGCCTTGCCATAGTGGATGTTAACGGTGACGGCCGCCCCGACTTAGTGGTTGCCAACAATGGCGGAGACAACGTGAGCGTGCTACTGGGCAACGGCGACGGCACATTTCAAGCGCAGAGGACGTTCTCTGTCGGCTCGCACCCCTATGCCGTGGCGGTCGCGGATGTTAACGGTGACGGCCGCCCCGACTTAGTGGTTGCCAACAATGGCGGAGACAACGTGAGCGTTCTGCTGGGTAACGGTAACGGAACCTTCCAGCCCCAGCAGACCTTTGCCACCGGCTCGGTTTCGTTTTCGTACTCCGTCGCGGTGGCGGACGTAAATGGGGACGGCAAGCCCGACCTTGTCGTGACTAATTCCCGCGGTGCATCCGTTCTCTTGGGTAACGGCAACGGCACATTTCAGGCTTTCCAGATGTTCGCTATTGGGTACAGCATTGGGAACAGCCCGATTTCCGCGGCGGTAGCCGACCTGAACGGGGATGGTCGCGAAGACGTAGTTGTCGCGTACAAGGCGGCCAGCCTCAGCGTGCTGCTAGGCAACAGCAACGGCAACTTCTCTGGCCAAACCTACACCATCGTCCCGATCCTTGACACCATCACCGGCACTACCGGTGTTGATCAGATCGCCCTTAGCCAGGACCCCGATGAACAGCACATCGATTGGAGCCTAAATGGTGTTCCCGGTGGCCAGATGGCGATCAACGACTCCAATGGCCTCACCATCAACGGCGACGGCTCCAACGACGTAGTCGCCCTGGATTACTCCAACGGCGATCCGCTACCGAACATCATCCATCTCGATGGCACGTTCACGCTGAGCGGTCTGCCAACCACCGGCAATCCACTGGCCGACACGACCATCGACCTGGAAAAGAGCACGCTGTTCGTCCATTACGTCCCATCGGCCAACGATCCGCTATCGCTGATTCAAGGGTATCTGAAGACCGGCTATAACAACGGCACGTGGACCGGCACCTCCGCCAACGGCTCGATCCTGTCGTCTTCGGCGGCAGCTAATGTGAATCAGACCACAGCCATCGGCTATGTCGACTCGGAAGACGGGCTGATCGCTGGCCAGCCGGCATACACCATCGAACTCAAATACACCCTCTACGGCGACACCGGCCTCGCCGGCACCGTTAGCTTCACCGACTTCATGCGGATGACGCAGCACTTCACGCAAAACAGTGGAGCAACCTGGGCGGACGGCGATTTCAATTACGATGGCTCGGTCAACGCCGCCGATTTCAACCTGCTCAAGCCGAATTACGGCCAGACGCTTCCCGCCCAGAGTTTCGCGCCGACCCTGTCGCCGCCGGCCCCTCCCGCGCGCCCGCCGCGCACAGTGATCGTGCCGCCGCCGGCAAATGCGCTGGTGGGTTCGGCAACTTCTTCCCCGCCAACGGGCGCGACATCGCTCACAATCAACGTGAGCAGCGGGAATGCGACGACCACAACCGCGGGTGATAACACTCACAAAAAGAAAGCCACCAAGGGCACCAAGCCGAAACCGATTTCCGTGAAGACCGTCGCGAAGAACAAGCGGAAGTCCGGCAAATGATGGCGGATCAACCTGACACTTCCGCGTCCTCCGTCCCGGAAGAGCCGTGGCTTGAGGTCAGCGCGTCGCGTCACTTCGCCGGGTGGATGGCCGAGCAGCGGATCAGCCTCGCGTTTTCGACTTATCAGGCGGGCAAGCTCTTTCTGGTCGGCCACAATCCCGACGGCCAGCTCTCGGTCTTTGAGCGCAGCTTCAGCCGGTGCATGGGACTTTGGGCCGACGGACAGACGCTGTGGATGAGCTCCGTCTACCAGTTGTGGCGATTCGAAAACGCCCTCCGCCCCGGCGTCCAGCACAACGGGTATGACCGTCTGTATGTTCCACGTCTGGCCCACACCACCGGCGATCTGGACGTTCACGACATCGCCATCGAATCCACCGGCCGGGTGGTCTTCGTCAACACGTTGTTCGGCTGCGTAGCCACGACGTCGCTCACCGACAGCTTCGCGCCGATCTGGCGGCCGCCGTTTCTGTCGAAGCTCGCTGGAGAGGATCGCTGCCATCTCAATGGACTGGCGTTAGAGAACGGCAAGATTCGTTACGTCACCGCCTGTTCCACCAGCGACATCGTCGACGGCTGGCGCAATCATCGCACCGACGGCGGAGTCGTCATCGATGTACCATCAAATGAGACCATCGCCGCCGGCCTCTCCATGCCGCATTCCCCGCGCGTCTATCGCGGCAAGCTCTATTTGCACAATTCGGGCACCGGCTTCTTTGGATCGATCGATCTGGCCACCGGCAAGTTCCAGCCGATCGCGTTCTGCCCCGGCTATCTCCGCGGCCTGACGTTCGTCGGCGATTATGTCGTCGTCGGCATCTCCCGTCCGCGCAAGGAAAAGACCTTCACCGGCTTGCCCCTTGATGATGCATTGATTGCCAGAAAAGCCGAGGCCTGGTGCGGCCTACTGGTGATCGACCTTCGCACCGGCGACACCGTCCACTGGCTGCGATTGGACGGGATGGTCACCGAACTCTATGACGTCGTGACGCTTTCCAATGTCACGCGCCCCATGGCCCTCGGTTTCAAGACCGACGAGATCCAGCGAACGCTCAGCATAGGCCCTGATGGGGTCCTGTAGTTGGACCCATTGAACGATAAACCGCCGAAATGAAACTGATCTTTGAAGGCTGGCGCCGCTTCCCGCACTCATACGGCGTCGTGGATCAATTCCTTTGCCTGGAACTGTTCCAGCGTCCCGGCATCGAGCTGTTTCATCGAGATATTCCATTTGTTTTTCCACAGGTAACGCCGGGGTTGGGCGATGTGGATTTCGAGCGGCGGCTGGAACAGATCCCCGCCGCCGGGCCAAGCGAGACGGCCGACGCGACGATTCGATTTGTCGCTCCAGCGCCGATTCATCCCGCGAAGACCGGTCAAACACTGGTGTTCTGCACCGCCGAATTCGGGATCGTGCAGCCGGCGATGGTCGAGGGTTCGATCGCGAAATTGAACGCGAGCACCAACCTGGCGTTGATGACTCCTTCGCAGTGGTCGCGATCAGGGATGATTCGCGGCGGATTCGATCCCGACAAAGTCATCGTCATCCCACACGGTTTCGACCCAGCGATCTATCACGCCCTGGGCGCTTCACGAAGACAGCAGTTCCGAGAGCAATTCGGTTGGCAAGACGACTTTGTCTTTCTGAATTGCGGCGCGATGACCGCCAACAAGGGGATCTTCGAGCTGCTCAAGGCGTTTGCCGCTGTCGTCCGCGATTTTCCCCCCGCGCGACTCGTATTGAAGGGGCTCGATGCGGTTTATCCATCGTCGCGATCTCTGCAGGAATACAAACGTGCACTGAGCCAAGACGATCGAAATCTCATCGAGCCGAGACTGACCTATATCGGCAAAACGATGACGTACGCGCAGACCGCCGAGCTTTATCAGGCGGCCGACGCTTACGTCGCGCCATACAAAGCCGAGGCTTTCAACATTCCGGTGCTCGAAGCGGCAGCATGCGGATTGCCGATCATCTGCACCGCCGGCGGGTCGACTGATGAGTTCACCGATCCATCTTTCTGTCTGCGAATTCCAAGCATATTGAAGGCCGTGCGCATGGAAGACATTCCCGGCGCCTGTCAACTTGAGCCGGATCAGCCGCAACTGGTGGAGCTGATGCGTCGGACGCTCACGGACGCCTCCTGGATTGCACAGTCTCGCGTCACAAGTCCCGAGTATGTCGCGTCACGATTCACATGGAAGCACGCGGCCGATCAACTGCTCAAGGTGCTCGGCGATCCGCACGCAGCATGCTGGCGCGCACATCCGGCGAAGACCATTTCTTCCTCAGCGAAGGAACTTGAGCCAGAAGCAATCTACCAACTGGGTGTCATCGCGCTTGAGGCAAATAAGGCCGACGAAGCGCTGCGGCACTTCCACCACGCGGCGCTGATCCAGCCCGATGAAGCAATGTATGTCGGCGCGATGGGCGAGGGCTATCGGATGCTTGGACAATCCAAGGATGCGATCGAAGCGTTTCGTGCCGCCACGCAACTCAATCCCGGCCTCGCAACCGCGCACAATGCCCTGGGCGAAGTGCTCCTGGATGGAGGTGATGCGGCCGCGTCACTCGATTCCTTTCGCTTCGCGATCTCGGCTCGTCCGACCTACGAACGCGCTCACATGAATCTTGGCCGAGCGCTCCACGCGCTCGGAAAGCTGGATGAGGCGGTAGCTTCGCTTCGCGAGGCCGTGCGGCTCAATCCGAAATACGCGATCGCTCACAACAATCTCGGTGCGGTCTTGCTGGCGCAAGGCAAGGGCAACGAAGCCGCGGCGAGCCTTCGCGCGGCGATCGCGATTCGGCCGAATTATCCGGAGGCTCATTTCAATCTTGGAAACGCGCTGCACGCCGGCGGTGATGCGGTTGCGGCGGCGACCGAGCTGCAGGAAGCAATTCGGCTTCGCCCCAACTACGCCCGCGCGCACGCGCAGCTTGGCAAAGCCATATTCGACCTCGGACAGGTCGCCGCATCCGTACAGATTTTCCAAACAGCGTTATCGCATAGCCCTTCGGACAATCCCACGCGACTGCGGCTTGGGGAAGCGCTGCGTCTGCTCGGTCGTCTGAAGGAAGCCGAAAGCACGTTCGAGCAGGCGCTCAAAGCCCAGCCCGATTCTGCCGAGGCTTTTGCCCATCGATTCCGCGTGCGACAGGAGTTGTGCGAATGGGACGGCCGCGAGCAGGAGATGAAGCGGCTGCGGGACGACGCTGGGCGCGAGATCGCATCCGGCCAGGCCGCATCGCTGCATCCATTGCACGTGATGTCGCTGCCATGGACAGGCGCCGAGCAACTTAAGATCGCCCGGAGCTACGCGAAAGAATTTGAGAAGGTCGCGGAACGTCATCCGTCCCGGCCCGCCGCGCCGAGACCGGGCAGTCGGCTGAAAATCGGCTACCTCTCGCGCGATTTTTACGATCATCCAGTTGGCCATCTGATCCACCGATTGTTTGGGCTTCATGATCGTGATCGCATTGAGGCCCATGCGTATTCGTTTGGTCCCAATGATTCGAGCATCTACCGGCAAAATATCGAAGCGGGCTGTGAATGCTTTCACGACGTGACCGGGCTTTCACTGACCGACCTTGACCGCCGCATCCGCGACGACGGCATTCAGATCCTGGTCGATCTGATGGGCTACACCGGCATGGCTCGCACCGCGTGTCTCGCGCTCCGTCCCGCGCCGATCCAGATAAGCTGGCTGGGCTTCGCCGGGACGATGGGAGCTTCCTTCATCGATTACCTCATTGCCGACGACATCGTCGTTCCGGCCGCCGGCGAATCCGATTTCCGTGAGAAGATCATCCGCCTGCCGAATTCGTTCATGATCACGGACAACCAGCAGCCGATTGCCGAGAACAAGCCTTCGCGCCGTGATCAGGGTTTGCCTGAAAACGCGGTTGTCTTCTGCTGCTTCAACAACGCACCGAAAATCGAGCCGACGATCTTCAGCATATGGATGGAGATCCTGAAGCGGTCGCCCGGAAGCGTCGCTTGGCTCAGCGTGCGCGACGCTGTCGCGCAGACAAACCTGCGGCGCGAAGCGACCGCGCGCGGCGTCGATGGCGCGAGACTCATCTTCGCCAAACACGTGAAGTCGAAAGCCGATCACCTGGCGCGACTCGGGCTCGCGGATCTGTTCCTCGACACGCACTACTACAACGCCCACGCGACGACGGCCGACGCGCTTTGGGCGGGATCGCCGATTCTTACTTGCCCCGGCCAAACGTTCGCGTCGCGCGTCGCCGCGAGCGTGGTGACTGCCGCCGGATTGCCCGAATTAGTTGTGCCGAATCTCGACGCATACAAAGCCGAAGCAATTCGTTTGGCATCCGATGGCGCGGCTCTGCGAAGCATTCGGGAAAAACTGCAAAGCGCTCGAACCACGGCCCCGTTGTTTGACACGCCTCGCTTCGTTCGTGAGCTTGAGAACGCGTATGAACGACTAGGGTCTGCCAATGCCTAAGCCTGAAATATGCTCGGCGAATTGCCAGATATAGGGCGTGCCCTGTTCGTTCGGAAATTCCTCGCGATAGAAGTTTGCCTGCCGGCGAATCGCTGAAGCCCGGGCGTATTGCTCGTACGCCGCTTCGGGTTGCCCGGACCGCAGCAGTGCGGCGGCCAGTTCGGCCGCCAGCGCCGCGGAATCTGGAAAAACCTCGCAGGCGCGCGTCAGCAGCGGCACCACTTCCGGAGCGGCGTTCGCATCGCGCACCGCGCCGAGGATTGCTTGACGGAACGCCGACATCGCGATCGGCCGCTCGTTGAACTTGATGCTCGGCGCGTGGCGGTCGAGCAGACGCAGGAGAGCTGGGATGATTTGCGGCGGCAAAAGCGCCTGAGCGCCGAGTAACGCCAGGGGATAACACTCGGGAAACATTTTCTCGGCCCGATCCGCCCAGAGCGCGCCATCAGCACTCTTCTGCCAAGTCAAAAGACGGAGCAGATATTGCCACGCCGGGAGATAATGCGGATTCACGCGAATGGCTTCTTCCAACGCGGTCCGGGCTTGTCGGGGATCATCGAGCAGAAACCAGGCGCGCCCAATCTCACTCCACGTGCGGGCGCTATCGGGGCGCAGATCGCGCGCCCACTCCAGGCATGCCAAGGCGGCGCGGTGATCGCGCTGATCGTTAAGCAATTTGCCTTGGCTCTGCAGGGCCACCAGATAGTTGGGATGCTGTTGGAGCAGTCGCGTCAGGATGGGTGTGGCATCGACTGGAGCTTTCTTCTTCAGCGCATCGAGCAGCGTGATCTCGGGCTCGGCGGCGCGCAGTTGCAGGTAGCGGCCGTCGCACACGGCATCGCTCACGATCTCATTCGGCAAGGCGTCGGAGCCGGGAGTATTTCGCAGCTGGTTTTGGTACCACGCCACGCGCTGGCTGATGTGGTCCCTCAAAACCCGATGATGCTGCACATACGCGTGGGCCTGTTGCCGCAATTTCCGACGTAACTCATCATCCGTGCGCAGGCGTTCAAGCGATTCGATCAACTGCTCGGGCGTGCGATAGAGCAGGCCGGTCTCGTTTGGGATAACGCTGGCTTGGTAAGGCTCAAGATCCGCGTAAATGCCGGCCACGCCCTGCGAGGCATACTCGAGGAACTTCACATCCGAGCGGCAGCGATTGTAGTCGGTTGGCAGGAGGGGCGCGATGCCGATGTCCAACGAGCGCAGAAACCGCAAATAATCGGTCAGCGAGCCAAACGGCGTGAAATGGTAACGCTCCGGCGGAAGCCGAAAGAACGGGCGGGCCACCTCGTCGGTCATGACTGCCAGATGAACCTCAGGATGATCATCCAGCCAACGCTGCAACGGCGGCACAATCTGGTACCAGTCGGCAAAATGCCCCGGCGAGCCGCCCCAGCCAATCGTCATCGGCCGGTCCTGTTCCGAAGGCAGCGGCAAGACCTCCGTGAGGTGATTGGGAAAGACCGCAATTGTTTTGACACCCCGCTGCCGCCATCGGCGCGCAAGTTCCTCGCTGCTGGTCTGCACACCATCTGCCACTACCAATAGCCGAAGGAAAAGTTCCTGGACGTTGCGGTCCTGCCAGCCGGCGGCAATCGGGCTCCAGGGTTGCAAGTCAAAGAAGTAATCGTTGGCCTCGAAGATCGTGATCCGCCCCGCCGCTCGGCGTCGCGCGCACAAGGACAACAACTCCCAGTCGTTAACGAATTGCAGCACCAGCACGTCCGCCGAGTCGGCCAGCTTCGGCAGATGGCGATGATAGAAATGGCAGTCGACCGCGCTCACGCCCGGCACGCGCCCCAGGTACCGGCTGGGATCATGCAGCCGATATCGAGCATCCCCGTCATCGTGAAAATCGCCGACCTGGACAATCAACATACTTCTAAGCCTACTTTAAGAATATCCTTTGCTCGCAGCCACTCTAGCTGCCGAGCGCGCGATTGTTATCGCGTATGCCCTTGAGTCCCCTCTCCTGGTATTCCCTTTTGGTACAGTTCCGCCGATGCAAAGCGATGCGGCGGATCTCGCGATCGTCGGCGGCGGGGCCGCGGGTCTGGCGGGGGCGATTTTTGCCGCCGAGGCTGCGCCTTCAGGCTTTCGGATCGTTGTTCTCGATGGGGCCAAGACGCTGGGCGCGAAGATTCTTGTCGCCGGCGGCGGACGCTGTAACGTTACCCACCACGAAGTGCTTCCCAAAGATTTTAATGGTTCGCAGAACATCGTACGCAACATTCTCTCGGCGTTCGATGTGGCCGCGACGATTCGCTGGTTCGCCTCGCTCGGCGTCGAACTCAAACGCGAGCCAACCGGGAAGCTGTTCCCGGTAGCCAACTCGGCGCGGGCGGTCCTTCGGGCTTTGCTTGACCGCTGCGACGCGCTCGGCGTGACGCTTTTGACGAATCATCGGGTCACGAGAATTGTCCCGTCTTCGAACGCCGAAGGCTCTTTTCAGATTATCCACGCTGACGGGGCGCTTCGATGCCGGCGAGTAATCGTTTCCACCGGAGGCCGATCACTCCCGCGCAGCGGCAGCGACGGTTCAGGCTGGGAAATCCTGCGCGAGCTGGGGCATACGGTCACACCGACCTACGCGGCGCTGGTGCCGCTCGTCCTGCCGCCGCAGATGTTCCACGCCGAACTGGCTGGCATTTCGCAGGAGGTGGAACTCTCGGTCTTCGTAGGTGGGAAGCGGATCGATCATCGCACCGGCAGCCTGCTCTGGACGCACTTTGGCATCAGCGGACCGGTGGTGATGGATGCGAGCCGGCATTGGACGGTCGCTCACGAAACGGCTCACGAAACCGGCGCCGCGCCGACCTTGCAGTGCAACCTGCTGCCCGGCGAAAACTTTCAGCAAGTCGAGCAGTGGCTGATTCAATCGACCGCGAAACGACCGAAAGCTTCGATGCTCACGCATCTGTCGCAACGCTTGACCGAACGCACCGCAGCGGCGCTGCTGCGCCATAGCGGCATTGATCCGACGATGGTTGCAAGTCAATTGACGCGCGACGCCCGCCGCACGCTGGTCCACGCGCTGACGGCCCTGGTTCTTCCAGTCGAGCAGCATCGCGGCTGGAACTACGCCGAGGTGACGGCCGGCGGCGTTCCGCTCAGCGAGATCGACTTCCGCACCATGCAGTCGCGAAAGGTTCCGGGCTTATACCTCGCCGGCGAGGTGCTCGACTGCGACGGACGCATCGGTGGATTCAATTTCCAGTGGGCGTGGGCGACCGGATTCCTCGCCGGGCGCGGGGCGGCCAAGTCGGGGCAAGACATGTGAGTCAGGTGTTTCGGCCGCGTGTTTGGCAACGATTGCCAGCGGGATGGCGATGCACCACACGACTGTACTGCTCAGCACAAACGCCAACACGCCGCGCGGCCAATCTCGCTTTCCCGGAGCGAAATAGGCCAGAGCAATCAGCAGCGGCGCGACCCCGAATACATGGAAGTGGAATGGGCTGACACCGGTACGTGGATAAAACCGACCACCGGCAAGCAAGCCCGCGAGAATCACGACGACAACGACCGACAACCCACGCACACTGCCCGGCCCGTTATCGTCGCCGTGTCTTGCCATCCATCCGATCCCCAGCGCAATCGCGGCGATCGCCGTCGCCGCTCCCATTCCGACAACGCCGTAGGCCCGGTAGTTGGAGGATAGAACAAGCACCGCCGTCGCCCCCACAATGCTCGACAGGGCTCCGAGGATCCAGGCCGCGCCGATTCGGCGCGCCGCCCAGGGAAGCATTATCGCCGCCGCCGTTCCCCATAGAGCCGCGATGGCTGACGATTTCCAGATCGTCGCCAGTCCGATCGCTGGCGTGATAGGTCGGAGCACCACAAACACCAGCACCCCAGCGATCGCGCCCATCGCCGCCCATCGCGCGCCCAGTCGTTGAAAGACCATGCCGCCCAGCATCAATGGCAATGTCATCCAAAACAACCAATCGGACCCGTCCTGCGGCGGCAGTTCGGGCCGTCGCAGAAACCAGTATCCGGCCATGAACGCGATCCCCAGAACCGCCGGCAGCGCGATCGTCCATCGTCGCCAAACGACGATCAGCATTAGCGCCGCCGAAACCAATCCGGGCAGCGCGATTCCGAGATAGATCTCGCGATCGGTCAACATGACAGGACAACTTCGCGGCCGTTACTTCTGCATCCCTTCAAGCGAGGCGGTGATGAAAATCTCATCCGCCACCGACTTCGGATCGCCTTTGATCTTGTAATCCGACATCTTCACCGAGAACGTAGCTTCGATGCCGATGCGCGGGGTTCCCTTTGGAAACTCACCCTTGCCGACAATCTCGATCGGCACCGTGATCGATTGCGTAACGCCGTGCAGCGTGAGATCGCCGGTCGCTTCAAGCTTGTTATCCGACACTTTCTTGACGGACGTGCTCTTGAAGGTGATGGCGGGGTATTGCTTGGTGTTGAAGTAGTCAGGCGATTGCAGGTGTTCATCGCGCTTCTGGGCGCCGGTCTGGACGCTCGCCGGGTTGGCGCTGATGTCGAAGCTGCTCTTCGATGGGTCCGATTCGTCGATTACAAATGTTCCGCCGTACTCGGTGAATCGACCCCAGATGTGGCCGATGCCGGCGTGCGTAACCTTGAAAATGAACGACGAGTGAACCGGGTCCACCGTCAACGGCGCGGCGGCAAACGCGACAGACGAAACACAAACGACAAAGGGGGCAATCGCGACAAAACGCTTCATGGGCGGTCTCCTGAAAAGATAGGGTGATAACGGAACGCAGAAGAATAACGCGGCGAGCGAGCGCTGTCTGCGCGCTGCGTCCGCCGACGCCGTGGTAAGGGTGCGCCACAGCTCACGCGGGCTTGGTTTGGGCGTTCTGGCAAGCTCGAAAAGAGTCAACCGCGGAGGTCCCGGATGATCGCGGAGGATTGCTAAGGAGGAACATGAACTAGATCCAGCGCATCGGACACCGGGGTCTTGGCTGCGGATGAACCCCAATGTGCGTCACCTCGAAGACGGCCTCAAACGGGCGGTCAACAAGCTGGAACCCTCCGCGTCCCTTCGCGCCCTTCGCGGTGAAGCTTATGCGTCCGAGAGCCAGGCCAGCCCTTATCAGGTGATAGGACGCGCCGCGTGTGGTGCGCCCGCGTGGTAAAGTTCGCCGATGGACCCATTCTTCACGGAACTCGGCTGCACCGTCCTCGAGCGCTGGAAACGGGCGAACTTCTCACTCGAGAAGTTCCCCGAGATAGCCAAAGCAGCGCTCGACAAGCGGCCTCCGGCCACGCACGTGGATCTCCCGGCGTTCATGCGCGATTTTCTGCTCCGCGAAGAGCAGCCTTTCCAAACCGATTCCCCCTTCGGCGAGCCGGAGATCGTGGCTTTCAGCCACCCGCGGTTCTACATCCAGCTTCTGTTCTGGCTCGATGGAACGACGGCAATCCATCAGCACGAATTCTCCGGCGCGTTCCACGTCATGCACGGGTCGAGCATTCACGCGCATTATGCGTTCGAAAAGGCCAAGGCGGTGACGCCCTACCTGCGCGTTGGCAACGTGTGCATGAAGAAGATGCAGATCCTGGAATCGGGCCGCACCGTGCCGATCGTGTCCGGCCAGCAGACGATTCATTCGCTGTTTCATCTGGATTCGCCGTCGGTCACGGTGGTGGTGCGCACGCAGCACGATCCGGGCACGGGTCCGCAGTTTAATTACCTGCCGCCGCATGTTGCGATCGATCCGCACCACAACGATTTACTCACCATGCGTCGCAAGCAACTGCTCGATGTGCTGGAGCAGGTCGAAGACACCGGCTACGCGGAATTGGTCATGGAGATGATCGCCGACCTGGATTTCGAGCGCGGCTTCTCCGTGCTGCAACACAGCATGGGGTATCTCCAGCGGCTCGATGAATGGGCGCCCGCGATCAAGGCGTTCGAAAAAAAGCACGCCGTCCTCGCCGTCGGCGTCGAAGCGACCCTGCGGGAAGAGGTTCGCCGCAACGTGATCAAAGATCTGCGCGGCACGATCATCGAGCCGGAGCATCGGTTCTTCCTGGCGCTGCTGATGAACGCGCCCACGCGCGATGATCTATTGGCGCTCGTGAAGCAGCGCTTCCCGAAGCAAGCGCCGATTGCGGTCGTACTGCGCTGGGTGCAAGAGCTGACAGAAGTATCCGATGAAGGCGCCACCATCCTTGACGCTTGCTTTCCTGAAACACTTGAAGTCGAAAGCGAAGCCCAGCCCGACCTGTTCCTGTCGGCGTTCGGCCACTTCCTAAAGCGCGACAAAAAACTCCCCCCAGCCATGCGCGATCTACCCGCGGCCGACGTCAAGGAACTGCGAGGCGCCTTCGCGGAATCGGCCCTGAGCCTTCTAACGGCCTGAGAGCCCAGTCCGCCGCGGGGGTCGGGAGTACTCCCGACCCATATTGAAGTTACGCCGTCCAAAGAGGTGATCGTGAGCATTTCGCGCCAGCGGTTGCTTTTGTAACCCAAGCGCTTAGTTTGATCCCGATCCAATGCCGACACTCAACTTTAAGGGCAAAGCCGTCATCGAAACGTATCACCACACGGTGCCGCACCACCGTTTGGAGTTCGATGACAAGCTGTCGTTGCTGCCCAAGGGCGAGAAGCCGTCGCTCGACGGCAACCTGATTATCGAGGGCGACAACCTGCTGGCGCTCAAGGCGCTGCTTCCGACTCACGCCGGCAAGATCAAATGCGTTTACATCGATCCGCCGTACAACACCGGCAATGAAGGATGGGTCTACAACGACAATCTCACCCAGCCGCAGTTTAAGGAATGGATCGGAAAGACCGTAGGGAAGGAAGGCGAAGACGCCACGCGCCACGATAAGTGGTGCTGCATGATGTATCCACGCTTGCAGTTGTTAAAGGAACTGATGCGTGACGATGGCGTGATCTTCGTGAGCTTGGACGATACGGAGTTGCACAATTTGCGCTCACTTCTCGATGAGGTTTTTGGACTCGAGAACCGTGTTGCTACGATCATCTGGAAAGGCGCAACTGACAACAATCCGACGCGGATCGCCGTCGAGCACGAGAACATTGTCTGCTATGCCAAAACCCTTGAAAAAACAGATGCGGTATGGAATCAACCCAATCCGCCCGCGAAGCTCTTTATGTTGAAAGAGTTCGCCGCGATCAAAAGTAAACACGCAAGTCTTGCCGAGCAACGTAGGCTTTTCAGGGACTTCATTCGGAAAAACCGCGAGCAGTGCGCTCCGCTCACACACTACGACCGCATCGATGACCGCGGACCCTATACCGGGAGCCGTAAGGTCCACAACCCTGGCAAGGAGGGCTACCGTTATGACGTCATCCACCCGGTAACGAAGCGGCCGTGCAAAATGCCGGCTCGGGGCTACCGGTACCCATGGGAAACGATGAAGCCGCTTATCGATGCAAAGAAGATCATCTACGGTCAAGACGAGAATCAGATCATTCAGATCAAGGAATATCTAGAGGACTATGAGGGCACGTTGAAATCGGTGATCGTTCTCGACAGCCGGGCTGCAGCTAATTCGCTGGAGGCGATATTTGGCAATCGAGAGACATTTAAGGGGCCGAAGCCGGTCGAACTTATTAAAGAGCTAGTTGGCTTCGTTACAGGGCCCGGAGATTTGATCCTTGATTCGTTCGCTGGCAGCGGGACCACCGGCGAAGCTGTATTAAACCTGAACGTTGGCCCGACTGAGCCGCGACGTTTTATCCTCGTACAGATGCCCTACGACACCAACGAGCAGAAGGCCGCAGCCCACAACATTTGCAGAACAATAACTAGCGAACGCGTGCGCCGAGTTGCATCGGGCTACGACAGGAAGCGCACAGATAGGGCAGGCAAATCGAAGGTCGATCACATGCGAGGTTTTGGCGGCTCATTCAGCTACGTAAATGTCGGCGACCCGCTCTTCGGGGAGTACCGCGACCTCGGCGACAAGCTGCCGAGATTCGAGGAACTGGCGAAATACATCTTCTACACCGAGACGAGCCGTGAATGCGACCTGAAGAAGATCGATGAAAAGACGGGCTTCATCGGCTCGACAACTGCCGCCGGCGGGACGAGCTATTATCTGCTGTACACACCCAACAACAAGGAAGATCGGGAACTGAGCACCGAGACGCTCAAGGCGCTGCTGCAGAAGGACAAGAACCGCACCTGGGTCATATACTGCGAAAAGATTTGGTTGCACGGCGACACGTTGCGAAAGTTTGAGAAGGATAACGGCAAGCGCGTGCGACCCATGCTGGTGCCGTTCAATCTGAAATGAGAGAACCGCAGATTGACGCAAATGAACACAGATTAACAACCTTGATCTGATCCGCGTTCATCTGCGTTCATCCGTGGCTGGAACGGGGCGTTAGATGGAGCCGCAGATGGACGCGGATGAACGCAGATTGAATGAGGTGACCGAGCGAATCATCGGGTGCGCCTACGACGTTGCAAACGGGCTGGGATGCGGATTTTTAGAGAAAGTCTACGAAAATGCGATGCGTATTGAACTGCGACGTGCGGGTCTGGTCGCGCTCCAACAACATCCGATCCCCGTTTCGTGGCGAGGAGAAATCGTCGGCGACTACTACGCCGATCTCCTGGTGGAGGGGTGCGTCGTCGTCGAGCTTAAGGCCGTAAAGGCGTTCGATGACGTCCACATGGCGCAGTGCCTCAATTATCTGAAGGCCACGGGGCTTCGGATTTGCCTCCTCATCAATTTCGCAAAGCCGAAGATCGAAGTGAAGCGAATCGTTAGTAACCTTTGACCCGATCTGACATGAGAGAACCGCAGATGGACGCAGATGAACGCAGATTGAATGACACAATCGGGACATTCGAAGCCCTTAACCCGATCCGCGTTCATCTGTGTTCATCCGCGGTTAGAATCGGGCGTTAGATGGACCTGAAGCGATTTCAACGCCGCGTGGTGACTGAGGTCGAGACATATCTCGCCTCGGTCGCGCAACACCGCGCCACTGGCAATGTGCGTTATGGCAGTCGCGCCGCATGGGAAGACCTTCGTCTCGGGCCCTACTTTGACCGCAAAAACGGACTCGGCGAGGACCTCCCGACGTTTTGCATCAAAGTGCCCACGGGTGGCGGCAAGACCCTGCTCGCCACCCAGATTCTCGGCTCGGCCTACCGCACGATTTTCAAGGAGCGCAACGGCGCAGGACTGGTCTTGTGGGTCGTTCCGTCAAGTCAGATTTACCGGGACACCCTCAAGCGGCTTCGCGATCGAAATGACATGTATCGGCTCATGCTCGAACACGCGCTGTCACGACGGATCGAAGTGTGGGAGAAACAGGAAATCTCGCGCCTATCGCCGGCAAAGCTCCGCGATTGCCTCAATATTTTGGTCGTGCAACTCGCCAGCACCAACCGTCAGACGAAAGAAGACCTGAAGTTCTTCCATGACAGCGGCGGCAATATCGTTGATAACTTTCCGCCGGAGACCGACTACGACGCGCATCGCAAACTGAAAGAACAGGTGACGAATCTCGACATGCTTGCCGAGGACGCGGCCAGCGGTCAGTTTCTCGTCAAGACATCCGTTGCGAACCTCGTGCGGCTGTGCAAGCCCGCCGTGATTCTCGATGAAGGACATAAGGCCACCAGCAGCCTGGCGCGCGAGACGATCGAAGGATTCAACGCGTCGCTTGTCGTGGAGCTGTCGGCGACACCGAAAACGGTTAAGGGCAGCGGCAACGAATTCCGGCCGAACATCATCTGCAAAGTCAGCGGGAAAGAGCTGCTCGACGAGGAGATGATCAAGCTGCCGTTGAACATCGCAACGTCTGGACAAAAGCTTTGGAAAGATGTTCTGACGCAAGCGCGCGACCGAAGAGAATTGCTGGCAAAGACAGCGGCGAAGCACGCCGAGCAGATGGGACCGAGCCGATTGATTCGTCCCACGGTGCTTGTTCAGGTTGAACGAACGGGCAGGGACCAGCGTGAGGCGGGCCTCATCCATTCGGAAGACGTCAAAGAATATTTGACGCAAACGCTCGGCGTCGCCGAGGCGGCAGTCAAAATCAAGACGGCAGAGTTGGATGAACTGTCCGATGTGGAAAACCTGATGGACCCGCTTTGTCCTGTCGAGTGGATTATTACGAAGTCCGCGCTTCAGGAGGGATGGGACTGCCCGTTCGCGTACATTCTCGTTTCTCTCAACAACACCGGCAGCACAACCGGGATGACGCAGCTCGTCGGCCGGATTCTGCGCCAACCTTTCCAGGAGCGTGTCCCCGAAGCTCTAAAGGAGCTGAACGAAAGTTACGTTTATTGCCTTCATCTCCGTGCGGGCCAGTTAACCGCGGCGGTAAAGAAGGCGCTGGAACAGGAGGGGCTGGAGGACGCAACAGGGCTTGTACGTGATTTGACCGACGTCAAGTCTGCAAAGCTGGAACGGGTTTCACACATGCGAGAGCACTTTGTGTCGCTCTATCGTGAACCTTACCTCGGCAAGATTTATCTGCCTCATTTCTGTGTGAAAACGAACGATGGTTACGAATCACTCGACTACTTCCGGCACCTGCTGCCGACGGTGAATGTCGACACGTTTCCCTACGAGAAGATCGATTGGCCAATCGCCGGTGTGCTGAGAGACGCGAAGGATCGGTTTTACCGAATCAGCCTTGGCTCTGAGCTAATGCGGGAGGAAGAAACGGAGGCCGACCACGTGGAGGGCGACATCGCGACAATTGCGTGGATCGTCGCGAGCCTGACGTTCGACTATTTGAGCTTCAAGCAGCTTCGGCGGATCGTCTCGCACATATGCGAGAAACTGGTTGCTTCAGAATTGAGCCTCAAAGATCGGCTCTCTCTCGTCAAGTTCGTCGTTCGCGATCACATCGAGAGGTGGATTCAGGACCATGTGGACAGGCAGACGGAGGCGGCATTCAACAGTCTCTTCGACAAGAGAAAACTTGTGTTCTTCCTTGAGTGTGCTGAATGCCGGTTTGAGATTCCACGCGAGATCGTCGTCCGGGCGGGTAAGCAGCTGAGGCACGATAACGACGACAACCTTGAACGTTCTTTATTCGATTTCGTCGCCGAGGAGCAGCAGAACTCATACGAGCGAGCGGTCGCATTGTGTCTTGATCGAGATGAGAACGTTCTTTGGTGGTATCGCAATCTGGTCGGTGAGGACAGCTTTGGCATTCAGGGTTACCGACGCAATCGACTGCGGCCGGACTTCGTTGCGCAGGGTAGAATCGATAGTCGGCCGCACCATCTGGTGTGGGTCGTCGAAAGCAAGGGAAGGCACTTAAAGGGGAACGAGGAAACCGAGTACAAGCGGGACGTTGCCCGGCTTTTCAGCGAAGTGGGTAAACAGGTATCGTGGCAGCAGCTCGGCGACGACTTTAAGGACCACCAATTCTGCTTTCACATTCTCGACGAGGCGCAGGAAGAAGGACGCGACTGGAAAGATGAGTTGCAGGGCATACTGAGTTCGAATGGCTGAGCGCGACCGCCTGCAACATCGAAGAAACCAGCGACTTGCCGAGTTTGGGCTAAACATCTGTAGAAGCTTGCTTTACGTGAATGCACCCAAATGCTGTAAAAGAGGGGTATGGTGCATTGATGTTGTGAGCAAAATCCACAGCATGCGGTGTTCGAACTATCAAATTCCACAATGGGTATGGTTGAGCTCGTGTACCCAAATGCACCCTGTTTGCAGAAACCATCCACGGTGGCTGCCTTGAGCGTGCTATTAGCGCGGCGCCATGTCGCGCTGCGTCGCGCGGCCCGGAATTTGGCGCCAAGAATTCGACAAATGAAGCGCTTTGAAGCGCAATGAGGCGCGCCGCGAGCGCGCCTCATGTGACGGTGGGCCAAACGCCGCAGGCCGCGAGAGGTTGTCTCGCGGCCCGCAGATTGGTGTCAGTTATCGGTCGGCTTACAGCGAATAACCCTTGCGGTATTCGCGGCCGAGGAACTGGTTGGCTTCGGGCCAGTTGGTGAACTTCATGTTTTCGGCGTCATATTCGAGCGGGTGTTGGACGCCGGCGCGGATGGCGACGTTGCCCAGCAGGATCGCTTCAGTGAGCTTGCCGGCGTAGTTGAAGTTGCTGTAGGCGGGCGGGCCGCCCTTGATCGCGGCGACCAGTTCCTTCTTCATCCACACGTCGCCGCCGCCCTGCGAACGGGGGAGCGTCGGCTCGGGCTTCTTGTAATTCTTGTACTTGTTTTCCGGCAGCAGGAACCACTCGGCGCCGTAGTCGTCGGGGGAGTACATGACGCCCTTGTCGCCGACCATGAGCGACCCGCTGGTGGCGACCTTCTGGCCGTAGAACAGTTCGCCCGGCGGCCAGTTGTGCAATCGGCTCCCGTCGTCCTGCTCGATTTGGCCTTCATACCAGTGGAGCTTGACGGCAGGCATGTCGCCACGCGCGGGGAAATCGATCACCGCGCTGGCCCACGAGGGGTAGGTTTCAAAGTTGACGATTCCCGACTTGGCCTGCACGGCGGTCGGATAGACCTCATAAAGCTTGAGCGCGCGGAACGGGAGGTTCGCGGTGTGACAAGCCATGTCACCGAGGGCGCCTGTGCCCCAGTCCCACCAGCCACGCCAGTTGAACGGCTGATAGACGTTGCGGAACGTCTGGCCGCTGGAGTTGGTGTAATTCTTGACGTACGGGCGATACGGGGCAGGCCCGAGCCAGGCATCCCAGTTCAGGTTCTCCGGCTTCTCATCGCCCATGGGGCGATCGAGAATCTTCGGAGCCTGCGGCCAGATCGGACGGTTCGTCCAGACGTGCACCGAGTGCACGTTGCCGATCGCGCCGGCTTGGATTGCTTCGACGCCGGCACGAAGACCGTTCTCGGCGCTGCCCTGGTTGCCCATCTGCGTGGCAACCCCGGCTTCAGCCGCCGCCAGGCGCACGGCGCGGGCTTCGGCGATGTAGTGGCACATGGGCTTCTGGCAATAGACGGCCTTCTTGTTCTTGATGCCCATCATCGACGCGACCGCATGGTTGTGGTCGGGGATGCTGACGGTGATGGCGTCAAAATCCTTGCCCATCTCGTCGAACAACTTGCGGAAGTCGGTGAACTTCCGGGCGTTCGGGAGGGCGCGGGCCTTTCGATCCAGCGCTGATTCGTTGATATCGCAGATCGCGACCACGTTGCCGACTTCGGCGGCGTGGCTTGAATCGCTGTCACCCTTGCCAGTGACGCCGATGCAGGCAAAGTTCACTTTTTCGTTGGGGGTTTTCTGATCGGCGATCTGCGCCCAGGTTTGCGTGCCGGCCACCCAGAACCCCATTCCGGTGGCGGCGGTATATTTGATGAAGTCGCGACGATTGGTCTCACTCATGAATCGATCTCCTCTGGCCTGTTGCCGATGACGATGGGACTTGGCCGCCTTGATCCGAGGGCGCGCCGACTTAGAGCGTTCACAAACGTTCCGCCGAGTCTACTGTTCATACAAGACAGCCACAAGAATGTTTGATAAGCGACAGACGCTTGTTGCAGTTTCGTTCCAACGCATGATTTCCAAACCCAATTTCGCTTGCCCTGGCCGCGTCGGGGCGGTATCCCCATAAGCGGAGTCAACCCCACATGAATTGTAATGATCCGCTCACGTGCGGCTGCAATCCGCCGCTTCCCAGGCGCGAATTCCTCAAAATCGGCGGCGCCGCCGCGATCGGTGTTGCGGCAGCATCGTCGGCTTTGGGCCAATCGAACGGCAAGCGATCGGAAAACCCGACGACTTTGCCGAACGATTCCACGATCGGTTTGATTCCGATCGATAAGAATCTGCCGCCGGACTGGATCGCATCGCTGACCGCGCGCGGGCAATCGACCGTCTACACCGGCCAGCAGCTTCGCAAGATCGGCATGCCCGTCGGCGGCATCTGTGCCGGGCAGCTTTACCTGGGCGGCGACGGAAAGCTGTGGCGCTGGGATATCTTCAACCAGCGAACTGGAACCAGCGAAGCCCATTACGCTCACCCGCCTGACCCGGATTACCCAGTTGATCAGGACTTTGCCGTCCGCGTAACCGCCGGCGGGAAGACGCAAACCAAAACCCTCGACAAAGCCGGCTTCAGCGACATCCGCTTCACGGGCGAATATCCGATCGCCAACGTCGCGTACACCGACAGCGAGTTGCCTATTACTGTGTCGCTGCGGGCGGGTTCACCTTTCATTCCGCTCAACACTTTTGATTCATCGCTGCCGGCGACGGTGATGGAATACACGGTGAAGAACACGTCGAATCAGCCGGTGGAGGTCGAACTCGCCGGGTGGCTGGGGAACCCGATCGGGTTAAACAGTGAGGGCGCTGCGCTCGCGCGCAGCAATCGTCGCGTCGACTTTCCGGGCGGCAGCGGCATGGTTTGCGAAGCCAAACCAGCTCCGCTTTCCGAGGCTCGCGAGCCCATTGTTTTCGAAGATTTTGAGAAGCCCAATTACGGCGACTGGAAAGTCGAGGGAACCGCGTTCGGCGATGGCCCAACCCATGGCGCGTTTCCGGGTCAGCAACCAGTCAGCGGATTCAAAGGAAAGGGCCTGGTCAATAGTTTTCGCGGCGGCGACGACTCAACAGGCAAGCTGATTTCCCCCGAGTTCAAAATCGACCGCCGCTGGATGAGCTTTCTCATCGGCGGCGGGAGCCGGCGCGGCAAAACGTGCATGAATCTGGTCATCGACGGGAAAGTCGTGAAGACCGCGACGGGCCGGGATTCCGAGGAGCTTCGCTGGCATAACTGGGACGTTCATGAGTTGGCCGGGCAAACTGCGCATCTGGAAATCGTCGATGACGCGGCCGGTGGCTGGGGTCACGTCCTGGTTGATCAGATTGAATTTCGCGACCGTCCGGTTACGACGTTCGCCGCGGAGCAGCTTCCAGATTTCGGAACGATGACACTGGCGCTGCTTGGTGATGCAAGCGGTATTCGCGTCGCGACGAACGTATCGAAAGAGGATTCAGCGGTGTTCGACGGGCTGAAATCAGCCGGCGAAGAATCGAATCCGAAATCCGCCGAGTTGGGCGACCGTGGCGCGATTGGTCGAGTCCTGGCGATTCCCGCCGGTGAATCGGCGACATTCACGTTCGTCATCGCCTGGTGCTTTCCGAACATGCCCCACCCGGCGGATTCGAACATGATCGTCGGCAACTACTACGCCAAGCATTTTGCGGATGCGACGGCGGTGGCGCGCTACATTGCCGAGCATTACGAACGGCTCTGCAAGCAAACGCAGCTCTGGCACGACACGTGGTATGACTCGACGCTGCCGCATTGGGCGCTGGATCGTACGTTCATCAATACATCGATCCTTGCCACATCGACCTGCCAGCGCTGGCGCAATGGGCGCTTTTGGTGCTGGGAAGGCGTCGGCTGTTGCATCGGAACCTGCACCCACGTGTGGCATTACGCCCAGGCCGTCGCGCGATTGTTCCCCGATCTGGAGCGCTCGACCCGCGAGATTCAGGATCTCGATACGGGATTCGATCCAAAGACCGGCAACATCGGAATGCGCGGCGAGTTCCAGCATCTGAGCGCCACCGACGGCCAGACCGGCGCGATCCTTCGCATTTATCGCGAACATCAGATGTCGGCCGACGATGATTTCCTGAATCGCAACTGGCCGCGCATTCGCAAGGCGATTGAATTCGTGATGGCGCAGGATCCGAAGGACGAGGGAATCATCGCCGGCGATCAGCCCAACACGCTGGACACGTCGTACTTCGGACCCAACTCGGATATCAGTTCGCTGTGGGTTGCAGCGGCGCGCGCCGGCGCGGAAATGGCGACGGAAGTCGGCGATTCTGAATTCGCCGCGCGCCTGACGCGCATCGCCGAAGCCGGCACGAAGCACATCGTGCAGATGCTCTGGAACGGCGAATACTTCATTCAGATTCCCGATCCAAAGCATCCGAACGCGCTGAAGACCGGGCGCGGCTCTTTTATCGATCAGGTGTTCGGACAAAGCTGGGCATGGCAGCTTGCGCTGCCGCGAATACTTCCGAAAGACAAAACGACCTCAGCGCTTCGGGCACTTTGGAAATACAACTTCGCGCCCGATGTCGGCCCCTACCGCAAGGTTTATAAGCCCGGCCGCTGGTACGCCATGCCCGGCGAAGCGGGGCTGATCATGTGCACTTGGCCGCAAGGCGGATATGCCGACTCACGCGGAACGGTGAATCCTGGCTTTGCCGCGTATCTCAACGAGTGCATGAACGGGTTCGAATACCAGGCCGCGGCCCACATGGTGTTCGAAGGATTGATCACCGAGGGGCTGGCCGTCACCCGCGCGCTGCACGACCGCTACGGAGCGGATCGTCGCAATCCGTGGAACGAAGTCGAATGCGGCGATCATTACGCTCGCTCGATGGCCAGCTATGGCGTATTCCTGGGGTTGTGCGGATTCTCGTGCCATGGGCCCAAAAAGCAGCTTGGCTTTGCGCCTCGTTTAACGCAGGAGGATTTCAAAGCACCGTTCACAACTGCAACGGGCTGGGGAACCTTCAGCCAAACCCGCAAAGATGGTGTCCTTCGCGCCGTCATCGATGTGAAATGGGGAACGCTGCCGCTTGGCACCGTTTCGATCGCACCCGTCGAGGGGCAGAACATTAGCTCGATCCAGGTGAGCTATCGCGGCAAATCCATTCCCTGCCACCAAGGGATCATCTCACGCGATATCGAAGTGAACCTGGACGAGCAAGTAACCGTTCAGGCGGGAGAAACGATCGAGATTGTGGTCCGATGATGCCGATCGGGGTATCATCGGTGACGCGAGCGTGCGGTTGTAATGTCAACGGTTGAAGGAACAATTTCTGAAACGCCTGGCGAGCTGGCTCGGTCCGCGCCGGGAACGGTGGCGCGTAAGCTCTATTGGCTGCGCCGGTTGATCGCGGCGTTGGTCGTCGCCATCGGGATTTCGTACGTTTGGACTGCCTACACCAAGAACCGCTTTTATCCCGTTAACTTTGGCGTCGTCGAGCCGGGCATCTTTCGCAGCGGACAACTCTCCAGAGCTGTCGTTCGTGATGTCTTGCAGAAGAATCACATCGAAGTGATTGTGAACTTGTGCGCGCCGGACCCAAAAGACGGCAACATTGCGGCCGAGGAAAAAGCCGCGGCTGAACTGGGCATCGATCGACGGTCGTTCCCACTCCGTGGCGACGGCCGGGGCGACCCGAACATGTACATCAAAGCCGTGCAGTCGATTATCGAAGCGCGCAAGGCTGGCAAACCGGTGCTCGTGCACTGCGCGGCGGGCGCTCAACGCACCAGCGGTGTGATCGCGGCCTATCAGGTCATCATCGAGGGCAAATCCGAGGAAGCGGCGTTTCAGGAAGCCCGGCGATACCTTTACGATCCAAAGCACAATCCGTACCTGCGGCCCTACTTCGATTCCCACCTGGCCGAATGGCGGGCCGCATTCGCAAACCCGCAGCAGGTCAGCGCGCGATAGTTTTTGCAGCGAAGCCGCCCCAGCCTCGCTACGGGCAAATCAGCTCGCTACGATCGATCATCTATGGGTTTAGCTGACCGAGACTATTACCGCTCAGCGCCGCCGTCGCGCGGAGCCATTTTCCGAGTCCGGATGTGGTCGGTCACGCATTGGCTGGTTGCGATTAACATCGCGGTCTTCCTCATCGACGACCCGCTCAAAAGACTCACCGGGTCTCGCATTTCCCTGACAGACCTCGGCTACTTCAGCACCGACGACGCAATCATTCATTTGCAGCTCTGGCGGTTCATCACCTTCCAGTTCCTGCATGCGTCGATATCGCACATTTTCCTCAACATGCTGGGGCTTTATTTGTTTGGCCAGATCGTCGAGAGCGTGATCGGCCCGCGCCGGTATCTCGCTTTCTATCTTCTGTGTGGCGTGGCGGGCGCTCTGAACCTGATGCTGCTGGAAAGCATCCACCTGCTGCCGGCCGGAATGTCGACCGGGCTGGTCGGAGCGTCAGCCGGTATCTACGGCCTGCTGGTTGCGGCGGCAATCGTCGCGCCAGATGTGCAGATCATCCTGCTCATCTTCCCGATGCGGATTCGCACGGCAGCGGTATTGGCGATGGTAATGGCGGTCTATGCGGTGGTGGCTGCCGAGAAAGACTCTAACTTCGGCGGTGAGGCCGCTCATTTGGGCGGCGGCATCCTGGGATTCATCCTGATCAAGAACATTAACTGGCTAAACTTTCTTGAGCCGCGACGGCGCAGTGGGATGTACATCGGTCCGCGTCGGAAGCGCGGCTTCTTTGGTAAAGACTGGAGCAAAGACACCGACCACTGATCACCCCACCGGCGCCGGTTCGACTGCTACCACGTGTGCTGATCCGTTGCCTTCAGCGCGCTTGGCTTGTCCCGCCTGGATGGCTCGAAGCATCGCCATTTTGTTGGCGGCGTTATATGCCGCCACCTTGTAGCACTCGGCGAGCGTGGGGTAGTTGAAGACTGTGTTCAAGAAGTAATCGAGTCCGCCGCCCAGACCCAGCACCGCCTGTCCAACGTGAATGAGCTCGGTCGCTCCCGACCCGATGCAATGGCATCCGAGCAGTCTTCGGTCATCGCGGTGAAAGAGCATTTTGAACATGCCAGACTCATCGCCGACGATCTGGCCCCGCGAAATTTCCTTGTATTGAGCGATGCCCGTCTCGTAGGGAATCTTTTGCTTGGTCAGTTCCTGCTCGGTCGCGCCCACCATCGATACTTCTGGAATCGCATAGATTCCGACAGGGAAGTGGCTGCCCATCGGCTCCGCGGCGACGCCGAACATGTGGCAAGCCGCCAGGCGTCCCTGCTCGCTCGACGTGGCCGCGAGCGCCGGGAAGCCGATGACATCCCCGGCCGCGTAAATATGAGGCAGATTCGTGCGATAGTTCGAATCAACCGTTAATCGCCCGCGCTGATCAGGCACAATGCCAATCGCTTGCAAGTTCAGCCCGTCGGTCGCTCCGACGCGGCCAGCCGAATACAGGATGACATCCGAAACGATATGCTTCCCGGACTCCAGCTCGATCAGCCCCTTGCATTGTGGCGTCTCGACCACGTCAACCCGGGCCACGGCTTCGCCGGTGCGGAATACGACATTGGTTCGGCGGAGCTGGTGAATCAACTCATCGACGATCTCCGTGTCAAGAAATTCCAGGGGCCGCGGGCGCCCATCGATCACCGTGACATGCACGCCAAGTGCGGCGAACATCGACGCGTATTCGATGCCGATGACCCCGGCGCCGATCACCGCCATCGTGTGCGGCAGGCGATTGAGATTCAGCACCGTATCAGAGGTGGTGATCGTCTGGCCATCAGGTGTGATGCCGGGCGCATCGCTGGGGCGCGTGCCAACCGAGATGAGAACGTGCTCCGCAGTTACGCGCCGGCCACCATCGCTCGATTCGACCTGCACGGTATGCGGATCGAGAAATGAAGCGCGACCCCGCATGACTTCAACGTCATTTCGCGTCAGCGCGTCCTGGACATGGGCGATCTCGCGTTCGATCACGCGACCGACATGGCCGACAAGCTGCTCCATCGTCGGCCGAGTCTGCGCGCGCTGCATGCCCGGCGCTTCGAGCCCCGGCCGGGAATAGAAGCGTCGAACCGCTTCGCGAAAAGTCTTTGAGGGGATGGTTCCCGTCTCGATGCAAACACCGCCAACGCAGCGCTGCTTTTCGATGACGGCAACGCGTTTGCCCAGCTTGGCCGCCTGCACCGCGGCGCGCTGCCCGGCCGGTCCGCTTCCAACGCACAGCAGATCGAACTCAAAATTGTTTGTGATCATCGATCGCCCGTTCGGGCGCGGCGGTTATTTAAGAAGATTGTAGTCATTCCACTCCGCCACGCACGCGTAAAGTTTCGCTGACTCGTGTTGCCCGCTATCATGCGGGGATGTTCAAGGATGAACGCCCGGCACATTTCTGGATTTATTGTACGTTTCTGACGCTTCTGGCCGGTGGTTGCCAGCCAGCATCGGCGCCTTCGCCGGTGATAACCGCAGCGCCTCCCAAAATCGATTATGCCGCCCCGCTTCCGGAAGGTCAGGTCGCGCTGCGAGAGCTGACGCCGGCTGAATATCCCGATTTCGCCGCCGGTTTGATGTCCGTCGACGCGTCGGCGATGAAGCGGTCGATCGACAATAGCCTCGCGTATTTCGCCCGCAAGGGAAGCCAGAAGGCTTATCCATATTTAAATATCACGCATGATCGGGCCGTCGCGACGCTTCGCGCGTTTCGAGCGCTGCTCGACCAATCGCCATTCACCGGCACATCGCAGGATTTGAATCGATTGATCGCCGAGCGATTTGCCGTGTACGCAAGCGTCGGCGCGCCGTCGCCGGATGGTCGCGGATTCACCGGCGAAGTGTTGTTCACCGGTTATTTCACACCTACCTACGATGCCAGCCTGACGCGCGGGGGCGCGTATCAATGGCCGATCTACCGTCGCCCGGCCGACCTGATCACCGACGAAACCGGCGACCACGCCGCCCGAAAGACCGACGCCGGCCAAGTGCCCTATTTCACGCGTCAACAGATCGAATCCGAACATCAGCTTGACGGTCAGGAACTCGCGTGGCTGGCCACCCGCTGGAACGCGTACGTCGTCACTGTGCAGGGTTCGGGCCGTCTGCGGCTGGCAGACGGGCGGATCATGGAAGTCGGCTACGCGGGAACCAACGGATACGCATATAGCTCGCCGGGCCGGGCCATGGTTGCCGATGGATTGATCTCGAAGGATCAGCTCAGCTTCGAGACGATGCACCAATACTTCGACGCCAACCCAACGGCGATGGACAAGTATCTCTGGCAGAACCAGCGCACCACATTCTTCACCGAAACCCGCGGCGGCCCGTTTGGCGCGATCAACGTGCCAGTTACACCGTTTGCGACAATCGCCACTGACAAAAGCGTGTACCCTGCGGGCTTACTTGCGTTCGTCGATGCGCCGACGTCATACGCGGGTCGAAACCTGAACGGCCTCTTCGTTCTCGACCAAGACCGTGGCGGTGCAATACGCTCCGCCGGCCGTTGCGACATATATATGGGCATTGGCGACAACGCCGAGCAAATGTCCGGCCACCAGTTAAGCCCCGGCCGGCTCTACTACTTTGCGATTCGGCCCGAGTTAATGAGCCAGTATCTCAACTCTGCCGCCCGCATCGAGTGATCTCGGTAGTCTAAGCAAGCGCATCGTGATATCTTTTGGCAAACCGTTGCCAGGGGCATGTCACCAGCGCCGAAGCCAACTCGACTTACCGCGTCTTGCCCCGCTGTCGCGGCGGGAATTTGTCTTGCGCTCGGTATCGCATCACATCGAATGCTTCCCCCGCTTCCAGGACTTTATTTAACGCTGCTTCTGCTGGCGACCGGTCTGGCCGTCGTCTTTCGGCGACGACCGGTTGTCAGCTCAATCCATATCGCGTTTGCGATCGGGCTTGCGGGTTGCATCAGCGGGCAGCTCAACGCATTCTATTTCTCGGGCAATCAGATCGGCCTGTTCTCCTCACCCGATGAGCAATTGGCTGCCGTCCGTGGCGAGATCGAGCAGACGCCGACCGTCGTCGAATCGCCCCCGCGCGGCCGTTCCCTGCCAGATAAACAGACGTTGAGTATCCAAGTGACTGCCGTCCTGTCCACGCATGGCTGGACGCCGGCGACCGGTCGCTTGCCGGTCTATGTCTCACCACCCGCGATCGGGCTGATCGCCGGCCAAGAAGTAGAGATGCTGGGCCGTCTCGGCCGCCCTTCACCGGCGATGAACCCCGGTGAGTTTGATGAATCAATTGAGCGCCGCCGCGACCGCATTCTTTCCGAGTTTCGCGTCACGCGACCTTATGACATTCACGTGATTTCCCGGCCTTCGCGATGGCAGACATCGATCGGTCATTTCGGCGATCGGTGTCGGGCGTGGCTCGACGCCGGCGCGAGTCCGGCCTCGGCCGATCGCTCATTGCTTCGCGCGCTGGTCTTCGGCGATCGCGAGCCGGTGCTGCGACCCATCGCCGATGGCTTCAACCTCAGTGGCACCGCGCATCTTCTGGCTTCGAACGGTGCTCGGCTTTTCGCACTGGCGATGATCCTCTACGCAATCGCACGGCTTGTGCGTTTATCACCGGCCGTCGCCGCGACAATCGTGATGGTGATCGTGCTTATGTTCGGAATGATGATCAACCCGACCGCCCAATCGGTCCGGCCGCTGATTGTCTTCGTGATCGCCGGCATGGCATTGCTGCTACGCCGAAGAACGGACGCCATTCAATTGCTGGCAATTGCCGCGATCGCACTTCTCGTGTGCCATCCGCTGGATTTATATCGTCCCGGCTTCCAACTCGGCTTTGCAATTGTGGCGGCGATGATCGTGCTAACCCCCGCCGCGATGCGATGGCTCGAACGGTTCGAAGATCCTGATCGGCGTGTGGCCGAGATGGCTCTGCCGCGTTCAAACTGGCGGCAATTCAAGCGGTGGCTGCGGATCTACCTGATTCGCGGCGCTGTGGCAGCGACGATCGCCTGGCTTGCGGCGCTGCCGCTGGTGGCGCTGCACTTTGAACAATTTAATCTTTGGACGGTGCCATTCAGCCTGCTGCTCGCCCCATTCACGGCAGCCGCATTGATCGCCGGCTTCTTCAAGCTGTTGATGACCGCGATGTTTCCGCATCTTGCAACAACCTGGGCGACAGTCGCACTGGCGCCTGCCCATGTGCTGGCCGTCGCGGTTGCCGCAATCAACCGAGTTCCCGGCGCTGACATGGCCGTCCCATCGCCGGCAGTGTGGCGCGTCATTCTCTTTTACGTTGCCCTATGTCTCCCCATGTTCGCGTGGCGTCGGCGTGCTGTGCGCTGGTCGGCGCGATGCGCGCCAATCATGGGCTGCCTGCTGATCGTGCTCGCGCCCGTCGTTGCCGGCGCCGCCCCAATGCTGTCAGCCGGCCGACTCAGAATTATGCTGATTTCTCTTGGCGCCGGACAGTGCGCGGTCGTTGAACCGCCGGACGCGCCGGCGATTCTGATCGACGCCGGCTCATCGACCCTGACCGATCCACTCCGCACGTGCATCGGTCCATATCTCCGTCACGAAGGAATCAGCTCGCTCGATTCCATCTGGCTCAGTCACGGCGATTTCGATCACATCAGCGCGGTCGGTGGATTGCTTCCGCGATATGGCGAGCCGCGCGTCATTACGAGCCCCTTTTTTCGTCGACATGCGACCGAGAGCAAACCGTGTGCGGCCCTGCTGCGAGAGCTTGATGAAACTGGGCACACGCCAACGCTGCAAGTCGCAGGCAATCACGTATCGGTCGGATCAAAGGCGTCAATTGACGTGCTCTGGCCGCCCGCCGAGTGCGAGATGAATTCGAACAATGCGGGGCTGGTTCTGCGTCTCACGTACGCCGGGCGAACGGTGCTCTTTCCGGCCGACATTCAAGAGCCGGCTGAGAGAACACTACTTGAACATCCACAATCGCTGCACGCGGACGTGTTGGTTGCCCCGCATCATGGCAGCGCCGAATCCACAACGGAACGTTTCATCGAAGCCGTCGCGCCGCGCGCTATCGTGAGCTCAAACGCCGCACGTCTCACGGCCAAGCAGCGACTATTCAACACCGAGGTTGGAGCGACTCCGCTTTATCGTACGAACCAGGCCGGCGCTGTGACAATCGAAATCGACGCCGACGGCCGAATTACGATCGAGCCATTCCGCACCGGCAGCATGCCGACGCTTACATGGCCGCGCTGACGATCCCGATGCAGGAGTCGTACGCCTGCTGGGCGGTCACGGTCACGTAGCCGTCGTCGTCGCCGTCATTGCCGACCCCATCAACGCCCCATGGGTTGCGGAGCCGCAGGCCGACTACGGCGCCAGTTGAATCAGTCACAACCGAGTCAACGGTGTAGGCGTGATCTGAAAGCAGCGGCGCGCCGTCGGCCGGTGTCTCGACGCCGAACGTCACGGCTTTGCCCGCGGCAAGGAGTGACGTCGTTTGTGCCAGAAGTGATGCCGGGTTTGCGGCGCTGATGATGTCAGCGGGTTGCCCGCCGAGCGCGCTGAATGCGGAGTCCATCCAGCCGCCGTCGATGGATGAATAGCTGTTCGGCTTACCGTTGAAGACGACAAACGCCTTCTCCATCAACGCGACCCACGTTGAGTTTTGCGCGCCGAGCTGGGCGTAGTCGAGCTGGCCGTCGAACGTTGGCAGCTTGCCGTCGATGTGAATATAGACTTTGCTGTTGCCGCGAGTGAACTGTACGAGATAGGTTCCGTCGCTCATCTCGAGCATGCTCTGACGAATGCGCTGTGGATCGACTTTCGCCACCGCCGACAGCGTGGAGAGAAAGAAGCAGTCGCCGATATCACCCTGGCGAATATCATTTTCGCTCGGGCCGGCAGTGCTGAAGAGCGGATCGCTGGAAAAATCCTGATAGGTTGAGCCGTCGGTTGTCGCCGGCTCAACCAGCGCCGCGACTCGGGCGCTTTTTGTTTTGGCTGTTCGATTGGCGGTACTCACGACGCCCGCGCCAGTGAACACGGACCCGACGCGATGCACCGCCCCTGCGGCAATTTCGTCAGGCTGCACGCCAACTATCTTTTCCGTGGCGCTGTTGTCGGTCCAGAATGAGTCGAGACCCGCGCCGCCAATGAGCGTGTCGGCTTTGCTCCCGATGCAGACGAGCGTGTCGTTGCCGCTGCCGCCTTGAAGGGTATTGCGGCCCGCGCCGCCGTAGAGCGTGGCGTCAATATCCACTGACGGGTTGATGATGATCGAATCGTTGCCGGCGCCACCAAAAACCTGCAAGCTGGAATAGTTGCCCGTGAACGTCTCGCTCGATCCATTGTTGGAAACCACCAGGCCAGCGCTGGTTTGGGTAATGTTGATTCGGCTGGAAGCCGTCGTCCCGCGGATCTGCAGCACGTCGCTCACACCGTCGCCGGCGGGGAGATCGGTGATCGCCAGCCCGGTGATGGACATCATCCGCCGGGCTTCCAGCGTTTCGACGAGCTTAATTGATTGAGTTGTTACACGTCCCATGTCCGCACTCCCGCACACAACGCCACCACACACGGCTGACACGCAAGAGACATCCAATACGCGCCTCATCCGGGCAAAACTGATGGCACGTCCGATAGATGTGATTGTGAAATTGTGCGGCTTGCGCGACGTGGACTGCAAGTGAGGAGCGGAGCACCAGTGGAGACTTGTGGCAAGTGCGTCGCCGATATTAATCTCACTATCCACCCTGCCGATACGATGATCATGAAAGGGAGCACAATGCCAACGACTACCGAGGACACGCGTTTGCGGAATCTGGCAAACGCGCTGCGTGAGCAACATGCGAAGATCGCGACCGAACCGAAGGCGCCTTCGCCGACCGATCAGGACATTTTGCGGGCGATGCTCGGCAAGCCATGGAAGCCCGTCGAGCCGCGCAAGACCGACGGCAGCCAGCGAAAAGCCGGCTGAACTTCAACTGATGGGTCGCAGCTGCCGATGCAGATTTAACGGCGTGATGTCGCGAACGGATTCGCGACGCGCGCTTCTTGGAGTTGCAAAATGCTTTGGCTCAAACGACCGAAAATCACCGGCATATTTGTTCTGATGTGCGCCGCCGCGATGTTGCTGGCAACGCCGGCCGGCGCTGGGCAAAAGCAAGGCAGCCTCGAGCTTCATCGCTGGAAGCACCTGATGGACGAGGGCGGCCACCTCTGGATCGCCGTGCAATTCAACAACACCGGCAATGGCCCCATCACGGTCAAAGGCATCGCCCCCTCCGCCTTCGGCCCCTGGAGCGACGTCAGCCAGACCGCGGAGCCCGGCCAGCGCGTAAGAGCGAAGTTGAAAACCGATGATCAATCCACCGACAAACCAATGGATGTCTGGATCTTCAGCACTGAAGGTCTGGCCAAGTTTACGCTCGCCAAGCCGTCGTAACTAACAGCGAAACATCTATCGCGCTTGAGATGCGCGTAGCGACGATGGCATGCCCGGTAATTCCACTCGCGCGCCGCTGTCTTTCACCAAACCATTCTCTACATCAAATACCCAAAGCTTCTTAGTCGGATGAGATTGCACAACGAGACGCTTTCCATCGCTGGTAAATGCCACCCCTTCGGGGATCGGCCCGGTCTTCAGCCGTTGCGACGCGACGAACGTATTGCCCTGCCGCTTGAGAATCGTCAGCAGGCCGAATTCAGAATGCAGCGGATCGCTGGCCGGCGTGTTTGATCCATCCATTACAACCGCCGCCAGGAGCATGCCATCGGGACTTATTTCGCATGACTCCGGCGCCGAGCCAATCGTCACGTAATCAATGGTGCGCAATGGATTGGCGGTAAGATCAACGATGCTCACGCAATCTTCGTCCCTGCCGTTCCCGTAGCCATGTCCGGCGGTAATCGCGAGCTTTCCATCCGGCGTAACGATCACACGATAAGGCTGGCCAAACGCCGTGATCTTTCGCGGCTGAAGCGTGACCTTGCCGCCCGAAATATTGAGCGCCGCCAAATATCCCAGCGAACGGACGCTCGCCAGCGCCATCTTGCCGTCTGGCGTGATCGCGACATCCGACACTTCGCCGGCCGGAGCCGAAATTTTCACCGAGTCGGCAAGACTCACGTTCAGTCCATCGATCGCCAGCACGGAGATGGTTCCATCGGCGCGATTGGCAACTAACGCCAGCTTCCCGTCCGGCGTGAACGACACTCCCGACGGTTGCAATCCCGTCTTCACCCGCCCCACCACCCTCGGAGGCCGAACCGAAAGATCAACGATATGCGCATACGACTCCGGCACGTATTTGTCGCTGCCCGGCGGATCTATGCGAATCGAGTTCGCGACGATCGCCAGCTTTCCATCCGGACTGATCGCGATATTCGAAGGCGGCCCGATCACCGTGTTTTGCACATCGTCGATCTGAATTGTGGTCGGCGGCATCTTTGAAAAATCGAGCAGCGTGAGCGAGTCGGGGCCGCTCGGGTGCACGATGACGCGCTGGCCGCCTTGCGTGAGGTCGATCTTGTTCTCGTTGCCGGAGAGCATGATCTGACCAAGCGCCGCAAGCGGGCAGATGGCAATGATGAAAAGTCCCGCAAGCACGCGTGACCCGAATGGGATTCGCATAAATGTCCTCCGTCGACAGTGGGAATTGTCGGGGGAGCGAATGCGGTTCAGCAAGCCACTTCGATTTATAATTGACCGTTTCACGCGCGTCTCCCACAATCTGCCTCCAATGCGATCGATCCTGCGCTTGGGTTACACCACGCTGCCGCTGGCGTTTGTGTCCAACTTTCTGTTATCGAGAATTACCGCCGCAAAAGATCTGGAGCCGCTGGTCACGTTTCTTTTGTCGGGAATTGCGGTCATTCCGCTGGCGCAGCTGATGGGTGAATCCATGGCGCAACTGGCCGAACGCACCGGGCCAACCATCGGCGGCTTGCTGAACGCAACGTTCGGCAACGCCGCGGAATTGATCATCGGCTTCATCGCGATGTGCGCAAGGGGGCTGGACGACGGCAAGCGCAGCGTCGCGGATCTGCCGCTGGTGAAGCGGCCGGAGAGGCATGTGCGACCGCCGCCAGTTGTCCTTGACGAGCGCAAATTCCTCGACCCGGATCTAAACGACAGCCGAGCCGGGGGTCTGGTCACCGGCAGCGTCTGATTTGATCGCGTCGTGAGTGGCATTGAGTTGGGGCGAAAGTTAATCTTTCGCTTTCCAGCGATATGACCAACCCGCTCGATCCACTGTCCAGCTTCCCTTCGCCACCGCGCATGCCGCCACCGCGCCCGGCGGGCGGCCCGATGCTTCTGCTGATGTCGCTGATGCTCGCCGGCGGCGCATTGGTCGGCTGGTACATCGCACATGGCGTCGCCAGCCACGAGCCAGTCACCGAGAACGGCATCGCAACGACACGTCCGGTTGCTCCCCGAGCTGACTTGGCCGACGCCGAGAAGACCAACATCCGCATCTTCCGCGACACGAACCCCTCGGTTGTATTCATCAGCACCGTCGCCCAGAGAAGGAACTTCTATGGGCAAGCGACGGAAGTCCCCGAAGGCACCGGCTCCGGATTTGTGTGGGACAAAGAAGGCCACATCGTCACGAACTTTCACGTGATTCGAAACGCGAGCGGCGGCACTGTGACGCTGTGGGACCACTCGTCCTATCCAGCCGAGCTGGTGGGTCGTTCGCCAAACAATGACGTCGCGGTTCTAAAAATCGTTGCTCCGGCGGAAAAGCTGCGGCCCATTCTTGTCGGAGCGAGCCACGATCTGCAGGTTGGGCAGGCGGTCTATGCGATTGGCGATCCGTTCGGATTCGATCAGACGCTGACAACCGGCATTATTTCCGCCCTTGGCCGCACGATTCAGAGTCCGACCGGCGCGCCGATTCCCAATACGATTCAAACCGACGCGCCGATCAATCCGGGCAACTCCGGCGGTCCGCTGCTCGACGGCGGCGGCCGATTGATCGGCGTCAATTCCGCAATCGTCAGCCCGTCCGGCACCAGTGCCGGAATTGGCTTTGCCATTCCCGTCGACACGATCAACCGCGTGGTGTCGCAGATCATCGCGCACGGCAGCGTCGTTCGACCATCGACCGGAATTCAACTATCAGATCAGCTCAGCCAGATCGCGCACGAGCAGTTCGGCACGAAAGGCGTGATGATTCTGTCGATCGATCCCGACTCGCCTGCCGCGGCAGCGGGACTTCGCGGCGCTGAAGCCACCGATAGCGGCGGGGTCACTCCCGGCGACGTCATTCAGAAGATTAATGACCTTCCCGTCACCACCAGCGAACAGTTCTACTCTGCGATCGAAGACAATCGCCCTGGCGATACCGTGACCCTTCAAATACAACGCGGAGACGAGAAGAAGACTATCCAACTCAAGCTCGGTTCTCCCGAGCAGTAGGTTTTGCGGAGGATTAAATGATGCGACTGAAAGCGGCCATTGCGATGGCATTGCTCTGTGTCTCGGCGGCGCAAGCCGCGGAGTTGATTGTTTCTGCCGGGCCAAAATCCGCGGAGGATGAGCGTAAAGCGTTTCAGCTACCGCCCGGTTTCGAAGTGCAGCTCGTCGCATCCGAGCCGGATATTCATAAGCCAATTAATCTCGCGTTCGATGATCGCGGCCGGTTGTGGGTCACTGATACGCTCGACTACCCGTTTCCCAGTCCCGAAGGTTCGACGCCTAAGGACAGCGTCAAGATTCTCGAAGACTTTGGCCCCGATGGAAAAGCCGGCAAGATCACCACGTATGCCGATCAGCTGGATATTCCTATCGGCATTCTTCCGATGCATGACCACGGCGCGTTGGTGTATAGCATCCCGTATATCTGGAAGTTGACCGACACGACCGGCGCCGGCAAAGCCGATCATCGCGAAAAGTTTCTTGGCCCTTACAACCATCGCGATACGCATGGGATGACCGGGTCGTTCACCGAGGGCTACGATGGGTGGATCTACGCCGTTCATGGATATCTGAACACCGACACACTCACGGCCTCAGACGGTTCATCGATCACGATGAACTCCGGCAATGTCTATCGCTTCAAGGCTGATGGAAGCCATATCGAGTACTACACGCACGGCCAGGTGAACCCATTCGGACTTTGCTTTGACCCGCTCGGAAATCTGTTTAGCAGTGACTGCGAAACCATGCCGATCGCGCTGCTTCTGCGCGAAGCGTATTATCCGAGCTTTGGCAAACCCGATGACGGCCTGGGCTTCGCTCCCAATGTCGTCGACCATTTCTATAACTCGACCGCCATCGCCGGCTTGTGCGAATACGTCGCCACGCAATTCCCCCAGCAATACCGCAATCGGATGTTCGTGGGCAATGTTGTCACCAACAAGATCAACAACGCCCATCTGCGTCCGGTCGGCTCCGGCGTGCACGGGGATGACGTGCCGGATTTCCTGGTCAGCAGCGATGCGTGGTTCCGCCCAACGAACATTAAGCTCGGGCCTGACGGCGCGCTCTACGTCGCCGATTTTCACAACCGCATCATCGGCCACTACGAAGTCGACCTGCATCATCCCGGGCGCGATCGCGAACGCGGCCGCATCTGGCGCATCGTCTACCGCGGCCCGGGCGCTGACCCCGCCCCGACTGCACCTTTCGACCTGACCAAGAGCGACGTCAACGCGCTGATTGCTTATCTGGCGAATCCAAATTTCACCATCCGCATGCTGGCGATGAATCGCCTCGCCGACGTCATTGGATCACCGGCGATCGAGCCTTTGAAGCAGACGATTGCCAGTACGCAGATCGCTGAACAGAAAATTCACGCGCTCTGGATTCTGTATCGATTGCATGCGCTGGATGACGCCATTCTCAAGTCCGCCGCGACGGATTCCGCATCCATCGTTCGTGAGCACACGATGCGAATTCTCGGCGAAACGGCGCAATGGAATGATTCGCACAGGCAACTCGCGGTTGCCGGGTTATCCGATTCCGACCCGCTGGTGCGGCGCACCGCCGCCGCGGCGGTTGGCCGGCATCCCGAGCCGTCGGAGCTGAACGATTTGCTGGCCCTGACCAACCGATCCGATGGGGACCCATTCATAGCGCACGTCGCAAAGATCGCGATGCGCGACGTTCTGCTGCAACCTGGAATATTGGATCAGTTGGCGAAGATGAAACTGTCGGCGCACGATGAGACTGAATTGGCCGACGCCGCCGTCGGAGCCAAGTCGGTGGACGCCGCGGCGTTCCTGGTCAATCACGTGACGCGCTCCGATGACAAGCCGGCGGACGTCGTGCGATACCTCAAGGTTGCGTCGCAAAATGTTCCCGCCAACCAGATCGATCAGTTGACGGAGTTGGTGCAAACGAAGTTCAAGGGCGATCCCGATCTGCAGCGGTCGCTGCTCGTCGCGGTTCTGCAGGGAATCCAGGAACGCGGCATCACTCCCAGCGAGCCGCTGAGAGCGTGGGGCAATGAGCTCACCGCGAATCTTCTGGAGCGCGCCGCTGCCGAGCGTGGAATGTGGAGCCGTCATCCGCTTTCGGCAGCCGCGCCTTCGCCGAGCCCGTGGGGCGTGCAAATTCGCAAGAGCGCCGACGGTGATGCCGAATCTGCGTTTTTGTCCAGCCTGGTTCACGGCGAGACGCTGACCGGCGCGATTCGATCAGAGCCGTTTATGGCGCCCGCGTCGCTCTCGATGTTCATCGCCGGACACGACGGCCGGCCGGGAAGGCCGCCGGAAAACAAGAATACCGTCACCATATGTGACGCCGCGACGGACAAAGTCGTGGCGACGACCGCCGTCCCGCGGAACGACGTGGCGCGGAAGGTGACGCTCGATCTTTCGGCAGTTCAAGGAAAGAGCGTTTATCTGGAAGCCGTCGACGGCCTTGATCAGACCGCGTACGCATGGCTGGCGGTGGGGCGATTTGATCCGCCGGTCGTTCATGTCCCAATGGCCGACACGCAAGTCACCGACGGATTGGAAATTGTCCGCACGCTGAAACTCGTGTCGCTCGAAACCAAAGTTGAGTCGATGCTGACCGATCGCGATGCCGACGTCGACGTTCGGGTCGCGGCGGCGCGAACACTCGGCGCGCTCGATCCGGCCAAGCATGTCGATGTATTGGGCTCGGTCGTTAGTGATCCTGGCGCGCCCGACGCGGTTCGCGGGGCCGCGGCATCCGCGCTCGCGTCGCTCGACACGCCCGCCGCGTCGCAGGTCATGGTCAAAGCGATGCAGACCGTTCCGCTCAAGCTCCAGACGGCGTTGGCGCAAGCACTAGCGTCCGGTCACGGCGGGGCTGAAGCGCTGCTCGACGCGATCGAGCAGGGAAAGGCCTCGCCGCGCCTGCTTCTGGATTCAAATGTGAACGAGCGCTTGTCGGTTGTGAAGCCGACTGACTACGAGCAGCGAATCAAGAAACTCACGCAGAATCTCCCGACCGCGATCCTCTCGGTGCAGCGATTGATTGACCAAAGAGCCGCCGGCTACGCATCGGGTAACGCCTCGGCCCAACGCGGCCATGCCGTTTTCGAGAAGAATTGCATGGTGTGCCACACCCTAGGCGGGCAGGGAGCCCACGTCGGGCCGCCATTGGATGGCATCGGTGTTCGCGGGGTCCCGCGGCTTTGCGAGGACATCCTTGACCCGAGCCGAAATGTCGCCGCCGAATTTCGGCAGAGCACGTTTGTGATAAGCGACGGAAATGTCGTCGCCGGCATTCCGCGCCGGACTGAAGGAGAAGATGTCATCATCGCCGACGCGACCGGCAAGGAAGTGACGCTGCACAAGTCGCAGATCACGCGGCAGGTCGAATCCCTGCTTTCCTTGATGCCCAGCAACTTCGGCGATGTGATTACCGTCCCCGACTTTAACGATCTGCTCAGCTACCTGCTGACGGCGAAGGACACCGCAGTCACGCCCAAATGATCACTGCGCCGGTTGCGTTGCCGCCGGCGCCGTTCCTGGCTGACTCGCGGGATTGGTCGTCGCGCCCAATGGCGGCACGACCATCGGCGGGATGTCATACGCCGGGACAATCGGTTGCGACTGCTCGGTCGTCGGTCGGCTCGTCGGGCCTTGATATATCGGGTTCGCCGCAGTCGGCAGATTCATCTGACCCATCGCGCGCAGCAAATCAAGATAATAAATCTTCTGATTGAATTCCTCAGTCGCCAGATCCAGCTGGCTGCTTAGGAGCGAGTCCTGCGCCGTGAGAACGTCCAGATTGATCGCGAGTCCGGCGGTATAACGCTGCGTTGACTGGCGAAGCGCTTCCTGCGACGCGGCTACCTCCGTTTGCAACTCGACAATTCGCCGAGCGCTGTCGTTTACCGTCACCCAGGCGGCCTTCACGTCGTGCCGAACCTGCCGGAATTGGAGCCATTCCTGGTAGAGCGCCTGCCGGAGCTTCGACCACGCTTGTCGCACGTCGGCGTGAATCGTTCCCGCGCTAAAGATCGGAAGATTCAACGATAGCAGGCTCGACCACTCCACGTTGGTCGGCGATGCGTCGCGGTGCAGGTAGTAATCCAGATTGAGCGAAACCGAGGGATAGTATTCGCCGATCGCGACTTTGACATTTTCTCTTGCCACGCGAACCGCCGATTCAAAAGCGCGAAGATCAGGGCGGATCTGATCCGCCGTTTGAACGGCTTCATCGACCGGCATCAGCTTTTCCGGCACCCACAAGTGATCCACCAGCTTGGCATCTTCCACCTCGGCGTTGACCATCAGCGCCAGCTGCAACCGGGCGGTGCTCACATTGCTCTGGGCGGTCACAAGGCTTGCCCGCGTCGCGGCGGCTTGCGCTTCGGTTTGTGCCAGGTCCAGCGGCTGGGCGATGCCCGCGCGAAGCCGGCCCTGCATGTCCGAGACGCGCGCATTCTGAAAATTCGCGGAATTGGTCAGCACCTCGACCGATCGTTCGGCCAGCAGCACCTGGTAGTACGCTTGCGCGGTTTCCAGCAGAACGGTCTGCCGCAGATCAAGCAGCAGGTCGCGGTACTGGTCCACGTTGGCGTAAGCCGCGCGGATCGAGGCCACGTCACGGAAGCCATTGAACAGATTCATCTGCGCAGTCACGGGAGCCACGAACGCGGTGTAGCGATTTGGCGCGGCGCCGATAACGCCCGTGGATCCGGTCCCAGTGGAGCCTGTTCCGGTTGAACCAGTGCCAGTTCCCGTTGATCCGGTGCCACCGGTTCCACCGGTTACGACGCTCCCGCTGGTCGATCGCTTATTCTGCCAGGAATAGGTCGGCGCCAGTGAGATGGTGGGCAGGAACGTGGAGAACGATCGGTCTCGCTCGATGAGCGTCTGGAGGTAGGTTTCACCCTCAATGTCGATCTGCTCGTTGCCGCCGTTGGCCAGAAGCAGCGATTGTTCGAGCGTCAGCTCAGCGCCGTTGGAGTAATCCCGACAAAGCGGCTCCTGTTTGGGTCCATCGACGACGTTGCGGTAAAGCGCAACCTCTTTTCGTTGATTCACGCAACCCGCCGCAATGAGCGCGCAAGTAGCCGCGGCCAGAATCAGGCGGTAATTTTTCGAGCGGCGAAAGCTTTTTGCACGCTGTCCCAGAGAGATCGATCGAGTCATGAAGCCGTTCCTTCGAATCCTTCCACCCCGCAGGTAGGCCAATGATATGTCGGCTCGGGGTGGGCCGGTCCAGTCAGGTGATCCTGACAGCAGCATTATGCGCCGTCGGCACAATCGTTGAAATCGGCGAACTTCGCGACAAAATGGGGCGATGCCAATCACGCTCCCGCCAATTTCCCGTCGTCAATTTATTCGATCCGCGGTCGCGGCCGGCGCGGCGCTGGCAATCCCGAGCGACTTTGCCTGGGCGGCGCCATCGGGCGATCCGCATCGCCTGGCGCTGTTGTCGGACGTTCATATCGCCGCTGATCGCGCCGCGCACGAGCGCGGCACGGTCATGTTCGACAATCTTGTGAAGGCTCGAGCCGAGGTGCTTGCCCTTGAAGTTGCGCCATTGGCCGTTTTTATCAATGGCGATTGCGCATATCACAACGGCGAAGCAGCCGACTATCAAACTCTGCTCGGCCTCCTGCAGCCGATCCGCAAACGCGGATTGCCGCTGCACCTGTCCATGGGAAATCATGATAATCGCGAAAATCTGTGGACAAATATTCCCGATGCCGAGTCGCATGTCGGCGATCTGGCCGATCGGCAGATCATGATCGTCGAGTGCGAGCGCGCAAATTTTTTCATGCTCGACTCGCTGCAAAAAACGAATTTTACGCCGGGCGCGCTGGGTGAGAAACAGATTCAATGGCTCGGTTCGGCGCTGGATGCCCATCAGCAGAAGCCGGCGATTGTGATGGTTCATCATCAGCCTGACGAGAGCGAAAAACCAAGCGGATTAACCGACACCAAAGCGCTGCTCGACGCGTTGCTTCCCCGGCGAAACGTCAAAGCGTTGTTCTACGGACACACGCACCACTGGGAGGTTAGCCAGCGCGAGCAGATGCACTGTGTGAATCTGCCAGCCGTCGCGTATGTCTTCAAGGATGGGGACCCAAGTGGTTGGGTCGACATGCATCTGACAGAGACCGGCATGCACCTCGAATTGCGCTGCATCGATCATGCCCACCCCAAACACGGAGAGAGCTTTGACCTCGCATGGCGCGCATAAACCAACGAATTCGCTGAAAAAGATTACGCGATTGCCATCGCTGCCCGAACGCCCGGCGGACGGACATAAGGGATTGTTCGGACGCGTGCTGGTCGTCGGCGGAAGCAATGGCATGATCGGCGCGCCCGTGCTCGCCGCGACCGCGGCTCTGCGCTGTGGATCGGGGCTCGTGCAAATTGCGGTATCCGAGATGCTCTTGAATCTGGCGATCAGCATTACGCCGGAACTGATCGGTATCGGTGTTCCCGCCGCGGGCGCGGACAAATCGGTGCTTGAAGCGGCTGAGAAGGCCGACGTGCTGGTGGTCGGACCGGGCCTTGGACAATCGAAATCCGCCGCAAATACTGTGCGAAAATTGCTCTCGCTGGCCAAGCCGGCGGTGGTGGATGCCGACGCCCTGAATTTTTTGGCTTCCGGTGCAAAATGGCCGACATGGTTCAAGGCATCGGCCATATTGACGCCGCATCCGGGGGAGATGAATCGGCTGCAAAAACTGCTCGATGGAGAAAAAGTTCCGACCGATGATGCCGGCCGGATTCGCGTTGCCACCCATGCGGCGCGGACGTTTGATCAGATCATTGTTCTCAAAGGCCATCGGACGGTCGTTACGGACGGCCATCGCGTTTATCTCAATCAAACCGGCGACAGCAGCTTGTCCAAAGCTGGCGCCGGCGATGTTCTCAGCGGTATCACTGGATCACTGCTGGGCCAGAAAATGAATGCGTTTGAAGCGGCTTGTGCCGCGACCTGGCTGCACGGGACCGCTGGTGAAATCGCCGGCCGCAAGCTGGGCAGGCGAAGCGTGCTTGCGCGTGATGTGATTGACGCTCTCCCGGAAGCAATCAGTCAGTATCCCTGACTGCTTCTTCAGGCTCTTTTCCGTCAATTGACGCCAAAGCTGTCTGTGAGGTAGCAAATTTGCGCACGATTTTTGACGGCACGCCAACTACCGCCTTATAGTCAGCTTCCGGGGTGGGAGCGGACGCGGCCTGGGAGTTGGCGAATGGACGAGCAACCGGTCACAGACGACACGCGCAATCTTGAACCACTGGTGGGGCTGTTTCGACTGCTGTCCGACCAGACCCGATTGAACATTCTCATGATTCTTGCCAAAGGCGAGCGAAATGTCGGAAGCCTTTGCGAGGAGCTCGGCCTGCCGCAGCCAACGGTGAGCCATCATCTCGGATTGCTGCGTTCGCGGAATCTGCTGCAGAACCGCCGGATGGGGAAGCAGGTATTTTACGGTCTGTCATCTCCTGCCAGCGACGAAGAAGTGCTTATGAGCTTTCTGGTTCGACCGTTCGAAGTTCGCATCCACGAAACGACTAACGGAACAATTCAGTAGTGATCAATGGGGTGCTGCCGCGGCGTCCTCGGCTTCGCGGAGCATCGATTGGGCCGACGGATCAACCGGGCTGATCTTCAATGCCATTTGTGCTGCATCAAGTGCGGCGGGAGCCTGTTGTGTCTGCAATCGAGCGCGGGCCAGCTTCACATAAGTTTTTGACGTTGGCTGTCGAGCTGCCGACATCTCGTAGATATCGCTGGCCAGTTTCGATCGCTTCTGAAGCATGAGCCGATCACCCATGCCTTCAAGTTCACCGGCCGAGAGCTTGCACTTGGCCTGCTCTACCGGCGTCAGCATGAACGGCAAGTTCGCGGCGACAATGTGGCTCTGCGGGTTTGTTATCAGCGTCGCGTTGAAAAGCGTCCATTCATTTTGCCACCGCGGGATTTGACGAGCAGTGAGGATTCCCAGCACCGTTGCCACACAAACCGATGCGCTGACTGTAACGGCGGTGGGAACTCTGCGAAAAACGAATGCCACCAGCATCGCGAACGCGAACATCGCCAGATAAGCATAGCGATCTGCAACGGTCGAGAAAATTTGGAAGGTGAACGGCGCGAGTCCAAGGGTCGGCAGCGCAGCGGCCAGAAAAACGCCCATCGCGCTATTCAGCGCCGGAAGCCGACGGCGAAGCATTCTGGCAGCGACAAATATCGTGATCGGAATTAGCGAGAGCAGCCACAAAGCGGAATGAGCGAGCAGCCAGTTGGGCGAACGGCCATAATCGATGCAGAGCGGAAATGGCGACACCACGCGGTACAGATAGAACGTCAACGCGTCGAACGCGACGACGACATACTGCCAGGGTTCAGAGTGGCCAACTGTCGCCGCAGGGACCGCATTTCGCGTGATTGAGACTATCAGGACCGCGATCAATACCCATACTCCAAGCGGTAGTGCCAGCTTTCGCATGGGTCGCTGTCGCATGCCAATTTCGATCGCGGCAATCATCAAAGGCGCTGAGAGTGCAGCGGGTTTAGTCAGCATCGCGATCAAGAAAGCGACCGAGGCGATCGCGTAGTGCGCTGCAAACTTTCGCGTTCGCATTGTTTCGTCGGCATCGGTTGCCGCGAGGAATTGCCAGATTGCGACAAGGCAAAACATCGCGCAGAGCGACGTATACGCAGTCGATGCCCAGGCGACGGCTTCCACCTGCACCGGATGCAGCGCGAAAATGGCCGCCCCGAGGAACGCGGCGGCACGAGAGCGCGTGAGCCGGGCCAGGATCAGAAATGCCACAACGACGGCACCGACATGCGCCGCGATGCTCAGCGCGTGAAACGGCATCGCGTTAAACGTCACGACGCCGGTTGATGACACCGATCGCGCGCCCATCGCGATCAATCCCCACGTCGTGTAAAGCACCGGAACGAAGAATTCCTCTTTCGGCGGTGGCACCCAGTAATGACCAAGCTTTTTCAGCGATGGCGGATTGTAATCAGCGTTGTTGGCGATGTACTTGTCATCGTCCCAGGCGCCGGTGAAATCATTTCGCAGAATGGGGCTAAAGACGCCGAAGGTCAGCAAGGCAAGCAGCAGCGACGGCCAGAGAAGAGAAGATCGCGCGGGGCTCATCCGAAGTTGATTCCCGCGGCGCGATGGCGCGTGAGACTTGAGAGGAAGATTTCATCAATTGGCTGGCGACCGTCCCAGGTGTTCCAGGCGATCAGCCGTTGACGATCACCCGACAGTGCCGCGACCAGCCCGTCAGCGGCGCAGACGGCTCGAAGCCCACGATGCGGACTTTGATATTGCGTCACGAGTGAGTCGTCGAGCCCGATGCATTCAAGCGATCCATCCTCGGTAGCGAGCAGCAGCCGCGAGCTTCCGAGCCAAGGGAGCACGGCCGCCGAGCTTATGTTTTGAGCTCGTCGCGTGATGCACTCGTTCTTCATTGTTGCGGGATCGAGACGGCAAATCGTCGCGTCTTCATGAATGATCAGGATGCCGCGATCGTCAGTGAGAATCGCGACGATGTCAGCTGCCGAAATCGTCGGCAACGATATCACTTCGGTGAGATCCGTCGTCAACAGCCGATTGCCGGCGGTGAAGATCAATCGGTCGTCGTCGAGAATCTGCACATTCTTGGCGGCGTCACCCACGCGTTTTGCCAAAGCTTCAGTCTCGCCGAGTTTCCAGAAAATGATTCCGAGTTCAGAGTGAGATGCGACAAGGGCGCCGTGACTTGGCCAGCGGATGACCCGGTTGAATCCAAGCTGCGATGTCACATTGCCGGCGCTATGGAACTGAGCGCTGGCGGGTGATTGCGGATCAACGCGAATGACACCGCCGCGAGCACCGATGAGCAGAAATGAAGAATCGGTTGCATCCGTCTCCACGCTACGAAATGGTCCAAACGTCAGCGGCAGCTCGGTGCTCTGTGACCGAATTCCGCCGCTGGCGATATTGAAGCGCAGCAACGATTGTCCCGCGACTATCCAGAGCGGCGCATTGCCGCGCCCATTGGCGGCGGCCAGAAACGTCGTGCGCAGAATTTCGCCGCGATCACCCGTGTTGAGCTGCTCGAGGATTCGTCCCGGTGACAGGTCCGGCGACGACTGTCGCAGCGCCTCAAACTCTTTCAGCATCGCGCCGGCACGCTGAACCTGCTCAAGCTGGCCGGCGGCGCGCTGATCGTTCATCGCCTGCTGGCGAGCCGACATCAGCTGCTGGCGATACGTCGGGCTGTCAACTTCGAGGGTGAAAGGCGGAAGCGCTTCCACGCCACAGTCGAATGCAACGCGAACGGCGGCCTTGTGCAGTGTTTCGCGAAGTTCAGCGGATGCAGCGTCTGCAAGCCAATCGGCGCCAGTGTGATGCAGCGCTGCGTGGGCCGCGGCGGCTTGCAAGGCGGGGCGGAAATGTGCCGCGACATCATCATCCGAAGCCGATGCTCGGCCGCTGAGCAGCACTTCCTCAAGCATGCGTCGCTCGGTTGGCTGTGCGAGCGGCACAACGCTGCATGAAAACTGCGCGCGCAGTTCGTGGCCGTCGCCGGCGACAAGCCGATCGAATGTCCACCTCAGCCGTAGCGGCGTGGTGCGAATCTGCACACGGCCCTCGAAACGACGAGCCAACTCGTTATCGCGTTGCATCATGGTTCAGCTCCGCCGATGGAGACGACGGATGAGAATTATATTGCGCCTGATGGGCGGTGGGCATATAAAAGAACGTGATCCCAAGAATCGCATAGACCGCCAGCAGCAAAACCCCTTCAAACCAGTTGGATTCGCCATTCAGGCTGATTATCGTCACTACGGCTACCGTTAACAGCACCGCAGCCACCTCCATAGGGGAGAAGATCAGATCAAGTCGAGTATGGGCGAGCCCCGTTGCCGAAAGCACCGTGCTAAGCAACACCAGGAACGGTGTTGCAAACAGCGCGATTTGCAAGCTGCTTTGATAAGTGATAGTCATCGCGGTTTCCATGTCATTGCGATAGGCCAGCATCACCGCTGTCGAATGCTCGGCGGCGTTGCCAAACAACGCTAGAACGATCACGCCAACGAACAGATGGTTCCAGCGCAGTGCCGTGGCGGCTTTCTCAACCGATCCGACGAGCAACTCCGCCATCAGTGCGGTGAGAACGGAAGCGATAATCAGTGCCCAAATACTTTTCTTGACCGACCACCTGCCATGGGCAGTCACGCCCACGGCCGGATCGTCTGCCGACTCGGCAGGCGCCATTGAGAAAATATGGCGATGCGTTTTGAGCGTGAAAAACAGCCCCAGCACATAGACCGCGATGAGCACCGCGGAGCTGCCCACCGAAACGCCGGCTTCATGCTCGGCAAGGTTCACGTCCGATTGATAGACCGTCAACGTAAAGTGAAAAATTGCCGGGAAGAGCATGCCCGTAACGGCAACTGCGAGTAGGCCGACGCTGGTTTGTGCACTGGCTCGCGAGAAAACCTGGCGGTCGCGCTTCGCACCGCCAACGACCATCGCGGCGCCGGCGACGAGCAGCAGGTTGCCCAGGATTGACCCCGTGAGCGACGCCTTGACAACGTCGTCCAGCCCCTTGCACATCGCGATGACGCCGATGATCAATTCCGCGGCGTTGCCGAACGTCGCGTTCAGCAAGCCGCCGATGGTTGGCCCGGTACGCTCGGCCAGTTGCGCCGTGGATTCACCCATCAGCTGCGCCAGCGGAATGACCGCGATGCCCGACAGTAGAAACGTGACGAGCGGCTCCGCGTCATGAGCGGCTGCAATTTTCGGCAGCAAAAAGTGAGCGACAAACGCCAGCGGCAGCGTGGTGTAACCCAAGCGCAAGATCGATCGCATTGGGGGCAGATTGTGAGAGACGCGCGCGAAACGGTCAATTATGAATCGAAGTGGCCTGCCGACCAGGTGTGGCCGTCTTTTTTGGCAAGCCGCTGCCGCCGGCGTGAAAAGGATCCGACCAGCGCTACAAGGAGATGAAGATCGGCCTGTTCTAATTCCACCGCCGCGACCGAATTAGACACCGCCGGTGACCAAGCCGCCGGCTCGGCTGTCGTTGAGATCGGGATCGAGGAATGTGCGCTCGTCGAGCACAACTGGCAGCGGTCGCACCGGCTTCTCCGGCCGCTTCACCAGCGGCAGATCAGCGACGCTGTGCTCGCCGACAAGTCGCGAGAAAAGCTGAATGCGATGAGCGGCTGATTCGAGCGACGTATGCACGCCGACGGAAAGCTCGACGCGCAGCTCGCTATCGGTGCGCCGATGGCGTATGGGCAACGTCGCGGTAACGCATCCTTCGCGCGGGATGTGATCCTGGCCACGCCGCCAAACCCATAGGTTCGACTTGCCGTCACGCGTGGTGACCGGGAGCTTGAGCGCGAGAAAGTCGAATAGCTCGGCGGCAACACAACATTCCCTCCACCAGCCATCAATCGATTTTGTGGCCCGCATCCGAAGCTGCATATCGTCGAAGACTTTGCGGTAGTAGTTGGTCTCGCGGCCAATCGCGCGATTTCGCTTAATGGCCAGCAAGGTCTCTTTGGCACGTGTTGAGCCGGAGACTTGAAAGATGCCAAGAAGGATCGGCGCCAGCAAAATAATCGCGCCGATTCCCGCCCAATGATTTCCGAATCGGCAGACCAGCCCTGCCACCGCGGCGGCGAGCGTCGCCGCGTACAGCAGCAGAACGGCATGCTTTTGCTGCAGGCCCATATCCAGAAGACGGTGATGAATGTGCTCGCGCTCGGCGGAAAAAATCGAACGACGGTGAATGACGCCCCGACGGATGACCGTGAGGAACGTGTCGATCAGCGGCACCGCCAAGGCAATCGTCGGCAGCATAGGCCCATTGAACGTGCCGACGCTGCGCGCTTCCAGCAACATGCAGCAGGCGAGAACGAATCCCGTCATCAGGCTACCGCAATCGCCCATGAAGATTTTTGCGGGATGGAAGTTGAACCAAAGGAAGCCGCAAAGTGAGCCGGCCAATCCGAGCGCAACGAGCGTGAGCAGCACCTGTCCGCCAAGCGCGGCGACGATCGCAGTGAGCAGTGCGGCAATGGCGCATAGGCCGCCGGCCAGACCATCGAGCCCATCGATGAAGTTGATGCTGACGGTCACGCCGACAATCCAGAGCATGGACACCGGCCACGCCATCAAACCAAAGGCATAGACGTGATCGAAGATCCGAATTGTGTCGATGCGCGCACCCCACGTCGCGGCTGCGCCCGACGCGGCCAACAGAACAATCAGTTTGTATTTCGCCGGCAGGTCGGCGACATCGTCTGCCAACCCAACGAGCAGGAGAAATGCGCCAGCCGCCAAGAGCGTGATGAGTTGAGCCCGCGAATCGGAACTCGCGGCAAAAAATGCGCCTGAGATGAGAGCGGTGGCGATGACGGAGATGAACAATCCCGCGGCGATCGCCACCCCACCAATTCGCGGGGTGGGACTCGCGTGAACTTTTCGAGCATTAGGAACATCAATGATCCCCCAGCGTCGCGCCAGTCGCGCAACGATCGGAATCCCGACCAAGGACGTCACCATGGCGCACGCGAACGCGGCCAAGTACAGTGCCGGATGCATTACCCACTCCCCGATCTTCAGACTTGCGTACAACACCGCCCCATTCCATTCCCACTAAGTGTTAGCTGATACCCAATTTCCCAGCCAGCACATCCTTATATTACCACGGGGTCACTGCCACTTCTTGCGAAAAATGCGAAGCAAATTTGTGTCTTCATCCGTCCAAAGCCGCACCTTTAACCAACCCCTAACAGGCTGGGAAACTTGGGCAATCAGGGGTTGAGAGATAACATCATCCGTGCGTGACAAAATTACCCATTTTGACGGAAGTGCCCCGTCCTTCAGCTCTTCGGGATGATGCCAGATTAGTGCGCTGTGGAGATCAAATCGGTTGACCACGCGCCACATGACCGGCTCAAGATTCAAGTGGTAATTGGAGATGTGTACCGCGATCACGCCGTTTGGCTTGAGGTGCTTGAAATACAGATCGAAGCACTGACTCGTGAGCAGGTGAACCGGAATCGCGTCGCCGCTGAAAGCGTCGAGAATCAGCAGATCAAACTGCACGGATTCCGGTTCACGTTCGATCGACAGGCGCCCATCACCAAGAATCACTTGCGTGTGCGCAGGGTTGTCGGCCAGGAAAGTGAATCGCGTTTGCGCGAGACGTATGACATCAGGATTGATTTCGTAAAGACGGAATTCGTCAGTGGGCCGGCCGTATGCGCAGAGCACACCGGCGCCAAGCCCGATGACGCCGACCGAAATGGATGGAGATCTTTCCTGCAGCGTGCGAATCGTGCGACCGATGCCGCCATCGCGATTGTAGTAGGTCGTTGCGACTCGACGAAGCTCGGCGGCCTGGTACTGCATGCCGTGAGGAATTCCGCCGTGCTTCATCAGGAGGTTGTGAAGCTTGGGATCTGATTCATCTTCGGAAAGCGTGGTGAGTACGCCATAGAAATTTCGAGAACGTTCGACGACCGTGGTATTGGGCGGCACGTCTCTGATATCGCGTGCGAGCACCCACGCGAGGACAATCGCTCCCACGAAACCGCTAACCCAGCCGATTGGCTTGGCGCCATGACGCAGGGGCGAAGCCGGCGTCTTCCAGCAAACGATGCCGATGACGACCACCATCAGGGCAAGGCAAAGGTGGAATTCGTAATAGCCGTTGAATATTAGCGGCGCAATAATCGCAACGAACAAGCCGCCGAGCGCGCCGCCGATGCTGATGCAGAGGAAGTAGCCGGTAAGATGGCGGGCATCGGGCTTAAGCCGGGCGACTTCCCCGTGACAGAGCAGGCAAGCGGCAAACATCGTGCCGGTATAGATGACAACCTTAGGCGTAATTGGAATCTCGTAGCCATGATGAATCGCCCAACCCATTGCGATGAGGGCAAACACGTTCATCGCCACGACAACATCGCGGCGATACCAGCGCGGGCTGTCGAACGCGATGATGAATGTCACGAGATAGAGCGCCAACGGAACGACCCACAAAAATGGCACGACCGCGACGTCGGCGCACAACTTGTTTGTGGTCGCCAGCAGCAGCGCTGACGCCAGGGCGGGGAGTAGAATCCACGCAAGAACCGACTTATGGCCGCCGAGGGTTTCGGGCGGAGGAACCGGCTGGCCTTCGACAGCTGCCGGCGCCGTTCGTGAGCGAGCGGCGGAAACCGCGCACCACGCGCAGCAGGCGGCAAACAGCATCAAGCCGATCGACCACCCATAGGCTTGCTGATGCCGCGTGAAATGCGGTTCGAATGCAATGGGAAATGAGATCAGCGCCAGCAGCGATCCGACGTTCGAGAGCGCGTAAAGCCGATATGGCGATCGCCCCGGCCATCGGGCGGCGAACCATGCCTGAAGCAATGGACCGGTTGTGGACAACACGAAATAGGGAAGGCCGATCGTCGCCGTCAGCAGAAGAAGGATTCGAATCGTCGGCTGATCGCCCGGATCGGGCTTCCAGGAATCCTTGGGAACGATCGGCAGCACGACCAGTGCCGCCGCCAGCAGACACAGATGAATGATCATCTGCCGGCGGGGCTTAACCTTCGTGACCAGCAGATGCGAGTATGCATAACCGGCCAGCAGCATGATCTGAAAAAAGAGCATGCAGGTGGTCCAGACGGCCGGTGAGCCGCCGAACCATGGGAGCACATATTTTCCAATAAGCGGCTGAACCTGGAAGAGCAAGAACGCGGAGAGGAAAATCGTCACCCAAAATGCTGCCATGCGATTCCTGTCTACGAGGCGGCCGGCGCCTCTTTGGGTTCGGAGGACGTTGAGGTGCCGAACAACCTGCGCATTTTGCGATTGCCTGCTTCACCGAGGCGGCCGAGGATGTCGCCGAAGCGAGCCATTTTCTGGCCGAATCCAATCGGCGATCGCAAAATCGATTTGCTGTATTGGTAATAGAGATTCGCGCGGTGCGGCAACAGTGTGCCGCGACTGCGCGGGTTGAACCACGCGGCTTCTTCCTTGCGATTGCGACGAAGCGTCCAACCCTCGGCCGGATGCAGCCGCTGAAAATAGAGCTCTTCCGGAACGCAGAGAAATTCGCCCAAAAATCGCAGCTCCGCCGTCATCACCAAGTCGGCGCCTGGGAACGGCTGAAGCAAATGCGTCTTTTTCAGGGCGTCGGTCTTGATCATCCCGAAGGCAAGTATGGGGAACCATCCACCAGCCATGCGGAGCAGTTTTTTGAAGTCGATGTCGTCAAACCGATCAAGGCGTTCGAGCGGCTGGCCCGGGGCATAACCGGCTTCCGTGCTGACACCGGCGACGCAGTCGTACGCGGTGCCGATCAGATGGCCATCTTCCCATGAAATATAGCGACGGAGGGTGATCGACATCACCGCCGAGTCAGGCCCCTCATCGAGCGCCTGCTTGTGCTTCTCAAGACACGTTGGGCCGAGCAGATCATCGTGAGCAGCCCAACGAAGATACTTGCCGCCACTCGAGAGTTCGAAAACGCGATTGTAGTTGCGCGATGCTCCCAGGTTCTCAGGATTGCGAACGTAGCGAATGCGACTATCGCGAGCCGCATACTCGCGGCAGATTTCCTCGGTGCGGTCGGTTGAGGCGTTGTCGGAGATGATCAGCTCAAAGTCGCCGAACGTCTGGGACAGAATGGAATCGAGCGTCAGCGCGATGAGCTTGTCGCCGTTGTAAACCGGCATACCGACCGCGACTGGAGGAACTGCGCTCATTGTTTCAAATCTCCCGGTCACTCTTTTCGTTAGACAGGGAGCAGTTCGGACTTCACGCCCATCGAAAGCAACTGATCGCCGATTTCCCTGGTATAGATCGCGTTCATGATGATGACATAATCGGGGCGATATTCCGTCATGAATTTGGGCGAGACGATTGGATGCCCAGTGCCCGGCATGAACTTGCCCTGACGATAGGTGTTGATGTCGACGACGTATTCGACTTCAGTCGTGACGCCGAGCGTCGTAAGGAACGCAACGCCCTTGGAGCCGGAACCCCAGAGGACGACTTTTTTGCCGCGCGAGACGATATCGCCAATGACGCTGCGCCAGTGATCAATGTTGTCACCGACAACTTTCGGAAACTTCTCGACGGCAGTCGTTAGATCAGGCAGATCGAATTCGAGCGGAAGCCGCGGCTCCGTCGGACCATCGGCGGGAACACCACCGATCAGCAGGTATTGGTCGTCGTAATCGAGCGAAAGCTCATTGACTTCAAATCCCGTCGAGCGGAACAGGCGCGCCAGCGAGCCGGCGCTGAAATAGGTGCAGTGCTCGTAGTAAATATCCCAGAACGCGCCTTCCTTGAGCACGCGATAGACATCCGGCAGCTCGAACGCGATCGAGACATTCTTGCGATTGCCAAGCGTGCTGCGAATTGTTTCCATGAAATCGTGCGTCGGCGCGATGTGCTCGAGCGTATGGCGGCAGGTGAGGAAATCCGCCTCCAGGCTCTCGTGCTTCTGGGCATAGAGTTCCTGATAGAACGTCATGCGATCCATCGCCCTGCTTTGCAGACGACCCGGAACGTAGCTCGGATCGATGCCGATGCCGGAATTGGGGCCAAGTTCGCAGAGCAGCGCCAGGAATTCGCCCTTGCCACAGCCGATTTCGAGCACGCGCTTGTTGTGCAGGCCGTAGCGCTCGATCCAGCGTCGCGCAAGCTCTTTTGCGAACTTATTAAATGTAGCCGAAAACCCCTGCGTTTCTTCGTAGGACGTCGAGTAAGCGTTGTCTGCGGGATTGAAGAGTGTATTGGCGATGAAACCGCAGGCCGGGCAGAAGCCCAGCGCCAGATTGCCGCGCGGGAACTCGACGGCTCGCGTCGGATTCGGCATCAGCAGGCAGCTGTGCACCGGAATGTTTGACACGCCGTAGAACGTTTTGAGCCCGCGACTGCGGCAGTTCGGGCACGCAACGTCCACGCGATGCGTGGGGAATGAGACCGGCGATGTCAGACTTTCGATCGTCATTGTCGTCCTTAATTCGCGGCCACTGGCTCCGCCAGCAGCCGTTCGTACTTCGCATAAAGCTGGTTGGCGATGCAATCCCAGTTGAACAGCTTGCAGCAACGCTCGTGACCGGCTTGCGCAAGTTGCCTTCGCCGCGGCTCATCATTCAGCAGCGAGATGATCGCGCTGGCAAGCGCGGCGACATCACCCTTGTTGACGAGCAGGCCGCTTCTTTCTTCTTCGATAATCTCAGGAATCCCGCCCGACCGCGTCGCGACGACCGCGGCGCCGGCCGCCATCGCTTCAACGACGACCATGCCGAACGGCTCATCCCACTCGGACGGAAAGACCGCGATCGCCGCGTCGCGATATGCCTGCGCCAGCGCGGCGTGCTCCATGCCGCCGACGAAACGCACGCGTGTTCCGATTTTCGCAGCCTTGTCCTTGCAGAGCTGGGCGTAGTCAGCATCGAAAAGAGCCGCCAGCATTTTGCGTTCAGTCTCATCAGCCATATCGATGTGATAAGAACGCGGCTGGGGAGTCAGGCTGCCGATGATGTCGAGCGAAACGTTGGGAATCTTGTGCGCGACAATCGCGAATGCATCGAGCAGCGTATGCACGCCCTTTTCAGGCGAGACGCGACCGACAAAGACCAGCTTGCGGTCCTCACTCGGCGCCTGCGGGCGATCGGCAGCGGCAAAGTAGTCGGCGGAGACACCATTGTGCAACGTCTGGCAACGATCGGCCAAGTGCGGGAATCGTTGAGCGATCGCCGAAGTGATAAAATCGCTGCAACCCAGGATCAGATCCGTCTGGCGGAGCCGCGGCTCGACGAGTCGGTAATCGAGCTGCGTAAGCCAGTGGCATTGCATCTCCAACACGATTTTGATCTTCGAATTGAAGCGGCGAATCCATGGCACTAGCTGCGAGAAGTTGGTGACGTGCGCCACATCGACGTCGCGACGCTTCAGATCCATTGCGAGGCCGATCGCGTAGCCGGAGTGGTATGCCGCCGATGCCCAGGCGGGCCGATTTGGCGAACGATGTTTCGATACGCGCTGCAGCACCTTGCGAATCGGCGCATCGGCTGACGTCGATATGCGGCGGTATTCAACATCGCGATCGCGCTGGACGCGCGGCCATCCGCGCCGCGTCCGGGCGTACATAACGACATTGCAATTTTTCGACAGCCGATGTGCCATCTCGTAGTTCCACAATGTGATCGACGCACTCATGTGATTTGGAACAAATGCGTCGGATGGCTGATTAACTAATGCAAGCTTCATCCGAACCGCACACGTCGAGTTTTGATCACGCCGGAATGATGTGATCTTTCCTTCCCCGCACACCCTTCAGCGCGTTACGCGTGTCCACGATCAACTTAGCGTTGTCAGCAATGAACTGCCAGTCGTAGCTGGCGTGGTGCGTCGCGATCACCACGCAGTCGTAGCTGGCCAAAGACTGCGGCGTCAGCGGGACACTCTTCATCTCCAGATCGTATTTTCGCATCTTGTGCGTGACGGGCACGAGCGGGTCGTTGTAATCGACCCTGGCGCCCAGGTGATCGAGCTTTTCGATGAGTTCAAAGCTTGGGCTTTCGCGAACGTCATCGACGTCGGGCTTGTAAGCGAGGCCGAGCACCAGAATCTTCGCGCCGTGTACGGCCTTGCCGCGTTCGTTGAGCGCCAGCGCCGCGCGGCGCACAACGTAATCGGGCATTGAACGGTTGATCTCGCCCGCAAGCTCGATGAAGCGCGTGGGCTGGTTGTATTCGCGCGCTTTCCACGTGAGGTAGAACGGATCGATCGGAATGCAGTGCCCGCCGAGGCCGGGGCCGGGATAGAACGGCTGAAAGCCGAACGGTTTCGTGCTGGCGGCGGCGATGACTTCCCAAACGTCGATGCCCATCTCGGTAAGCACCATCTTCATTTCGTTCACCATCGCGATGTTGACGGCGCGATAGATGTTCTCCAGCAGCTTGGCGGCTTCGGCCACCTCGGCGGTGCTGACGGGAACAACCTTCTGCACGGCCTGACGATAGAGCGATGTGGCCAGTTCACCGCTCGACGGATCAATGCCGCCAACCAGCTTCGGAATCGTCTGCGTGCTGAAACCCTGACGGCCGGGATCTTCCCGCTCGGGGCTGAAGGCAACGAAGAAATCAGTGCCGGATTTCAAACCGCTCTTAGCCAGTCGCGGCAACATCACTTCGCGCGTGGTGCCGGGATAGGTCGTCGATTCGAGAACGACAAGCTGCCCGACGCGAAGCGTTTTCGCGATCGCGTCAGAGGTGATTTCGATAAACGACAAATCAGGTTCAAGATGCTTGCCAAGCGGCGTCGGCACGCAAATCAAAATCGCATCGGCTTCTCCCAATCGGGAGAAATCCGCGGTCGCGCTGAACAGCGGCGACTTGGCCATGTCGCGCACGAAGTCTTCGCCCAGGTGCTTGAGATAACTACGCCCCGACTCGAGCATCTTGATCTTCTCGGCGTCGACGTCGAAGCCGATGACGCGGAAGCCGTTCTGGAAGAACGCGCGCATCAACGGCAGACCGACATAGCCGAGACCGAGCACGCCGACGACGGCGGACTTATCGGTGATCTTGCAGGCCAGATTTTCTACGGCGCCAGAACTCACGGCAGACCTCACAAACTGCAACTATTTTACACAACCTGCGGTGAAGGAATCGGCACGATGAATCGGCCGCCTTTGCTCAAGTAATCCGACTGCTGGGCCATGATTTCGTCCTTGAAATTCCACGCGAGCAGCAGCACATAATCAGGCTGCAACTCCGAAAGCTTCTCCGGCGCCTTGATTGGAATATGCACGCCGGGCATGAATTTGCCATGCTTATGCACGTTGCGATCGACGACGAAATCGATCTGATCGGTGCCGATGCCAACATAATTGAGCAGCGTCGTGCCCTTCGCGGCTGCGCCATACGCGGCGATGCGCTTGGACTTCCCGCACAATTCGCCCATCAGGTTTCGCAGCAGGCGCCGAACTTCCGATACGCGCTTCCCGAACTGTTCAAAAAATGGATATCTATCGACGCCGATCTCACGCTCCTCGGCCATCAGATTCTTCACGGCCGGCTGGACGTTATCGGTCGGGCCAAAGTAGAGCCGCAACGATCCGCCGTGAATTGAAAGACGCTTGACATCATTCAGATAAAGCCCGTGCCGGCGGAAGAGTGCATCAACCGACGTCGCCGAGAAATAGCAAAGGTGCTCGTGATAGATGGTGTCGAATTCGCCGTGATCGATCAGATCGCGCACGTATGGCACTTCGATCACGGCCACCCCGTCGTCCTTCAGAAGCGCGTGGATGCCTTCGACAAATCCATTCGTGTCGGCAACGTGCGCCAGCACGTTGTTGGCGATAATCACGTCCGCCCGATGGCTCTGATCCCGAAGACGTTTTGCCAAATCGAGATCAAAGAACGTGTTCATCGTACGGACGCCGGCACGCTGCGCGGCGGCGGCGGGACCGGGCGCGGGATCGATGCCCAACACCGGAACACCGGCTTCAACGAAGTTCTCCAGCAGATAGCCGTCGTTGCTGGCCAGCTCAACAACGAGGCTCGATCCATTCAGTTTTCGCGACTTGATAAGGTCGAGCGCGTTATCCCGTGAATGTGTGAGAAGTGCGGGTGAAAACGACGAATAATATGGATAGTCGCCAAGGAATAGCTCCTGAGGTGGGACCGTCTCCAGAATCTGTACCAGCCCGCACTTTTCGCAGAACGCTACCTGCAACGGGAACTTCGGCTCCGGCTGAGTGAGCTGCTCCTGCGTGCGCAAGCCGTCGGCCAAGGGCGATTGGCCCAAGTCCAAAATGGGCAGCAACCCCTTGGCCGCGCACGAGCGGCAGGGCGCGTGCGTGCACTTGGCGTCGAACTCGGCAGTCCCACTACTCATGACCACTCCAACTCAGACCAACACACCAATAAAACGCAAACAATCAGACCGTCACCGCGTCGCGGCACTCGCGCAGATTCGCATCGACATCGCCGGCGGCCATCAGCATCTTCAGATGCGCGATGCGCTGATAGCGTGGCCCTTCGAACTCTTCGAGCGTCAGGCCGACGGCCTTATAAGCTTCGTAAAGCTCTCGAGCGCCCTTGCGCGCATCCCACTGCGGGCGGAAATGCTTGAGCACCCGCTGCGCCTTGTCGCAATTCACGCGGTAGCAGCGCTTGTCGGGCGATGCGTCCGAGGCATATTCGACTTTGCAACCCGGCACGGTCTCGGCAACGATTTCCGCCAGCTCGCGCACGCGATAGTTGTCTTCGGTGCGGCCGATGTTGAACGCCTCGTTGTGAACGTCTTCGCGCGGCGCTTTCAAGACCGCAATGAAGCCGCGCGAGATGTCTTCAATGTGCGTGATCGGCCGCCAGGGCGTTCCGTCGCTCTTGATGAGAATCTTTTTGGTGGTGAACGCCCACGCGGTGAGGTTATTCAGCACGAGATCGAAGCGCAGCCGCGGCGAAACGCCGAACGCCGTCGCGTTGCGAAGGAACGTCGGGCTGAACTTGTCATCGGCCATCGGGGCCACGTCGCGCTCGGTGTTCACTTTTGACTGCCCATAGGGAGTCACCGGGTTGAACGCCGAATGCTCGTCCAGGAAATCGTCGCCGCCGGCTCCATAATTGCTGCAGGAAGAGGAGAATACGTACTGCCGGACGCCGGCTTCCTTCGACATTTCGGCGATTTTCACCGAAGCACGATGGTTGATCTCGAACGTCAGCTCGGGATTCAGATTCCCAAGCGGATCGTTCGACAGGCCGGCCAGGTGGAGCACGGCGTCAAAGCCCCGCAGATCATCGAGCTCGATGTCGCGAATATCCTTCTGAATCGAAGGGATCGACACCGGCTCTTTGCCGAACGTGCTGTTGCGGAACAGATCGCTATCGAGGCCGACGACATCCCACCCTTCGCTCAGAAGCATGAGCGTTAATACAGTTCCGATGTAACCTTTATGCCCCGTGAGAAGAACTCGCAAACTCATTTTTTCTCCGAGATACTTCGTTGATTTCGTTGTTTTTTGCAGATCGCGTTTCGGCATGAGCTGCCGGCGGCATTTCGACCGCGCGAGCGGGCGCCGGCATTCGCGGCGGCATCGGACGCGGCGGTTCATTTTCCCAGACGGCCCACGGCGCCTTGCCGGCCGTCCAGAGATCTTCAAGCAGACGCTTGTCACGAAGCGTGTCCATGCACTGCCAGAACGAATCGTGGCGATACGCCATCAACTGGCCTTCGCGGGCCAGGCGTTCCATGGGTTCGCGTTCCCACTGGGTCATGTCGCCGTCGATGTAATCGAGAACCTGCGGTTCGAGGACGAAGAATGCGCCGTTGATCCAGCCTTCGCTGGTCTGCGGTTTTTCTGAGAACTCTTCGACCTGATCGCCGTTGAAAACCATGTGCCCGAATCGGGCCGGCGGGCGCACTGCCGTGACGGTGGCAAGTTTGCCATGAGAACGGTGAAAGCGGAGCAGCTCATGTAGATCGACGTTCGAGACGCCGTCGCCCCAGGTGAGCATGAAAGTCTCGTTGTTCAATCGCGGCGCCAGGCGCTTGATGCGGCCGCCAGTGAGGGTGGCAGTGCCGGTGTCGATCAGGTCGACCGTCCAATCCGGCTGGGCGTTGCCGTGGCGCAGCACATCGCCGTTGCGCATCTTCACGGTGAGATCGCCGCTCAGCGCACAATAATCGACAATGTATTTCTTGATGTACTCGCCCTTGTAACCCAGGGCGATCACGAAGTCGTGAAACCCGTAGTGGGCATAGTGCTTCATGATGTGCCAGAGAACCGGCTGACCGCCGATTTCAACCATCGGCTTGGGCCGAATGTCAGTTTCTTCTGCGAGCCGGGATCCAACACCACCGGCGAGCAATGCCACTTTCATACCAGTCTCCAAACAAAAGTCTTCCCACACTGGACTGCCGTTCAAGCGTGCGCTACCGAAGCGTCATGACTTCTAAACACGGAGCATCATCGCTCCGACCAGCGCCGGCATTTTCTGTACACCCAGGTCACACATCTCAGCCGTGATCAATCGATCAGGACAGCTCAGTTGACACGTCAAGCAATGTTTCGCGCCCGGAGCCGTCGCGTTCGCGCATCGGAGGCCGTTCCTCGGCAACCACGTCGACCACGGTACCGCCGTGTTCGATCAGCGGCGGCAAGGCATATGACGTCAGTCGAGAGATCGATGTCATGCCGTAGGAATTCACATCGCGATCCTTCGCCCGATTGAAGATCGCGCCGATCAGTCTTGCCCGCACTGAGTTCAGTTCACTAATCGCACCGTGGACGGCCACGCGCGATTCACCACGGGTGACGACCAGAATTGTTCCGTCGGCCTCGCATGCGGCCATTGAGGCCTCAATGCTTCCGAAGATAGGCCCTGTATCGACCAGAATAATATCAAATTCCGCGCGTACGTGCTGAATCAATCGGCGCAGCGCGTTGGGTGAAACTCGGTTGGAATCGGCGGCGGTAGCAAGGCCGCGCGGCAGGATAAACAACTTAGGCCACGCAGTTTGACCAATGCAATGCGAAATCAGTTCGCCGTTCAGGGCGTCAAGGATGCCCAGGTTCGAATTGTTGCATTCCATCACCACCTCGTTGACGGTTATGCAATCGAGGTAGTTGAGTTCGACGAGAGCTTTGACGAACCGATTGGGATTCTTCTTTGCCAGACGCGATGCATGAGCGAGCTGTTCTTCCGTGATCGGGGTTCGCTGGCGAAGAAGATCCACGACGTTGTGTCGAACGCGGGCCTTGAAGCGAGCCGATAGACCGCCGCCGACCAAATCGCAGTCGATCAACAGCACTCGGCTGCCACTGGATGCAAATGAAATTCCAAGGGCCGTGGTGACACACGACTTTCCGTTGCCCGGCGCCGGGCTGGTGATTGTCAGCACCCGCTGATCGGAAGCGGAAGCTTCGATCTGAAGTCGTGCACGCACGCGATGGACGGCCTGGGCGGCCATGCTGTTGTCAAGAAGGGCCGCGTCATCGTCAGGCAGCGTCGGGATCGCACCGAGCAAGCGCAATCGGCGAGTAGCCGCCTCCGGCATGATGTCGGCGACGTGGCGCATCTTCCGATTGAAGAATTGCAAGCCCAGTACCGCGACAACCGCGATGACGAATCCGCCGCCACCGGCAGCGGCAGTCACAATCTTCCGTTTGCTGGATTGAAGCTGGGGCCGATCACCGTATGAGATCACATCAATGCGGCCGGTGGAACCCGATTCAACGCGCAGCTCTTCCATCCGCTGCTTGGTGTCCTTGAGTCGGCCCTGGATCTCAGCGGCCTGGTCCTCGATCTCATGAAGCTTGAGGTTCTTCTGCCCGAGATCGTCCAGCTCTTTCTTGGCCTTCACTTGCAGTTCGATCATCGCCTGGCGCTGCTGCTTAAGCGTGTCAGCATTGCCGGTGATCATGACGCCGGCCTGGCCAGGAACTGTATTTCGGGCGAGCAGATCCGCACGTTCGCGAATCGCGCGATTCAAATCGTCGATGTCGGTCAGTGTATGTCGAACCGTTGGATGGTTGTCTCCATAGCCGGCGCGCTGCATCTCAGCCAGGTCGTTCTTGTCCCTGCGAAGCAGATCAAGAAGGCGGGCAAGTTCACCGTCCGTCAGCGCCAGCACTTCCGGCGCGACGGTAGCCGCTGGTCGTGACGTCGGCGCTGTTGGGCTCTGAATGGCGAGGATTTGCAGGTCGACATTCTGAATCGCGAGGTTGAGATTCTCATACGCCTGCCGCTTGCTCTCAACGTTCTGATCGAGAGTGCGCGAGCCAAACTCTTTCGCGATGGACATGGCGTTCTGGTTCAAAGTCTGATACTGCTCTGCATAGGTCTCGCCGAGCTTCGTAAGATCGTCAAATTGCTTTGAGCGGGTGTGGGCATCGTTCTGACTGTAGAGCTTTAAATAGGCTTCGATCACCGCGCGAACGGCGACAGCGCACTTGGATGACATCGGGTCGGTGTAGGTTATTGTAATAAGCTCACTGTCCGAGTCGTGAGTCGCCTTCAGGCCCCCTGCAAGCGCCCCAGCCGAATCAGGTCCAGGCGGACCCCCGAATTCCATCCACGCCGCGTCTTGCGATGCAAGATCGAGAACCTTCTCACTGCTCAACAGTGAAGTCTGCATGTCAACATACGCGCGGTACATCGGCAGCTCGCTGTTGAGCTCATTCTCATAGAGCACGTGCGGAAGCGTCGGCTGCACGCTGAGCGTGCCAGTGCTCGAGTATTTATCTTTGACGAACTTACGCGCGAGAAATGCACCCGTTCCGCCGAGGATAAGCCCCAGCAGAATCGTGACGAGATATCGCCCGACCATCAAGCGATGGATGACGAGGAGCGGATTCTCCGCCGGCGTTTCCTGCTCTTCAGCCTCGGCGGAAATGTCGCCGAGCATGGCAGTGTTCGCGGATCGGCGAGCAAGTTGAGCGTGCGAGTCCATACAACCCAATTTCCTCTGACGCGACTTCGAGATCGCGCTGCTGAATGCAACCCTAGCGTCGGGCGCCCTGGCCGGCTCCAATCACGTCGCCCGATTCGTCCATAACCCCCGGGCCAAAGTCCGAGCCGGCATCCTTTACGCCAAGCTCAATGAATTGAGACAACCTTCGCAGCAGTTCCCGCGGCGCGTGTTGTTGAATGCGCTCGGGGCTTGGCAGCGAACGGAGTTGATCGAGCCGCGTAAGCAACTGGTGTTCATCCATCGCAACACTGACTTTGCCCTGGGCCAGAAGTTTTTCGGCGGTGGCCACCTGGTGATTGTTTCGAACTTCACCCAATTCCGCACGCCGCGGCATCACCAGAATGGGTTTCCCCATCTCAAGCGCGGTCAGGATGGTTCCCATGCCCGCATGGGCTATGACCACGTCGGCGGCCGCGATTTTGGCACGACAATCGGCAGTCTCCAAGAACTTCACCCACTCAATATTCCGCGGCCGGTAGTATGAAGGTCCTACCTGTGCGAAGACGGTCCCCTTATCCCGATTTTTGGCCCAGTCGTCGATCGGCCGCACAATGCGGTCGAACGGCAATTCGGTGCCCACGGTGACGAAGATCATAATACCGCTCCGAAGTATTGCGGCCCTTCGGGTCGCGCCAGATGTGGCCACTGGGTGAGCCATAGATCAGCATGACGGCCAACGTGCCTCCCGGAAAGCGAGAGTTTTTCGACGTTGGCGATGCTGTCCACCCAAATGGTGCGCGCGCCGACAAATTTCCCCAGACGAATTCCAATATATCCGATAGCAGCGCCGGTGGAGATGATCACATCCGGCCGCTCGCGAACGAGAATCCAGGCCATCTGCAGCGCCAGTCGCATTAAGCCGAGCTTGTTCCATCGGCTGGCATCCTGAACGCGGTAGAAGCGGCCCTCTTTCACCTGCGCCTTGTTGCCAGAGACGGTGGTCAGGAAGGCAACGTCGTGGCCTTCAAAAACCGGAACGAGCCGGCAAAGCTGCACCCAGTGACCGCCTCCCGACGCGATCGCGAGAATGCGCTGGACCGGCTTGGCCGGTGCGCCGGCTTGGCTAAAACGATCAGCCACGCGCTGCGCAGGCGCAACGGTTTCGACTTGTGCATTCCCCTGCGTCATCTCTTCCTTCCCTGAACGATTCAAATCAAGGCGTCATGCCCACGGCATCGAATTCCAGGCGTCTTCGCCAGATTTCGCGCCAAGTCAGATATTGCTCGCGTCGCGCCGGCCGCAGCAGTTGAACCACACCGCTGGCCAACATCCGGCTAAAAGCGGCTGCCTTGAGCATCCCCACGCCGAAGCGCACGCTCGAGGGTCGCCAATGCTTGAGCAACAACTGAACCTTCGCCCGGAACAACCGGATCATCTTGTCTGGCCGCACACAATCCGACGCGGCGCCGTAGTGAATCAGCATGACTTCGGGCCGCACCACACAGCGCGCCCCAGATTTCCACGCTCGCAGGCAAAGATCGGTGTCTTCGCCGTACATGAAAAACGACTCGTCAAACCCACCCAGCGACTTCCACAGCTTCCGAGAGATCAGCAGAAAGGCGCCGCTGACAGCATCCACTTCTCGGGTCGTATCGCGCCGCCAGCTTCCGAGTGACTCCGGCGCGAATACCGCAGAATTGCGAAAGATTGATGTCAGCCCCGACGCCTGACACAGCAGGCTCCAGGGCGTTGGCTGTCCATGGCAGGAATTAGCGTTCAGCGAACCATCGGCAAAGAACGTGCGAGCTCCGACGACCACGTCGTCGAACTGGGTTCGTACAAACGCAATCGCTTTTTGGATTGCGCCGTCGAGCACGACCGTGTCCGGGTTCAACAGCAAAACAAAATCTCCCGTCGCTTGTTTCGCCGCCCGGTTATTGGCGCGGGCGAAGCCAATGTTTTCTTGCAGCCGAACCAATTTCACTTGCGGATACAGTTCGGCAATTGCGTCTGCCGAGCCGTCGCTGGACGCGTTGTCAACGACAATCACTTCGAATGACACGCCGCGCGTCTGCGATATGACCGACGCCAGACTGTCGAGAGTCAGCGTCCGCGTGTTGAACGAAATGATTAGAATGGACACATCCATTGCATCAAGCCTTTTTCAACTCCCGTTAAACCACCTGACAAGTATTAGTCGCAAGATTGTGAGATGTGGAGCACGCACTGGAAAGCCGCGATGTATCGTCGCGTTCCCATATATCGCATTTTCCCTGTTTTACCTGTCTTCTGACCAATAATTTTGCGCGCGTCTTCACATAGAGATACACACCAAGTGACGGCCAAATTCCTGGTCGCCGAAACAAGTCTGCAAGCGCCGTGCGGTTTCCCTGGCCGAAATTTGCAAACAGTTGTGGATAGCGTCGTCGAAGTTCGTAGGAGCCGAAGTGGCTTCTCGTCTTGATCTGAATCAGGCCACGAAGATTGCTCGGCGGAGTCACAAGGGATTCGGCGCCCTCGACCGAGCATCGCTCATTCGGACTGAACGTCAGTCGCACAAAACCATCGTCTGCTGTCAACTTAGGGAATTCCGCGAATCGCCCTCGCCCGGCTTCGGATAGCGCATAGACACCCGACCCGCCGATCCCTTCACGAAATGAAGGCATCTGGCGATCGATCTTGTAGAACGCCTTAACGGCCCAGCTGCATCTGGACACGTCGTGCCGGATTTTCGGTGCTGCGGCAAGTGTCTCACCCGACTGCAATTTTTGCACGATCGCGCGAATAGATTGCAGATTCAAAACGACATCGGCATCGACATAGAAACGCGGAAATCCCCGCGCCTCGCGATCTCCCAGGTTCAATGCGTTAATTTTCGAACGGATGGGCGTTTCGATCACTCGCATTCGGGTGCCGAATCGGCGCGCAATCCCAGCCGAGTCATCGGTGCAGCCGTTGCAAACAACGATGACTTCCAGCTCGTCAGGCTCGGAGCCCGCGGTCAGCGCAATCAAACAGCGCTCCAAAACCGCAGCCTCGTTACAGGCTGGTACGATGATCGAAATCAAACAGTCTAATCCCCTGTGGACACGCAAGATGTCGCACAGCTTAAAACCCAATCTCTGTTAACGCGGACGACCGGCGATGTGATGACATCCGCGACGCTATCTTAGCAGCAACGTGCTGCCAATCAAAGCAATCTTTGACCCGCTCAAGTGCATTTTTCCCCAATTGCTCTGCTTTTTTCGGGTCTTCCAGCAACTTTAATAATGCGTTAGCGATCGTTTTTGGCTCTCGATCAGCGCACAGAAAACCAGTCTCGCCGTCGCGAACTATTTCCGATCGGCTGCCGCTGTCAAACGCGACAATGGGCAAACCAAGGGCGTAGGCCTCAATTAACACGTTTCCTAGCGGTTCAAAATCGCTCATTAACGCAAAACAGGCGGATTCTCTGTATAAGCACGCGACGCGCGCTCGTTGCTGCGGATCGCGCGGATCGAGAAAACCCTCCACTTTAACACCCGGACAGTCGATCTCCGGCGAACAGCCGACGATCACCAACTCCGCGTCGCTCAATCGCTGGCGAAGCAATCGAAACCCTTCAACCAACTGCGGCCCGCCTTTGCGGAGCCAATCGATGCCAACGAAGAGAATCTGTCGCGGCTTCTTCTCGACTGGAAAATCCGGCGGTGTTTGCAGTGTCGTGCCCATGTAGACCGTCGTGACACGATCCGGCGACATGCCGAAATCGTCGATCATGCTCTGGCGTGCCCAGTCGGTGAGCGTGAACGCCTGGCTCGCGCCGCGCAGCACGCGCTGCTGAACTGCAACCGCCTCGTGATATTGAGAATCCGACAACCCCCCGACCGCAAATCTTCCGGCGCGATACGCCTGCGGGATCGTCATGTCGCCGAGCACGGCGTACTCGCCGAACTTCGGATCGATCTCGACCAACGAGCCGATCTGCAGGAACGATCCGCGGTCTTCGGCGCGTTCGAGTTGCGTCACGAGCCGCTTCTGCAATGCACGGCTGGCGCGCTCTGACCACATCCAGCTTCGACGAACCGCGACACCCAGGCCGCGTGGCTTGGCCCGAAGATGAAACGCGCCAGTGAACGCATCCTGCCATCGCATCGACTTGATCGAATACTCATTGCGAACGTGACCCGATTTTCTCATCTCGCCGACGAGCGATCGCGTGTACCCGCTGAATGTGCCGGGGTCGGACGGATGTCCCCACGACACGATCGAGCAATTCCAATCGGATTGAACGGGCGAACTCGACATACTACGGTTGCTCTCGTTCCGTTAAACGCGGCATTGGGCTATGGCTGCGCCGGCGCGACAAAGCGTGGCCGAGGATGCGGCTCTTCCCACGCCGGACGTCGCGCGACGCGCTTTTTCTTCCTTTTCTGCAGCGCCTTTTTCCCCGGCGCCATGCTTCCGATCATCGCCAGCGTCAGACTCCAAACCATTATAATTTGGCCGAAATATGTCACGCTGATGAAGTTTACGCAGTGAACGAAAAGTGAAACGCCGAGCATATATGCCATAATCTGATCGGGGCGGTTCTGGGCTTTCCGGCATGCTCGGCCCGCATAGGCGAAAGCAAATCCGATAACGACGAGCATGAGCAGCAGCAGCATTATCCCGCCGTCAACACCTGCCATGATGTAGTAGTTGGTGACGTCCTTGAGTCCAGGCCCCCAGTCGGCCGTGCTGCGCGACATGCCAATCATCC
>Ga0182024_10001124_pt1 | contig 69203 bp, 47 predicted proteins | sample P32metaG_FD_120480 | JGI IMG/M metagenome (GOLD analysis project Ga0182024, IMG submission 120480) | Permafrost microbial communities from Stordalen Mire, Sweden - P3-2 metaG (Illumina Assembly) | ecosystem: Environmental > Terrestrial > Soil > Wetlands > Permafrost | place: Sweden: Stordalen...
CGCTCTCGGACCAGGAAATCGTCAAGATTCTCAGCGAGCGCGGTATTCCGCTGGCGCGTCGAACCGTGGCCAAGTACCGCTCTGAGTTGGGGCTGCTCCCGTCGAATTTAAGACGGAGTATGTAACCATCCCGGTCTCCGGTCGGACAGTTTCCCGATAAATCGTTTTGACTTCTCGTCAATCGATCCACCATGCTCGCACTTTAAGTGAAACCAATCCCGAGACGTTTCTTCTCCTCGCATTGCCGGGACTGCGAAGACGTGCGACCATGAGTGGACCGGATCGTTGTGCGGCGAAGCGGAGCGCATGCGTCGCGGCGGCCTGTGCTGCGGCGGGCCTGGTTATCGCTTTGCTGCTGCCTTCGCATGCGCTCCTCTCGGCCAATAACACGGATATGGTCAACGAGTTCGTCGCGTGGCGGGCCTATCTGGCCGACAGTTTGTGTCACGGACATATCCCCCTTTGGGATCCCTATAACTATGGAGGCCAGCCCTTCCTCGGCGATTTCGAAACGGGCGTGCTTTATCCGCCTAATCTCCTCTTTCTCTGTCTGCCCCTGGCTCGTGCGCTTAATTTTTCGGCGCTGCTCCATCTCGTGATTCTCGGATGGGGTATGGAACGATGGGCCTCCCGTCGCGGCCTCAATCCATGGGCGGCAGGTCTGGCTGGATTCGTCATGCCTCTTTCCGGAGCAGTCGTCTCCCATGTTTATGCGGGCCATCTGTCGAATCTTTGCACCATGGCTTGGGCGCCGTGGATTTTTCTGGGACTCGAAACGTGGGTGTGGCGGGGCAATCGCCGGGGCCTTTTCCTCGCCAGCGCGGCGATCTGCCTCCAAATCATGGCCGGTCAGTTCCAGTGTTTTTTTTGTACGGCAGTGGCGGTCGGGATACAGTCGCTTGTTCTGACGGTGGCGGAACCTGCGGCGCGCCGCCGGGCCATTCCAGCCGTGGTGGGTTGTTATCTGGCGGCGATGGCCTTGGGGGCGGCGCAACTTCTGCCCGGACTGGCTGCGGCTGGCGAGGGCATTAGGCAACAGAAGCTCGATTACGATTTTGCCGCGATGTTCGGCTTTCCGCCGGAGAATTTCCTCACCGTCATCGCGCCTGGATTTTTTGGCAACCTGGGCCAACCGATCTACTGGGGTCGCTGTTATCTTTGGGAAATGACGTTCTTTTTCGGAGCCGTCGGTCCCCTGCTGATCGCGATTGCCTTGTGTGACACGGGCCGGCAACGACGCGGAGCCATCCTTGATCTCGTGATCGCCGGATTGCTTTTGGTGCTGGCGCTGGGAGTTCACACTCCCGTGTTTGATCTCCTTTATGGATATGCTCCCGGCTTTGGCTACTTTCGCAATTGGGCGAAGTTTACTTTTCCGGCCTCGCTTTTCCTTGTGCTTTTGGTGGCGACTGGAGCCGACGCCTTGTTGCGTGGAAAAAAAATCCCGCGAACCATCACTTGGGCAGGGCTGCTGGTGGGCTTGATTGCGGGCGGGGCGGCCCTCGTTCTTCTTTTCAATCCGGAAGGTATCGCCCCATTTCTTAATTTCATTGCGACGAGCCACGAGAGCTATCTGCCCGCGGCGGCCTTCACTGATTCCGATTTCATCAACGATGCGGGAATCCACGCCGGGCTCTCACTGGGGCTGGCCGGACTGATTTTGATCGCCGCGGGAGCGATGCTGCTTTTTCTGGAAGAGCAACCTCTTCTTCGCCGGGCTTTGCCGGGACTGCTGATGGTGGAGATGATCGGATTCGTCGCGGGACAAGTAACCGTTGCCCATCTTTCCGATGCCATGCCTGATGCCCTGCGGCAATTTGTCGTGACGCATCCGGGTGACTATCGGGTCCTCGACCTTACACGCGATGCAAACAACGGATTCCTGCTCGGCGCGGGTGATCTGAGAGGAAACAACCCGTCGGGGTTGAGACGATACGCGGAGTTTATCAATTTTACCCAGGGCGCCGATCCCGATCACGCGACCCAGAACCTCCCTTTTAAGTCGATCACACCGCTCTATGCCATGCTCCGATTTCGCTACACTTTCGTCCCGACCTCAGATGGCGCCCACGTGGTGGAAAGCCGCACTCCCCCATTACCGCGACTGCTGCTGGTTTCCGACGTGAAAGTCCTTGCCGGACGAAATGCCATTTTCTCCGCCATGCAAGATTCCGCTTTCAATCCGGCCAAAACCGTCCTGCTTGAGGGCGAGCCGGAGCCATCCCCGCAATCGGGCGCGGTTGGATCGGCCTCCCTCGTGGCGGAGTCGCCCGATGAGTTGACTGTCGAGGCCGATACCGACCGGCCTGCGCTTCTTCTCATCACCGATCTCTATGCTCGGGACTGGCGTGCCGAGCCGCTGCCGGGGAGCGTCCAGCAGGATTACCACCTGATGCCCGCCGATTACATCCTGCGCGCGGTGCCCCTGATGGCGGGACATCATCACCTGCGAATCATCTATGCCCCGTCAAGTTTCCCGATCGGCATTACTGTATCCACGGCAGCCTGGGTGCTGTGGGCGGGGCTATTTATCTGGATGCGAAAGCCCCATCTTTCACCTGCATAACCGAAGCCTAATCCAGAGCTATTTTTTCTTCACCACAAGGAGCGACGATTGTGCGGCGACGAATTTGTAGCCGCTGCCGAAGGTCAGGGGCTGGTGCGGTGTCTTGGCGTAAAAGGCGGTCAGGTCGGGTTGGAGCTTATCCTTGAAGAGACCGATCGGTCCGGTGTAGTTGCCGTAGGGTACGACGTCCCATTGCACCGGGTTGAAGTCCTTGAAGGGAATGCCGGAATCGTCTTCCACGATGCCAGCACTGTTGTCGAGGATGGCGTCGCGGATGGTGGAAAAATAATTCTCGTAGAGAAGATAGGATGCGGCCTTGAGGTAGGTGATTCCCGGCGCGAGGCGGTGCATCAGGCGGACAAAGCCGGGATTGTCCTTCAGGCCATCGTTGCCGAGATCGGCCTGGAAATAGAGGAGTGTGCGGCCGTTGCCGTAGGTGATTTGGACGCCCGGCGCGCCCGAGGCTGGCCCTCCCTGCGGGTGGAGGATGCCGTCGTGGTCGAGGACGACGTACTGGATGCCGTTGATGGGATAGCTTTCGCGTGCGAGGAAGACAACGATTGCGGGCATGAGGCCGTCCACGAGCTGGTTGTTGAAATCGGTCTTCATGTCCTTGGTCTTGAAGAAACTCGCGGCCAGGATGGTGAAGAGGGAGGTCTTGATCTGCGCGAGATAGGGGACGAGTTTTCCGTCCTGCTGGAGTTTCGCCAAATCGGGCATGGTGCCGACCGGTTCCAGGCCGGCCATGAGCAGTACCTTCGAGTCCGGGAAAAGAGTGTCGGTATAGAGGGCGTCGGGTCCGCTGAAGGGATAGAAAATCGTGCCGGTCTTGCCTCGCAGCCCGGCCAGTTCGGTGTTGCTCCAGGCGCGCATGGCATTGAGGCGAACGTTGTTGAGATAATTCCAATTGCCATCCAGCTTTTGCTGGTAGTCCTTCCATTCGGGAGTCGATTCCCAGGGGGCGTTGCCTTTGGACGCCTTTTCGCCGGCCAGCCCGCGAGCGGAATCGTTGATGTGATCGAAGTCATCAGACGACAAGGCTGTGGGCGGAAGCAGGGGCGAGGCTTGCGTTGAATCGGCTGGGGGGAGGGAAGGCTCATCGCTCCGTGCCGGGGGGAGTGCCGTGCACGGCAGTAAAAGCGCGAGCGCCAGGGTTAGAAACAGGAAGACCCATGTCCTGCCGTGGGTAAAGGAGAGGTGCGGGCCGAGGGGAAGAGCGGTCATAGAGGAGGCGGGAACAACTTAGAAGCCATCTCAAAATTAGCCAAGAGCGCTTTGCATGGCTTCTATAGGGAACTTTCCGGCAGCGTTTCGCCGCGGAGTTGTTCGACCGGGACATTGCGGCTGGCCCAGAGGTAAATGGGGATGCCGATCAAGACGGTGGCCGCGCCGATGATGGTTTCGCGAAAGTGAAGCTGTGAATTCTGCACCAAGCAGAAAATGGTGATGATGGCAAAAATGATCGGGGTGACCGGATAGCCCCAGGTGCGGTAAGGGCGCGGTAGATTGGGCTCGCGCACCCGCAGGACGATGACGCCAATCACAGCCAGCAACGACCAGAAGAGGAGTACCGATCCGACATAGTTGACGATGTTATCGGGCTTGAAAAACAGGAGGACGAAGACGATGGCGAATTGATAAATGAGAGAAACGTAGGGCACGCGTGTCTTGCTCGTGCGGCCCAGGATGCTGAGTACCGGGTAAGTGACGCCAATGGCCTCGGTAACGCGGGAGCCGACCCACATCATGCCGCTGACATTGGCGACGAGGCCGACGCAGATCAGGCCGCTGGTGATGCGCGCGCCCATCGGGCCAAAAATCTGCGCGCCGGCGATGTGCGCCACTTCAAACTTGTCGAATAGGGAGGGCAGAGGTGTGCTATAAAGAAAGACGGCATTGACCGCGACATAGAGACCCATGACGAAAACGGTGCCGAGGATCAATGCGCGCGGAAGGGCTTTCGCCGGATTACGCACTTCCTCGACGATGTAGGCGGCGGCGTTCCAGCCGGAGTAAGAGTACATGACCCAGATAAGCGAAGCGCCAAACGCCTCGAACAAGGGAAGGTTGCAGTCGGCGGCATGGGGAAGGAAGGTGACGGGCTGGGCGGGCGCGGAACTGAAACCGAAAATCACGAAGGTCACGATGAGGAGGACGGTCATTCCGGTGGCCGCAGCCTGGAACGCTCCGGTGAAGCGAAGGCTGCGCAGGTGCGCGGCGGTGACGAGCATGGCCAGCAGGAAAGCCGCGGTATGTTCGGTGTTGTTCGGCACAACATGGGCGATGGAGGGAAAGGCACGGCAAAGATATTGTCCAAAGGCCAGCGCGCTGACGGCGATGGGCGCGGCAAACCCGATGGTGGCCGAACAGAGGCCGGTGCAAAATCCGACCATGGGATGATAAATCCGGGAAAGGAAATGATATTCCCCTCCGGAACGCGGCAGAGCCGTGGCCAGTTCGGCGTAACAAAGCGCGCCGCAAAGGGCAAGAACGCCACCGACGATCCAAAGCAGGATGAGCGGGAAGACACTGCCGGTCAGGTAGGAAACTCCGTCATGCGAAAAGCCGCTGATCTGGAAACCGAGGCTGGTGAAAACACCGATGCCAATCATGTTGGAGACAACAAGCGCGGCGGCGGCCCAGGTCGAGACGGCTTGTTTGGCGGGGGACGTTTTCAAGGGGGAAGCGAAAAAGGAAGATGCCGAGTCGGGTGACGCGCATCAATATCTAAACTAGCAAAGAAAAGACTTTAACATAACTCTGCATAGCACTCTTTTTATTAGACCGTGGGGAAGGCGGCCGCGTTCACTCCAAGTTATTGAATTTAGAGAGCTAATGGTGCTTGTTATTGATTCTTTTCTGGAGAGCATCCGCCAGGGTTTGATCCAGAACAGCCATGTCGACCGGCTTGAGGAGGTGGGCGTCGAACCCGGCTTCGGCGGCGCCTTGGATGTCTTTTTCCCGCCCCAGGCCGCTGAGCGCCACGGCAACGACGTCGCGCCATTCGGGGTGCTTGCGCACCTGGATCATGAATTCGAAGCCCGAAATGCCGGGCAGGCCGAGATCGGAGATGATGATTTCGGGCGGTATGCGTTGGAGCAACTCCAACGCTTCTTCCCCGCTGGCTGCGGTCGTGACCTCGCAGGCGCGCCGTCGAAAGATGCGCTCGAGCGCTTCGCGCGTATCGGCGGAATCTTCCACCAGCAGGATGCGCCTGCCCCGGAGGAGCCTGCGATCCACCATGTCGGGCAGCGGGGTCAGGCTGGGCACGGAAAAATCAACCACCTTGGAGTCGGTCAAGCGCGGCAACCAGAGGGTGAAAGTTGCGCCCTTGCCCACGCCGGGGCTTTCGGCGAGGAGGCCCCCACCGTGAAGTTCCGCCAGCGAGCGGGCGACGGTGAGACCGACGCCAAGGCCACCGACATTTTGGGTGTGAGGCGTGCGCGATTGGTGAAACATTTCAAAAATCCTCCCAATCTCCTCGCGGCTCAGCCCGGCGCCCGTGTCCGTGACGGCGATGCGCACGCCGTCATCGCGCGAAGTCAGTTGTACGGTGATTTTTCCCTGCGGATCGGTGTACTTGATCGCGTTGGTCATGAGATTGGTCAGGACCTGGGCCAGGCGCGTCGGATCGATCTCCAATTCGACCGGTTTGTCGTTGGGAATGAACGTAACGGTCAGATCCTTTTTTTCCCAGTCGGGGCGAATGATTTCGAGCGTCGCGCGGGTCCATTCGTTCATTTCGGTCCGTTCCCGGAACAGTCTCAGTTTGCGGTTCGTCACGCTGGAAAGAAGGAGCAGTTCATCGAACATGCGCGAGAGGGCGCGGGCGTTGCGGTCGATGACCTGAACACTTTTAAGCTGATCGGGGCCAAGCTTGGAGTCAGTATTGAGGAGATGAGCGCAGGAGATGATGGGCGTGAGCGGGGTGCGGAACTCGTGGCTCAGCGTGGCGAGGAACTCATCTTTGAGTCGCGCGGCTTCATGGAGTTTCAGGTTTTTGTCCTCGAGTTCCTTCGTTTTCAAGTCGACCCGTTCTTCCAGGCCCGCATTGGCATGGCGCAAGGCCTCCTGCTGGACCGAGAGGCGCTCGTTCTTTTCCCGGAGTTCCTGCTGGGTGTGGACGATATTTTCGGCCATGGCGTTGAAGGTTTCCCCGAGGCTTTGGATCTCGTCATGGGAGTGAAGGCTGACGCGGGCAGTGTAATCGCCGCTTTGCAACCGCCGCACCACACCGGCCATGGTCTGGATCGGGCCAATGATTGAGTTGGCCAGGGCGAGCTGGATGAGGATGGTGAACAAGGTGACGGAGCCGACAAAAATCCACATGAGCGTGACGCGTCCGTTGGCTTCGCTTGCTTCCTGCGCCTGCAGGGCGGACAGTTTGGTCTGCTCTTCGACACGGACCTTTTCGGTGATGTCTTTGATTTGATCGAGCAGCGCACTACTGGAGGCATTGAGGGCATCGGGATAGGCAGCCTTGTTCTTCGGCTGGGTCACAGCGAAGTCGCCTATCTCGGAAATCCATTTTTTCACAAGCAGGCGGCGCTGGGTTTCCATTTCGCTGGGCAGGACGAGCGGCGTGCTCAGGGAATCGAGGTTGCCTTCCACCGACTCGCGCATTTGGGAATAGAGAGTCAGGTCGCGCGGATCACTGCTTTTCTGAAAGTCGTACCGTTCGGCATCCATGGCCCCAAGCAGGGCCGGGATGGTATCGAGGCTTTCGAGCTGCACTTCCTCGGCATGGGCGATGGGGTTGTAGAGGCGGACGCTGTTGAGCGAGATTACCAGGTAGACGGCGAGAAAGAAGAGAAGGGTTAGATGGCCGAAAAGACACAGCACCAGCCGCCAGACCATGCGCACCTGGATTCTGCTGGATTTGGGTCTCGGATCGGTTTTGCTCAAGCGGGGCAAGATAGCACGCGAAACGGTGTTAAGTCCATTGGCAGGGAGCAGTAGCCGCGTCAGGCGGCGATCCTCCCCATCAAATAGAAGCTTGGAATCGAGGGTAAGCGGCTCCAAAATCAGCCCTTCTACATGAAGCGTTCGTTTTGGTCACTTATCGCGGTGCAAGTTCAGGTCCTGCTGAATGACAATGCCGCCAAGCTTATGCTCATCACCCTGGGTGCGGCAGTGGCGCCGGAGCTGTTGCCCCACAAGCTATTCCTGGACCATCCCGAGTACGCGGTGATGCTGGCCAAGCAAACCAAAACGATCCTCGCGGCGATCATCATCCTGCCTTTCATCCTTTTTGCTCCGACTGCCGGTTGGGTCTCGGATCGGTTTTCCAAACGGAGTGTGATCGTCACGAGTCTCTGGGCACAATTCGCCATCATGGCGATGATCGGCACGGCGCTCGCCTTCCATAACCTTTCGCTTTCGATCTTCGGGCTGTTTCTGCTGGGGGTCCAATGCGCGTTTTTCTCGCCCGCCAAGCAGGGCATCATCAAGGAGATCGTCACGGCGACAAAAATCAGCTCGGCGGTCGGGGTCGTCGAGGTAACGGCGATCGCCAGTATGCTCGTGGGAGGGCTGGCCGGTGGCGCGCTTTACGATTTTTGTTTAATCAAACTGGCCAATTCCTGGTTGGCGGCGGAGGCCACAATGGCGGTTTTGAGCTGCCTCGCGCTCATCTCTTTGATTGCGGGTTACCAGATTAAGCCGACTCCGGCGCACACCAACCAGCCTTTTCGCACCGAGTTGTTGTGGGAACATTTCGGACAACTGCGCGATGTCTGGTGCGAGCAGCCCATCCGGTTGTGCGTCCTTGGCATCAGTTATTTTTACGGCCTCGCCGGCGCGCTCTATCTGACCTTGTTCGAGGTTTCCGCCTCGCTCCACGCCAATCAGGTGGGCACGGCCTCCCATACCGGCGTCTATGCGGCTACGCTGGGCCTGGGCATTATCTGCGGCAGTTTCCTGGTCACGCGGATGACCACTCATCAGGTGGAAATCGGGCTGATCCCGATTGGATCGGGCGGGTTGATCTGTAGCGCGTTGCTGGCGGGTGAAGCGAATCCCAAAAGCGCGATTTTTTTGGGTGCCCTTTTCGCCATGGGCGTGGCCGGGGCGCTCTTTGTTGTGCCGCTCAATGCGCATTTACAGGAACAGGTCGAGCCGGAACGGCGCGGACGCATCCTCAGCGCTAACAATCTCTTTGTGAATCTCTTCGGCGTCGTGGCGGTATTGATGCAATACGTGGTGTCGGCGGAGTTCGGGGTCACTCCCCGACACCAGCTTCTGCTTTACGCCGTGCCGACCGCCGTGCTGACCGCCTACATTGTCTTTCTGACGCCGGAAGGCCTTCTGCGTCTGGCGCTCGGCCTGGTGGGACGCACCTTTTACCGAGTGACGCCGGTTGGGCTGGAAGCCATGCCCGCCACCGGCGGCGTCCTCCTGTTGCCGAACCATATTTCCTATGTCGATGCGGTGATTTTGCAATTGGCCTGTCCGCGCCCGATCCGGTTTCTGGTCTATGACCAGATCTACCGGGCCCGCTTTCTCCACTGGGGACTGCGTCTGCTCGGGGCCATCCCGATCAGCCCGAAGATCGCGCGCACCGCCATCGAGACAGCCGTGAACGCGTTGGCCCGGGGCGAGGTGGTCTGCCTTTTCCCGGAAGGGGCGCTGACCCGGACGGCGACGCTGCAAAAGCTTAATCGCGGGTATGAATTGATCGCGCGCAAGGCCCATGTGCCCGTCATGCCCGTCTGGCTGGAGAATGTCTGGGGATCCATCTTTTCCTATTACGGCGGAAACTTTTTCTGGAAGCTGCCCCGGGTGGTTCCGCTGCGCGTCTGGCTCTATTTTGGCGCCCCGATCACCGCGGCTGCCGCCACCCCCGAGGCGGTGCGGCGTTCCCTCTATGATTTGTCGGAAGCGGCTTTCCAGGCGCGGCCCGAGTTGAAGTCGCACGTCGGGTACGAGAGCCTGCGCGGTTTGCGCAAACGGTTTTTCACCACGGTGACGATCGACGCCCATGCCGGAAACCGGGCGTTGACCGGAGGCGAGTTGCTGACGATGGGGATCGCACTCTCCTTTTGGCTGCGGAAAAACGTGCCCGAAAAGCGGATTGGCATTGTTCTGCCGCCGGGGCTCGGCGCGACCATCGCCAACCTCGGCGTGCTTTTGTCGGGGAAGATTCCGGTGAACCTGAACTTTAGCGCCGGTCGCGCGGCTAACGAAGCGGCCATCGGCCGCGCCGGCATCCATCGCTTGATCACGGCTCCCGTCCTGGTCGAGCAGATCAAGGATTTTCCCTGGCTGGAAAACCGGATCGATATTGCCGAGCTCATTAAGAGTTTTCCCGCGGCCAATCTGAAACGTTGGGGATTGATCGCGTGGCTGGCGCCGCTGCCCGTTTTGCGGCGATGGCTCGGCGTGCCGAAAGTTGGCGACCGGGAGGAAGCCGCCCTGCTCTTCACCAGCGGCAGCGCGGGCGAACCCAAGGCGGTGGTTTTGACCCACCGCAACATCCTGGCCAACACGGCGCAGATCGGCGCGGTCTTGGGGCGAATCCATCTCGAATCGATTCTCGGTTCGTTGCCAGTCTTCCACAGTTTCGGCTTCACCGTGACGTTTTGGTGGCCGCTCCTGGGCGGCCCGCGCGTGGTTACCTATCCGAACCCGCTCGACGCCCAAAAGTTGATCGAGACGATTGAGCGGCACAAACTACAACTGCTCATCACCACGCCGACCTTTCTGCGCGCCTTTCTGCGCAAGGCGAAGCCGGAACAGCTTCGCTCGCTGAAAATGGTGGTCACAGGAGCGGAGAAGTTGCCGCTCGATCTGCTGCGTGAATTCGAGGCGAAGTTTGGCATCCAGGTCAGCGAGGGTTACGGCATGACGGAGGCGTCGCCGGTCGTCGCGGTCAATCTTTTCGACGAGCCGCCTTCGAAAATGAATCCCGACGGCGTGCTGGGACGACGGATCGGCAGCGTGGGGCGAATGGTTCCAGGCATAACGGCGAGAATCCGGGACCCGGAGACGGGCGAGGAGTTGGGCCTTTTCCAATCGGGGATGCTCTGGCTGCGCGGGGCGAATGTTTTCGAGGGTTACTTCAAGGAGACGGACCAGACCACCGCCGTCCTGCAGGAGGGCTGGTATAAGACGGGCGATGTGGGCCGCCTCGATGAGGACGGCTTTCTTTTCATCGAAGGACGAATGAGCCGGTTCTCCAAGATCGCGGGCGAGATGGTGCCGCACCTGACGGTCGAGCAGAAGATTGTCGAGGCGCTGGACCTCCATCCGGCGCAGGGAGAAGGCCCCGCCGTCGCCGTGGTCGGCCTGCCGGACGAGAAACGGGGTGAGAGTCTCGTCGTTCTGACCACAGTGCCCGTCGTGCAGGCCGAATTGCGGAAGCGGCTGGTCGCCATGGGGCTGCCGAATCTTTGGATTCCCAAGGTCGTCAAACAGGTCGCGGCCATTCCGATCATGGCCACGGGCAAGCTGGATTTGCGCGCGTGTCACCGGCTTGCGGAGCAGGCGGCAGCGCCGACGGAAGCGCCGGTGGAAACTTCGGTGCAAATGCCATGACGATCCTCGGCGTGGGGATGGACATCGTCGAGACGAAGCGGATCGCGGAATCGATCGAGCGCTTCGGCGACCGGTTTTTGCATCGGGTGTTCCTCGAAGGCGAAGTGGCCTATTCCCGGAGCATGAAATCCCCGCATCTTCACCTGGCGGCGCGGTTCGCCGCGAAGGAGGCGATCAGCAAGGCCTTTGGCACGGGGATTGGGCACGAGATGGGTTGGCGCGACCTGGAGATCGTTCGCGAGTCCAACGGCGCGCCGAGGGTCGTCTTGCACGGACGGGCCTCGGCCTACGCCAAGACGCGGGGCGTACAGGTGGTCCACGTCAGCCTTTCCCACACGGCGGAGTATGGCGCGGCCAGCGCGGTAGTCGTGGGATAGCAAATATGACAGTAAACTAGGATGAATGGCAGATGGAACGGGCCATGATAAAAATGAAAACATATTATCTCATTCTGATCGGAGCTTTCCTGTTAATTGCTTCAACGACCTTGTTCGCGCAACGCGAATCCACAAATCTCGCCTCCGGATGGAAGTTCATCAAACAGGATGTGGACCTGACCGCAACGACGGATGGTTGGGAGAATGTGACCGTTCCGCACACCTGGAATGCGCTGGACGCACAGCTCGGCAAGGTGGGCAACCCCACGCTCAAGGATGGTTATTATCGCGGCGCGTGCTGGTATGCGCTTTCGCTTGACGCCCCCGCGGAGTGGCAGAATAAGCGCGTCTTCATTCGTTTCGAAGCGGCGGCTCTCGTGTCGAAGACTTATCTCAACGGCGAATTGCTGGGCGAACATCGAGGTGGCTTCACGGCCTTTTGCTACGAATTGACTTCGCACCTCCATTTCGGGGCCGCAAATGACCTGCGTGTCCAGGTTGACAACTCTCATCAGGACGACGTGCCTCCGCTTTCCGGCGACTTCAACGTCGACGGCGGACTCTACCGGCCTGTGCAATTGATCGTGACCGATGCCGTCTGCGTTACGCCTCTCGACTTCGCTTCGCCCGGCGTTTATCTCACGACGAAATCCCTGGACAAGGAAAATGCGACGGTCGAGGTCAAGTCGCTGATTTCAAACGGAGGCAACTCCTCCGCAAATGTAACCGTGGAATCGGAAATCAAAGACGCCTCCGGAAAGTCCATCTGCAAGGTTTCCAGTGAGCAGAACCTTGAGGGAAATAAGACCGAACCGGTCGTGCAAAATCTGACTTTCGCAGAACCGCACCTGTGGAATGGCCGCAAGGACCCGTATCTCTACTCCGCGACGGTACGAGTCATTCGTGATGGGAAAGAGGTGGACGAAGTCGTGCAGCCGCTCGGACTGCGGACGTTCACCATTTCTCAGGAGCAGGGGTTTCTGCTCAACGGCGAACCCTACCCGATTCACGGCGTGAACCGTCACCAGGATTACTTTAACAAAGGTTGGGCCTTGAGTCCCGCAGATCATGACGAAGATGCGCAAATCATGTTGGATATGGGAGTGACCGCCATTCGTCTCACGCATTATCCGCAGAGCGAATATTTCCACAGCCTTTGCGACAAGAACGGGTTGCTGCTTTGGAACGAAGTTTCTTTGGTCAATCGCATCAGCGACACCCCTGAGTTCAGCGCGAATGCCGAGATGCAACTTCGGGAGATGATCCTGCAGCGTTACAACCATCCCTCGGCGGCATTCTGGGGGACTTTTAACGAACTCAAAAACCAGAAAACACCTCCGCCCGATGCGTTGCTGCAACATCTCAAGGATGTCATCCACGAGCTTGATCCTTCACGCATCGATGTCGGCGCTTCCAATCATTCCCTGAGTTCCTTCAATAAAATTCCGACTGCCATTTGTTTCAACGCCTATCCCGGCTGGTATGGCAAGGAGATGCCTGATGCCTTGGCGAAATTCATCGACGACCGCGCGAAAGAAGTCGGCAAACGGATCGGCCTTTCTGAATACGGCGGAGGCGGCAATCCCTTCCAGCACGAGGAAGGTCCACCACAAAAGATCGATCAAAAAGGAGAGTTTCACCCCGAAGAATGGCAGAGCTACATCCACGAAACCGAATGGCGGATCATACAGGGCAACCCGAATCTCTGGGGAACTTTCGTCTGGTGTATGTTCGACTTTCCCAGCGCCGGACGCAATGAAGGAGGCCGCCCAGGCCTGAACGACAAGGGTCTTGTGACCCAGGATCGAAAAGTGAAGAAGGACGCCTACTTTTTCTACAAGGCCAACTGGAATCCGGAGCCGATGGTTTATATTGCCTCGCGCCGCTCGACGCCGCGCAAGATCGCATCGACTGAAGTCAAAGTTTATTCCAATTGTCCGGAGGTGGAATTGATTCTGAACGGTCAATCGCTGGGAAAGATGCAGCCTGACGAAATTAAAATCGCCCACTGGCCGAATGTCATTCTTCAGCCGGGCCAAAATCACGTCGAGGCAGTCGCATACGGCACGGCCGGGAAACTTTCCGATTCCTGTGATTGGGTGCTGGAAACGAATCCCTGAAGGCCTGTTGGGCCGCGTAGTGGCTGCCAACAGAACGCAATCTCACCCCAACCTACGAGCGAGGCTTGTTCCTGCGGTGGGTGCGGTTATGATATAAGAAGCAACCAAGCCCCTGTTCCATGTCCGCACCAACCCAACCCGTTCTTGAAATTCATTCTGGAATTGTGTTGAAGGGGCAGTTGAGCATGGTGAAAGACGTTGTCCTGACGGGAAAATTCGAAGGCGAACTGCAAACGTATGGCTGCCTGACCGTGGCGTCCGGTGGCATGGTGACTGGTGCGATCGATGCCGGCGCGCTGGTGCTGGAACCGGGCAATCTCGTTGAAGCGCGGGTAAAAGTCGGGCCCCCGCCAAAATTGAGCGTCAAGATGTACGAAGAGACGAAGAAGAAGGCGGCGGGAGGCTACTGGTCGGGGAGATTTCAAAAGCTCAAGGAATTCGCCCTCGGCCGGAGATAACATCGACCATGAAAAAGCCGATCCTTCAGGAAGTCACCTGTCCTCACTGCCATGGGACGCAGAGCGAACCCGCCGGCGCGATTTCGACCAATTGTCGCTCGTGCGGAAAGTATTTCAAGGTGAGCGCCAAAAGCGAGGCGCGCACGGTCCGCGCTCCGAAGGCGAACCGGGAGGTTTTTTGCGTCAAATGCGGCGCGCCCAACCTGGTCGCCAACTCGGCGCTTTCGACGCAGTGCATCCGGTGCGCCCATTATCTGGAGCTGGGCGACAAGGTCGTGCGGGGCGTGCAAACGGGAAAATTGTACGCCTACGACGACGTGCTTTTCGAGGAAGGCTGCTTCTTCAAGGGCATGGAGGCAACGGGCCGGCGCATCGAGGTGCGGGGAAAAGTTTTCAGCAAACTGCGCGCGACGGAAGAGATCATCGCGACGGCAGGCTCGAATATTTCCGGTGAATTGCACGCGCTGACCGTGCGGATCGAGCGCGGAGCCGCGGTCAAGGTGCAGGATCTGACGTGCGCGCGCCTGTTGGTGAGCGGCGCGGTGGAGATCAATGGCACGCTCACCGCTTCGGAAATTGTCCTGAGCGACGGAGCGGTTTTTTCAGGCCGGTTGCACATTCCCGGATCGAAGCTGACGGTGGAGGCCGGGGTGAATGCCCAGTTCGATTCGATCACGTGCGACGTGATTACGGTGGAAGGCCAGGTGAAGCTGGGCACTTCGCTCGCTGCGGAAAAAGTTGTGGTGCATGGCGGCGGCGAGTTGACGTCGCCGGTCGTTCGCGCGGCCCGGATTGAAGTCAGCCCGGGCGGTTCGCTTCAGGCCCTGATCGAGAAATATGTGCCGATCGAAAAGCCGAAAGAGCCGGAGCCCGAAGCTGAGGCGGCGTAATCTTTTTCGTGTAGGTAACTCAGACGCCCAATCAAATCTGCGCCCGGTGCCTGCGTGTGCGCCAAAAAGCCAGCAGGCCCAAGCCGCCCAGCAGCATCGCCCAAGTGGAGGGCTCGGGAGTGGCTGGGATTTCTTCCGGTAAGTCAGTCTCACTTCCCGTCCCGAAAGCGCTGTTGTGGTCGATGACCGCCCAAACCGTATCATTCGTGGTGTCCACTCCGTAGGCGCCTAAATACAAACTTAAGTTGGCGGCATTGGCGCCAAAGGCGGTTTCGAAGCTGGCGAAGGAGCCCTGATAGTCTTGTTCCGCTAGCGTGGCAACATTGGCGTCATGGTCGCCCAAGACCGCATTTTCCCACCTACTTGTTCCGGGAACCTCATAGAGAAGTGTCATGGCGGCGGACCCGCCGTTCTGGTTCGCCGCATTAAGATCGAACGTGAGTTGCGGTACGAAGACGTCCCCATCGTTGCCGGATATGTTAACCACGTCGCTGGCCAGACCGGCGAAGCTTTGTCCCAAATTGGTGGCGGTGAGTACCACCGGTTTGGTGGAACTGGCTGTGCCGGCGATGATGGAGACGGTGGTCCCCAGCCCGCCCGTGGAGGTAACGGGTGTAACCGCGGAATAACTGTCACCGGATGAGATGGTCGTGGTGGTGCTCGCCGGGGTGACGGTCGCGGGCGCACTGTTCAATCCGATCACGAGGATGCTATGAGGACTGGATAAACCCGTCGTGATCAAATTGCTGTTCACCACCCCTCCCGAGAGAGTGTACTCTCCGACGGTGTTGTTGGCATTGGTGACAAAGATATCCGAGCCCGCCACGGCAATACCCTGCGGGTTATACAACCCGGTGATCAGCGAGGAGTTGACGGGTGTTCCCGAGAGGGTGTATTCCCCGACGGTGCCGTTATTCTCGTCCGTAACAAATATATCCGATCCGGAAATCGCGATTCCGGTGGGGGCGCTCAACCCAGTGATCAGCGAGTTGGTGACGAGTGTTCCCGAGATGGTGTACTCCGAAATCGTGTTGGTGCCATTGGCGCTCCCGAGGAAGTTCGCGACATAGATATCCGACGCCGTAACCGCGATGGTAGGTGAATAATAATTTGGATTATTCAATCCCGGGACCACCAGCGGGCCGTTACCCACCGGAATCCCCAGCGTGGTATACTCATAAATGCCGTTATCTCCCGTATCGATAAACAGGTCCGATCCCGACAGCGCAATCGAGGTGGGGGTTCTCAATCCCCGAACCAACCCGCCGTTGCTTATCTGATTCCCCGAGGTGTCATACTCATGAACGGATCCGCCGGTATAGTCTGAAACAAACACATCCGACCCGGCGACCGCGACGCTGGTGGGACCGTTCAACCCGTTGAAGCCGGTGGACGTGCTGGCTCCGGAGAGGGTATCTTCGGTAACGTAGCTGTTGTCTCCGACAAAAATTTGCGCGTGGGCGGCGTTGATTGAGAGCAGCCCGGGCAGAGCGGCAAAGAGTCCCCCGAGCCATTTTTTAGATAAATTGTGGTATGATTTCATTCATCTGCCCGGAGTTCCGCGTTTTTGGGTAACTTGGAATGGTTTCGATGTAAACCCCGAAAAAACATAAGTCAATCTAAATGGCACAGTGGCGTTACGTATGGAGAATATAGAGAAAATATAGGGACAGGCGTGTTTGCGACGGTTATGGACTGCCGCTAAAATTACCGCCGTCTGCTGGACTGATCGGGAAGAGTAGTTTGAATCGGGTGCCCTGGCCGACTTTGGATTCGACCTGCACTTTGCTCTGGTGGTTCTCCATGATTTTTTTGACGATGGCCAGGCCGATGCCGGTGCCGGAGTCCTTGGTGGTGAGGAAGGGGGCGAAGAGGTTGTCGAGTTGTTCGGGCGACATGCCCTGGCCGTTGTCGCGGACGGCGAGGACGAGGTGGGGTTCGCCTTCGAATTCCTCGATGGAGGCGCTGAGCCGGATGAGGCCTCCCTTGGGCATGGCTTGCGCGGCGTTGAGGATGAGGTTGAGGAGGACTTGTTCGATCTGTTCGCGGTCAGCGCAAAAGAGGGGGAGATCGTCGGGGACGGTGCTGCGGACGTCGATGCCCTGCTGCTGGAGTTTATGGCGGGTGAGGAGGAAGACGTCGTCGAAGAGTTGTTGCGCGTGGACTGATTCCTTGATCGGTTCGGAGGAGCGGGCGAAGGAGAGGACCTGGTCGAGGATGCGGTTCATCTGGCGCATTTTTTCGCTGATGAGTTCGGCGTCACGCCGGGAGGTGGAGTCGAGTTGCATGGTTTCCACGAGGGCGTGGAAGAGCATTTGCATGACGGTGAGGGGATTGCGGATTTCGTGCGCGATTTCGGCGGCGAGCAGGCCGAGGGCGGAGAGGCGTTCGCTGGCCCGCAGCTTTTCTTCCATGTCGACGACGCGGGCGAGGAGCCGTCCTTTTTCGATGGCGACGGCGGAGAGGTCGCCGAGCGTGGTGAGGATTTTGATTTCGTCGTTTGAAAAACGGTGGCGCTGCTGGGTGTAGACGGCGAGAACGCCGACGGCCTTTTCCGCGAAGGTGAGCGGAACGGCGAGCATGGAGACAAGGCGTTCCTTGCGGGCAATGTCGGTCTGGATGTAGCCCTTTTCCCGGACCACATCGACGACGGCGACGTGCTTGTGGCGGGTGACGACGCTGCCGAGGAGGGAGTCTTCCGTGCGGAGATTCGGTTTGCCGCGATAGAGTTCAGTGCCGCCGCGGCAGGCGCGCAGGACCAGTTCCGTGCCGTCGTCATTGAGGAGGAAAACGGAGCAGAGGCGCGTTTTCATGAGGCGGAAGGTCTGGATGGTGATTTGTTCGAGGATTTCGTCGAGGTTGGTTTCGGAAAGGATCATCTGGGCGGTGTCGACGAGGCTGGTGAGCTGGCGGCTTTTGAGGCGCAACTGGTCGATTTCCCAGGCGAGTTCGAGCCATTTGGCGGCTTCGGAGGCCATGTCGACGAGGCGGGCTTCGTCGGTGGCGCTGAAGGCGTCGACCTCGGTGGAGTCGACGTTGAGGAGCCCGACGACCTGGCCCCGCATTTCGACGGGAACGGCCATTTCAGAGCGAATTTTGGCGTTGATCGCGATGTAGCGTTTTTCCTCGCGGACGTCGCCGGTGCGAAGCGGTTTGCCGGTGGTGGCGACCCAGCCGGTGATGCCTTCGCCGGGACGGAGTTTGACCCGCTTGGCGCGTTCGCTGAGGCCGTGGCTGGCTTCGATGTCGAGCAGGCCCGAGTTGGGGTTGACGAGGATGAAGGAGCCGGAGTCGGCGCGGGTGGAGCGGACGGCGGCGGCGAGGATGCGGTCGAGCGCTTTCTGGGGATGGAGCAGGGTGCGCAGATCGCGCCGTCGCAAATCGGAGAAGAGCGTGGGGAGCGTGGTTTTCTTCATACCGCAATCCGCTTGCGCACTTCTTCGATCAGTTTGGCGAGCGTATCTTCGTCTTCGATCTTTTTGCCGTTCCGGTCAGTAAGGTAAAAGGTGTCGAGCGCGGCGCCCTTTTCGGTGGTGATGCGCGCGGAGGAGAGGTTGAGCTTGGCGTCGGCGATGGCACAGGCAATGCGGTAGAGAAGGCCGGGATAGTCGGCGGTCTGGACGTCAAGCAGGGCGTGGGTGCGCGAGGCGCGCAGGTCGACCGAGACCTTGGTGGGCATCTCGGAGGGATCGTAGACGGGGAAGCGCGGTTTGATGGTGCGCTTGGCGAAGGCCTTGGTGAAGTCGAACTGTTCCATGTCCATCGCCTGGAAAAGAACTTTTTCAAACGCTGCGCGGTCGCGGGGATCGGTCGCGGCTTCGAGCCGCTCGGTGGCGACGTAAAAGGTTTCGATGGCGATGTCGTCGGCGCGGGTGAAGATGTCGGCTTTGAGAATGGTGAGGGCGCAGGCAGTGAAGGAGCCGGTGACGCGCGCGAAGAGATGGTGCCGGTCCCAGGTGACAACGGTGACTTCGGAGTGGCCCTGCTCGGGAAAGTTGCGCCAGTGGATGACGGGTTGAAGGGAGGCGTCGTCGTGGGTGAGCTGATATTTCAGGAAGCCGTGGACGAGGGCGATGTGCTCGCGGATGAGTTCCTCCGACATGGTCTCGAAGTAGCTGGGCGGCAAGTTTTCGAAATGGGCGACGACCTCGGCGGGGTCGAACTGGCGGTCGAGATTTTTGAGCAGCCGCTGCTGGATTTCGATGCGCGCCTGCTCGGCCATCGCCCTGAATTCCTTGACACCGCTGAGGGCGCTCGAAGTGCGGTGGTAAAGTTGCCAGAGGAGGAGGTCCTTCCAGTCGGAATAGCCGCGCCCGGAGCCGGTGCCGAGAGTGTCGGCGAAGGTGAGGAGCATCAGAAGGTCGAGCCGTTCCTGGGTCTGGACGATGCGGGCAAATTCGATGATGGTGTCCTCGTTGTCGAGGTTCTTGCGCCGGGCGATCTCGGACATGGTGAGGTGGTGGTCGACGAGGAAGACCAGGGTGGAGAGATCGGCGCCTTTTAATCTCATGCGGCGCGCGACGCGGACGGCGTTGATGGCGCTGCCTTCCGCATGACGCTCGCTATTGTCCGATTTGCCGGTGTCGTGGAGGAGCATGGCGAGGTAGAGGATGTGAGGCCGCGCGGTCTGTTGGAGGATGGCGCGGTACTTGGAGAAGGGCGACTCGGTGGCGTCGATGATTTTGTCGAGCGTTTCGATGCAGACGAGGGTGTGTTCGTCGGCGGTGTAACGATGGAAGAACTCGTGTTGGACGAGGCAGGTCAGCGGGCGGAATTCGGGGAAGAAGCGTCCGAGGAAACCGAGTTCGTGCATGGTGCGCAGGGCGCGACCAACCTGTCCCTTGCGCGAGAGGATGGCGAGGAGCGTTTCGCGCACGGCGGTCTGGTAGATGAACCGGCGGTCGATCATGTAGAGTTTGCGCCGGAGGCGGAGCTTCAACTCGGGGCCGAGTTCGGCGTTGTGCTGCTGTGCCAGGAGAAAGACGCGCACGAGGCGCAGGGGCTCGTCGCTGAGATGCGTGGCGGTGGGAAGTTCCAACTCGCCGTTTTCCAAAACGAAGCCGTCGATTTCCTCGCGTTGCGTGGCATGAAAGGGAAGGAAGGCCCATTTGGTCTGCGCCTTGCCACTGCCGCAAAGCCGGTTGCAGAGGGTGTTGCCGAGATTGAAGAGGAGCGAGGTGCGCTCGTAATAATCGCGCATGAAGGCTTCCATTCGGCGCAGGATGGTCCGGTGCTGATAGCCGAAGCTGTCGGCGATCTGGCCCTGGAGGCGCAGGGTCAGGACGTCGCCGGCGCGTTTTTGCTGATAATGGAGTTCGGTGCGGATGCGGAGCAGGAAGTCGTAGGCGCGGTCGAGTTGCTTGCGCTCGGTGGCTGTGAGCAATTGCGCGTCGACGAAGGCCTGGCTGTTGGCCAGACCGCGCTTGATCTTGCCGACCCACATCAGGTTCTGATAATCGCGCAGGCCGCCGCAGCCGTTTTTGACGTTGGGTTCCTGGAGAAAAGGGGTGTTGCCGGCCTTGTCGTGGCGGTCGCGCTGGTCGGCCACGCGCCAGGCGAGATATTCTTTTTCATGTCCGTGCAGACATCGGCGCTCGAAGGTCTTCTCGAATTCCGCGAAGAGCGGCTCGTCGCCGCAGAGAAAGCGGGCCTCGAGCAGCGAGGTCTTGGTGCGCAGGTCGCCGTTGGCCTGGGTGACGAGGTCCTGCATGGTGCGCGTGGCGTGTCCGACCTGAAAACCGATGTCCCAGAGCATGTAGAGAACGTGCTGGACGATGTCGTTCACCTGGCTCGTGTTCTTCGCGTTGTTATTGGGATAGAGAAAAAGAATGTCGATGTCGCTGTAGGGATTGAGTTCGCCGCGTCCGAAGCCACCGACGGCCAGCAGGGCGATGCGGGGAGGTGTGTCCAGATTCGAGCGCAGATGGGTTTCCCAGGCACTGTTCCAAAGATGGCGCAGCATGACGGTGATGGCGTCGGCGCGCTTTTTGCAAAGTTCGCGTCCGCCTTCGCCGTGGATGTGCTCGAGCTTGAGCCGGTGCTCCTCCAATTTTAAAAAGCGGCGGTAAATGTCGAGGAGATCGGTCGGGCGCAGATGGGATTGGTGAACGAGTTCCCGCTCTGCGTGGCGCAAGACCTTTTCGAGATAGACCGGCGGCATCGCTTGAAAGTAAGCGGGCTGCGAAGGCAATTCAATCGGTAAGTCGCTTTGCGGTACGACAGGATTGGTTCTGCATACAGCGGTATTGCCCTCTTTTGCCCAACGGCCCTAGTTTGGAGTGATGCCTGAACTTGGATTGAATATCGATCATGTGGCCACGTTGCGCGAGGCCCGTTACCGCGGATGGAAAAGGGGTCTTGCGCCCGAACCGAACGTGCTCGAAGCGGCGCGGTTGGCGGAACAGGCCGGGGTCGATGCGATCACCGTGCATTTGCGGGAGGATCGCCGCCATATCCAGGAGGCCGACGTGAGGGAATTGTCCCGCGCGATCTTGATTCCGTTGAACCTGGAAATGGCCGCGACCCAGGCGATGGTGAAACAGGCGCTCCGTTTCAAGCCGGAGGAGGTCTGTCTCGTGCCGGAGGGCCGCGATGAAATCACCACCGAAGGCGGGCTCGACGTGGCGGCCGACGTGAAGCGACTCAAGGGCGTCATCGCCAAGCTTCACTCCGCGAAAATCGAGGTGAGCGCGTTCATCGACGCCGATCTGGCGCAGGTCGAGGCGGCGCATCGCGTCGGGGCGCAGACGGTTGAGTTGCACACCGGGGGCTATGCCAACGCGACGACCCGCGGCGCGCGCCGGAAGGAGCTGGCCCGGCATGGTCGCGCGGCGGCCCATGCGCACGAAATCGGTTTGCGGGTGAATGCCGGTCACGGCCTGCACTATTGCAACGTCCGTGAATATATCGAGGGCGTGCCGCATCTGCACACGCTGAACATCGGGCACTCGATTATTTCGCGCGCCATTTTTGTCGGGCTGGAACAGGCCGTCCGGGAAATGCGGGAGTTGCTTGGCTCGCACGAGTTCGCGCCGAATGCGGATTGATCTGGAGGGACGCGCTCCGCGCGTCCGCGGACGACCGGGAGGTCGTCCCTCCAAAAAACTACAACCCGCGCAATTGCGGGGCGGTTTCGACCTTGGGGGCGGGATTTTGTGTCGTGGCCGGGGGCGGCCCGCTCGAGATGTCGCTCTGGTATTCGGTTTGGATGCGGGCGTAGAGGGTGTCAGTGTTCTGTTGCGCATCGCGGGCGAGGAGATCGATCTGCTGATCGAGGAATTGGGCCATCCGCGCGGTTTTCGGTTCGATCCGGGGAACGAGCGCCTGGCCCAGCGCTTCGTAACAAATGGCCGCGGGCGAGGTTTCGTCCGTCGGCTTTTGAACGGAACTCCATCCCGCGTGGACGGGTTGAAACGCCAGGTATCCCGCCAGTATGCGCGCCGCTTCGGTTTGCGAGGATTGGGCTGTGACGGCCCAGCCATTGACGCGCGCCAGGCTGGCCCGGGCCAGGTCTTGCGGGAGAAGGGTGAAGGCGTAAGGGAATGAGGGCAGCACGGCGGTCAGGTCCGACGGGGCGATTAAAAGCATGGCGCGTTGTTGCGCGAAGAGCTGTCCCGGCGGCTCGCCCGCTTTCGGCAATGGCGCGGTGATGCTGAGTTCCTGGAAGATTTCATGAATGAGATCGAGCGCGCGCATTTGCGATTCCTTGGTATCGGTATCCGCGAGGTGCCAGACACCGAGGTCGAGCGCGGGATGGCCCGCCTGGGTGCAGAGGATGTTCCAGAAATCGAAATCGGCGGGCAATTCGAGCGGGTAGACCGGCTGACCGGCGGCGTCCGTGAGGTTGAGTGATTTCAGCGCGCGCGCGTCCCCTTCGAGGATGTCCCAAGTCCAATGCCGGCCGGGATAGCCGATGCCGGCCTGGTCGAAATAGGCGGGATTATAGAAGAGCACGTCGACCGAAAATTCATCCGGCACGGCCTTGAGATGCCCGTCCACGGTGAAGGCGTCGAGGCAGCGCGGAGCAGTGTCGAGACCGGGTGCAGGCGTTGCGTCGGCCAGATCACGGGCGGGATCGAGGCCGGAAAAATCGCGTGCGGAGATCAGGCAAACATCGGGTGGCGAGCCGGAAGCGAGGGCCTGCTGCAAATCGCGGCGGTAGCTCGTCGCGTCGCCGTCGATGGTGAGCGAGGCGTGCCGGCCGGTAGCCGTTCCGAAGGCGTCGGCTTCCGCTTCAAGCGTCTGTGCGTCGGCCCCGGTGGCCCAGGCCATGACGCGAAGGGTCGGGCCTGGCGGTACCTTGGGCGTGTTGGGGTGCGGAACGGTTTCCGGCACCGGCACGCTATTGGGGGCATTGGGGCTCGGTTCGGGCACGGAAGGGAAAGGGCGCTGATTGTTGCTGGCGGGGATTTCCTCCTTGGTGCGAGGGAAGGTGAACCAGACGAAAATCGCGGCGCCGATGAAGGCGAGCAGGAAGAAGGTGGCAACGGCTTTTTTAGGCACGTTCTAAAGTTAGCTTAAAACGAAGCGAAACTCATCTTGAAATATACTAAGTGCTGAATCGCGCTTTCCCGAACGCTTCGAGCCCGCTATGTATTAACGATGGAATCATCGGACAGTCCCGTTTCCGCCCGTGAGGGTCGGTGGACTTCGCTTTGGGTCGTGGCGCTCGTTTCGCTGCTGGCCCAGTTTGGGTTGTGCCAATTCTTTTCCTTCGGCGAACAGGTTCCGGTCTCGATCGACATCAATCCGTCGAATCTCTGGAAGTACGGCTACCATTTCCCGCCCGGAGGGACTTTCCAAGTGCTCAACTGGCTGGGGCTCCCTTATCCGGCCCAGCCGCTGAACCCGCTGAGTCTTGCCATGGCCCACTTTTCCGTCTGGTTTTTTTTCACGAGTTACGCGCCGATTATTTCCACGTTCGCGTTGCTTGCCATGGCGGCCTTCTTGCGCGAACTGGGTTTGTCCCGGCCCGCTGCTCTATTCGGTGGCGTAATTTATGCCTGGCAAGGCGATCTCCTGCCGTTTGTCTATCCCGGTCATTATGGCTATATCACGTCCTGGCCGTTCTTCGCCATCGGAGCGTGGGGAGCGCTGCGCGCCGAGCGGACGGGGCACTGGGCCTATCCCGTGATCAGCGGCGCGTCGTGTGGAATCATGGTCGGTCTGCTGACGAACGCCGATCGCGGGGCCATCGAGAGCCTTTTGATTGCCGCGCTCTATCTCGCCCCGATGTGTCGGCGCTTTGCCGCCTGTCGAACGATTGGCGATCATTTGAAAAACCTGCGCCAACTCGCCCTGTGCGTCGGCGTGGCGTTGCTCATTGCATTGGCTCCTTTGCTGACGCTTTTCCAAAACAACATTGTGGGAGTCAAGATCGCGGGCATCGCCGATCGGGAACAGACTTACAAACTAGTCACCCAGTACTGCATCGGCCCGGCGGAAACGCTGACTTATCTCGTGCCCGGCTTTTTCGGCTGGCACAGCAATAACAACGACGGCCCTTACTGGGGCTGGATTGGAGAATGGCCCGACTGGCCGAAAAATCATCAGGGCTCGAGCAATTTCAATCTGGCCATCAGCACGACGGGGACGGTTGCCACGGTGCTGGCCCTGATCGGTGCGGGTCTGCTCCTGCCGGGGAATCTGTTCGGACCGAGCCGGATGACGGAGCGGCAACGCTTTTACGGGCGGGTGTTGCTGGCGCTTGGTTTCGTCACGTTGATTATGGCCTGGGGCTGGCACACGCCGCTTTATCGGCCCTTGTTTGCCCTGCCGCTAATGGATAAATGGCGCAATCCGCTGAAGTGGCTCGAGATGACTAATTTTGCCCTGGTCGTCCTCAGCGCGTTTGGCGTGCAGCATCTGCTGGCCTCGCTCGAACCCGGCGCGCCCGGGACGAAGATCGTGCGGAATCGTCTGGCTTGGTTTACGATTGGATTTTTGATCCTGATGGGTTTGGGATTGGCGGGCAGTTATCCCCTGGCTCTCGTTCTCACATCGATGCTTCAGGCGGAAGGTCTCGATCCGCTCGCCGTCGACAAAATGATGAGCACGATGCATACCTCGGTGCTCTGGGCGTTTGTTCTCATGGCGCTTTTTTGCATGGCGTTGCGCACCCTTTGGCGGCCGGACAAGTTGCGCGGCCTGATGCTGGTAAATCCCCTGCTGCACCGTCTCTGGCAAAGGATGCTCCAGCCGGACTATCTGCCGTTGACGCTGGCGCTGGCGTTGGCCGCGCTGGCCGTCGTGCAACTGGGTTGGGTGGCGAACCAATTCATCCACCCCGCGTCGCTCGAGTCTTTGACCGCGAGCAACCCGCTGTTGGAAGCGCTCAGTAGCGAGGGCAATCGGGTCCGGGTCAGTGTGCCGACCGACGACCCGTTGCTCAGGGATGATCTGCTGCAAAACCAATTCGCCGCCATGCATATCTCCTGTCTCGATATTTCCGCGGCCTCGCGCATTCCGGACGATCTCAACACTTTTTTGCAGACTCTGGACAACGATCAGGCGCGCCTTTGGTTTCTCGCGGGAGTAAAAAATGTCGCTGTGCCCGAGCAAGCCCTCGCGCAAATGCAACAGGATCCCGGCGTCGCGGCCAATATCGACCATGCTGACGGTTATACCTTGGAGCAGACCGGTTCGCCGGACCTGCCCTCCCATGCCCTGATCGGGATGAAGGATTATCTGGCCAAGGCGACGTTTGTGCCCAGCGTCGATTTTTTTACCACGGATGAGACGCTGCTGAAGCGGCTTGCGGATCCGGCATGGAATCCGCGCGCGAGTGTGTTGCTCCAGCGCCCCGTTGCCATCACCGTGCCGCCGGCGCTGGAACCTCCCGGGATGTCCGACCAGGTCGAGCTGGAAACCTATACGCCGACGGAAATCGATATGGATGCGCAAACGACGCGCAGTGGTTTTATCCTGATCAACGATCAATACGATCCCGACTGGCAGGTGAAGGTCAACGGCCACGACGTACCGCTTCTGCGCGCGGATTATATTATGCGGGCCGTGGCCATCCCGGCGGGCGATTCGACCATCACGATGCATTATGTCGAGCATTACCATGTCGCTGGCCTGAGGCTGCCCGCTGAGGCCGTGAATAATTTCAGCGACGGCGTGATGCTGGCCGCGTGGCTGGTCGCCGGTTTTGCCGTCTGGAGGAGAAGGTCAATGTAGCGGCGGTCTATGACCGCCGACGATGAGACTGATCCATCTTGTCCAATTTTGAGTTCACACCCTACCATTGCGACTTGAACGCGACGTCATCCGCTTCCTCCGCGCCAATCGACTGGCGTCAGTGCTTGATCGTCTTTCTCGCCGTGCTGGCGCTTTCAGTACCGCAGGCCGCGCTGCTGCCGCTGCTCGATCGCGATGAGCCACGCTTTGCCGAAGCGAGCCGCGAGATGCTGCAAAGCGGCGACTTCATCGTGCCGACCTTCAACCACGCGCCACGCTATGCCAAGCCACCGCTCATCTACTGGTGCCAGACGGTTGCCTACACCATCTTCGGCGAAAATGCGTTTGCCGCGCGTTTGCCTTCGCTCCTGGCCACGGCGGCCACGGCGGTGCTTCTTCTGACCTGGGGCATGCGGCTGGGCAGCGCACAGATGGGTTTCGGCGCGGCGCTCTCCTATGCATTTTGCCTGCAAACCGTGCAGCAGGGCCGCGTCGCCACGGCGGATGCGCTGCTGATTTTCTTCATGACGCTGACTGCTTTCACGGGCTGGCTGATTATCCGGCCGAAGGAGCCAGGGCGCGTTCGGGGCATTTGCTTCATGGTGCTCGCGCTCGGATTCGCCGGCGGATTTCTGGCCAAGGGCCCGGAGGCGCTGCTTCCTTTTTTCCCGCTCCTGTGGTGCGCGCGAGGTGCGGGTCGGAGCGTCGCCGCCGGGTTGATCACCAGTTTCATCGTCGGCCTCGGCCTCGTTTTGTTCTGGGCGATTCCCGCTTACATCGAGACGAATGGCAATTATTGGCGCGAAGGATTAAGTGAAGGTGTGGGTGAGCGAATGGTCACCGGTCTCCAGGGCCACGGCGCTTCGACTTTCGGTTGGTATCTGCTGAGTCTGCCTTTTTATCTCCTGCTTTTCTGGCTGAGCGCGCTGCCCTGGTCGCCTCTGCTCGTCATCCATCGCAAGAAACTTTTCGCCGCGTGGAAACTGGATTTGACCGATACCTATTTATTGCTTAACGCTGGACTCATCTTTTTAGTCTTTTCGCTCATGGTGACGAAACTGCCCCATTACATGCTGCCTGCGTTTCCCTTCCTTGCTCTTGCCTTCGCTCGGCGATGGGAATTCGTGGCGTTGCCCAAGTGCGGCCTGATTAAACTCGGCTGGATCACTGGCGGCATGCTCGCGCTGTTGAGCGCCGTGCTCATCCCCATCGCCATGGCGAATCAAGGTACGCCTTCGCCCGTGGGCGAACTGGTTCGTGATGCAGGCGATACGCTCACCCCTGAAACCCAATTCGCCCTCGTCGATTTTCAGGAGCCGAATGCGATTTGGGAAATGCGGCGCGTGGTGAAAGGTTATGGGAAGACTATCCCGGAGTCGGGAGTCGTATCGTTTCTCGGCGAGTCCGGTCCGCGCGCAGTGATTATATCCACCGCCGCATGGGAACGTATCGGCGTAGGCGTCTCCTCCGACCGAGCAATCTCGGAAGCCCGCGGCTTCAACGCGGCCAAAGGCAATTTCATCGACCTCACGCTGGTTCTGAAGCCTTAGGTGCAGTTGTAGCGGCGGTCTATGACCGCCGTGGATGATAAACGCGCTTTCTTTTCCCGTCGGCGGTCATAGACCGCCGCTACAACGGAAGGCTATTTCCCAATACAAAAATTCTGGAAGAGGCGCGTCAAAATATCTTCGTTGTTGGTCTCGCCGATCACTTCCGCGAGATCGCGCAACGCATCGCGCAGTTCGACGCTCACTATCTCCAGCCCCACCGAATCACGCAAAGCCGCCAGCGCCCGGTTGAGCGATTGCGCCGCGCGTTCCAGCGTCGCGTTCTGGCGCGCGTTGATCGTGAGGACGGTTTCCGTTTCGTCTGGCACATCGGCCAGCAACGCCGCCTCAATTTTCGTCTCAAGATCACCGAGGCCTTCGCCCTTTAGCGCACTGAGAAAAATCGCATCCGGAGGAAGCGAAGCATGTCGTCCCAGGTCCGATTTATTGGCGATGAGCAGGCTGGGAATATTTTCGGGCAGCTCGATTTTCGTCGAGGCGTAAGGCTGATGTGCCTCGACGACGTGGAGCAAAAGTTGCGCGTTGGGCAGCAGGGCGCGGGCGCGGCGGTTGCCTTCGATTTCGACCGGGTCGGTCGAGTCGCGCTGGCCGGCGGTGTCGATCAGGCGCAACGGCAGTCCGCGCACGTTGCACATGGCCTCGATCAGATCGCGTGTCGTGCCGGGCGTCGGCGCGACGATGGCGCGGTCCTCGCGCAGCAGCGCGTTGAGCAGGCTCGACTTGCCGACGTTTGGCTCGCCCACGATCACCGCCAGCGCGCCTTCCTGGAGGATGCGTCCCAGCGGCGCGGTGCGGATGAGTTGATTGATTTTATCGCGCACCTTTTCCACGTGCGCGGAGAACTCCGGCCCGACGCGCGGCTCGATTCCTTCCTCCGCAAAATCGAGGCTGGCTTCGAGATGGCTGAGGAGATCGACCAACTCGGCGCGCACCGCTTCGAGCGCGTGACCGAGTTTTCCGTCCTTCATCGCGCGGGCGCTGGCAAGCGCGCGTTCCGTCGGCGCGTAGAGCAGGTCGAGCAGGCCCTCCGCTTGCGTGAGCGAAAGTTTGTCGTTGAGAAAAGCACGCTGGGTGAATTCGCCGGGCCGCGCGGCACGTGCGCCGAGTGCGAGGCACGCTTCGATAATGTTTTCCACGATGTGCGGATTGCCGTGGCACGAAATTTCGACCGTGTCCTCGCCGGTGTAGGAATGGGGCGCGTGCCAGAACGTAAGCACAACGTCGTCGAGCGTTTTGTCCTGATACGCAAGCGCGCGATAGACGGTATGGCCCGGTTTTCCGTCGACCTTTTCCGTGACGAGTTGGTCGATGATCGCGCGGCTTTCCGGCCCGCTGAGGCGAATGACCGCGAGGGCCGCAACGCCCGGCGGCGTGCTGAGGGCGACGATGGTGTCGGTGGTCATTTTAGGTAGCCGCCGCACGCTGGGCGGCGGAGTTTTTATTTCGGCATATACGTCACATACGGCAACCCGTGCGCGTCGGCGACCGCCTGACAGGTGAGCTGGCCGTTGAGCACATTGACGCCGTGCGCGAGGCCGTCAAATTTCCGGCACGCCTCGGCGAGTCCGTGTTCCGCGAGTGCCTCGATGTAGGGATAGGTCACGTTGGTCAGCGCCTGTGTTGCGGTGCGGGCATAGGCGCCGGGCATGTTGGTGACGCAATAGTGGAGCACGCCTTCCTCGACGAAAACGGGATTGTCGTGCGTGGTGGGCCGCGAGGTTTCCGCACAGCCGCCCTGGTCGATGGCGATGTCGACGAAGACGCTGCCCGGTTTCATCGAGCGCAGCATCGTTCTCGAAATAAGCTTCGGCGCCTTCGCGCCCGGCACGAGGACCGCTCCGATGAGGAGATCGACCGCGGGCAAAAGTTCGACGAGATGCGCTTCGCTGGAATAGAGCGTGTGGGTCGAGCTCATGGTGATGTCGAGAAAACGCATCCTCTCGACGTCGACTTCGAGGATGGTCACGTCCGCGCCGAGGCCGGTCGCCATGCGCGCGGCGTTGACGCCCGAGGTGCCGCCGCCGAGCACGACGACCTTGCCCGGCAACACGCCCGGCACGCCGCCGAGCAGGACGCCCTTGCCTCCGTGGGGCTTGGCAAGAAAATGGCCGCCGACGATGACCGACATGCGTCCCGCGATTTCGCTCATCGGTTCGAGCAGCGGGAGGCGATGGTTGCGCGTGACCGTTTCGTAGGCGATAGCGGTCGCGCCCGATTTCAGCAGCGCGGCGGTGAGGTCGAGGCTCGCGGCGAGGTGCAGATAGGTGAAAAGGATTTGGCCTTTGCGGAGAAGCGGATATTCGCTCGCCATGGGGTCCTTGACTTTGACGATGAGGTCGCCGCGAAACGCTTCTTCGTGGGAGTCGGCCAGCTTCGCGTCCGCAGCGGCATAGTCGTCGTCCGGGTAGCCGGCGTCGATGCCCGCGCCCCGCTCGACGACGACCTGATGGCCGTGCTTGACGAGTTGATACACGGCGGAAGGGAGCAGCCCGACGCGATGCTCCTGCGCTTTGATTTCTTTCGGGACGCCAATAATCATGCGGAGGAAAGCATGACGGAATTACAGAATGAACGGAATTACCAAATTAACTAACGCTTAAAACCTCCGTCATCCTGAGCGGAGCCGAGCGTGAAATTTGAATTGGAAGAAGGCTATGCCGAGGCGCAGTCGAAGGACATGCTTAGCGCGGGTTATTGTGTCCGAATTTGTATAAAATGTGCGATAAAAAGGCCGGTCCTCTGCTTGGCCACAAGGGATCGAAGCTCTTTTCGAGTCATGGCCTTTTTGGGCTGCTAAAGATCAACGGAAAGACGAGTAGGTCCTTCGACTGCGGCTCGGTCAAATTTTGCGAAGAGACAAGACGTAATGCTCGCCTTCGCTCAGGATGACGGGGTTTTAAAATTTGAGATCAACCACGACCTTCGTGCAACGCTCGCACAATTCGGGATGCTCCGCGTGCGTGCCGATTGTCTCCGGTGCGTAATATTTCCAGCAGCGGACGCATTTCTTCATGCCGTGGTCTTCCGCGCGCGTGACGGTGATGATTTCTTCGCCCTCGGTCGGTTGGATGATAACTTTGGCGACGATGCAAAGCTCTTCAAATATAGCCGCAGACCTTGCAACGTCCGTTTTCGAAAGAGGACCAGACCAATACTCAACGTGAGCTTCCAGACTCTTGCCGATTTTCTTGTCGCGACGCGCTTCTTCCAATGCTCCGTTGATTTTAGAACGTAAGGATAAAAGAATTTTCCACTCACCTATAAAATTATCAGATGCCCCTGCTGGTGGAGCTTTCCATTTGGGAAGTAATTCCTTGTGAATCGATCCTTGGCGTCCGAGAAATTGCCATGACTCGTCGGAGGTAAAAGGAATCAACGGCGCAAGTAATCGAACAAGCCCGGAGAAAATTTCACTCATCACGCTCTGTGCGGTGCGCCGCGCGGAATCATTCTTCGCGTTGCAATACATTCGGTCCTTCAGGACATCGACATAAAGTGATGAAAGTTCAACCGCACAGAAACGGTTGATTGTCTGGTAGACCTGCGAAAACTGATATTGTTCGTAATACTTAACGCAGTCCGAAACTAAATAAAGGTACGACCGGTGGATATACTTATCCAACTCGGTCCAGTTTTCCTGCGGCACCGAATCTTTCTCCGGATCAAAATCGGCGAGGTTGCCGAGGAGGATGCGCAGCGTGTTGCGGATAGAGCGGTAGGTATCGGCGACGCGGGCGAAGATGTCGTGTGAGAAGGGGATGTCGTCCTGGTAATCCTGGCTGGCGACCCAGAGGCGCAGGACGTCCGCGCCATGTTCGTTGACAAGAGTCATGAGATCGACCGGCTTCTGGTATCCGGTGCCCGACTTGGAGAGTTTCTTGCCCTCGATGTCGACGACGAAGCCGTTGGTGAGGACGGCCTTGTAGGGTGCCTTCCCGGTGGCGGCGACAGAGGTGAGGAGCGACGACTGGAACCAGCCGCGATGCTGGTCGCTGCCTTCGAGGTAGAGGTCGGCGGGCGCGGGCTTGAGTTCGTCGCGCTGGTTGACGACGGCGGCCCAGCTCGTGCCGGAATCGATCCAGACGTCGAGGGTGTCGTGGCCCTTCTTCAGGCCGAGCGGCAGACCGAGCGCGTCCGCAAGTTCGTCGGCGGAACGCGAGAACCAGATGCCCGCGCCTTCCTTTTCGACGAGGTCGGCAAATTTGCGGATGACTTTTTCGCTGAGGAGCGGCTGCTCACCTTCACCATAGAAAACGGGGAGGGGAATGCCCCAGGTGCGCTGGCGCGAGATGCACCAGTCGGGCCGCGTCTCGACCGCGCCCCGGATGCGGTTGCGTCCGTTCTCGGGAATCCATTTCACGCCGTCGATGGCCGCAAGCGCGTCGGCGCGAAAGGCGTCGACTTTGATGAACCACTGCTTGACCGCGCGGAAAACGATGGGCGTTTTCGAGCGCCAGCAGTAGGGATAATCGTGGCGATATTCTTCCTCGGCGAAGAGATGGCCCTTGTCTTTCAGGATTTGGATGATGAGCGGGTTCGCCTTGAAGACGTACTGGCCGGTGAGTTCCGGCACGCCCGCTTCGACGGTGAGACAGCCGCGATCATCGACGGGCGCGAGGACTGGCAGTCCGTGCTGCTGGCCGAGTTGGTAATCGTCGTAGCCGTGGCCCGGCGCGATGTGGACGAGGCCAGTGCCCGCGTCTGCCGTGACGAAATCGGCGGCGAAAATTTCCCTTTTGCGTCCGTCGTTGAGGAAAGGATGTTGGTAGGTGAGCCCGACGAGATGGACGCCGTTGAACTCAAGTAGTTTTTCGACTTGGCCGTACGTTGCAATGAAACGTTCAATATTCTTCAGATAGTAATCGATACCAGTTATGAACTTCTGGCCATCTGGGAGCTTTATTAGGACGTATTTCATGCCACCGGCAACAGCCACCGCAAGATTTGCAGGCAGCGTCCACGGCGTGGTCGTCCAAATTAATAACGACGCATCTTTGAGTTCAGGGAATTTCTGCGCGGCTTCCGCCGTCAGCGGAAACTTCACATAGATCGCCGGATCGACCTTCTCTTTGTACTCGATTTCCGCTTCGGCGAGGGCGGTCTGGCAGCCGGTGCTCCAAAGCACGGGACGCAGGCCCTGGTAGACGAGATTCTTGCCGACGAGCGTGGCGAAGACGCGGATGGTTTCGGCTTCGTAGGCGGGGTCGAGCGTGAGGTAGGGATTTTCCCAATCGCCGAAGACGCCGAGGCGCTGGAATTGCTCGCTCTGCACGCCAACGAAATGGCGCGCGGTCGCCTCGCACTTTTCGCGGATCTTGATCGGATCGGTTTCCGCCGCGCCGAGTTCCTTCATGACCTTGTGCTCGATGGGCAGGCCGTGGCAGTCCCAGCCGGGGACGAACGGCGCGTAGTGGCCGCTCATGTTCTGGTATTTCAGGACGATGTCCTTCAGCACCATGTTGAGCGCGTGGCCCATGTGGGCGTCGCCGTTGGCGAAGGGCGGGCCGTCGTGGAGGATGAAGGTGGTCTCGCGATTCTTCGCCGCGTCTTTGCGCGCCGCGATGATCTGGTCGTAGATTTTCTCCTCGCGCCACTTGGCGAGAATGGCCGGTTCACGCTTCGGCAATTCGGCGCGCATCGGGAAATCGGTCTTGGGCAGGAGAAGCGTGTTCTTGTAGTCCATCGGGAACGGAAAGATTAGAGGCTATCTTATAAATAGTCGAGGCCACGTCCACCGCCCTACGGCGGCGGCTACAAGCTGGAAATAATTTCCCGCAAGTCCTCGGGCTGGGTCACGGGCAGGCGACACGTGAAATTTTCGCAGAGGTAGGCGGTGGGCGCGGCGGCTTGGGCGGGAAGATTTTCGATCACGACATGGCGCGGCGCGAAATAGTCGCGGGAATCCTTGTCGGCGATTTGGATGACGACCATTTGCGGAAGATAACGCCGGCGCGCTTCGGCGAGCAACGGCGCAAGACCGGGATGCGTCGGACTGGGACTGTGCAGAATGAGGTGAATCGGAGGCGTTTCCAGCAGCGAGGCCCCGACCAGCAGCAGAGGCATGGCGAAAGGCTGCGCCTCGAGGCGTGAGGCGAGTGCCTTCACGGTGTGGCGAGCGTGATCGAGAAAAACGTCGTTGTGAAAAATCTGGCCGAAGCGCCAGAGATTCAGCACCGCGACTGAATTGGGCGTCGGCTCCGCGCCGTCGTAATCCTCCTTCAAGCGCAGGAGAATTGCCGGGTCATGGTCCGAAGTGGAAAAGTAGCCGCCCCGTTCCTGGTCCCAGAAATGAAGGTCGAGTGTGTCTTGGAGCTGCCGTGCCCAGCGAAGCCAGCCAAGATCGAAATCGGTTTCGTAGAGATCGAGCAGGCCGCTGATAAGAAAGGCGTAATCAGCGGCGAAACCGCGAATGGTTGACGGACCCTCGCGATAACTGCGAAGCAGTTCGCCTGATGCGGCATCAAAGAGATTGGCCTTCAAAAAATCAGCGGCCTGCTGCGCGGCGGTCAGGAAGGACTCGTCGTCCAGGATCTGCGCGGCCCGTGCGAAAGCGCCGATCATCAGCCCGTTCCACGCGGTGAGAATTTTATCGTCGAGATGAGGACGCGGACGCAGGCCTCGCCGGGCGAGCAGCGCGGAACGGTCGTCGTTGAGCCGGTGCTCCATGTTTTCGAGAGGGCGCTGGAAACGCGCCGCGGCCTCGGTCAGCGTGAGCCGCTGGATGAGGACGTTCATGGCCTCCAGCTCGTTGTGCGGATCGGAATCGGCGGAGACATTGCCATTCGTTTCGACGCCAAAGGTGCCGCAAAATTCCTCGACCCGGTCGCCGCCCAGGACTTCGCGGATTTCGTCATGGGACCAGATATAGAAAGCGCCTTCGCTCTTTTTGGCGGAATCTTTTTTCGGCAGGCTGTCGGCATCCTCGGCGGAAAAGAATCCACCGCCGGGGCTGGTCAGGTCGTGCCGGACGTATTGCAGGATGTTGCGGGCGACCTTCGCGAAAACGGCGTCGTCGGAAATCTGGTGCGCGGTGAGATAGACCTGCGCGAGCTGGGCCTGATCGTAGAGCATTTTTTCAAAATGGGGCACATGCCATTCCGCATCGACGGAGTAGCGGTGAAAACCGCCGCCGAGGTGATCGTGCATTCCACCCGCCGCCATTTTGCGCAGCGTGTAGAGGGCCATGCCGCGGGCGGTGTCGGCATCCTGCGTCGTCGGTTCTTTTTTCGCGGCCAGATGGAGCAGGAACTGGAGATTGACCGGGCGCGGAAATTTCGGCGCGCCGCCGAATCCGCCCTCACGGGAGTCGAACATGCGTGTGTATTGGGAGAGCCCGAACTGCACCGTTTTGGCCGCGTCCCATTCGTCGGCTCCGTCGGCGACCGCTTCCGTTTCGGCTTCGCGCAGGGCGGAGAGAAGCGAATGCGCCTTGTCCTCGATCTGCTTGCGGTCCGATTTCCACAATTCAGCGATCCGGCGCAGCACGGTGATGAACCCCGGACGGCCCGGCACGTCCGTGGGCGGGAAATAGGTGCCGCCGGTGAAGGGACGCAACTCCGGGGTGAGCCAGACGCTCATCGGCCAGCCGCCGTGTCCCGTCGTGGCCTGGATGAAAGTCATGTAAACCTGGTCCACGTCGGGGCGCTCTTCGCGGTCGACCTTGATGCTGACGAAGTGCTCATTGAGAAAGGCGGCGATGGCGGCTGACTCGAACGATTCGTGTTCCATCACGTGGCACCAGTGGCAGGTCGAATAACCGACCGACAGGAAGATCGGCTTGTCCTCCGCGCGCGCTTTGTCGAAGGCCTCCTTGCCCCAGGGAAACCAGTCGACCGGATTATGAGCATGCTGAAGAAGGTAGGGCGATTTTTCGCGGGCGAGACGGTTGGGGGACGACTTCGAAGGCATAGATAGATGTCCTGAGAATAAGCAAAGTTTTCCCGCTCTACTAGCGGAAGCTGTTTGATGATGGCATTTTTCGCCGATTTGAGTGCTTGCTCCGGGCGCGATTCGTGCTTAGAACAGATTGACATGTCCACGCCTTCTCCCGCCGCCCCGGTTTCCGCGACCGCGACCTCGAAATTTTGTCCCATCGAGTGGGTGAGGGAACGCGCAAAACCCTATCTGGTGCCCTACTACCTGACGGTGGCTGCGGTGCTGGGAGCGATCACGGTTGGTTTTGCGGTCGTCACGGTGCTGCTCATTCTCGTCGTGGCCAATTTTAATGTGCTTGGCTTGATTGAGTAGAGGCTGTCCGTTTCTTTCCACTTATTCTGTGGTAGAATAAGCGCCATGCCCGGAGCGAATTCTTCTTTATCCTGGGCCGGATTCGTTTTCCCCAGCGCAGGACAATGTTTGGTCTTGGCCGCGCCCTTTCTTGCGGTTGCGGCCGTCTGGTGGTTAATCAACCGAACCGATCGGATTGTCAGCCATTTCTTCCCGGATTTGGAATGGGAACAAAGCCTGGGCTGGCTGAACATCAAGGCCGAGCGCCGGGCGAACACGGCGTTGCGCTGGGTCGGCTACGGTATTTACATCATGCTGGCCGATGCTTTGGTCGGGATCGTTTGGGGCGCCGAGGGATTGTCGCAACTCGACAACTGGTCGGACCCGTGGGTCATGGGGGATTTGGCGCTTCGAGTCCCGGCGCTTATTTTTTGCCTGGGGATCTGGGTGCTTTATCTTGGTGGCTGGCTGATTCCGAAGCTGCGTGCCCAACGCGAAGAGGCCGAGTGGAAGAAAGTTCGCGCGGAAGCGAAAGAGGCCGAAAGAGAGCTCGAAACGCATCCCCATTCGCGAATCCATTCGCCCCTGCGCAAGCCGAGGACGAACGCGCCACCGACACTGCCAGTACCGCCGGTACCGCTCGTGCCGGACCGAACGGGAAGGAGACGGTAGCGCGATGGGAGGGAAGTCCCGCTATTTCCTTGCTCGTCGCTCCCGAGTTTGGCTTCATACTATGATGTTAAAGGTGTGTCGCGCTATGCGTGTCGTTCGCGCCTCGATTTGGCCAAAATTTGACTTGTCGCGTGACCCATGCTGATTTTTCGGAGTGCCCTGTTGGCCTTTTTCTGCCTCGCTTTTGCCCTGCCGGTACGGGCATTTGACTGGGAGACAGCTACCTCGGATGGTCGCGAGTACGTCTCGCTCCATTCCTTCTGCGTGTTCTACCATTTTGACTATCAGGCGCCCTCCGGCAACCAGCGTTTTGTCAGCCGCAACACGGAAGGGCACTCCGTCAGTTTTAAGCTCGGCACCTGCGACATGTACCTCGACGGCGTCCACTACGTCATGAGTTTTCCTGTCGAGGAGGGCGACCACGACTGGCTTGTCTCGCGCATGGATGTCATCAAGCTCTTCGATCCCATCCTGCGGCCGACCGAAATTTCGGGCCGTCATACGATTCGCGGCGTGGTCATCGACGCGGGCCACGGCGGTTCCGACAACGGCGCGACCAGCCGGCTTGGCAATGAGAAAACATACACGCTCGACACCGCCTATCGCCTCGACGCCATTCTTCGGGCGGCGGGACTCAAAACCGTATTCACCCGCCGCACCGACGTTTTCGTCGATCTCTACGAGCGGGCGCACATCGCCTCGCTCTATCCCGATTACTGCTTCGTCAGCATCCACTTCAATTCCGCGATGGAGGAAGCGCGCGGGTTGGAGACCTACTGTCTTTCGCCCCGCGGCGCGGCGTCGACCTCTTCGGCCTACCTGACGCGCGGGGACATCCAGAAGCTCCCCGGCAACGATTACGATACCCAGAACATCCTGCTCGCCTCGATGGTCCACTCCGAAATCATCAGGCTCAATCCGGGCGACGCGACCGCCGACCGGGGGGTCAAGCGGGCGCGGTTTGTCGTGATCAAACAAAACGTGCTGCCTGCCATCCTGGTCGAAGGCGGCTTTGTTTCGAACCACTTCGAGGCGGCGCGGGTCAACCGGGCCGATTATCGCCAGAGCCTCGCGCAGGCGATTGCCCGGGGTGTGATCCGGTTTGTTAACGTCATGGGCGACCGGAATCTCCCGTTGCCGGGGGCAGGCAATTCCGCACCTGCTCCGAGAGCCATCGCGGTCGAGTTGCCTCCGGCCCCGTCCGGCCTGGCCCATGATCCGGCCAACGGTTCGGTCGGGCCGACGATTTCAATCCACAAATCGAAGAAGAATAAAAACAAGACAACGGCCGCGACGCCGACGGCGGCGAACGGCAAATCCCCGGCGGCCACTTCGGGAAATACGCTGAATTTGAGCGAGCCTGCGCCGCCCGCGCCTTCGCCCGGAGCCGAGAAAGCGCCGCCGGAACCGGATGAACCCCCGACGGTGAATATCTATCCCACGACTCCGGCAACATCGTCGTCGGGCTCCGCGTCGAGCACGAACACGAATCCTTCGCCGGCTTCACCCTCCACTCATCAGCGATGAACATTTCCACTTCCGAGCAGCCAATCGGCGCCTTTGATTCCGGTGTGGGCGGACTGACCGTCGTCCATGCCATGCGGAAATTGCTGCCCGCCGAGGACATCCTCTATCTGGGCGACACGGCCCGGGTCCCGTACGGCAACAAGTCGCCGGATACGATTATCCGTTATTCGCGGGAGATCATGGCTTACCTGCGAAGCAAAGGCGTGAAGGCGGTCGTCGTGGCCTGTAATACGGCGTCGGCCCACGCGCTTTCGATCCTGCAAAAGGAATCGGACTTTCCGGTCATCGGCGTGATTGCGCCGGGGGTGCAGGCGGCACTCTCGGCTACTCGCAGCGGGCGTATCGGCATTGTGGGCACGCAGGGGACGATCCAGAGCGAGGCCTATCAGAATCTGCTGCGCCAGTATCACCACGATGTTGTCATCACGGCGGTTGCCGCGCCGCTGCTCGTTTCGCTGGTGGAGGAGGATTGGCTTTCGCACCCGGCGACGCAGTTGATTCTGGAGGAGTATTTCGCGCCGATGAAAGCGGCCCGGGTCGATACGGTGGTGCTGGCCTGCACCCACTATCCGCTGCTCAAGCCCCTGGCCCAGCGCGTTCTCGGCTCCGACGTGGTTCTCGTCGATTCGGCTCAAAATGCGGCGGCGGCCTTGGCGCGCACGCTTCTCAAGGGCAATTTGAATCGTCCCTCCCGGCCGGAAGCAGGACAGGTCACCATTTGCTCGACGGACGTTCCCGCCCAGTTTTCGCGCCTCGCGGAACGCTTTCTGGGGGAAAAGATCAAGGCCATCCAGCAGGTTGCCGTGGGTTGAGTCCTGCGAGCGAAGCCCCCAGAGGCTGTCCGAAAAGTCTGCGCGGGTCACGCCGAATGGATTTTTTTTCTTGGGGCAACGAGCCGAGCGAGGAGCATACCCTCTGCGGTACGTGACGAGCGAGCGACACCGCCCCAAGAAAAAGGGACTTCGGCCCGGAGGGTGACGGCGAATTTGGGCCGATCTCTTCGTTGCTCACTCCTCACGTAGCACTGCGGCTATGCTCGTCGTTCGCGCCTCGATTCGGCCCAAATTCGGCGCGTCACGTGACCCATGCCAACTTTTCGGACAGCCTCTATCTCACCTGCCACCTGGGACGATCGCTCCAGAGGCTGTAGTCAGGGCCTCCGGGGGCCGTCATGGTATGCGCGGTAAGAGGAAAGGTGACCGGCAGGGGAAGCCCCGCAACAAATGGGAACCAGTCCTTGTATTCGCCGGTCGTGACATTGGAGATGGGTTGCGACCAGGTAACGGGAGTCAGGAGGAGGATACCGGTGGGGCAGACATTATCGTTAAGGTTTTGAAAATCAGAGATGGAATCGGGAAGCCAAAGGGAGGCGCGATCCGCGTACCAAGCTGTGGCCCAAGGCATGTCCGAGGTTACCCACTCGTCGGGCGCGGCGTATTGCCCGACGGATTTGATGAAGGGCGGCATGTAGGGTGGGAAACTGTAATACATGTTGTTATTGGCGGTGAGGGTAAGCATCAGGGGTGCGAAGATGAGTGCCAGCGTGGTGACCACGATCAGGTTATGCAAGAGTTTCATTTGCAGGTTCAAGCGATCGAGCAGAATAAAAAAGAAAGCGCTTCCGATCACGAGCATGCAGGGAAAGAGCAGGACCACTACATTCCAGGGACCGAGAACCTCCGGGTTCTCCGAGCATAGATTATTCGCCGCGATGAGGGAGATGGCGGAGCCGAACAAAAGCCAATAAAACATCAGGGTCCGGCGGCGTTTGAATTGATGCAGAATGGCGGCGCCAAAAAGAAGAATAAGCGGATTGCATCCCAATAAGTCCCAGGCGTGCTCAAAATTCCAGCGAAAACCGGCAAGCTCTTTTCTGCCTGCGTTCCTGAGCAACTGCTCATAGTCGGGGATGGAGGTTGAGCAATAAATCTGATTGCCCGAGTAACTGCCCTGGCCCGTCAGCAGCAGCGCGAAATTGGATCCCAGGGGATTGCCGGAAATGGCGTTAACGTGGAGAAACCAGGGCGTGACCATGCCGATGACTGCAAGTGCAGTGACGGCGAATAGGAAAAAACTGGCCCGGGGCATAACCATCAAATAAACGAAGAGTGGCACCAGCAGGACCAGGAGATGCAACCGGGTCAAACAGGCTGCGGCGAGCAGAAGAGTCGCCGGGATGGCCCAAAGCCACGCTGGCGCGAAGGATCGATCCTCGTTTGCGAAACAGGCCTCCCCGACGCAAAAGATTTCCTGGGCGCACATCAGCATGGCGGTGATGAGAAACATCAGGACACTGGTGGAAAGAGCGGTCAGCGTATAATGCCAGACCAAGTCCGTGCCCAGGAAAGCCACGATGGACATCCAGGCGACCCGTTCGTCAAAAAGTCGGTTTCCCAAGACAAAAACCAGGACTGCGGTCATGAGCATGAAGGCCTGGTTAAGGAACGGGATCCATCGATCAGCCGAGTAGACGTGACTTGCGTTCATGGCCGTCGGGATTTGTTCGAATTCGGGATGGGTAACTTTGAACCATGCGGCCAGGAGGTAGGGATAGCCCGGCGCATTGTAGGTGTCGGGCAGGATTCGCGGAGTTCCGGGAGGGAATTGATCGGCCGGGAAAAGATCGCGCGGCTTTCCGGTCTGCAAGCTTTGGCTGACCGCGTAGTCGCGAAGTTGCGCCACGGCCTGGGGACGCAGGAATTCCGTGGTGAATCCCTGTCCGCGAACGATTTGGCGGCCCAGTTGCGCGTTATCCATGGATTGGGCATCACTCAATCCATGGTAAACGAACATGTTGTAGGCGCCGCCGACGATTAGGGTGGTGGCGAGGAGGGGAATAATGCGGGCCACGATCTGTGCCTTGCCCACTTCCACCATATGTAACGTGGCTTGAATGAAATTCATGTCGGCTCAATTTTGTAGGTTTTGATTTTACGGTGAAGGGTGCGGCGACTGATGCCAAGCAGCTTGGCCGCCTCGGTCACGTTCCAATCCGTCAAACGAAGGGCCTGAAGGATAAAATTCTTTTCCATGACTTCCAAATTTAAATTGCTCGAAGAGAAATAAGTTTTTCCCCCCGGCAGAACGGCCCCGGCGGCATCGCCCGGTTTTCCCACGACTTCAGGGGGCAGGTCGCGCAGGCCGATGCGTTCGCCGCGGCAAAGAACCACCGCTCTTTCGATCGTGGCGCGCAATTGGCGGATATTGCCCGGCCAAGAGTAGCGCAGGAGCGCATCCTGGGCGTCGGCGGAAAGGCCCGTAATCCGCCGGTTGTTCTGCTTGACGAATTCCTGGACAAAAGCGTTGATGAGGAGCGGGATGTCTTCGCGCCGTTCGCGCAGGGGCGGAAGGTGAATGGGCACGACGTCGAGGCGATAAAAAAGATCGTCGCGGAATTTGCCTTCGCGCACCAACGTCTGGAGATTTTTGTTCGTCGCCGCCACCACGCGCACGTCAACCTTGATGTTCTGGTTGCTGCCGACCCGCTGGATGGTTTGTTCCCCCAGGGCGCGTAAAAGTTTCACCTGGGTGGCCGCGTCGATCTCGCCGATTTCATCGAGAAAGATCGTGCCGTGATTGGCTTCCTCGAAGCGTCCCGCGCGACGTTCGGACGCGCCGGTGAAGGAGCCCTTTTCATGCCCGAAGAGTTCGCTTTCCAGGAGTTGGGGGGAGAGTGCCGCGCAGTGAACGGCCACAAACCGGGCAGCTTTGCGCGGGCTGAGCATGTGAAGCGACTGGGCCACCAGTTCCTTGCCGGTGCCGCTTTCGCCCTCGATCAGGACGGTGGCGCGGGTCGGGGCGACCTGCCGGATGCGGTCGTAAATTTCGACCATGGCGGGCGCGTTGCCGATGAGTTTTTCCAGGCCGAACTTTTTGTCGAGCTCCTCCCGCAACTGCCGGTTTTCCGCTTCGACCCGGCGCGAGTGAAGCGCGCGGGTCAGGACCGCGTCGAGTTTCTCGAGGTCGAGCGGCTTGGTGATGTAATCGTAGGCGCCCCGTTTCATGGCCTGCACGGCGACTTTCTCGGAACCGTAGGCGGTCATCAGAATGGCGACGGGAGGACGGGTCAACGATTGGGCGCGGGTGAGCAGGTCGAGGCCCTCCGTGCCGCCCATGAGTCGCAGATCGGTGAGAAGTACGTCGACGGGTTGCGTCTCCAGGACGTTCATCGCCGAGGGCACATCGGGGGCGAGGTAGATGTCGAACTTGCCGTCGAAGTAACGCCGCAGGCCTTCCCGCGTATTTTTTTCATCCTCGACCACCAGGAGGATTGGCAGATTGTCGGGTACCGGGGTCATGCTTGACTGCTTCTGGGGAAAAATAGCTGTTCGCTTTCGGCAAACCGGAGGTTTGCCACAATCCTAGCCGGTGGTTGAGCCCGCAGCGGGCGATACCACCGGAAAAGTCGGAGATGAAGATATATCCCGGCAGGGATAGCACAATTCGCCCGGGTTGTGCTACCCCTGCCGGGGTAGGATGCAGGAAGATCGATAACCGGTGGTGTCGTCCCGCTGGGGGCGGGACTCAACCACCGGCTAGGATTGTGGCATTCCTCTGGAATGCCAAAGCCAAGACGTATCGTCCTTTGCGGATGTCTCAGGTTGTCGTTCATGGTGGTCATGCCGCGCCTTCCTTTTTGTCGTCGAGTGGAGGGACAGGGGAGGGTTCGTCGCCCGGTCCCAGCAGCCGGACGCGCCGTTCCGCCAGGGGCAGGAGGATGCGTGCGGTGGTGCCTCGACCCGGTTCGCTGAGCAGTTCGAGATGGCCCCCATGTTCGTGAAGAATCCGTTGCACGATGAAAAGTCCCAGGCCGGTTCCGTCTTTTTTGCGCGTGAAGTAGGGTTCGGTGATGTGGGCCATGTCCTCAACCGAGATTCCGGTGCCATTGTCCTCGAAGGAAACCTGCAAATGGGTGTCGGAACGCGACGTTGTGACTCGCAGGATGCCTCCGTGCGTGAGGGCTTGCACGGCATTTTTAATCAAATTGTAAAAGGCCTGCTTGAGCTGGTCCGCGTTGGCCGGAATGAGGGGGAGCGCTTCGCCGAGTTCCTCCTGCACGATCACATCGCGATCTTCTATTTCGGGCTGAAGGAAGGCAAGCGATTCATGCACCACCGTGTTGATGTTCACCAGGCTGCGGGAGGCATGCGCCGGGCGGACGGCGCCGAGGAACTGGTTGATGATCGTGTCCAACCGGTCCACTTCGCTCCGGGCGATCCGCACCGATTCGAGCAGGTCCTCGTCCGATCCGCTTTTGCCCGTTCCGCTCGGTTTCCGCTGGCGAAGGTCCCTCTCCAGGAGTTGGAGGTGGATGTTGAGGGAGTTGAGCGGATTGCCGAGTTCATGGGCGACTCCGGCGGCGAGCAGGGTGACGGCATTGAGCTTTTCCGATTCGATCGCTTCGCGGGCTTGCGCGCGGCGCGCGGTCAGATCGTGAAAAATAAGGGCGAAGCCCATCAGCGAGGTTTCCTTGTCCTCGAGCGGGACGAGATAAAAATTCAGATAACGTTGCTGGGGATAAAAGACTTCGAGGTCGCGGTTGACCACACGGCCTTCGGCCAGGATCGTGGGCCAGTCGAGTTCCTTGAGATGCTGGGAGATCGGCGTGCCCATGGCCCGGGCCGGATCGATTCCCAAAAGCGTGGTGACGGCGTGGTTGAGATAGAGAATCCGGCCCTGGGAATCGACCACCACGATGCCTTCCTGGAGCGTGTTGAAGATCGTTTCAAAAAAACCCTTCTCGTTGTTCAGGCGTTGCAGATAAGCCTGCAGGTCGCCCTGACCGACACGGTCGATCCGGTTGAGGAGCTTGTCCAGAAACGTGTTTTTCACTGCGAAGAAGGATGCCCCAGACTATGAAAGCGAGCAACTGGAAGTGAAGCCTCTTAGAGCCAGTTCTTGCGTTTCAGCCACGTGACAATGCCGACGGTGCCGACAATATCCACGATAATGGCGATCAGGTAGGCGTGGGGCGTCTTGTACTCGGGCATCTCAAAATTCATGCCGTACCAGGTGCCGATCAGCAACGTCGGGGTCGTCACGGCGGTGAGCAGGGTCAAAACCTTGATGACCTCGTTGGTCTCGTAGGAGGCCTTGTTGAGGAAGACGTCGAGCGTCATGTAAAGCTGGTCGGCCAGACTGGCGGCGGTGGTGTCGATGCGATTCAGGTTGCCGAGAAGATCGCGAAAATAGGGGAGCAGAACCGGCCGGATGAGTTTGAATTCGCCCCGCGCCAGCCGGTTGACCACATCCCGCTGGGGGCGCACGATTTGTTGGAGGGCGGAAAGTTCCTTTTTGCGCTCGCGGAATTCGCGGATCACTGTCGGCTCGGAATCGCGGGTGAGAAAGACGCTGTCTTCCAGCGTGCTGATTTCGGTGGTGAGATCGTTGAGCACCGGCTGATAGGCGTCGACCATGGTATCGAGGAGAAAATGGGCGAGCCGATCCATGCCGCGGGTGATGGAGGCCGGATTTTTTTGAATGCGCTCGATGGTGCTGGTGACGGTCGCCAGCGGTTCCGAGTGGTGGGTGACGAGAAAAGACTTTCCGATGAAAAAATCGAGCTCGGTCGTGCGAAACTGTTCTTCCTTGTTGAAGGCGACGGCATGCATGACGAGAAAGAGATAATCCTCGTAGTCCTCGATTTTGGGATAACGGCTGACCGACAAACAATCTTCGATGGCCAGGGGATGAAAGGAGAAGACGTCCTCGAGGATGGCGGTTGTTTCCTCGGCGGTGGGGGCAAACAAATTGACCCAGATGAGCAGTCCCTTATCCGCGCGCACCAATCGCAGGGCGTCGCTGTCGAGGTTGCTGGCAACGAGTTTGCCATCATTGAACACGAAGGATTGAATCATAAAAAAGTCAATGTAGTGACTATCGTGATGTAGATCGCCGGGCAATTCTTTTCGCTGACAGTTTTCATTTTTCCAGTAGCGGTGAGTAAAACATACGGTTGCTCTTCGTTACCAATTTGTAACAGAAGTGAATAATCAGCCTTGCAAGCCCCCTCCGAAGCCGCTTTCATTATTGCCGATTATGCCAAGCCAACGTCTCCATGGTGGCAAGCACGTCCTGTTAACTCTCTGCCTTCTATTAAGTTGCCGTTTATGTGTGGCGATTGATGCAGATAATACTCCAGGGCCAACAATGCCGGACGCGAACTCGGCTGCTATCGGGCCAACGATCACGGATGCGAACTCGGCTGCTGCCGGACCAACAATGCCGGACGCAAACTCGGCAGCTATCGGACCAACGAACACGGCCAGCCCCGCCATTCCGGCCATGATGGCTTTGCCGGCCGACACCGGCTCTCCAGGGAGCGATGCCAGCACACACAGGAAATTTTACACCTTTACGGCCTCTTTGCGCGAAATCTACGACAACAATGTTAACACCGCTAGCATCAATCCGCAGTCCAGCTTGGAGACTGAGTTATCGCCCAGTATCCTCGTTGATTTCCCGATGGATAATGCCGATTTTTCTGCCCGCTACACCTTAGGTATAACGTATTATTCCAATGCCGCGGCTGTTAATGGAGGCAGCACCGGCAGTAATGGTGGTTCGCTTCAGTATACCCAGGAATTTGTTGCGCAATACACACATTTATTCTCCGGTCGTTTCAGCCTCGGTTTAGCCGATCAATTCCTCAATTATACGGAGCCGAGTTTATTCGAAAACACGGGTACCGCTTATAATAACGGCACCTATAACTCCAACGCGTTCAGCGGGACTTTAAGCGCGCAGTGGACACCCCTTTTGGGCACCACGACCACTTACTCCAACACGATCATCAAATATGACAATGCCGCCGTGGCCGTTGATCAGAACAGTATGGAGAACACGGGTTCTCAAACCATCAGCTTTGCCGTCCTTCCCAAGATCAGTGTGGCTGTCGGCGGCATTGGGGATAATATTACGTATGATACGGATAATCGAGGCTATACAAGTTATACGGGTTTTATTGGGGCCCAGTGGCAAGCCCTGCCTTCCGTGAGTGTGACGGGACGTGGAGGCGGTTCCTACACCGAAACCGTTCAGAATCAAGAGTTGTTCTCCCCCTACGGAGCCTTGTCGCTTAGCTGGACGCTGGGTATGCGCAGCGCACTTTCTTTCGATTATGCCCACGAGGTTACTCCTTCGGACCAGATTGGAGCCAATGGACAAACATCAGACCGATTTTCAGGGAACTTTAGATACGATATTACGCCGAGCCTCTCCACACATCTTCAAGGAACGTATACAAACGCAACAATATCACAACAATTGGCCGTTGCGGGGATTAGCAGCAGCTATAACGAGGGTGAATACGCTCTCGATACCGGGTTTACTTATCATTATAATAGATATCTCGACTTTGATTGGGGAATTACGCTGAGCGGTGTCACCATGGAAACGAATGGTGGCGATTATTCGCGTGAAGAAGCCTCTTTGGGGGTTCGCGGAACGTATTGATGTTGTAACTGGGAAATGGTATACTTTGAGGTTAAGCTCCGGTACTTCATTTTTTTTCTATGGCCGAAAATAGCGATCAGATACTTCATTTCCACGAATACTTTAAGATTATCCGCAACCGTCTGTGGGTAATCTTTACGATTTTTACGTTGACCGTGCTCAGCGGGGTTTACGTCACGAACGAGATTCTTCCCAAGGTCTACTCGGCAACCGCGCAAATTCAAATTCGCCCGCGTGGCGAGACATCTATTTCGCCGATTGGTCCCGATGGCGGCACGGAGAGGAACTTCGATTCGGTCAACTTCCAGGCTGAGTATGCAATTATGCAGTCCTCCGATGTCTTGGCGCCCATCATTACGGATTTGCAGCTCGATAAAATTTGGGCCAAACGTGAGTATAAATCGGGTTTGGACGCCTTGCCGCCCCAGGATGCATTGGCGTTTATGACCGGCCACCTAAAACTCGATTTTGAGCGCGGGACGGATATTATTAACATCACGTTTTCGAGCGATGTGCCGAAGGAATGTGCGGACGTGGCCAATGCGGTTGCGGACCGCTACAAAACCATGCGCGACGTTGAAGAAGATCAACGAAATAATCGTGGCACCGACTCCCTGCGAGATCAAATTGTCGAGCAGCAGAAAGCTGTCGATGACGCGAAGACAAATGTGGAAAAAATGCGCCAGGATCTCGGTAATCAAAAACCGCCGATCGACATCCCCAATGGCTCCGGCCCGAGCAACACCGAACGGCTTGAGGCGGATCTCGATTCGCGCAAGAGGTCTTTACTGGATGCCCAGGCGGATTACGACGCGCGCCGTGTGATGCTCCAAAGCATCATCAAACTGCCGGATGATCAATTTATCGATACGCTCGACGGGCTTGGACGTTCCGAATCGGATATCGATAATTTGCGGGCGGAGGTTTTGCAGAAGGAAACTGACATTACCAAACTGCTCAACGATGGCTTTCAGGAAAATCACCCCGAGATTCTAGCCCTGAAGGCGGAACTCGACGCAAAGCAGCAGCAGATTACCAACCTGATTGCCGGCTTGCGGCGCGCCATGACTGTGGATACCGACATAGCCAAATCCCATGTCGATCTTCTCCAGTCACAAGTGGATGACCTGACCACTAGAATTCGAGAGGACACCACCAACGCGCTCGTGCCCTTTCGCGACGCGCAACGCCAGCTTGATCAGCAGCAGACCCTCCTTGATGCCCTGAATGTCCGCTTGAGGCAGGTCTTGGCCGACGCCACGCTCGAAGAAAGCCCGGTGCGAATCATTTCCCGGGCCGATCCGCCTGAATATCCGAGCAAGCCAAACAAGAAGCTTAATTATACCGTCAGCGTCTTGGCCGGCCTCTTTGTGGGCTTGGGCGTCGCCTTTCTCATTGAGTATCTCGATACCAGCGTCAAAACCATGGCCGATGCCGAAACGCTTCTTGGCTTGCCGGTATTAACCGTTATTCCCAACAAAGGCGGCCCCATGCCGTTGATCCAGGATATGGGGCGACAGCCTCATGCGGAAGGATACCGCATCCTTCGGGCTAAACTTGATCTGAAGGTGCAGAACGGGATAGGACCCTCCCTGACCATGCTTAGCGGCGGACCAGGGGAAGGTAAATCGACGACCATTTATAACCTGGCCATCGTCTGCGCGCAGGCGGGCCAATCGGTGATTCTGGTCGATTGCGATCTGCGCCGTCCCACTCTCCATGAATTGCTCGGCGTTTCCAATGAACGCGGGTTGAGCAACTTTCTGCGAGGCGAGGGCGAAGCTGTCAGTTTTGTCCAACGGACGGCGATTCCCAAGCTGCAAGTCTTGACGGCTGGAAATATGCCGATGTCCGAAATCGGGGTCCTGGCGGGGGACAAAATTCGGCACATGCTCGACGATTTGAAGGCACGTTACGATCTGGTTTTGATCGACGCGCCGCCCGTGCTCGGGATCAGCGACGGCTCGATTATCGCTCGCGAAGTAGATTACGTCATCCTGGTGATTCAACATCGGCGATATCCGCGCGAAATTTCCCTTCGCGCCAAACGGGCCATTGAGGAAGTGCATGGGAATTGCGTGGGAATGGTGCTTAACTGCGTGGCGGTCAAGAGCGACGATTCCTACTACTATTACAGCAGCTACGGAAATTATTATAAGAAAAAGCCCGACCGTACGAAAAAGCGCAAAGACATCGCCAAGGCCAACGGCAAGCCTGTTGCCACCGCAACCCGAAAGACAGATTTGGACAGCGACGAATTTTAATGTCCTGGGGCTAATTCTCTGCCGCTTGCGCCGTTAATAATAATCTGACATTGTTCCCCAACACCCCGCTGCTTGCGACGGGGCTCTTTAATCCACTCATGAAGACACTTGCTTGTTTTACCACTTTTTTGACTTGCGTTCTCCTGACCGGCTGCGGCGGGTCCGGTTCGCCCTCGCCTTCGGCTCCCGGGCAGGGCGCGCCCATCACGAACGACGTGATCCGCGTAGGGGACAAAATTACCGTCCAGTTGACCGGTGTGCCGGACAGCGGTTATTTTAACGAAAAACAGATTCCGGAATCGGGAGACATCACCCTGCCCTATCTCACCCAGTCCTTTCACGCGGCGGGAGTAGCTCCGGCGGAGTTGGCCTCCGAGATATCCGAGGCCTACAAGAGCCAAAAAATCTATACCAACCCGGTGGTCTCTGTCCTTCCCGAAGAACGATTCATCAACGTGGGCGGCGATGTTCGGGGTCCCTCCAACGTGGTTTGGCGGCCCGATTCCACCCTTATGAGCACGATCAATTCGTGCGGTGGTTTTACGGAATTTGCCAATCGCCGCACCGTGCGCATTATTCGCGGAAAGCAGGTCTTCTATATAGATTGCGTGAAGGCGGCCTCCATTCCCGGCGCCGATCCCCCCGTCTATCCTGGGGACCAGATTTACGTTCCCCGCACGATGTTCTAAAACGACGTTGCGTTGGTTTGCGGCATTTCAAATACCATTGTCAGGTTTCGATTACCAAGGCTTATGTCTTGTTTTCACAGACATGCTCGGTTGCTGCTCACCCTCATCTCTGGCATCTTTGCCGTTTGGGGAACATCGGCGTGCAGTCGTTTGGGGCAAACAAGCGAGCAGGCCCAGGTCGCGCATGCCTTTGAGTCATGGAAGAATGCCATGATCAATCAACGGACCGATCAGGCCATGGCCTACATTCCCCGCCATGCCGACGACTACTTGAACGCGCTCAATTCGAGCGCGGGAATTCCCGCTCCTGCCGCGAACGCCGCGCCGAGCTCGTCACCCCGAGTCGATTTGCTCCTCCGGACGGCTTTGGAGAAAAAAGTGCCCTTCCCTTTGCGTTTCAATTTGACGCTGGGCACGCTGATGCAACGCATCACCGACCGGCATCTCTTCAATCCGAAGGAAGTCCGGGAAATCAGTCTCGGCCACGTTGCGATCAACGGCAATCGCGCCGACGCGGAGGTTTATTACCAGGGAACGCTCACGGCCCTGCACCTGCCTTTCATCAAGGAAGGCGACGCCTGGAAAATAGACGTCATGGCTCTTCTTCCCTATGCCGAGGTGCTGATGCGGGTCGATCGCGCCATCAAGGGTGAGACGGAAGCCCAGCAGATCGATCAACTTGTCAGCAAACTCCCCTCGCTCTAAGCTTAAGCGCCCATGCTCGCCAAACGCGTCATCCCTTGTCTCGACGTCCATAACGGGCGGGTCACGCGCGGCCGGCAATTTGGCCGGGCTGAGGAGAACGGTCTGCGCAACGTGGGCGATCCGGTCGAACTGGCCATTCGCTACAACGAACAGGGCGCGGATGAACTCGTTTTTTTCGACATCACCGCCTCGTCGGAAGGGCGCAAGTCGATTATCGACGTCATCGAGCGCACCGCTGACCGCTGTTTTATGCCTTTGACGGTGGGCGGGGGCGTCCGCTCGGTGGAGGATATGCGCATCCTGTTACGCGCCGGGGCGGATAAAATCAGCCTCAATTCCGCCGCGCTGGCCCGTCCGGAAATCATCGCCGAGGGAGCCGCGGCCTTTGGCAATCAATGCATGGTCGTTTCCATCGACGCCAAAAAGACGGCGCCCGGCGAATGGTCGGTTTTCTCGCGGGGCGGACGTGAGCGAACGGCTTGGGAGGCGCGCGCCTGGGCGCAAAAGGCCGTGGCGCTCGGGGCCGGGGAGATCGTCCTCAACAGCATCGACTCGGACGGGATGCAGACCGGCTACGATCTTGAAATCACCCGTCTCATCAGCGAACAGGTTCCCGTGCCCGTGGTGGCCAGCGGCGGGGCGTGGGAATTGAGCCACTTCACCGCCGTTCTGGACCAGGGAAAGGCCGATGCCGTTCTGGCCGCCAGCGTCTTCCATTACGGCAAATTCACCATCGGCGAAGTCAAGGCCTACCTCGCCGCGCGTCAGGTGCCAGTCCGGTTGTAAGCGGCACAGAACTCCTTGTCTCTGTGCGGGCTCGCGCTACGGTTTCACCATGACTAGGTATGCGCAGCAGATGGGCGCCCGTTTTATCGGGATGCTCGTGATGGGGGGGCAGCTCGTGTTCCTCTTTGTCGATATCATGCGCTGTCTGTTTCGTTATCCGATCCGCTTCGGGCTGCTGGTGCGGCAGATCGATTTCATCGGGGCGAAGTCGGTCCCGGTGGTGATTATTACCGGCGGTTTCATTGGCGCGGTTTTTGCCGCCCAGTGCGAGTTTCAGTTTCGCGCTCTGGGGATGAGTTCCGCCGTGGGGCCGGTGGTGGCGATCGCGATGTGCCGCGAGTTGGGGCCGGTTTTGTGCGCGCTGATGATCGCGGGCCGGGTCGGTTCGGCGATGGCGGCGGAATTGGCCACGATGAAAATCACCGAGCAGATCGACGCGTTGCGCGCGCTGGCGGTCTATCCGACGGAATATCTGATCGTCCCGCGTTTTCTTGGCATGATGATTTCCCTGCCTATTCTGGTCGGACTGGCGATTCTCTGCGGCGTTGGAGCGGGGTACTTCGTCGCCGTTCACATCCTCGCCGTGCCTGGGGTTTACTATTGGAACAACACGGAGAAATTCACCCATGACAAGGACATCTGGATTGGCGTGGTCAAAGGCTTTTTCTTCGGACTAATCATCCTGCTGGTCGGCTGTAACAAGGGGCTGCAAGCCGCCCAAGGCGCGGAAGGCGTGGGCCTCGCCACGACGGAATCGGTGGTCGACGCCTTTATCATCGTGCTGATCGCGAACTTCTTCTTCACCTTCCTGCTCAACGCCATTCTCTGATTCCTGTCGTGCCCACTTCAACTCCTGAAACTCCAGCCGCGCCCCTGGTCCGACTTGTCGGCGTGGAAAAGAAACTGGGCCGTCAAAAGGTGCTCCGTGGCGTGAACCTCGATATTCGCCAGGGCGAGAAGATGGTCATCATCGGCCGCAGCGGCGGAGGCAAGAGCGTCCTGCTCAAGCACATCATCGGCCTTATGCAGCCCGACGCGGGTGAGGTCTGGTTCCGCGACAAAGATTTGGCCCAGATGAGCGAGGAGCAACTCGTTCCCCTGCGCAAGGAGACCGGGATGCTCTTTCAGAATGGCGCGCTCTTCGATTCGCTGACCGTTGGCGATAACGTTGCCTTTCCCCTGCGCGAGAAGGGCGGCATCAGCGAGGCTGACATTCAGTCCGAAGTGGAGCGTGCGCTTAAAATTGTCGATCTGCCCCGGCAGGAACACAAATGGCCCTCGGAATTGAGCGGCGGCATGCGCAAGCGGGTGGCCCTGGCGCGCGCCGCTATCGCCAAACCCGCCCTGATGTTGTACGATGAGCCCACCTCGGGGCTGGACCCGGTGGTGGCCGACAGCATCAATAAACTGATGGTGCGCCTCGGGCACGAACTCAAAATGACTTCCGTGATCGTCACGCATGACATGGTCAGCGCCCGCGAAGTGGGCGACCGGATCGCCATGCTCCACGAAGGGCGCATCTACTGCGTGGACGAGCCGCAGGCTGTGCTTGAATCGCAGGACCCGATTGTGAAACGCTTTGTGAACGGCATTTCCGACGCCAGTGATGCTATATTCTAGAAAACCAGACTATGAAACAAAACACCAATCTCGAAACGAAGGTCGGCATCTTCCTGTTGTTGGGGATCGGGCTGATCTGCACGCTTATTATTATTTTTGGCGAAATGCCCGATCTGTTCAGGCCAACGTACATGCTAACGGTGAAATTCCCTGACGCAAGCGGCCTGCTCAAGGGGTCTGACGTTTATCTCGCCGGAGCGGTCATCGGCAAGGTGACCACCGATCCCCATTACATTCCCGATTCTGGGAAGGTTGAGGTGAATCTTAAGATCGACAAGGACGTCGGCATCCGGGAGGACGCCACCTATGAAATCGGCAGTTCAGGATTGCTTGGCGACAGATTTGTCGTCGTCAAGCCCCACGAGTATGCGTCGGGAGAGGAGAAAGCGCCGTTTGTCAAAGATGGCGAGGTGATCGAAGGCGTCACCGAAACCGGTCTTGAAGACATCATGAGTTCGTCCAAACCGCTGATCGACCGGGCGAATCATATTGCCGCCCAGCTTGACGACATGATCACGCGACTCAACACCGATGTCCTTTCCGGGACGAGTACTGACGACTTGAAGGAAACGATTGCCACGCTCCGGCATATGGTCGACAACGGCGACAGCATGATTACGAATGCGAATGATTTGCTTTCCGAGGCCAAGACAGGGAAGGGAGTGCTTGGGCGGCTGATCAACGACCAGCAGGTCGGCGACAATTTGGCCGCCTTTATTGCCAACCTCAAGGCGCACGGCCCGATTTTCTATCACGACGATACCACGGGTAAGGACAAAAACGACGACGGTTCGGGAAAGAAAAAAAAATGAGCGAACCTCTCAGCGCGGTAGTCGTGGCGGCGGGGCGCAGCCAGCGCATGGGCTTTGACAAGCTCCTCACCCCGCTCGGCGGACGGCCTCTTCTGTTGCATACGCTGGAGCGGTTGCTTCTTACCGGTGCGCCGGAGGAAATCATTTTGGTCATTCGCCCAGGGAGTGAGGCGGAAATGGAAGCGACGATTGCGCCGTTGCGCGACCAGGGCAACATCCGGCTCGTGGAGGGCGGCGCGCAACGTCAGGATTCCGTCCAAGCCGGGCTTAAGGCCGTTTCCGATTCTTCCGAGTTTGTCATGGTGCACGATGCGGCCCGCCCCTTTGTCACCAAGGAGTTGATCGATAGCGTTCTGGCCGCGGCCAAGATTTCGGATGCGGCGGTATGCGGCGCGCCGTGCAGTGACAGCCTGAAGGAAGTGGCGGAGGACGGCCTGGTGGTGCGGACGGTCGATCGCTCGAAGCTTTGGACTGTGCAAACGCCGCAGATTTTTCGCACCAGGCTGTTGCGTGATGCCTACCAGGCGGCCTTGCAGACCGGCTCGACTTTCACGGACGACACGGCGGTGGTCGAAAGCATGGGGCATCCGGTGCGCATCGTTCTCTATCATGGCATCAACCTTAAAATCACGACGCCGTCCGACTGGAGCCTGGCCGAAGCACTCCTGCGGGCCGGTGAAGGGGAGGGAAGTCCCGGCCAGATGCTGCGCAAACAACTGCACGACATGAACAATCACCTGACGCCGCTGCTCGGCTACGCTTATCTGCTGGTGAATGAAGCCCCGGAAGATTCGCGGGCGAAGAAATTCGCCAAGAGCATTCAGCTTGCGGCGGAACGTTGCCAGGTCACGACGGCGGCCATTCAGAAGTACGTCCGGGAACTTTTTCCGCGCAAAGGGGAATAAATGTAGCGGCGGTCTATGACCGACGGCTACCTCGCGCCATTTTTCAGGTGCGACGTTTTAAGAGCCTCGCTACAGTTCGCGCGATGCACGATATTGAACTACTCCACGATCTTGCCGTCGTCATGCTCGTCGCGGGCATCACGACGATCCTGTGTCATCGGCTGAAGCAGCCGGTTGCGCTTGGTTATATCGTGGCTGGTTTCATCATCGGCCCCTACACGCCGCCTTTCGAATTGGTAAAGAATGAGGAGGCGGTGAAAACGCTGGGCGAGATGGGCGTGGTGTTGCTGATGTTTTCCCTGGGGTTGGAGTTCAGCCTGCGCAAGTTGACCCGCGTCGGCCTTTCGGCTTTTGTCGCCGCGCTGCTGGAAATCACTCTCATGATCTGGCTCGGTTACGAGATGGGACGCGCTTTCGGGTGGAACACGATGGACAGCGTTTTTCTCGGAGCGATACTCTCTATTTCTTCGACGACCATCATCGTGAAGGCGCTGGCGGAACTGGGCAAATCGCGGGAGGCCTTCGCCGAAATCATCTTCGGCATTCTTGTCATCGAGGACATTCTGGCCATCGTTCTTTTGGCGTTGCTTTCTGGTTTTGCCCAGACGGGGACGCCGAATGCCGGACAAATCGGAATCGTCATCGTCAAGTTGGCCGTCTTTTTTGCGATGGTCCTTGTCATTGGGTTCATCGGCGTGCCCCGGCTCTTTAATTACATCGCCAAATTCAAAAGCGACGAGCTGCTCCTGGTCGTCGCGCTGGGGCTTTGTTTCGGCGTGGCGCTCGTCGCCAACATGCTCAATTATTCGGTCGCATTGGGAGCATTTCTCATCGGCGCCGTGATCGCCGAATCACGGCAGATTCACAAGATCGAAGACCTGACCGCGCCGGTGCGGGACATGTTCAGCGCCATTTTCTTCGTCACGATCGGCATGTTGATCGATCCGAAGATGCTCGTCGCCTATGCGTGGCCCATTCTCATTCTTTCGTTACTGGTCGTTGTCGGCAAGGTGGTCACCTGCAGTTTTGGCGTCTTTATCGGCGGCAGGGACCTGCGGACGTCGCTCTGCGTCGGCATGGGCCTGGCGCAGATCGGCGAATTCTCCTTTATCATTGCGACGCTGGGACTCTCGCTTAAGGTCACCAGCGATTTTCTCTATCCCATCGCGGTGGCCGTCTCGGTAATCACGACGCTGGTGACTCCCTACCTGATCCGGGGGACCGACGGGATGGTGGCCTGGATCGACCGCGCCGCGCCGCGGCCGCTGATGCAGGGTCTGTCCGTTTACACGGCGTGGATCGGTTCCTTCGGGCAGCAGGCTCTCAGCCCGATGGTGCTGTTGGTACGGCGCATGGGCTGGCAACTCTTGATCAATCTTTTGTTGACCGTGGGCGTCTTCGCATTCGGCGCGTGGATCGGGGAATGGAACGACGCGTACCTTCCGAAATCGATCAGGGCGCCCGAAGTTCATGAAACGCTGGTCTGGCTGGCCGTGATGGTAATCACTGCGCCTATTTACCTGGCGAGCGCCCGCAAAATCCAGGCCATGAGCATGCTCATCGCCGAAATCTGCGTGCCCGTCGCGGTGAGCGGTCAGCACGGTTCCGCCGCGCGGATGGTCATCGGCCAGGTCTTCGTTCTCGTCTCGTTCGTGGTCATGACTTTCCTTACCGTGTTGCTGAGCACGTCGATCCTCGGCTCGCTCGAAAGCATGGTGCCGCTCCTGCTCCTGGTGGTTGTGGCGGCGCTGCTTTTCCGTCCCATTCTCGTGCGCATTTACAGCCGCGCGGAAATCGCGTTGCACGAAACGCTGGTCGAGCTTCCCCGGTTGCGCGTGGCGGAGCCCAAGCCGATGCCGGAGCTTCTCCGCGAGGCGGAGCTGGAGACGATGGAAATTCCTCCCGGCTCCGCGATGATCGGGCGCAAGTTGAGGGAGATTCCCCTGCGCCAGCAAACCGGGGCGAGCATTGTGGCTATCGAGCGCGCCGGCCAGCGCCTGATCAATCCCGGCCCCGACGAACTGCTGTGTTTGGGCGATCGCGTCCTGCTTCTCGGCCAGACGGAGCAATTGCCCACCGCGTGCGATCTCCTGGCCGCGACGGAATAGCTGGAAGGACGGCCTCTCTTGGACTTGTGAAGAAGGGCGCCTTGTGGCAAAGTGCAGACATGGAAGTGACGTTGACCGGCGACATGGAAGCCTTCATTCAGGAAAAGGTGCGTAGTGGGCGCTACGTCGATGCAAGCGATGTCGTTCGCGATGCGCTGCGCACGCTGGAACAGAAGGAAGAGTTTGAGTCGCCCGAGCTTGAGGCTGCGATATTGGAGGGCCTGAGCGGCGTTCCCCAGCCCTTTGGGCCGGAGACACTGGAACGTATTCGTCGGATGGCCCAAACGCGGCAATGAGTCTTCGCGTTGAGAGTTTTCCTCGCGCGGATTCTGATCTGGCAGAGCAGTATGATTGGTATCTCGAGCAAGCAGATTTGGAGATAGCAGATAGTTATCTAAAAGCGTTTGACGCAACAGTTGCCGTACTTGTTCTTCATCCAGGCCTTGGAAGGCCGCGAAAATTTCGGGCTCCCTCTCTCGCCGGTCTTCGATCCTATCCCTTGAAAGCTCCCTATGATAAACATTTTGTCTTTTATCGGGCGAATCTTACGACGTTGAGTATCGTACGCGTGATGCATGGCGCTCGTGATATTCCACGGCGACTGCTGTAGCGCGAATAATGCGGTTGGTAGTCGTCCTCTTCAGGGTATAGTGAAGAAAGGTTCAACCGATGAATACCTCATGGTATCAGGATGCTTTGTCTGCCTCCCTGGAGACGTCCAAATGGGAACACATTCCCGTCGTCATTTTTGAGCAGCCCAAGCTGGCCGCGGCGCGGGTCGCGCAGGAAATTGCCGAGCTCGTCCGCCATCGGGAAGCGGACGGTCTCAAGGTAGTGCTGGGACTGGCCACGGGTTCGACGCCGATTTTTGTCTACCAGGAGCTGGCGCGAATTCATCGCGAGGAAGGCTTGAGTTTCCGCAACGTCATCACCTTCAACCTCGACGAGTATTACCCGATTTCGCCGGAGCACGCGCGGAGCTATCACCGCTTCATGCGCGAGCATTTGTTCGATCATCTCGACATCCCCGAAAGCCAGATCCACATCCCGGACGGCGCGATTCCGCGCGGCGATGTCGCCGCTTCCTGCGAGCGGTACGAGAGGCAGATCGCCGAGGCTGGCGGGATCGATCTTCAAATTCTCGGCATTGGGCGGACCGGGCACATCGGCTTCAACGAGCCGGGTTCCTCGCGCCGAAGCGTCACGCGCCTGATTCATTTGGACCGCGTTACGAGGCTCGATGCGATCAAGGATTTCCAGAGCGAGGAACTCGTTCCGCGCACGGCGATCACCATGGGCGTAAAGACGATCCTGCAGGCGCGGCGCATCGTCATCATGGCGTTTGGCGAGCACAAGGCGTCCATCGTGGCGCGCGCGGTTGAGGGCGAAGTCAGCGCCGAGGTGACGGCGACTTATCTCCAGGACCACGAGGATTGTCTCATGGTGCTCGACCAGGCTGCCGCCGGCCAATTGACGCGCATCCAGACGCCGTGGCTGGTCGGGCCGCTGGACGAAATGGGGCTCGGCTGGTCCGACTCGATGCTCCGCCGCGCGGTCAACTGGCTCGCGCAAAAGACCGGCAAGGCGATCCTCAAGCTGACCGACGAGGATTATAATATCCACAGCCTGCAGGAATTGCTTTCGCAATACGGCAATGCCTACGAAATCAACCTGCGCATGTTCCGGCAACTCCACAATACCATCACCGGCTGGCCGGGCGGAAAGCCGCCGGGCGACGACAAGCTGCCCGTAACGCAGCCGCGCGCGCTGCGCAGCCGGTCCGCGGCGGTTTATCCCAAACGCATCCTGATCTTCTCGCCCCATCCGGGCGATGACGTTCTCGCGATGGGCGGCACGCTGCTTCGACTCGCAGAGCATCGGCACGACGTCCATATCGCGTATCAGGTTTCCGGGAGTGAAAGCGTGAAGGACGAGATTTTGCAGCGGTACCTCGATTTTCACCAGCACGTCAGCGGAGGATGCCTTCACCACGAGCGGTCGTCTGACCCTCTCCACGTGAAAGCGATGAAGGCCGCAATTTGCCGGGCCGAAGCGCGGGCCGCGGCGCGGGTCTGTCAGGTGAATCCCGATTGCCTCCACTTCCTCGATCTGCCCTTCTATGAAAAAGCGGGTGAGATCTATCGCCAGGTCAGCGCGGAGGACATCGCGATCACGGCCCGGCTCCTCGAGACAATCCAGCCGCACCAAATCTACGCGGCGGGCGATCTGGCCGATCCTCACGGCACGCACCGCATCTGTCTGGAAATCCTGACGCAGGCGCTCAAGCAAAGCAGCGGCGAGCCGTGGTTTGCCGATTGCGAGGCGTGGCTCTATCGCGGCGCGTGGGCGGAATGGCCGATCCACGAGGTCGACATGGCGGTGCCGCTCAGTCCGTCCGAACTGGCGTGCAAGCAGCGCGCCGTTTTCCAGCATGAAAGCCGGAAGCATCAGGCCCCGTTTTTCAGCGGCGACGGCCGCGACCCCGCGCGTCGCGTCGAGGATTCCGCGCGCGCCACCAGCCGCCTCTTCGACGCCCTCGGCCTGCCCGATTACGAGGCCATCGAGACGTTCCATCGGTGGATGCTGGGGTAGGGCTTAAATGGCCTATAAAGCCTCTATATTTAAGCCATTTTGCAGATCGAGGGTATTTAGGCGGCAGAGTTGAATTCTTGCTCGTATTGGGAATTGAAGTGTCTAAACTTATTTGTCCGGTTCCTCTGTCTTTAACGCCATTCGCTTTATTTTGTGCTTATAAAAGTCACAAGATTGCTGTAAAAAGAGGTTTTGTGAGTTCTGTTTCGGATTGCCAACTATCAGGTGTCTCTTGCTAAGTTATATGAAGAAAAAAAATATTGCAGTAATTCTGGCGGCTGGAAGTGGCGCACGTTCGGGATTTTCCAGGCCGAAGCAACTGACAAAGCTCGCTGGGCGTCCTATAGTCGTCCATACTGTTCAACGATTTCAAAATCATCCAGATATTGATGAGATTGCGATAGTAACCAGCCAAGACTGCATTGCAGATATCGAGGTTCTTGTTTCCAAAGAATCTTTTAATAAAGTCAAAAAGATTTTGCTCGGCGGCAAGGAACGACATGAATCTTCGCTTGCGGCAGTGCGGGCTTACGAGGAAGAGGCGGCATCTTTTGACCTAAGGTTAATATTTCATGATGCGGTGCGGCCTCTCGTTAACGACCGGATCATTTCAGAGGTGATCGCCTCTCTCGATTACTATAGAGCCGTGGACGTAACAATGCCGGCATCTGACACGGTTGTCATTGCTGATCCGGATACGAATACGATTCGTGAAATACCAGACCGTCGCTTGATTCACCTCGGCCAAACGCCGCAAGGTTTTGCCTATCACACAATCAAAAAAGCATATGAGGCCGCTTTGCTGGACCCGACATTTCGCACGACAGATGATTGCGGCGTCGTCTTAAAATATCTTCCCGAAGAGAAAATCTATCTTGTTCGAGGCGCTTTAAATAATGTGAAGTTAACCTATCCTGACGATCTGCTGATTATAGATAAATTCATGCAGAGCAATGCTGGGCGCCGTTTAGATGCAACATCGAATACGGTCACACTCTCAGCAGTAAAAGGGATGTCACTGGTGATTTTTGGTGGTACCGGAGGGATTGGATCTTCAATAGCTCGTCTAGCAAAGGCATTTGGGGCAAGCGTTCACGTGGCTAGCCGAGCAACTGGAGTCGATATTACAGACCCGGAAGCTATCCGATCATACTTGGAAAAAGTAGCTCATGATTCAGGAAAAATAGATGCGATTATCAACGTCGTTGCTGTATTAAACCGACAGCCTCTGGCAAACATGTCGCCAGAAGAGATTGCGACGAGTGTTCAAACGAATTTTCTTGGAGCGGTAAATATCGCCCGTTTTGGATTTGATTATCTGAAGCAAAGCCAGGGTCACCTGATCTTTTTTGCATCCAGCTCTTATACTTATGGCCGAGCCAACTATTCTGTTTATAGCTCTTCTAAGGCGGCCATCGTCAATCTTACGCAAGCGTTGTCAGACGAATGGTCTGATTTCAGTATTCGAGTTAATTGCATCAGCCCAGAAAGAACCCGCACTCCGATGCGAAGCAAGTCGTTTGGGATCGAGCCTCCCAATGTGCTTTTGGAGCCTGACGATGTTGCAAAAAAAACACTCAGTGTATTAATTGGAAAATCAACAGGTTATGTCTACGACATTATAAAAGCGTGAAAGACCTTGTTGCGAACTGGCTCCGAACTCTAGCCTATTACTGTTCTTGTCTGATTCCGCGCCGATCCGATCTTTGGGCGTTCGGTTGTCCAGAAAGCGGGTTCTCGGATAATCCAAAATATCTTTTTCTTTGGATTTCTGCTAATTGTCCAGATATAGAAGTTGTATGGCTTACCTACAGTAAAAAGGTTTATTCAGAATTAAGGACAAGAGGTTATCGGTCAGAACTCCGCGGTACATGGGCTGCAAGATTAGTTGCCCTTCGGGCCGGACTACACGTGTTCTGCCATTATTCTACGGACGTATATTTTCCTTTCTGCGGCGGTTGCCTGCATATAAATCTTTGGCATGGCGTTGGGATAAAGAACGTCCAATATGCAGTAAAAAGCGGTCCGTCTGCTAAAATTATCAAAAGGGCTGAAAGCCCTTTGTTTCGCCTCGAGAGGTTGGATTTATTTCGTGGTCCGGATATGCTTCTTGCCACTTCAGAAATGATGGCTCAACATTTTTCTAAGTGTTTTCGTATACCAATCGAACGTTGTCCTCAAATCGGTTACCCGCGCCTAGACGTTATGTTGGACGAGAATTTAAGGCTGAGCGCGCTAGCTTTTGGAGATTATGCTTGTATTAATGAAGCGTTTACAAACTTTGACGAAGTATATATATATATGCCAACTTGGCGGGACACTGGTCGTGACTTTCTTGCAGATGCATTTCCAGACCTGCCGCGTTTCTCGCGACTTCTTGCTTCAAGAAATGCCCTCCTTTACGTCAAACTGCATCGGCATACTACGGTAAACCTGCCAGCCGAATTTGCTAATATTCAAAAGTGGCCGGATGGATTGGATATTTATCCAGTTCTGAATTGTTTTAATGTGCTTATCACAGATTACTCTTCCATTCTATACGATTGGATTTTTATGAAGGATAGCGGTGTCGTTATATATACGTTTGATTACGATAGCTATACGAAAATAGATCATGATTTGGCGTTTCCATTCGAAGAAAATATTGTCGGTGTGAAAGCCGATGACTTTGAGTGTTTGTGCGCGGTCATCCAGACTGGCGCCGCCATGGCACCATTGCCGAAGGAGAAACTTGCCCTATTACGTGAGCGCTTTTGGGGTGAGGTGGGATCTCTTGCCTCCCCCCGTTTAACGGCTTATTTAAAGCACTTGGCTTCGCTAAAATAAATTGTTTTGGATCAATATGAAACCGATTCCAGCAGTTAATTTTGGGCATGAACGCACGATCTCCTTATCCGTCATTATCTGCGCGCACAATCCACGGCCCGATTATTTGCGGCGCACGCTCGATGGGATCAAGGCCCAGACGTTGCCGATGGAACAGTGGGAGTTGATGCTGATTGACAATGGCTCCAAAGAACCGCTGGCTCCGGTTTGGGATTTGTCCTGGCATCCGCACGCCCGTCACATCCGGGAGGAAGAGCTTGGCACTGTAAACGCGCGGCTGCGAGGCGTCAGGGAATTCCAAGGTGAACTTTTGGTCTTTGTCGATGATGATAATGTGTTGAAGTCCGATTATCTTGCCGTGATGGCGAATAAGCTTAAGGACTATCCAAGGATTGGCTGTTTCGGGGCTGGAGTTTTGGAGCCAGAATTTGAACAAGAACCAGCCCCTGAGTTGCGGTCACACACAGCGTGCCTGGCGCTGCGCACGGTTACTAAACCGCAGTGGTCAAATATGATGGAAGATTTGATCATCCCATGGGGAGCAGGGATGGGCGTCCGGCGGGTGGTGGCGGAAAAATTTGCCGTTGATGTTCAAAATTCTCCCATCCGAAAACTATTGGGGCGGACTGGATCAAACTTAAATTCGTGTGAAGACGATGAATTTGCCTGGATTGCCTGTGAACTCGGCCTTGGAAAGGGTTTGTTTCCCAACCTCCAAGTGACACATTTGATCGGCCGCAAGCGTGTGGAAAAAAATTATCTGTTATCCATTTCGGAGGGGAATGGCTTTTCACAAGTCCTTATTGCCCATATTCATCAGCGGCCTCTCGTTTCAACGCCCCAGCCTTCGACGTTTGCCGACATTCTGGGCAGCTTGTTCCGCGGGAAACCGTTCGCGGCCATCCGTCATGCCAATTCGTGGTGGAATTACTTCGATACGCCGGCACTAGAAAGAGAGTTTGAAGATGCCTGGCGCGCCGGGGTGCGTCGTGGCCAAAAAGTCCTGGCGGAAATGAAACGGACTAAAACTTATATGGAGTGAGAGAAAAGAGGAGAGGTATTTTTTCTGGTCCGTTCAAGACCTGCGTCCGACGCCTCTAGGCTTTCTGTCTTCACCGCTTTGCTGTCGACACGGTGTTGTCGGTCGAATACAAAACAACCCATGCTATTGATGCAATCACTCGCACGCGCGTTGATCCCAAGCATTCTGTTTCTTGCCGGCTTCGGCACGAGGAGTGAGGCCTTGGGACAGGTTTCACAGACGGGTGATCCCGGTCACGGCAAGATTCTCTTTCAGCAAAGCTGCGCCATTTGTCACGCCGACAGTCTGGGAGATGACAACGCGCCGATCACCAAGCAGGGACCCAGCCTCGTGGGCGTTTTGGGTCGGCACGCCGGTTCTCTCGCAAACTTCAACTACTCGGAAGCCATCCGCAATTCGGGGCTCATCTGGGATGCGCCCACGCTGGACCATTTCCTTACCAGTCCCTCGACGGCTGTTCCGGGCACCACCATGCCGATTTCTGTTGCCGTAGCCGGGGATCGCCTCGATCTGATTGCCTATCTGTCGACTTTGAAAATGCCAGCCGGCGTTTCTCCAACTGCCAACCCTGCGCCGGCGCCCGTTTCCTCACCTTCATCCGACCCCGGTGATTGGCGTAATGCGGCTCCCGGGGTCACGCATCACATCACCTTGGCGGACTTGCCCGCGCCCTATGCCACCCGTTCGTCCGGGAACGGCCCGAAGGTGGTGAAGCCGCCGGCCAATGCGGCCCTGGCTGTTCCACCGGGATTCACAATCCGGGTGTTCGCCACGGGTTTCTCAAATCCCCGCATCATTCGCGTGGCGCCCAACGGGGATATTTTTGTCGCGGAGACGGCCGCTAATCGCCTGCGGGTGCTGCGTGCCGCTGACGGAGCGGATGCTCCCACGGAAAATCAGATTTTTGTCGACGGCCTCGACCGGCCCTTCGGCATCGCTTTCTATCCGCCGGGAAATGATCCGCAGTGGATTTATGTGGCGAACACCAACTCGGTGGTTCGCTTTCCGTATCACAACGGCGATCTCCAGGCGAGCGGCCCGGCCCAGGTCATCGTGCCATACCTGGCCAGTAGAGGCGGCGGGCACACCACGCGCGATGTGGCTTTTTCCCTGGATGGCAAGCGCATGTTCATCTCGGTAGGGTCCGGATCAAATGTCGCCGAAGGGATGAGTAAAAAGGATCCCGACGAGATTCGTGCCTGGGAAGCAGAACATGGACTGGGTGCGGCATGGGACGCCGAAACCAATCGCGCCGACATTCTGGTGACCGACCCCGAAGGCCAGCAGCCCCTCCACACTTTTGCGACCGGCATTCGCAATGGCGTGGGAATCGCCGTGAATCCGGAAACGGGTGATTTGTGGTCTTCGACAAACGAGCGAGACGGCTTGGGCGACGATCTGGTGCCGGATTACGTCACCCGCGTAAAAGAGGGCGGATTCTACGGCTGGCCCTGGTATTATATGGGCAACTACGAAGATCCCCGCCACGCGGGCGAGCGTCCCGATCTCGCCGGTCAGGCCATCGTGCCTGACGTGTTGTTGCAGTCGCACTCGGCCTCGTTGGAGATGTGCTTCTATACGGCGACGAAGGGCGTGTCGGCATTTCCCGCCGAGTATCACGGAGACGCTTTTGCGGCCGAGCACGGCTCATGGAACCGAAGTTCGCGCACCGGCTACAAGCTCATTCGCGTGCGTCTTAGTCACGGCGTTCCCACCGGCGAGTACGACGACTTTCTCACCGGGTTTGTGGTCGACCAGCGCAGCGTCTGGGGCAGGCCTGTGGGCGTGGCCGTTGCCCACGACGGGGCGCTGCTCATGACCGAGGACGGCAATGGCACCCTGTGGCGCATTTCCTACACGGGGCATTGATAGCGGAGACTCATTCAGTCGCCGGGTTGCCAGGCGATCATGGCGAACTTGGGGCCTATTTCGCTGAAAAGTTCGCCGGCGCGGCGGCTGGCGAAATAGAGATCGACGACCAGGGCGTTCCGTTCCTCGCGGGTATGCCCGGATTCCCTGGCGGCTTTCCGGGTGATGACCGCGGTGCCGGTATCAACGGCAATATAGTCGCCCACGCCGGGTATTTTGACGACGCTTCCGTAAGGGATGATGCTGGAGTCGACCGCGCAGTAGCCGTCACGCAGGCGCACGCCGCTCGCGCTCCGCTTGTGATTGGTGTAATAGTCCTCGCCGGGCCAGTAGGCGGTGATGCGGGCCAGTCGGCCCTGGCACGGGTTGCTCAGGGCCGAACTACTCTCGCTGTCACAACCGGACTTGGAAAAAAGGGCTTTGGATGAGTAGGTCTCAGCTTGAGCGCGAGCGCCAAGCATGAGGATGAGAACTAGGTTGATAATAATAATCGTCGTGCGCATAAGTGACCCTTGGTGAGAAGTGATCTGACGGTTTTCAAAAGCACGCAGCCACCGTGCCAGATTTATGGATGATCGGGATGACTCTCACACGCTCGGGATTATCCCGCCCGTGAATGGCTGCCGGGACGACACTCTTGACGTATTTTTTTGACAAGTGTTTTGCTTTCGAACGCTCGGTGCTGGAGGGACGACCAGAAGGTCATCCCTCCAGCGAACTTAGAGAAACCCGCGGTCGAATAAGGCGCCGGTGAGGGAGACTTGCTTTTCCATCGCGCCGAAATAATCGAAGTCGGGCGGCGTGGTGGGGACGGTGGTGTCGTTCGGGTTGACCTGGACGATTTCGTTGGACCACTCTGCGATGGACTTTTTCGGTTCGGCGGCGGCGAGGGCCTGGATGGCTGCTCCGAGGGCGGCGCCTTCCGCTTCGGCGAGGGTGGCGACGCGACAACCGAAGACATCGGCGCAGATTTGCCGCCAGATGGCGCTCTTGCTGCCTCCGCCGGTGAGGCGAATTTCCGTGGGCGCGATGCCGAGCGTCCGCATCCGGTGCAGGCCGTAAAGCAGGCCGAGGGTGACTCCCTCCATCGTGGCGCGGACCATATGCGCGGGTGTCATGGTGCGGGTCGTGAGGCCGTGGAAGACGCCGGTGCCGCTCGGCAGATTCGGTGTCCGCTCGCCCTGGAGGTAGGGAAGAAAAAGGAGGCCGTCGGCGCCGGGCGGCACGCTGCGGACGGCTTCCTCCAACTGCGCGTGCGACCAGCCGAAGAGATTTCGCGCGGCTTCCGTGGCCACGGTGACGTTCATCGTGCAGACCAGCGGCAGCCAGGCGTCGGTGCTGTCGCAGAAGCCCGCGATTTCGCCACCGGGATCGATCACGGGCTTTTCGCTGTAGGCATAGATCGTGCCCGACGTGCCGAGGCTGGCGGTAACGCGGCCTGTGGAAACGTTGCCTGTGCCGATGGCCCCCATCATGTTGTCGCCGCCGCCCGCGCTGATGACAACGCCGGCGGGGAGGTTCCAGCGTTTGGCTAGTTCGGGGAGCAGAGTTCCCGCCGGTTCGCGCGAGGAACTGAGATCGGGCATTTTTTCCACCAGTGCGGGATCGATAAAATCGAGAACGTCCTGCGCCCAGGTGCGGGTGCGAACATCCATCAGGGCTGTGCCGGAGGCGTCGCCATATTCCATCTGAAGATGGCCGGTGAGGTAAAAATTGAGGTAGTCGTGCGGGAGCAGCACGGTGGCGAGCTTCGCGAAATTGTCCGGCTCATGCCGCTTCAGCCAGAGGATTTTCGGTGCGGTGAATCCGGGGAGCATATCCATGCCAACTTTTTCGATGACAGCCTGGGCGCCTCCGAAATGCGCGCGCATGAGATCGCATTCCGCGACGGTCGAGGTATCGCACCAAAGCTTGGCCGGGCGGATGATGTGCGCGTCGCGATCCAGCGCGACAAAACCGTGTTGCTGGCCGGAAATCCCAATGCCGCGAACCTCGGCACGGCGGGCTCCCAACGCGGCCAGAACCTGCTGGATGGTGGTGTCCACGGCTTGCGCCCAAGTGGAGGGATTTTGCTCGAGGTGTCCCGGCGGCAGGCCGGGCAGGACTTCGTAGCTTTGCGCGGCAGACGCGATGATCCGGCCTGATTCTGCGTCCAGGGCGATGGTTTTCGTGCTTTGCGTGCCGCAGTCGATGCCGAGGTAGATCATGGGCTTATTTTCTCCTTTGTTTTTGCAACGTCACGAAGTTTTTCTTTTGCTTCAACCCCTACAGGGTTGAGGCCGCTGGGGCGGCCTACCCAGGGTAGGCGCTGCTGCGCCAACCCTGGGCTATATGCTTGCAACCCTTTTAGGGTTGCCTGCGATACAGCGGAAACTAGTTTCGTTTGGTTTCATTGGTCAACTGACGACAATCGGCTTGAACAATTACCCTGATAAAGGGCACCCTTGTCCTCCCATGGCTAAAACGTATTTTCAGAAAATCAAAACCATTCGCTACGAAGGATCGGGCAGCACCAACCCTCTAGCGTTCAAGCACTATAATCCCGCCGAGATTATCCGGGGCAAGACGCTGAAGGACCGGCTTCGCTTTTCGATTGCCTATTGGCACTCGTTTCGCGGCACCGGCTCCGATCCGTTTGGCCCCGGCACGATTGTGCGTCCGTGGGAAAAGGGGACAGACCCGGTTTCCATCGCGAAGGTGCGGATGGATGCGGCCTTTGAATTCTTCACGAAAATCCAGGCGCCGTTTTATGCGTTTCACGATCGCGACATCGCGCCCGAAGGCCGGACGCTGGCCGAATCGAATCGTAATCTGGACAAAATTGTGGCGCACGCCAAGGGCCTGCAAAAATCGACGGGCGTGAAACTTCTCTGGGGCACGGCCAACCTGTTTTCCAATCCGCGCTACATGTGCGGCGGCGCGACAAATCCCGATGCGCACGTTTTTGCCTACGCGGCGGCGCAGGTGAAGAAGGCTCTGGAAGTGACGAAGGAACTTGGCGGCGAGAATTACGTTTTCTGGGGTGGGCGCGAAGGGTATGAGACGCTGCTCAACACCGACCTGAAGCGGGAGCAGGATCACCTGGCCGCGTTTCTGCATATGGCGGTCGATTACGCCAGGAAAATCGGTTTCAAGGGCCAGTTCCTGATCGAGCCGAAACCGAAGGAGCCGACGAAGCATCAGTATGATTTCGACGTGGCCAGCGGCGTCGCGTTTCTTCGCACATACGGCCTCGATAAAAAATTCAAATTCAATATCGAGACCAACCACGCCACGCTGGCGGGACATACGTTCAATCATGAGATTGAAGTGGCGGCGGCGGCGGGGATGCTCGGCTCGATTGATGCAAACGCGGGCGATCTTTTGCTCGGCTGGGACACGGATCAATTCAACACTGACATCAAGGAACTCACGCTGGCGATGGTCTCCATCTTGAAGGCGGGTGGGGTCGGCAAGGGCGGCTTTAACTTCGACGCGAAGCTGCGCCGGCCTTCGGTTGATTTGGAAGATTTGTTCTACGCGCATATCGGCGGGATGGATGCCTATGCGCTGGCCTACAAGCTGGCGCTGAAGATTCGTGCCGACGGAAAATTAGCGGACTTTGTCGCGGACCGTTACGCGAGTTTCGACAGCGATTACGGCCAGGCTATCGAAAAAAGGAAGATCGGCTTCAAGGAATTGAACAGACTCGTGCTGACCAAACTCGGTGAACCGAAGCGGAAGAGCGGTCGGCAGGAATATCTGGAGAATCTGCTGAATGGCTATTTGCATCCGTAGGAGTGGCCGTCCCAGAGGGACGGATGACGTTTCAAGCATCCCTCCGGGACGCCGACCGCCGCTGAAATATACCCGGCGATAAATCGCCGGGCTACTATCAAGCGTCCCTCTGGGACGAGAGAAGGCACCGTCACCTGGAGGTCGCGGCTACCACGGAAGGGAATGCCGACGGCGGTCATAGACAGCCGCTACAACTGCACCGCTTTCCGGCGTGTGGCGGCTACCGCTTCTTTTCAACATTGGGAAGGAACCAGGTCAAGATGCCGAGCAAGGGTAGGAACGAGCAGACCTGGAAGACGTAGGTGATGCTCGTCACGTCGGCCAGTTTCCCGAGCACGGCCGAGCCGATGCCGCCCATGCCGAAGGCGAGGCCGAAGAACAATCCGGCGATCATGCCCACGTTGCCGGGCACCAACTCCTGCGCATAGACCACGATGGCGGAAAAGGCGGACGCGAGAATAATGCCGATGATGGCCGTAAGAATTCCGCACTCGACGAGATTGGCGTAAGGCAGCAACAGGGTGAATGGCGCCACGCCGAGGATCGAGGCCCAGATGACTCGCTTGCGTCCGATGCGGTCGCCGATGGGGCCGCCGATGATCGTCCCCGCCGCGACGGCAAAGAGAAAGATGAA
>Ga0182024_10001125_pt1 | contig 69198 bp, 52 predicted proteins | sample P32metaG_FD_120480 | JGI IMG/M metagenome (GOLD analysis project Ga0182024, IMG submission 120480) | Permafrost microbial communities from Stordalen Mire, Sweden - P3-2 metaG (Illumina Assembly) | ecosystem: Environmental > Terrestrial > Soil > Wetlands > Permafrost | place: Sweden: Stordalen...
ATGGCGGCTGACATCCAGTCCCTTGAATGCCTCGCGCTGCGGCACGCCGATCAGGCGCCCGTCGAGCGCATAGGTCCAGGCGTGATAGCCGCAGGTGATGCGCTTGCCGCAGTGGCCCTTCGGTCCTTCCAGCAACCGCGCGGCGCGATGCCGGCATACATTGTGAAAACCGCGGACTTCGCCGTCCTCGCCGCGCACGACGATGACCGATTCACCGAGGAAATCAAAGCTGTGATAGTCGCCCGGCAGCGGCACGTCACTGATATGGCACACGATCTGCCAGCTCGTGCGGAAAATAGCTTCCTTCTCAAGCTCGAAAAACTCGCGATCGTGGTAAATCCACCCGGGCAGGCTCAGGTGTGCAGAGTCCGCTTCCGCGGCAGCGGTTGGGTTTACAGAATCGAGTCTGCGGGCTTCGCGCATGACACGCCTCGATGATAAAATGTTCTTACTGAACGATCGTACAGCAAGGCGGTGAGGCGGTCAAATTCAGGCACTTGCCTGTGCGCTGTATGGGGTAATCCGGCGGAACATGGGGCTAAGCCACGGTGCGTGACTCGATCTGCATGTGGATCGCGCGGGACGGATGCATGGTCGTTCCGGCGCGCGGCCGCACTAGGGCACGCTTCACCAAGTGCAGGTGAAAGCGGCGCGCGATCTGCGCGATGATGAGCTTCGCCTCGACGACCGCAAGCGTCGCGCCAATGCAGTTGCGATGCCCGGCCGCGAATGGCAAATAGGAATATCGATGGCGTGCGGCGCTTCGTGCGGCAGAAAATCGCTCGGGGTCAAAGTGCCGCGGTTGCGGCCAAAACTGCGGCAGGCGGTGCGAGGCATACAGCGACACCATGGCAGTGGCGCCTTTGGGCAGTACATAGCCCCCGAGCTCGCACTCCTCCATCGCCACCCGCGACAATGAGTGAATGGGCGAATAAAGCCGCAAGGTTTCCTTGAACACCTGCTCCAGGTACGGCAGCTCCTCGAGCTGCTCGACCGTCAATGTCCGGCCTGCTGGAATGCGATCTACCTCCTGCATGACGCGCGCCTGCACGTCAGGGTGACGCCCAAGCAGATAGTGCGTCCAGATCATCGACGTGGCAGTCGTCTCGTAGCCTGCAAAGAACAGGGTCTTCATTTGATCGCACAGCTCCGCCGTCGTGAAGGGCAAGCACCCCTCCGGCGCATCCGCGCCCAACGTCGTAAGCATGCAGGGCTCCGCAAGGGCCTGCGCCGCATCTATCAGCGCCAGAATTTCCGCGTCGAGCTCTGCAAGGGTCTGCGCGAGCAGCACCGTCCTTGCGGTCTGGCGTTTTTTTGAGATCGGCCGCAAGAAGCGCGGCACGGACGGCCAGTATTTTCGCATGGACTCGGTGATGGCGACGATGGCAGCGGCATGCTGCGCAAACACCGAGCCGAAGAGGAGGCGTCCCGCGATCGCCTGCGCGAGCCGCTCGAACTCCGGCATGAGCTCAACGACCGCATTGTCTTTGGCGCGCGCATCCCAGCCATCCAGGAAATCGGCGATCATCGGACTCATCCAGGACACTTGCCGCTCGAGCGCCCCGGGCTTGAAGGACGGTTGCGCAGCCAGGCGTTGACGGCGCCAAACGTCGCCCTCGCTCAAGAGCAGCCCCTGGCCGAGCACCTTTTGCATGACGGAATAGCGCGTGTTCTTGATGAAGCGCGTGCGGTGATCAACCAAGAGTGCCTTGATCAAATCGGGGCCGGAAACCAGGTAAAGAAAGCCCCGGGCCAAGGGTATGCGCGCGAGGCCGCCGTAGCGGATCGCGATCCGCGTCAGAAACTGCATGGGCACGTGGCGCATGAGCAAAGCACAGGCGCTGCGCCCGAAACGGTGCGGCCCGGGCGGATGGCGGTTGGAGGTCACGGCATGCGGCGATGGCGCGTGGTCACGATAATAAGATAGGCGACGATCACCGCGTTGGCGAGTAGCACTGCGGTGCGCACAACGGTCACATGGTGCACCACGGCAATGAACTCAAAAGGCAGGAGCAGTGATGAAGTCACGATCGTCAAATATTCCGCCCAGCGGCGCTCGCGCCATAGGCCCACGCCCTCGAGCGTGAACACGGAGGCGTACACGAGAGAGACGATGCCGAGCTGCCGCCAGCGAAAAGCGGGAACACCGCTCACCTGCGCCAGCGCCTCATGCAGCAGATGCTCAGAGAAGCCGACGGGTAGGCTTTGCGCCCACTCGTGCATCGCCGCCTCGACATGCGGATTCATGAGACGCCACGCCACAATCGCAGAGAGAACCGACAGCGCCGCTTTGACGAACTTGTACATCGCGATCGCCGCCAGGGCCGGGTTATGCGGGCGCTCGCTAGGGGATATGACGCTCGGTCGATCTTCCAAGGTGCCTCAAGGTTCTTTTCTATATGCCGAACTTCTAATCCTCGCCCATCATGTACTCACGGGGCAAGGCGACCCGCTGAGGGCGCTCTGGATGGCAGCTGCCGCCCTGCAAAATGAGCGACCTGCAAATGAGACTAAGAACCCACATGAAGAGGGATGAACGATTCGGATCACCGCGCGTGCGCGCGCCTAAGCTCTTGTCGCGCAACGCTCAATCCGTGTCCGTCGAGACTGCGTCCACGTTCGCGCCGCTCGCACAGCCACATTCGCAAGCAGGGGCAAATTCAAGCACTTACGCGGCACAAATTCCCTTCACGTCGGCGAGCGTGGCGAGAAACTGATCAATCCGACAAATTTTCTGCCGCACTCCGGGAACTTGCTGCGCGACCGACATCTGTCCACAGAGTTATGCACAACTTTTGTGGATAACCTTGAGCTGTAGACTTGCAGAAAGAATTGCCGCGGATGCTGGCGCGACCTTCGTGAGTAGTGGAAAATGGCGCCCCGCAGTCAAGCTCCCCTCGAAGATCGAACTGCTCCAGTCGCCACGCGGAACCGAAACGCCCTCGAGGCATTCTGGATTCAGAGCCCATTTGCCTCGCACGCACACGCATTGAGGTTTGGAATAATGTCGATCCCCTACAACCCGGAGCAGGATCTGTCAGATGCCGCGAGCGTTCGTCGCGGCGAATTCCATACTTTGAGCTCAAAGATGTTCGATACCTACCTTACGGATATCGAACAGCTGCTGCATCACCAGATCTGGAATGCGGCACTAACCGACGCGCTCGCGCTCCCGCATATCGCCGTCGCATTGAGCGATGCGCGGCGTCGCAGCTCAGCCGAGCGCTACCAGGCGTGGTGTGCGACATGGATTCGCCCCGATGCCGCGACGGACGACGATTCAACGGCCGACGGCGCACGCCTCTTCCGCATGTGGTGCGAACGGGCCGGCGGCGTTGAAAAGGAAGGCGCACTCACCGTTCCCGTTCGAGCACTGCGCCAGCTGCGCCTGCGGCGCCTCGCGCGGCCGATGTCGCCCGGTTGCCACCCTTCGCAGCCCCTGACCTGCGACGCAGATGCCGCGCAGGCCGTGGAGGTGTGTACGCTCTTGGCCGAGGCGGCAAATCGCTGGTACACACGGCGCGCCGCGCGCGACGATATCGTTCAGGCCAATCTGGCACGCTTGGCGGTCATGCGCTGACTTTCTCAGTGCCACACGGCTTCGAGCACGGCAGCCAGGCGATATCCCGCGCGCGTTAGCTGCATAGCCGCAAGCGTGGCTGCGTTTTGCGCATAGCCTGCGGGCGCGGAAACTCTCCACAGGAAGTGCGTTCCACCGGACCTTTTTTGCGCCTCCTCGCGTTGCTCGATGCTGAGCCCTGCGTGCGCAAGCTTCGCCGCACCGAGCGTCTCGGTGGCCCATTTACCGGGCCATTTGGTGACGTCCCCGTTCACGATGGGTAGATCTGGCGATGCGCGCATCAGGTGCGTGGCAAACTCCTCAGGTGCGCGCGCATTCGCGTGCCGCACCGCCTCTTCCACCGCACGACCATCCCAGAATTCATGCAGGGACTTTGACTCAAAAATGAGATCATTGTCCCCTGCGGTACTGAAGATCAGGACATTGTCCACGGCCGCCGCCGATGCAGGCACGACGAATGCATTCTTGTCGTTCACGTATGCGCTGCCGACGTGCAGGGGCTGGTGGATGTCACCCAGGAGATGCACCAGGAGGAGCAGCGCTTCACGCGGGCTTAGACCATGTGGGTTCGCGCTGCGATCGGTGGCACCTTTCAGGACCGCGATGCATTGCTTCAGAATGTGGACAATATCGTCGTCACTCGTGCCGACGCCCCCTTCTTCGTACGCGTCGGCTTGGAACGGAACGTCGGTGTAGTGATAGCGGGCGTGATGCGGGTTCCTGCGCACGAATTCCTTAAGCTCCTCGGTCAGCTCTCCGCAGTATCCCTTCGCACAGTCAGCCCAATTGGCAACGCTCTGCAAAGTCTCGCCGGGCTTGAGTAACTTGCGCACCTCTACGGCGGCGCGACGTCCAGCAATGAGCTGATCAGCCATGGCTGCGACGGTCTCGTGACCCTGCGCGCCCCAGGCATGGGCGCCCATCGACACGAGGAGCGACAGGCCGGCAAAGCCGGCAAGCAGAGCTGACAGCGCTCCATTTCTACGTGTTTGCACACGCTGTGTGCATCGCAGTGGCCAACAGCGATCGCTACCCTCTGCACCCATCATTCGCACTGTCATTGATCGGAGGCCCTCATGACGACACCGAACCCTGCCATACCTTTGAATGTTTTCACAGTCGAGGAATACGAGGCGCCGACCGGCAAGAGCGGCACGAGCTGGACCAAGATCGGCGTAGCCTTCCCGCATCACGACGGGCCGGGGTTCAACATCGAGCTGCGCGCGCTTCCGCGCAACGGACGCCTGGTCGTGCTTGCGCCGAGCGACGAAGAGCGTCAACTGAAGGAGCGTGCGGGTTAGTCAGCGCCCGCCCATCATTGGGAGGGCGCACGGCCCTCCTCTTTTTGACCTCTGCGGAGCCTCCCCGGGCCCTCCGGCATCAATCACTCATCAACGCATCCATCCGGCACGCGGGTTCAATTAATCGAGCGCGGCGGCGCGCATGCGCACGCCGCTGGAATTCCCCGACCGATTGTGTGTCAATCCAGCATGTCCGGAATGCGCATTCTTGCCGGCTGCTGCTGCTTTGCCATCCTGTGGCTCGCGAGGCCGTCTGCGGCGGCGGTGGACGCACGCCCGCAATCGCTCAATGTCGACGGCGTGCGCGTATCACTGGAATTTGTCGATTCCGACTTTACCCAGGGGGCAGAACCCCTCGTCGCGTGGGTGAAGCGATCTGTCGGCATCGTTGCCGCCTACTACGGGCATTTTCCGGTCTCCGAGTTGCGCATTCGTGTGTCATCGACAGGCGGCGGCGGAGTGCGCCACGGGACCACGTTCGGCGCTCCTGCCGCGCTGATCCGCATCACGGTGGGTCGCGACGTCACGCCGACCGAACTCCTCAATGATTGGGTTCTCGTGCATGAAATGACGCATCTGGCACTGCCTGACGTCGGCCAGGAGCACCTCTGGCTCTCTGAGGGCGTCGCCGTGTACGTCGAAGGAGTCGCCCGAGCGCAGGCCGGCAATCGGCCGGCTGTCGACGTATGGGCGGAACAGGTGAATTCCATGGCGCGCGGGCTGCCGCAGGCGGGTGATGCGGGCCTTGACCACACCCATACCTGGGGCCGCACTTATTGGGGCGGAGCACTCTTCTGCCTCCTGGCAGATGTAGAGATACGGCAGCGCACCGGCAATCGGCTGGGCCTGCAGAGTGCACTGCGGGCCGTGACACGCGCGAGCGGCGGTCTTTCTGCAGACTGGCCCATTGAGCGCGTGTTTGCGGTAGGCGATGCCGCCGTCGGCACGAATGTCCTCGAGGAACTCTACGCGCGCTCCAAGGACACGCCGTTTGCGCCGGACTTGCCGGATCTGTGGCGAAGCCTGGGGATTGAGCCCGAGGAGGGGACTGTCAGGCTGCATGACGACGCGCCACTTGCAAAAATTCGCGACGCGATCATGCGCGCGCCGGTAGACTCCGCGCTGGCGGGCTCTGACAGGCCTTCGCCATAAATCTTTAATATTCGTGCCGCTATGTGGAGGATTCGCATGCTTCGACCATTGGTTTCATTCTTAAGTGTCTTCCTGCTCGCAGGCCCGGTATTCGCGGCCGATCCACCTTCGACCTCGTACGCACCCGGGGCGACGGCCTATAGCGGTGTGCACCACCCGCACCACCGGCATCGGCACCACCGCAGGAAGCATCCGCACGTCAGGTCGATCCAGCCTGAGTAGCCCATTCCGCCGCCCGGCGGAAGGAGTGATTCACTGAAGGCCCGCTCTTTTTTGCGGACCTTTTTCATGCCGGCCGGGTTGTCATGTGATCGTCATATGACCGTCATACGCTGAGGTAACCTCTAAGAAAAGCAACAGCGGGCGTCGCATGTTTGCAAGTTTGGGCATCGATCTGCCGACCGGCATTTTATTGTGTCTCGCCCTGCTATTGGCGCTGAGCTTCGAATTCGTCAACGGCTTCCACGACACCGCGAACGCGGTCGCGACGGTCATTTACACGAATTCCTTGAAACCGACTCAGGCGGTGGTCTGGTCCGGTCTTTGGAATCTCATCGGCGTACTCACCTCCTCCGGCGCAGTCGCCTTCGGCATTGTGGCTCTGTTGCCGGTCGAGCTCGTGATCAACGTCGGCTCAGGCGCCGGCTTTGCCATGGTGTTCTCGCTCTTGCTCTCGGCGATCATCTGGAATCTCGGCACCTGGTATCTCGGACTTCCGGCATCGAGCTCCCACACGCTGATCGGCGCGATCGTGGGCGTGGGGCTCATGAACTCGCTCCTCAGTCCCGACAGCGCATTCGGCGATGGCGTCAACTGGGCCAAGGTCGGCGATACGGTGAAGGCGCTCCTTTTCTCTCCACTCATCGGGTTCCTGGCGGCGGGCGGCCTCTTGTTGCTCGCGAAGGCCGTGCTGCGCAATCCTGCCTTGTTCAAGGCACCGGAAGGCAAAGCGCCGCCTCCAATATGGATTCGCACGCTCCTGGTTTTCACGTGCACGGGCGTGAGCTTCGCCCACGGCTCGAACGACGGCCAAAAGGGCATGGGACTTATCGTCCTCATCCTGGTGGGTATCGTTCCGGCAGGCTTCGCACTCAACCTGCAAACCGCCGCCGACACGCTCGCGAAAATACGCGCCTCCGGCGCGGCCTTCGAGCAATCCCTGCAAAAATCCGGAGTGAACGCGTCCCTGGACGATGACATGGACGCCAATAAGACCCTGACGACCTATCTGCGCAAGGGAACCATCGCGCCGCAAACCCTGCCGGCGCTGGAAGCCGTCAACCGCCGCGTCGTGGCTGGCCTTGCGGACATCAATGACCTCGCAGTGGTTCCCGGTGCGCAACGCCGCATCCTGCGCCTCAACATTTATCTGGTGTCAGAGACTCTCGCCAAAATGATCAAGACAAAGAAGCTGCCTGCGACCCTCGATGTCGACGCGCTCTCGACGTACCAGAAATATCTTAAAGGGGTGACGTCGTTCATTCCCGTTTGGGTGAAAGTCGCGATCGCCCTCGCGCTGGGACTTGGCACCATGGTCGGTTGGAAGCGCATCGTGGTGACGGTGGGAGAAAAGATCGGCAAGGCACATTTGACCTACGGACAGGGTGCCGCGGCGGAAATTGTGGCGTTCGGCACGATTGAGGCGGCCGATATGCTGGGGTTGCCCGTCAGTACCACGCACATTCTGTCCTCCGGCATTGCTGGAACGATGGTCGCGAACGGCTCCGGCATCCAAGGCCCGACGGTGCGCAACATCATTCTTGCTTGGGTGCTGGCTCTGCCCGTGTGTGTGATCCTGGGGGCCGCCCTCTTTGGCGCCGGACTCTTGGTTGTGTTCCGCGTGCTGGGCGTGCAGTAACCCGCAACGTCGAGGGAGCAGGAAACACCGCAGAGCCTGCGAATAGTCTGTAGTCGCGCTGACCTAGCCCGGTCGGCCATGGGGCCAGTGCCGGAGCAGGTGCCTCCTGGTATCGCTTTAGAGTTCCAGCGATGCTCCGACTGAATTCCATCGAGACTGGGTATTGCTGCCGGACTTTCGACTTGACACCGGCCGCATGTCTATTATATCGTAAGATACGTTTTAAGACATATCTGGAGATAGTAATGAGACATCATATGCACGAGTTCTTCCGCCACGGACCGCATTTCATGGGACGCCACCACCGCGGGCGGCACGGATTTGGGCGTTTTGGGGGCGGAATCATGGACGACGGCGGCCCCGGTGGGCGTGGCATGAGCATGGGCCGCAAGCTGGCCTCGGGCGACCTGCAGTTGCTCGTGCTGGCGCTGCTTGCCGACAAACCGCGACACGGCTACGAGATCATCAAGGCGCTTGAAGAGCGCTCCAAGGGCTTCTATACACCGAGCCCGGGCATGGTCTATCCGGCACTCACCTATCTTGAAGAGATCGGTTACGCAACCGTTGCAGCCGACGGCGCGCGCAAGCTCTACCACATCACCGCCAGCGGGCAGGCGCAGCTTGATGAAAACCGCAGTGTCGTCGATTCGATGTTCGCGCAGTTCGAGCGCGTTGGCGAAAAGATGGAACGGATGCGGCGTGCGTTCTCTTCAGACGAGAATGCATCAGACTCCGAGGACTTGGGCGCAGGACGCCGCGGCTCCAAAGAAATGCTGCACGCACGGCGCGAACTCAAAAGCGCACTAAGCACGGCGGCCGAAACTCCGCAAGAACAAGAGCGCATCGCCGAAATCCTGCGCCGCGCCGCCGCGGAAATCCGCAGCAAGCCGGCGAGCGGTTCCTGAGCGCCCGAACTCGATTGAGTCCCAGTTCGCCGGACTCCCGCCTGTGGATGTACGCGGCTACACTAAGTCACGCGCCCGTAGCTCAGTTGGATAGAGCATCAGGCTTCGAACCTGAGGGTCGGGAGTTCGAATCTCTCCGGGCGCGCCAATAAATCTATGTGCCAGAAAGCACAGTTTGCGAACCAGGTGCGGAAGAGACTGAATTTTCTCTGTGTTTACCCACCAAATCGCCATAACACCAAACACTTAAATCCATCCCGACTTTCGCCGAAGCCAGGTCGTTGCGGAACTATTGCGGGACTCCGCTTCACACACTTTCTCCGCTGCTTCGATCAGCTTAGAAAGCTCAGCCTGAGAGTAGTGCGTAGTCATGCGCCCACTCTTTTGACCTAGCAAGTCCTGGCGGTCCTCAAAAGTCACGCCTGTAGCGCGTACGTCGTCCAAACGTATGTTTGAGGTCGGGCTGACGCAAGGACGACTACCGCCGGCCACAGCAGCGAGCACTATTTATTGCGATCTGGCATTACAATCCGCATTGTCGACAGCATTAGTGCGCTCGACCATGAGAGGGCCTTCAAAATGAGAATACTTTCTATCGCCGTCCTTTTAACCGTATTCGGGCTGCCTGCAGGTGTACTTGCCCAATCTAACGCGGATGATCGGGCTCTGCGTGCATTGCCCCAGTCTTTTTGTGCCGCCTGGGCCAAACATGATGGCCACGCGCTCGCCAGAATTATGGCGGATGACGTCGATTTTGTTACGGTCGCCACAACCTACTTACACGGCAGGAAAGACTTCGAAGATTTTCATGTCCGCTTGCTCAGTGGGCGCTTCAAGGATTCCACGATCACACCAATCGACATTACAGCTCGGTTTCTGCGTCCGGACTTTGGTGTCGTTCACTGGAGTTGGAAGATCGAGGGCGACAAAAATGCGGACGGTACAGCGCGCGAGGCGCGCTACGGAATGATGACCCTGGTTGCGGAAAAGCGGCATGGCGCTTGGCTCGTTACCGTGGGCCAGAATACCAATGCCATCCTTGGGATACCGCCGGAGCTGCAAGACATCAAGACTCCCATAGCGATTCCAGGAACCGCGCCGAGACAATAACGAGGCTCCTGCGCATTGATGGGTGGGGATTTTGCTAGAGATCAATTGTGCTTGATAGAGTCTCCGCGCTTCCGCTCTGTCAATGAGATGTAAATCGATTCCAAAAATGCATCCTCACTGACGAACTCGCCGGCGTAATTCTTCCACGGATCCAGAATCTTCGCCTGTTTCATTTGAACCAGCGTTTCACCATCCTTCAACGCGCGCGCCACCGCATCGCGCGTTCCCTACGTGACGGCGTGATCGTAGGTAACGGTGGGCAGCGCATCTTTGGGCTTTGGTTTGACTTCAAAATGCATCGACCCGCCGTTGCCGGTGGCGCCACCGTTCTCTAGCCTTTTCCGCACATTGTCCTGCGCGAGAATGAGCGCTTGCTTGTTTTGAAAGTAAGCGTTTCCGCCCATATGGTCGCCGTGATAATGCGTGTTGATGACGAACCGCACTGGCTTATCGGTGATCCCCTGAAGCGCCGCCTTAACCTTATCCGCGAGCGGAGCTGATTCGTCATCGATGATCACAACGCCATCATCGCTCACGCAAGCTGCAATGTTACCGCCGGATCCCTGCAGCAGGTAGACGGTACCAGCGACTTTGGACATCTTGATCTCGACGTTGCTCGCACCCAGGTCCTGTGCCTCGAGCCCGCGTGCCAAGAGTAAAGCGACGGTCAGAAGTATCGCTCTGCACATGATCTTTCTCCTTTGCAAGGTACGCAATTGAGGCTGAGGCGAGCGCTCCCGGTGAACGCGCTTCGCGACCAGCCGAAGTGCTCCTTCATGGCGACCGCGGCGACAGAGATGTTCACGCGGTGAGCTGCTTGCCGACTTTGCTGGCGGTAGTATCTCGATGAGTCCATCAACGCGATCACGCGTGAAGTGGAGCTCATTGCAACACGCAGCGATGCCGGCCGGCGCCTTATCACTGTGCCGGGGATCGGACCGCTTGGCGCGACAGCACTCATTGCCGCCGTCGGGAATGGAGGGGCTTTCAAGCGTGGCCGCGATCTGGCCGCCTGGCTGGGCCTTGTACCTCGGCAATACTCGACTGGCGGTAAATCAACGCTCTTGGGCATCAGTAAGCGCGGCAATCCGTACGTTCGAAAACTTCTTATCCATGGCGCAAGATCGTTGCTCAAGCACCTTCATCGGCGGCAACAACCACCGTAGTAACCATGGCCGAGAAACCCAAAGCTGTCGAACACTTACTACTGAGCAGCGCTGAAGCTCGGAATCCCGAGTTCATCGTTAAGCTTTTCGAAAGGCTAAAGGGACAGCCCGGGACCGTTGAGGAAATCGACGACCTGTCGCGCGAAATTACAGCCGTCAAGAACGCCAAGTCATCGTTAGCGCTGTTCAGCGGCGAGCTTTAATCGTAGTTCTCTTAAGCGTACTCTGCCTACCTCACGTATTCTTATCAGATGCACGGTGGGGCCGCCGGTCATCGGCTTCTCGGATACTTCGATCATGCGCGGCGATGGTTCTCGTGCGAGACGTCTAGCGGTAGCCGCCAGCTCAGGGTCGGTCTTAAAACTGTAGTACTTGCCCAGGATGGGCGGTGCTTCGGCGTCTGAGAGAACTTGTAATTCGCGTTGTTCTTCGTGCGTCATCGCCAACCCCATCTCCTCACACTACTCTAGTACTGCGTCGGGGCCGCGTTTTATCTCTAACGGCCCTCGTGCCAGACACTCCAGTCCTTGGCTGGCTAATTAACCTTCCTACGACGTGAGGTTTATGCGTGCCACCGCACGGACGCGCGGTGGCCCCTGAGTGTGAAGTTCGGCACATGCACCTGTACGGGGGTGCTGTTACGATCCTAAGGATTGCGACGGACCGCAGCTAACATGACAACAACAGCGGTGACCTTATATGCAGAACGTCCGACGTCCAGACGATTTTTCAACGTACTTGGAAGCGCATCAACACGCTTTCGCTTGGGCCGAAAAAGCTATGGCCCTCCGCAGCGCCGCCAAGATTGCCGAGGCCCAGGCGGCGGCGAACGCCGCGCGCCACTGGCTAAGATTTATCAAGGAACTTGAGCGGCAAGAACTCCGCAGCGCATTTCACTAATTGTTAAACCGCCCGAGGGCGGTCGTCTCTAATGCGCGAGCCGCGCCCCGTCGTTTGGTGAGACGTCTCGATATCAGCAAACTCACTGGCGCATCGCGAGCCGTGGTACTGCGCACAGCGTGATGTAAGTCGCATTCTGACGAAAGATTCTTTCGGTACGTTCGTTACCGCACCGTCCGCTGCGCGGCACGTCCGCTTGAATAGAGTGGCCGAAGGCTTTGATGCGTAGAAAGATCTAATGTCTCAAAGAAATATACTTCTAATCCAGGATGATCCCACAGATGCCCAGGCCGTTCGTGATGCGCTAAATGGGTCCTTCCAAGTCGAATCGGTGAGGAGTTGCTCCGAGGGTTTGGAACGACTCGCAAGGGCCGGAAAGCAGGAAAAGCACGGAACGGACGGGATCGGAGCGGTGTTGGTCGACCTTTTCTTGCCAGATAGCCGCGGAATTGAGACCTTCAATCGGCTCTTTCACACCGCGCCGCAGATTCCGTTTCTGGTCTTGAGTGCTGCGCAAGATGAGGAAGTCGCCCAATTGGCGGTGCAGCATGGAGCGCAGGACTATCTGCTGAAGACCCGCCTCGATGGGTACCTGTTGCCGAAAGCCCTGGGCAGCATGGTCGAACGGGCAGGGATAGCCGAGGCGTTGTACGACGAAAAGGAGCGCGCGCAGGTAACGCTCAACTCCATCGGCGATGCCGTCATGAGCACCGACGTCTGGGGCCAGGTGACCTATCTCAATGTCGTCGCCGAAAACCTGACGGGCTGGTCGCGGGAGGAGGCGGCAGGTCACCCGGTTGCGGAAGTGTTTCGAATTATCGATGCCGCTACTGGCGAAGCTGCGCAGAACCCCATTGCGTTAGCGATTCGGGAAGACAAAACTGTAGCCCTCACCCCGAACTGCGTCCTGATCCGGCGTGACGGAGTTGAAGCTGCCATCGAGGATTCCACCGCACCCATCCACGACCGTCGCGGACAGGTGACTGGTGCGGTCATGGTGTTTCACGATGTGAGCACGGCTCGAGCGCTGTCGAGCAAAATGTCTCGTCTGGCCCAACACGACAGCCTCACCGATTTACCCAACAGAATATTGTTCAGCGACCGACTGACCGAAGCGATCGCGATGGCTCACCGTCATCGGCGCAAATTGGCGGTGTTATTCCTGGACGTGGATCGCTTTAAGCACATTAACGACTCCCTGGGCCACGATATCGGCGACCGCTTGTTGCAGTCTATGGCGCGACGGTTGCGCGCATGCGTGCGCAGCTCAGATACGGTCAGCCGGCAGGGAGGCGATGAATTCGTGATCCTGCTCACGGAAGTGACGCATGCGCAGGATGCAGCCGTCAGTGCGGAGAAAATTCTCCTAGCCCTGCGCGCGCCGCACCGCATCGACCAGCACGATCTGCACCTCAGTGCGAGCATCGGTATCGCCACTTATCCCGATGATGGGAACGACGCGGAAGACTTGATGAAGAACGCGGATTTCGCGATGTACCACGCCAAGGACAGCGGGCGAAACAACTATCAGTTCTTCAAGCCGGAGATGAACGAGCGCGCGGTCGAGCGGCGGTCCCTCGAAGCGGATCTGCGCCTCGCCTTAGAGGGCCGCACATTTGTACTGCATTACCAGCCTAAAATGAGTCTGGAGACAGGCGTGATCGTGGGCGTCGAAGCGCTGATCCGCTGGCGGCATCCACAGCGCGGACTCGTGCCGCCTGCGCAGTTCATACCGGTTGCGGAAGAATGCGGTGCCATCGTACCGATCGGCCGATGGGTTCTGCGCGAAGCCTGCCGCCAAGCCCGAACCTGGCAGGACGCAGGTCTGCCGCCGCTGCGCATCGCCGTTAACATTTCCGCGGTGGAATTGTGCTCTAAGGATTTCGTTGCAGGCGTGCGCGCGATCCTGACGGAGACGGGACTTGACCCGCGGTACCTTGAACTGGAGCTGACCGAAACCTTCCTGATACAGGAAGCGAAGGCCACCGCGGCAGTGCTGCAGTCTCTCAAAGACCTGGGCGTGACGCTCGCGCTCGATGACTTCGGAACCGGTTATTCGAGCTTAAGCCACCTGAAGCGCTTTCCGATTGACATCTTGAAGATCGATCAGTCGTTCGTGCGCGATCTCGCGACCGATGCGGGCGATGCCAGCATCGTTAGCGCGGTGATCAGCATGGGGGAAAGTCTGCATATGCGGGTTGTGGCGGAAGGCGTGGAGACACGCAATCAGCTCCAATTCCTTCAGGAGCACAGTTGCCCCGAGGGGCAAGGTTACTATTTCAGTCACCCGGTGGTTGCCGGGAAATTCAGCCAATTACTGGAGCGCGGCGTAGTTAAACCGCGCTCGCTGTCAGTATATTAGTTAGTCGTCCCAGAACGAGCAGGTCCGAGCGGGTTACGCGAAGTTGCGAGCTTCCAACGTCGCGGCCAGAGGCTCCGTTTAGGCTTTCAAATATTGTCGCTGACACAGCGTGCCATTTGAAGTGGTGCGATGCAGCGGCTCTTTGATACGTAGCGCACATCATGGCTTGATTCTACTGTCTACAATCAATCGCCTTTGTTCCTGTGTCACAGGCGTGTGCGAAGGGCGCGATTGAGAGCCCATGAAAACCTTTGCAAGCAAACTCGTGCCCCGGTGGTCAATCGAAGATGCTGTCACGGCCGCGTTCGTCGGCGCTCTCGTCGTAATGTGCATAGTCACTTCGCTAGCCTGGTACTCAGTAACGCAATTTTTGGAAAGCACGCGCTGGGTAGATCACACGCATGTTGTCCTCGCGACCCTAGAGCATACAAGTGCCTCATCTGATGAGGCATTTGCCGCGGCTCAGGAGTACGTGATTACGGGAGATCCCACGAGCATTGCCGAACGCGATCGCGCAATCTCCGAGATTCAATCCGGCCTTCGCGAACTGGAGGAACTCACCGCCGACAATAAGACTCAGCAGGAGCGACTGGCACTTCTCAAGTCGCGCGTCACCGAACGCATTGAAATTATGAATGCTGTGTTAATCACGCGACAGACCGAAGGCTTTGAACCTGCCCAAAGGCTCATTGCGAGCGGTCGGCCTCACGGGCTAGTAGATCAATTTCGCGAATCGCTCAATGCAATGGGCGACGAGGAACGCTTGTTGCTGCGCCACCGAATTCTCGCTGACGAGGTGAGTCAACGGAAGCTCATCGCCGCGTGCGGCGCACTACTCGCGGTCGTCATTCTGACAGTCGGGCTGGGCTTTCTTCGCTTGAGGCGGGAGTTGCACTTGCGCCAGCTACTTGCCGAGGAGCTCGAGCGCAAGACAGTCGAGATACAGGCGTCGAACAAGGAATTGGAGAGTTTCTCATATAGCGTTTCCCATGACCTGCGCTCGCCGCTGCGCGCTATTGACAGCTTCGCACTCATGCTCGAAGAGGACTATGCCGCGAAGCTTGATGAGGAGGGGCGCCGCTACATCGGTGTGGTTCGCGAAGGCGCGCAGAAAATGGGGCGCCTCATTGATGACCTACTGGGATTCTCACGCATGGGGCGAGAGCCCATCAACGCTGTGAGCATTGATCTCAGGTTGGGGGCGGAGCGTGCCGTGAAGGAAGTGCTCGCGGCTCACACAGGCACGCCGCCGCAGCTGCTTGTGCATGAGCTGCCACGCGCACGTGGTGACGCCGCACTACTGCATCATGTGTGGGTCAATCTGATCGGCAACGCCGTCAAATACTCGAGCAAGATCGCTGCGCCGCGGATCGAAATCGGCGGTTCCATTCAAGGATCTGAGGCAGTGTACTTCGTCAAGGACAATGGGGCTGGCTTTGACATGCGCTATTCGGAAAAGCTCTTCCAGGTATTCCAGCGCTTGCATGGTGCCGAGGAGTTTCCTGGTACCGGCGTGGGGCTTGCCATAGTTCAGCGGGTGATCACCCGCCACGGGGGGCGTGTCTGGGGAGAAAGCAAACCTGAACACGGTGCGAAGTTCTTTTTTACTCTTCCGAAGGGAGCAATCGCATGAACGACATCGGAGAAGTCGAGATTCTACTCGCCGAGGATTCCGTGACGGACGCGGAAGTCACTCAGCGCGCGCTGAAAAAAGCGAACATCGCTAACCCTCTGCTGTGGGTGAAGGATGGAGCGGAGGCGCTTGATTTCCTCCAGTGCCGCGGCCGCTTTGCGGGTCGCACGTGCGCCAGACCGCGTCTGGTGCTGCTGGATTTGAAGATGCCGAAGGTCGACGGGATCGAGGTGCTGCGCGAAATTCGAGCGACACCAGCGCTTCAGACCCTTCCAGTAGTCATGCTCACCTCAAGCTCGGAAATGTCCGATGTTGTGCGTAGCTACGCCCTGGCGGTCAACAGTTACATCGTGAAGCCTGTGGAATCCAAGAGGATATTCGAGGAAGTCGCACGTCTGGGGTATTACTGGCTCATCATGAATCGGCCGCCGGGCTGATCGACTAAGAGTCAGCAACGCTCGTGCGCACACCCGAGGATACCTCAGTACGTTTGCTCATCGTCGAAGATGTGGCAACTGAGGCTGAGATAGCCGTACGGCGATTGCAGAAGGCGGGCCTTTCGTGCATATGGCAGCGCGTTGAGACCGAACCGGACTTTCGCCAGGCCCTGCGAGACTTCAAACCGCAGCTCATTCTGTCGGACTTTGCTCTACCGCACTTCGATGGCTTCGCCGCGCTCGCAAGGGCAGCGGCCGATGCTCCGGATGTTCCCTTCATTTTCCTCTCGGGCACCCTTGGCGAGGAACGCGCAATTCAAGCGCTGAAGAACGGCGCGATCGATTATGTGCTCAAGAGTAATCTTGAGCGGCTCGTGCCGGCTGTCACTCGCGCGCTGGAAGATGCGATTGCCCGCCGTGCGCGGTGCGCCGCTGAGGAGCGAGTTTCGCGGCTCACCCGGATCACGCAAATGCTCTCGGCGGTCAATGCCGCGGTCGTTCGCATACGCTCCCGCACGGAGCTACTCGCGGAAGCCTGCCGCATCGCTCATCGCGTGGGCGGATATACCCGCGCACTCATCGTGCTGATCGAGCCGGGTGCGCGTACGGCCCGGCCGATCGCGGGGGCAGGCCTCGAAGACGAGCAAATGAAGAATCTGGCATTTAACGTGGCAGAGACCCAGGCGGCCGACACGAGCGTGACCGGACGCGCGATACGCACTGCCGAGGTCTGCGTCTGCCACGACTTAAGCGACCCCCAGACGCCCGTTCAGGACCGCGAGAAACTCGCCTCCGAGGGGATCCGCTCAATAGCCTCCCTGCCGCTTCTCAGCGATGGCACGCCAGTCGGTGCCTTTACGATCGGAACCACCGAGAACGATACGCTCGATGGCGAAGAACTTCTGATGCTGCAAGAAATCACGGCCAACCTTTCTTTCGCACTCCAGTATCTTCAAAAGCACGATGCAGTGGAGTTTCTCTCGTACTTTGACCCGCTTACCGGCCTTGCCAAGCGCTCGCTATTTTGTGAACGGCTCGCGCGCATGATCGAGCAACGAGTGGGGCCTCAGCCTAACCTGACTGTAGTCGCATTGGATGTCCAAAGACTATGCATTATCAACGACTCCTTCGGACGGCACGTCGGGGACAGGCTTCTAGAGTGCGTCGCCGACCGTCTGAAACGCCATTTCGACGATACCGATCATCTTGCAAATCTGGGTGGCGGCACATTCGCGGCAGTAATTACTCAGCCCGGCCATTCAGACCATGCACTGCGGCTCCTGAACGAGCAGCTCACAACTCTTTTCAACAAGCCAGTATCCGTAAACGGGCGGGATATTCGTATAACGATCAAGTTCGGACTTGCAGAGTTTCCGGAAAATGGAGAAGACGCAACGACGTTACTGGAAAACGCCGAAGCAGCGTTACGCAACGCCAGAGAGTCTGGCGAGCGATACTTGCATCACCGTCTGGAGATGAATTCCGAAGTCGCAGACCGTCTCGCGCTCGAGCAACGCCTGAGTACGGCGCTTGCCGAACAACAGTTCCTGCTGTACTACCAGCCTGAGATCGAGATAGCGAGCGCGCGGATCATCGGACTGGAGGCGCTGCTGCGCTGGCGCGACCCCGAGCATGGCATCGTGCCACCGTCTGTGTTCCTACCGATCCTCGAATCCACCGGCACGATCGTCGAAGTCGGCGAGTGGGTGATTCACCAGGCCGCTGACGATTGCAAGCGTCTGCAGCGGAGCGGCGTGCCTCCGATTCGGATCGCCGTTAATGTCTCGCCGCTACAACTGCGCCGCCGCCACTTCGCTTCGCGGTTTCTGGAGATCGCCTCGGGCACGTTCGATGCAGAATATGGCCTCGACGTTGAGATCGTTGAGGGCGCGCTTCTCGATGACTCAACGTCTGTTATTGGACAGCTGCAGGCACTTCGTGCCGCGGGCGTGCGCGTTGCGATCGACGATTTCGGCACCGGCTACTCCTCGCTAAGTCGGCTCTCGCAACTTCCGATCGATATGCTGAAGATCGACCGCTTGTTCACAAGCCGGCTCGGGATGGACGAAACCAGTACCACTGTCGTTTCAACCATAATTCAGCTTGCCAAAGCGTTTGGGATGATCACCTGCGCAGAAGGTGTTGAGACGACGCATCAGCTTGGCATGCTCAAGACGCTGGGATGTCAGCAGGCGCAGGGATATTTGTTTAGCCGCCCAGTACCGATCGATGACGTCGAACGGCTCGTACACGCTGCTTCGCCTGATCGAAGCTTGTCCCTGCTATCTCGAGGCGCGCGAGCCATATCGCGTGACTAATCAGCGGAATCGGCTCATCAACCGGCTCTAGGACCCGTCCTGGTTACCACCAACGTCTGCGACGCCCGTTGCCTGCGACGCGCGATCCCGAGGTTCAGGATCGACTGCTTATGGCGTGTGCTGAATTTTCGGGTATCCCATTTCCGGCTTGAGATACGGCGCAGTTGCAACGCTGCGGAATAGACCATCCTCGATCCGACTTGAGGCCGCGCGCATCTGCTGTAATCGTCGACACGCAAGCACCGTCACGCGCCCGAAGATGTGACGCCAAAGCCCGCTCATCCGACGCCAGTTTGCACCACATTTGGAGCTTGCCTTGGGATGCGAAAATGATTAGCGCCATGAAGAGGCGCTGCTCGAGTTAGCGGCGCCCTAGTGCGTCACCGAGATGGCGTGAGCGACCTCGTTCACCTTCGCGGGCGCTCTTGCTCCATCGCAATTGCGCAATTCGCTGGCGGGTCGCAACATCCTGTTGCTTCATTGCACGTTCCGGTGGTTTTCGTGGCCACCTGGGCCATATGCCAGAACAGCCGGTGGATCGAGAAATCACCATGGAAAACAGCGAGTCCCGCGAAGTTACTCCAAGACCCAGAAGCTCCTGGCCGCTCCTCTTGCTCGTCTGCGGCCTGGGCGGAGTCCTGCTTTATTACGCTCACTCGGTCTTTATTCCCATCGCGTTGGCGCTTTTGATCGCGCTTGTGCTGTCGAGTCCCGTTGAGGCATTGCATCGTCGTGGCTTGCCGCGAAGCGTGAGTGCCACGCTCATTCTCGTGATATTCATCGGGCTCACTGGCGCTGCAGTGGATCGACTGTGGGAACCCGCGCAACAATGGCTGGCAGGTGCCCCGCGCACTGCCAAAATCATTGCGCAAAAAGTGGGTCCCGTGGCCCAAGTACTGCACCGCATCGACTTGGTCACCGATCGGGCCGAGCATTTGACTGACCCGGGCGTAGGGACGTCCGCCGCTCCTGCGAAGGCGGCGCCCAGCGCGAGCGCTTCGCAAGGACTTCTGCTTGAAACGCGAACGGCGCTCATCGCCATGCTGACCATCGTAATCCTGACTCTATTCCTTCTGGCAGGCGGTCCCCCGATGCTTGCGGCCATGACGTCCTCGCTCGCTCGCGATGTACATTCGACGCATATTCTTAAAGTGATCGAAGCGGTGCGCAGCGAAGTTGGGCGTTACTACGCAACCATCGCAGTCATAAATCTGGGACTGGCGTCGGCCACGGGTCTGGCGATGATGGCTCTTGGGATGCCAAATCCCGTTCTCTGGGGGGCTCTGGCAGGAGTACTGAACTTCATTCCTTATGTCGGGTCGGCCACGACGCTGGTCGTGTTGGTCATCGTGGCGTTCGTGTCTTTTGACGGCGTGGGCCGTGTGCTCGCGGTCGGTGCGACGTATCTTGGGCTTGCGACAATCGAGGGTCAGATTGTGCAGCCTCTGTTGGTCGGACACCGGCTGGATCTGAGCCCCATCATCGTGTTTCTGGCGCTGTGGTGCGGCGGGTGGTTCTGGGGCATCGCGGGCATTGTGCTGGCCGTTCCGAGCTTAGTCGCGCTCAAAGTTGTCGCCGAGCACAGCAAACATGGCACACCTTTGCTGGCGTTCCTGAGCCCGAGCGTCGGGAAGCGCTTTCATCGACTGCGCGTGAACGCGGATCGTTCTGCGCGTATTAAGAAGACTCTATAAATCCAGAGCGCTGCGACCGGCTGGTCTTCGGCCATGCCGGGACTCGGATCCGAAGCGCGATTTAGGCGGGCCGCTCAAAATGACCGGCCCATGCGCCTTGCCGTGTCGGTTGCGGCGCTGAGTGGCCATTAATGCCTCAAATTCGTGTTTCCACGTTTTCTGGAAGCTTAATTAGTTTTCCCACTGATTCTACGTTTGACTCATTACAGCACACCGCTCGCGAGTTCGTGCTGTCACGCTGCGGCAGGTCGCGCATCGGTATCGTCGGCCGTGTCGGAATTCCTGCCCGCTTGCTCGTTGTTATTTGAAACGACCGCATTGCCCGACCAGTCGCCCACCGAACGCTCAGCCAAGCGTACCACCGTCGCGCGCGACAACCTCGCGCCCGCCATGATCGTGCTACGCAGTTCTAATGCGCGGGTACTGCAACACGAGCCACGTTGTCCAGCCGATTGAGCTCGAGAACCTCCGCCACCTCGGCCTCGGGGAGCGGACGGTAGAGAAAATAGCCCTGGACCGCGTCACAGCGCTGCGCTCGGAGAAACTTCAGCTGCTCCGCAGTCTCCACCCCCTCTATCACCACTTTCAGGTTCAGGCTATGTGCCATGGCGATAATGGCGCGAGTAATCTTCTTGTCACCGGAGTCGGCAGGAATATCGCGAATGAACGAGCGATCTAATTTGAGGATATCGATTGGGAAACGCTTGAGGTAGGCGAGCGACGAATACCCCGTCCCGAAATCATCGAGCGCGATCTGTACGCCGATCGCTTTTAATTTCTCGAGCACGAGAATGGCGGGATCCCCGTGCGACATGACCATGCTCTCGGTAATTTCTAATTCCAGACTTGACGGTTCGAGTCCACTGGCATGGATGATCCGGGTCAACTTCGGCAGGAGCAATGGATCCGCAAACTGGCGCGCCGAAAGGTTGACTGCAATACTGAGGTTTGTCAGGCCCTGATCCTGCCAAGCCTTGTTGCGAACGCACGCGGTGGCAAGCACCCATTCGCCGATGGGTACGATCAGCCCTGTCGCTTCGGCAAGAGGAATAAAATCCGCCGGCGCGATAAGCCCACGGACGGGATGCTTCCAGCGCAAGAGCGCCTCGGTCCCCGTTATTAGACCGGTCATTGCTTCGACTTTGGGCTGGTAATGGAGCAGGAATTCGCCTCGTTCCAAAGCATGGCTCAGGTCCGACTCGAGCTCGAGTCGTTCCACCGTATGCACGTTCATTGAAGGCGTGTAATACAGATAATTGTTTTGCCCCCCCGCCTTGGCCCTGTACATGGCCACATCCGCCGCTTTGAGCAGTGTTTGTGAATCGTTGCCGTCGGAAGGGAAAACGCTGATGCCAACGCTTAATGTAACGTGACAATCCTTCCTCCCGAGCGCGTAGGGTGCGCTCAACGCGCCGACGAGTCGCTGGACATAAGTGGAGATGTCCATCAGATTTTTGTGGTTCTCGGTCAGCACAGCGAACTTGTCACCACCCACCCGCGCGACCGTATCGCCTTCCCGTGACTGGCTCCGCAAACGCTCGGCAACCTGGCACAACAAAGCATCACCCACTTCGTGCCCCAAAGAATCGTTAATTACCTTGAAACGGTTTAAATCCATAAACAGAATCGCCAGTTGTGATCCAGCGCTACGGTGGCGCTGCAGGGCTTGATCTAGGCGCTGACTCAACATCAGTCGATTGGGCAGGGAGGTAAGGTCGTCATGAAATGCGACGTGCTTGACCCAGTCCTCCGCGCGCTTGCGTTGTCTAAGTATCCGCAGCGATAACACGATTCCGAGCATCAGGAGCCCAGGGGTAGCTCCAAGCATGATTCTCTGGAGCGATCGATAGGTTGTGCGGGACGCCTCGCCCAGGGCGTCGACGAATTGGTTTTCGATGGGCGTGAGGTTTTCGTTGATCACTAAGATCTCGGCTAGAATAGATTGGACCCTCTCGGCGCGCGGTGAGGGAGACTCGATTTCACGCTGCAGTAGAGTTCCAGCCTCGTCAAGCTGAACGATGTAGCGGTCGCCCGCAACCCACGCTCGAATCGCCCGCTGCATAAAACTGACCCATTCAAATCTCCGGTACAGCTTGAACATACCGTCAACGTCGTCTGGATCAATTCCGCCGCGGACAAATCCTTGCCGGACCTTTTCTAAATCCGGATTCGGTTTATCCATCTCAACCCGCGCATCATGGTCTCCCAAGGGGACAGCTATGTGCGCGCGAAATTGGAGCAGCTCATTCACGGCGTGGGTGGCGGCGTACTTCTGCAGATGGTAGATGGCGTCTTTCTGAGCTTTGGACCACAAACTTTCCCCGCCGACGTACGCACGCACCGACGACAGTACACCGAAGCTGAAGTTTGCTAGCATCAACAGGCAAAGAACGATCGCAGCAAACATCCAGATGATCGCAAATGGCGAACTCGTCTTCGGCGCTGCCACTAAAGACAGTGTTGGGGTCAATTTGTGGGATCGCTCCTTCACGGTGTTTGTGGGGTGCTCGGGTCCGGCCGGGACGCATCCCGACCATTGACCCTGCGAGTGCGCGCCGCTGCCAAGCCGAACGCAACCTCAGGAATGGACCTACCGATCGCAAGAACGGTGATGGCGGCGCGTTGGTGGCGCATGCGCTCGCTCGCCTTCGCCGACTTGGCTGGATCGACATTCTTCGCCACTTTGCGCCACCTTAGCGTCCGCGACGCATCGGCCGCGGCGAAGAACGGTACACTGCACTTTACCGCCGTATGGCACGCGAACGATCTCGGTCTATTTTATCCAATTGAGCCGGATCATGATGTGAGCTAAGCGCCAAAATCGCGATCGCTCCCTAGCCGACCTGCGGGGGCATTCTAAAACTTCCACACAACATCAGCTCATCTCCCTTGCCAACTTTGTCTCTGAAAGCAGGATCTCTGCGTCCCTCGAGGCACAAAGTCGGGAGTGCAAATTGGCCGTTTCTGATGTTGACCCCGGGCTAGCGGTTGATGCAGACCAAGAAATGCTTTTCTCGGCGGTGGGCAACTTGCTGGATAACGCATTCAAGTTTACGCGGCGCAATACCGAAGTCTCGCTGAATGCCTACGCAGCTGGCGATCGGATCTTTATTGACGTTACGGACAACTGCGGTGGCCTTGCCGCGGGCGAGGCGGAAAAGATGTTTGTGCCGTCAACGCAGAGGGGCGTCGATGAAATGGACCGCGGACTATCTATCTGTCAACGCAGCGTCCAAGCAAACAATGGGACTTTGAGCGTTCGCGACGTACCCGGTTCAGGATGTATCTTCACAATTGCCCTGCCGCGGCACACTCTGCCCGCATAGTCTAAGGGTACTTTTGCACATCTCGCTTCCCGTGAGCCACCACTGACTCGTCAGCCGGCGCCGCCGGCAGCCGTCCATAAGGTCTTTCGCTGCGTGGGTTTCGCCGAAACGGTGCTTATCGGCAGCGCGGATGGGGGCGAGGCGTATCGATGGGGCGAATGCCGTCAGTTTGGAAGCGCAAAGGCTATCTCGGCTCGACCGGAGATACGGCAACTAATGTGAGGGGTGCGACCGGCAAAAGCACAGCAGCGCTTTCGTGAACAGTAAGGTCGTGATGGACAATGGCGTGTTTCCTGTGGTGACCGTGCCGCTCTAATTGAGCGCGTCGACCGCGCCAACCGCGTACTACGAGACAGTGTTGTCGACTTGCCTCACGACTTAGACGGAGTCACCTGCAAAATCGATGCTGATGCAGGCCAGCGAGTATCCAGTGAAGCACTGTTTGGCTTAGCCCGGCGGGAATCTGTCTACGCTCGGTGTCAAACTACCCGGTGGCGCCTTTCGATGACGATCTCTGGCGAAACCGCCTTGTGACGTAACTCCCAACTTGACGAATGACCACGATCGCTCCGTTCGCTACCGCACCGTCCGGTGTTCCCCAACCATGCTTACTACCTAATCGAGTCTGGTCCGTGGCGCGTCATGTCTCAACAAAATATCCTGTTAATTCAGGACGATCCCTCGGATGCCAAAGTCGTGTGCGATGCCTTGGTTAACTCAATCGACGGGCCCTTCAAAGTCGAATGGATGAGAGGGTGCGATGAGGGCCTAAAACGATTGACGCGAGACGCGAAGCAAAGCGGTGACCGAATATCGGCAATTTTGGTGGACCTCTCTGTCCCCAACAGCCAGGGGATCGAAACATTCGATAAGCTCTTTCAAGCCGCGCCGCAGATACCGATTCTCGTGCTGACCAGCTTAGACGGCGAGGATATCGCGAAATTGGCAGTACAGCGTGGCGCGCAGGACTATCTCCTAAAGGCGCGCCTAGACAGCTACCTATTGCCGAAAGCCTTAGATTGCATGATTGGGCGGGCAGCCAACGCCGAGGCGTTGTTCGCGGAGAAGGAACGCGCCCAAGTAACTCTCAACTCGATCGGCGACGCCGTCATGAGCACTGACACGGGGGGCAAAGTAACCTACCTCAATGCAGTCGCTGAGAAACTGACTGGCTGGTCGTGCGAGGATGCGACAGGCCACCTCGCTGAGGACGTGTTCCGCGTTGTCAATGCCGAAACTCGCGCACCCGCGCGGAGCCCTCTGGCGCTTGCGCTCCGCGAAAACAAGACCGTGGCCTTGACGCCCAATTGTGTCCTGATCCGGCGCGACGGCCATGAATCGGCAATCGATGATTCAGCAGCGCCAATTCACGATCGGCACGGACGTGTAACCGGCGCCGTTATCGTATTTCACGACGTAAGCGATGCGCGAGCGCTGACGCTTAGAATGTCTTATCTCGCGCAGCACGATAGCCTCACCGATTTGCCCAACAGAATACTATTGAATGACCGCATGTTCCAGGCCATAGCGCTAGCCCACCGCCACAAGAAAAAACTCGCACTGCTGTTTCTGGATGTAGACCGCTTCAAACATATCAACGACTCCCTCGGCCATGCGGTCGGCGACCGCCTTCTGCAGTCGGTGGCACGACGTCTAGCAGCATGCGTGCGCAAGTCAGATACGGTCAGCCGACAAGGGGGCGATGAGTTTGTGATCCTGCTATCTGAAATGACGCATGCACGGGATGCCGCCGTCATTGCGGAGAAGATTCTGCTAACAATCGCCGAACCTCATCACATCAAAGAGCACGAGTTGCACGTTACTGCGAGTATCGGGATCGTTACGTACCCCGACGACGGGACGCAGGCGGAGACTTTGATGAAAAACGCGGACGTCGCAATGTACCACGCCAAAGACGCGGGCCGTAACACCTATCAATTCTTCAAGCCGGATATGAACTTCCGCGCAATAGAACGACAAGCCGTGGAAAATGGTCTGCGCCATGCTTTAGAACGGCAGGAGTTCCTGTTGCATTATCAGCCCAAGATAGATTTGCGGACCGGCCTGATTGTCGGAGTTGAGGCGCTCATCCGCTGGCGTCACCCGGAGCGCGGGCTCGTGTCCCCAGCGCAGTTCATTCCTGTTGCGGAAGAGTGCGGTTTCATCGTGCCCATAGGCCGGTGGGTGCTACGCGAAGCCTGTCGCCAAGCGCGCGAGTGGAAGGAGTGTGGGCTGCCGCGACTGCGTATCGCGATTAATATCTCCTCGGTTGAATTGCGTGACAAAGATTTCGTTGCCGGCGTAAGACGCATCCTCGCAAAGACTGGCCTCGAGCCGCATGATCTGGAACTGGAACTCACAGAAACATTTCTCATGCAGGATTCGAAGTCTACCGCTGCTGTCTTACAGGATCTCAAGGATATCGGCGTGCACCTCGCTCTGGATGACTTCGGTACGGGCTATTCGAGCTTGAGCTATGTGAAGCGTTTCCCGATCGACACATTGAAAATTGATCAGTCGTTCGTGCGCGATATTGTTACAGATGCGGACGATGCAAGTATCGTCAGTGCCGTGATTAGCATGGGGAAAAGCCTGCATATGCGCGTGATTGCGGAGGGCATTGAATCACGAGAGCAACTTGAATTCCTCCAGAAGCACGGCTGCCCCTTTGGACAGGGGTATTTATTCAGTCCGCCATTGGGAGCGTGGGAATTCGCCCAATTACTGGGCCACAGCAAAAAAACCATAGCCGACACGACAGTTGCTTGCGTAAGCAATTGCGCGTGAAGCTAGTCTGTGTTGATTATCGATAGATCGGAATTGATTAATTCACCGAAGCCGGTCGTCTGCTACGTCTTCGGGTCAGCGTTTCACGTACACTTTCGATGAGTACTGGGAGACGATTTTGACCGCGTGTGCAGCGGAAAATTAGCGCTTCATCCCCAGTGGGCGGCTCTCAATCTGGTTCTCAACTGCTACCACGCGTTTGCTGCTGACCGGAGCACCGAGATCTAAGCTAAGAGGAGCCACAAGTCACACAAACTCGACCATCAGCTCCCTGAACATAAAGATCGTCCCCAGGATCCGCGCAATTTGGTGCGCGTCCCATAAAGGCAATATGCCTGACACAGGAATGATGGTTATGGGTGCGTAGGGCCCACTCAGCGCTGCCACACCTTTTCTTGACGAACAGGCCTTAAAGTAGGTTCTGAAGGCGTAATATGCATTTACACGCCGGAGACCAATTGGGGACTCTGCGCATTGCGTCACATCTCCCCCGCTCTAGTGGGCAAGTAAGCGACTTACCGTACATACCGCCAAGACAAACGGGCGGATGCTGTACGGTCAGAAAACCATGACTTTCGCAGGGCCCAGCAATGGCAGTGAATCGGAAAAGTCGTACTGCGAATCGTCACTCCGAAGGGATTCTTGGAATTACGATCGGGCCGAGCTCCTAAGCCCATTTTCGGTTCGGGAAATCACTGCTTCCTCATGCAAGTCTTTAGGTTCTTACGACTTTCATCCATCGTCTGGTTCAATAAGAGGAAAAAGATTGTGTCCGATGCCGCAAAACATTTGGCAACGGGGAAGGAGCAACCTGAAACCCCGATGACGGCGGCGCCCCACGATATCAACGTGCATAGGGAACCGAAAGGCGATCTGGCACAGATGGAAGGCAAATACCGCGGCCTGTTGGAGGCCGCTCCGGATGCGATGGTCGTGGTGAACCAGGGCGGACACATTGTTCTTCTGAACCTGCAAGCGGAAAAGCAGTTCGGCTATCGGCGCGATGAGCTTCTTGGTCAGCAAGTGAAGAACATCATTCCGCAGGGCTTCGCCGAACGCCTCCAAGCGGACGGTCTGCGCTCCGCGGAAGACGCGTTGGCACAACAGATCGGTACCGGGATCGAGCTGCAAGGACGACGCAAGGACGGCAGCGAGTTCCCAATCGAGATCATGTTAAGCCCGCTGCAAAGTGTCGAAGGTATCCTCGTGACAGCAGCCATCCGCGACATCAGCGTACGCAAGGATGCGGAAAAGCATCTCGCGCAAATGGAAGGCAGATACCGGGGGCTGTTGGAGGCCGCTCCGGATGCGATGGTCGTGGTGAATCAGGGCGGACACATCGTTCTTCTGAACCTGCAGGCGGAAAAGCAGTTCGGCTATCGGCGCGATGAGCTTCTTGGTCAGCAAGTGAAGAACATCATTCCGCAGGGCTTCGCCGAACGCCTCCAAGCGGATGGTCTGCGCTCCGCCGAAGAGGCTCTGACACAACAGATCGGTACCGGGATTGAGCTGCAAGGACGACGCAAGAACGGCAGCGAGTTCCCAATCGAGATCATGTTAAGCCCGCTGCAGAGTGTCGACGGTATCCTTGTGACAGCAGCCGTCCGTGACATCAGCGTGCGCAAGGATGCAGAAAGGCATCTCGCGCAGATGGAAGGCAAGCGCCGGAACATGGAGGAGGCTCTTCGAGAAAGTGAAGAAAGGTATCGCATGCTCCTCGACGGAATCGAAGACTATGCGATCTTCATGATGGACCCGTTAGGACACATTGTCAGTTGGAATGCCGGCGCCGAGCGAATCAAGGGTTACAAAGCCGACGAGATTATCGGTCACAACTTTTCTTGCTTCTTTCCTCACGAAGATATCAAACGCGGCGAGCCAGAGCGCGTACTGCGCATGACTGCTTCCCACGGCCGGCACGTGGAACAAGGCATGCGTATACGGAAAGACGGCACACGATTTTTGGCGAGTGTCACCACCACGGCCTTGCGCGACATTGCCGGAAATTTGAGAGGATTCTCTGAATTCAGCCACGATCTTAGCGCAAGCAAAGAGTCGGAGGCAAAGTACGCTGGGCTGTTGGAGGCCGCTCCGGATGCGATGGTCGTGGTGAATCAGGGCGGACACATCGTTCTTTTGAACCTGCAGGCGGAAAAGCAGTTCGGCTATCGGCGCGATGAGCTTCTTGGTCAGCAAGTGAAGAACATTATTCCGCAGGGCTTCGCCGAACGGCTTCTCTCCGATGAGCTGCGCTCCGCGGAAGACGCGTTGGCACAACAGATCGGTACCGGGATCGAGCTGCAAGGACGACGCAAGGACGGTAGCGAGTTCCCAATCGAGATCATGTTAAGCCCGCTGCAAAGTGTCGAAGGTATCCTCGTGACAGCAGCAATCCGCGACATCAGCGTACGCAAAGATGCGGAAAAGCATCTCGCGCAAATGGAAGGCAGATACCGGGGGCTGTTGGAGGCCGCTCCGGATGCGATGGTCGTGGTGAATCAGGGCGGACAGATCGTTCTTCTGAACCTGCAGGCGGAAAAGCAGTTCGGCTATCGGCGCGATGAGCTTCTTGGTCAGCAAGTGAAGAACATCATTCCGCAGGGCTTCGCCGAACGACTCCGCTCCGATGAGCTGCGCTCGGCGGAAGACGCGTTGGCACAACAGATTGGTACCGGGATCGAACTGCAAGCACGACGCAAGGACGGCAGCGAGTTCCCAATCGAGATCATGTTAAGCCCGCTGCAGAGTGTAGAAGGTATCCTGGTGACGGCGGCCATCCGCGACATCAGTACGCGTAAAAACGCTGAAGTAACACTAATGCGGAACATTCAAGAACTCAACCGCTCGAATGAAGAGCTCGAGCAATTTGCCAATATCGCCTCGCACGACTTGCAGGAGCCGCTGCGTATGGTAGCCAGCTATACACAGCTTCTAGCGAAGCGATACAAAGGGCGCTTGGACTCCGATGCCGATGAGTTCATCGCTTATGCAGTCGACGGATCCAACCGCATGCAAGGGTTGATCCAGGATCTACTGGCGTATTCGCATGCGGGAACAAATGGCCGGGCGCATCGCAAGCTTGCAAGTGAAGACATATTCGCAGTCGCCCTTACAAACTTACGGGCGACGATTGAAGAAAGCGGCGCAGTTGTAACCCACGATTTTCTGCCGGTCATTACGACAGATGATTCGCAACTCGCTCAGGTATTTCAGAACCTCGTTGGCAACGCAATCAAGTACCGCGGCGCTGCGGTGCCCCACGTGCACGTCTCCGCTTTGAAAAATGCCAGCGATGAATGGGTCTACTCAGTGCGGGACAATGGACTTGGAATTGATCCACAGTATTTTGAAAAAATCTTCATCCTCTTCCAGAGACTGCACGGTCGAGAAGAGTTCAAAGGGACCGGCATAGGATTGGCCATTTGCAAGAAGATTGTGGAGCGGCTTAGGGGCCGAATTTGGGTCGAGTCACAACCAGGGAAAGGTTCAACCTTCTACTTCACCCTACCTGCAAAAGAAGGACCTTGATGAAAACGATCGACACCGAATCCGCGGCAATCGAAGTTCTGTTGGTTGAAGATAGTCCGGGAGACGTTCGCCTCACACGCGAGGCGTTTAAAGACGCAAAAGTACATATTAATTTGCACGTCGTGCCCGACGGGGCTGAAGCAATGGCTTATCTGAAACGCGAGCGAGAGCATGTCGATGCTCCTCGCCCGGATCTGATCTTGCTCGATTTGAACCTACCTAAGAAGGATGGACGGGCAGTTCTGGCAGAAATCAAGGAGAGCCCTACACTGAGAAGCATCCCTGTGGTTATCCTGACAATGTCCGCATCGGAGGCAGATATCCTGCGGAGTTATCGGCTCCATGCGAACTGTTATATCACCAAACCCGTAGATCTCGAGGGATTCCTAAAGGTCGTGCGGAGCATCGACGACTTCTGGTTGACTATCGTCAAGTTGCCGCGCGAGCCACACTAAGTGACGTGCTGAGTTTTGTGGCTGAGAATATTGCGCCAGATGGACCGGCGGGCAGCATCGTATGCAAAATTTACCGACGAAACGGATTGACTGGTGAGCGCACCGGTGCGCGCTCCGTTATTGCGACATCGAGCAATTCGTGAGCGCCTGGTCTGCGGCGCGAGAGGGATCGGCGCGCTTTTACGGAATTCGACGGTAGCATGGCAGTAAGCGAATGGAATTGGATCTCGACGCTACCACACAAATCCTGAAACTAGGCTACGCAGTCTCACCACGAGTGCTGCTCGTCGACGATGACGAGCTGGTGCTTGCGCGGCTCCAGGGGGTGCTGGTCACCGCGGGATTCGAAGTTTGCACGGCAGCAAACGGATCGGATGCACTCACATGTCTGGAGAAGACCTTTTCGCCAGTAGTCATCATGGACCTGAAGATGCCGGACATGGACGGGCTATCGGTTTGCCGCACCATTCGTCAGCGGACCTGGCCCGGCTACGTCTATATTCTACTGCTGACAGTCCAGGACGCCGAGGAGGATATCCTTGCCGGCCTCGACGCTGGCGCTGACGACTATCTGAGCAAGCGTATGTCTTCGGCACAGTTGCTGGCGCGCTTGCGAACCGCTCAGCGTATCCTGACGCTGGAGAGCTCGCTAAAAACTGCCTTGGCGGAAAAGCGACGTCTGGCGCTGACAGATGTATTGACCGGTGCGCCGAATCGACGCTACTTCTTACGGCGTCTGAGCCGCGAACTTAAGCGCATGCACCGCTCCGGCGGCGACTTGTGTCTGATGTCGCTCGATATAGATCACTTCAAACAGGTCAATGATCGTTACGGGCACGCCTCAGGCGATGCAGTGCTGCAAGAGTTCGTACGGCGCATTGGCCAATGTTTGCCACGCAGCACCGACTGGTGCGCGCGTATGGGCGGAGAGGAATTTGCCGTAGTACTTGAAGAGACCAATCTGGAAGGTGCCCGGATCGTCGCTGAACGACTGCGCCACGCAATGGCGGTTTCACCGATGCGCACACGTGCGGGTGCCATCACAGTGACCGTGAGCATCGGAGTCAGCGGACTCGAGGCTGCTGCAAATCGCGAGAGAGCCACCGTAGAATCGCTGATGCATCAGGCAGATCAGTATCTTTACGCCAGTAAGGGAAATGGTCGCAACTGCGTAACTTTCCCCTGATCGCACACAGAAACACATGTTCATAGCGACGTCGTGAGAAACCTTTTTTCAAAAATGTCGGCCGCCACCGCGTTTCTTCGCGCTGAAGATTGTTGTATCGCCTTCGATTTCGTTCGTCACGATGGCTTTCTTTTCCCTGACCACGCGCGCCGTCCTGCTGCTCCCTTCGAGCGGCATATCCTCGCGCAACGAGAAACGATCTTCGTTGAGCGTCAAGAATTCGGGTTCTACGCCGGCGGAGGAAACCGGCACAATCTTCATAGCACTGCGGTCAACGACACCGATCCAGGCCATCTTGAAATGCCCGTGCTCGACCGCGACTTGGCAGGCCTCCCTGAACAGCTGGTTCCGGTCGCGCACGCGTACGATGAGTGAATTGATGCCGCTTAGCACCGCGTACACGCGATTCAGACGATTGATTCTAATCTCAGCCCGTTTCTGGTCGGTGATGTCTTCGCCAATGCTTGCTGTGCCGATTACATCGCCGCTGGCTGAGAGCAGCACAGAATTGTTCCAGCGTATAAGTCGGCACTCCCCTGAACGAGTGAGAAGGTTGTTCTCGCGCGACCATGGCGCGGGAACGCTCGCCGTCAGCATCGCAAAGAAATCGGTTGCGTCGTTGGGTTGCCACGGCGCGAACAGCTCGAAGCATTTCCTTCCGCTAGCTTCGTCCTGTCGCCAACCCGTGAGACGAAGCAAATAACTATTGCAAAAGGTAATACGCCCTTCGCGATCAAGCATCACTGACGCCAAGTCCACATTTTTCAGGAGATCACCAAAGCGCCGTTCGCTTAGACGCAATTCCTGCGCAGCTTGCTTGCGTTCGGTGATATCCGCGGCGACTCCCGCTGTCCGGTATACATTCCCGGCGGCATCCAGGATCGGAAAGCCACGAACCTGTATCCAACGCATGTCGCCGTCGGGACGGAAGATGCGAACCTCGTAATCGAAGCCGCAATCGCTGCGGTCGCTAAGGTGCGAAAGAGCGCGGGGCAAATCGTCTGGATGGATGGAATCGGCCCATGAGTTCGGGTTGGCATACAAGCTTTCGCACGTTCGGCCCCAGATCTGCTCATAAGCCGGGCTCACGTAGTAGATTTGTGAGCTGTCGAGATTTTGCAGGAAGAACACATCGTGGATGTTTTCCGCCATCTGCCGAAACCGCGACTCGCTGACGCGCAGACTTGCTTCGGTCTGCCGCTCTGCGGTCACGTCGACGTGCATGATCACGGCGCCGTTGGGACGGTCACCGGCCAGAGGCGTCGCCGTCATTAGAAACCAGCGCTCTTCAGTTGGCGAATGGCAGGAGTATTCGAGCAAAAATGGATTTGCTGTTCCAGCCAGCACCGAACGAATACCTTCGGCAACGTGGCGACTTTCTAGTGCGGCATGTCCCTGCGCGCTCTCGCATATCTCAAGGTAATTCATCCCCATTCCAAAGCCCGCGATAGGGAGCGCATTCGTGCGGGCATATCGCCGCCAAGCCTCGTTCACCGAGACGATGAGCCCGCGGTTGTCAATCATCGCGATGTGCGCCGGCAATGCGTTGAGGATAGCGGCCTGCTTCGCTGCTTCCGTGTAGCGCAACTGGTCCTGGGCACGACGCAACAAAAACGAGCGGCCGTCACGGTCCGCCACCGTGTCCACTTCGCCATGTGTGAGCTCCTCCAGGCGCTGATCCGTTTCTCGCAGTGCCTCGATTAGTACGGAGAATTCCTCACTCTCGACGTCTGGAGCGGGTCCCTGCTTCGAGCTCATGCGCTGACGGCATCCAGTCCCAGCATCTGCAACAAGCGCTGGGTCTGGCTGAGTGTGCCGACGATGGTTTGGACAGGGAGCGGCGAAAGCTTGACTAGTGTCGGTGTCAAGCGGATGCCGTCCGCGAGCGCACGCTGCGGCTCGCGAAACACATCGACAACTTCGATCTCGTGTCGATCCGGCAGATATGCGCGGCACAGCGCGGTTATGTTGGCGAGCGCCTGCGCGGAGTTCTGCGTGTCGTCTGCGGTATAGAGCCGGAACTTGTACACGATGCGTCGAGTCATGGAATACTCACTTGCGCCCCGTAAACGCCCGATCGGCACCGCGCAATTCACGCATCCGGGAACGGCCTCGGGATAACTCCAGCGTCTGGCTTTCTGTGGTACGTGTCAACAAGGTCTTTTCGGCTTGCTTCGCCACGAGCTCTGTTTGCAGCGACTTCGCCCGCACTTCGAGGACGGCCTCCTCTGCATCGAGTCTCACGCGTTTGAGCTTCGCGGCAACCTCGGCGATCTCATTCGCGACACGCTCAGCACTCTCCTTTTCGAAACGCAATGTCCCCATCAACACGTCGCCGCCGGCCGTATAGATGTCGGCCAGGGTTACGCCGGCATCGCTCAAGATCAGCTCGCGCACTTGATTCGAATGCGCCGTGCCGCGAGACTTCATGATCGACATGCCGCGGTTGCGCTCGCCCGCTTGGACCAGGTAGTTGAGGTGGATCCAGGTATCCGCCAGCGACGAAATCTGCAGCCGTGTGCCGGCGTCCTTCTTGCCGGCCATTTCGTCGAGCAGGCTAGTGCAAAGCAAGGTGATGCCGTCAGCCTTCGCCCAGTCGATTAGGCGTTCCGCCACACCGTGCGCGGTCACCTCGTTGCCGGCCCTGAATAATGTGGAGACCGGATCAATCACCAGGCAACGGGCTTTATGCTGCTTCGCGAGAGCCTTGATGCGCACCAGAAGGTTTTCGGCGCTGCCAGTGATCGTGCGGGCCGACATGATGCGCAAGCACCCACTTTTTACGTGGCGGTCGAGCCGAATGCCACGGAGGCCAGATTGCGGATCACCTCGGCGCCGTCCGAATCAAAGCTGACAATGGCTGTGTGCTCGCCGCGCCGACAGGCTGCTTCTGCGAACGCACCCCCTAAAGTCGTCTTCGCGGTGCCGGGGTACCCGGTGATGAGTACGCTCGCGCCGCGATAATACCCGCCGCCCAGCATCGTATCGAGTCGCTTCACGCCGCTTGAGACGCGCTCGTTGGTCACGTTGGTGTCCAGTGGGTCCCGCATGCGTGCGATAGCTACGTCAAATCCGCTACTGCCGATCACGAACGGCGATTCATTCTCATCGAAGCTCGAGCCGCGATACTTCTGCACGCGAAGATTACGTTGCGAGACGCCCAACGTTACCCGATGGTTTAGGATGACGGCACAATCCACCATGAATTGCATGAAACCGAATGGATGCTGATCGAGGGACTTCACCTCATCTCCTCCAGCCTTTGAAGTAATGAGCCCCGTCAATTCGTGCGACAATAGCCATTCATTCAACCGGTAGACTTCGCGCCTCCTCGCCGCCGCGTCGGGCAAAAGCGCTAGTACGATATCGAGGGCATCGAACACAATGCGGTGCGCGTTCATTTTCTTGGCCTGCGCTCCAAGTCCCGCCAACATCCCGCTCAGATCGAAATCCCCCGACCGTACTAATTCGTGCTTCGGCTTGGCGTCCATGAAAAAAATCTTTTTTCGTCGCAACTTCGCGAGTTTCCAGCCAAAGCCCTCAACATTAGCCACAATCCGCGCCGGCGCCTCCTCAAAGGCGACAAAGATTCCCGGTTCATCGCAATCCTTCGCGCCATGCACCAGGAAATGCAGCGCAAATATGGTCTTGCCGGAGCCTGGTCCGCCCAGCAACAACGTCGTGCGCCCACGTGGCAAGCCTCCACCGGTGATCGCATCGAAACCGCTGATGCCGGTCGGCACTTTGGTAGGCGTCTTCGCGAATGCAGATCGCGCGGGCTTCATAACGATACCCTTCCCTCGGGAGCGCAACAGACCTGAAAAAATCGGCGCCATCGGCAAATGGCCGTGAGTCCTCCCGTAGCGCCAGCATTCGCCTTTTTACTGCGCGAATATGTACGGTAACCCGCTTACATCACCATCGCCGCACGGTTGCTGCCGCCAATGTGACTTAAGTCCGCAGCTTGAATGCGGTCTAATACCGGACTCACAAGCCATTCTGTGGCCCTTTCGGCTCCCTTCATTTCACTTCCCCAAGGTTACGGCGCTACCGCCCGCGCGAGGGCTTTGGGAACACGCAATCTTCACCGAATATCCGTCGCGTGAATTGATATCAGGCAATTTATCGGTACCGCACGGGGTCAACAGCGTCTGATTCCTCAATACCGGGCCGACACGCCGAGAGCGCCCCATACGGCGTGTTTTTAGAACGCTCGACCAACAAATTTGTGATACGGCGCTGCAACCCTCGCATCAACCTTCTCTGCGGCGCGCCCTTCGGAACGAACTCCCCCTAGCCGCTCGTGACTACCACCCACCGCCTCGCGCATCCGCGCACGCTCGGGGTCTTGAGTACACAGATCGTTAAGCGACACCACCTCGCGTGGCATTTCGGCGCGTTCGCGGCAAGGCCGCCTTTGAGACTTCAAAGTTACGAGTAAGTCACAGTTCCTATGTCCGTTACCGCACAGTCCGATGTTCAGAAGTCTGCTTGAATAAACTTGCGAGGACTTTGACACGCAGAAGGATCTTGTGGCTCACATCATAATTCTGCTCTGGGGCACTCCGTTAGAAGCGAAAAGCCATTCGTTGTCATCTCGCCACCGAAGCATCGTCTGAATTGGCGAAGCAGACTGCCGTCGCGCTCTTGAAGTGGCCGCGTTGGAAGTGTCGGCGGAGCACTGCCTGCCTCGCTCCAGAACCACTTGGTCAAATCAGATGCCCCAATCTTTGATAAAGCGACGTACATGTACCAGCAGTCGCCGATAAACACGTTGGCTGGCGAGGCACTGCCGCACACTACGCTTCGGGTCGGCGGTACTGCCGTTGCGCTGTTGGGAATCATTGTTCTTATTGGGTGGAATGCTCATTGGACAGCAATACTGGAAATGGATTCCGGTACGGCCGCGATGAAATTCAACACGGCGCTCTGCCTCATTCTGTGCGGCATCGGCGCAATACTATTGACAACGCGATTCTCAAGGCTCGCGAGCGTATCTGGCAGCCTTGTGGCGGTCGTGGGTATCATGACCACGCTCGAATATTTGACAAGGTCAAATTTCGGTATCGATGAGTATTTCGTTCGCGACTACATTCTTTCAGCTCCAGCTTCCCCCGGTCCTTCGTTTAACCTGGTCCCCGGTCAAATGGCGCCGTTAACGGCGTACTGTTTTGTGCTTCTGGGTGTGGCCTTACTCGTTGCAGGTGCTGGCATCAACCGCAACTGGCGACTTGTACTGGTCGGTTCGCTCGCATGTATCGTTGCAGTGATCGCAGCAGTTGCACTGTTTGGCTACGCAACGGGCATCCAGGCGGCTTATGGTTGGGGGTCTTACTCGCGAATCGCGATGCACACCGCGGCGGCGCTTCTGATACTTAGCGCGGCCTTGCTCGGATGGGTGCGGCAAGCCGCGCACAAGCAAGACGTCAATTTTCTGGGCTGGCTGCCAATCGTCAGCTCAGTGACACTGCTGGCGGTGCTCACGTCTGTTTCAATCGCCAGCCTGACACAACTTGAAAGTGCATATTCGTGGCGTATTCATACCTATGATGTGCTCGTCGGCGCGCAAACGCTGCTCGGTGATCTCGCCAATACGCGGAGCGGCATGCTCAACTACGCACTGACCGGCGAACCCGGTGCGCTCGAAAGCTACCGGCGCGCCGTCGACCATGCGCCGCAGCAACTCTCCGCACTCAGGGTTCTGACGCGAGACAACTCTTCGCAACAGCTGCGGCTAGATAAACTTGCCAGCGATGTCACGGCAGTTTTCCTCAATTCTCAACGACTCATTAACCCCCACGATTCTCAGGAGCATGAACCGGTCATCAAAGCCAGTGCCGAGGGAGAGATCCTGATGGATCGCGCTGGCGCCGATATGCGAAGGTTCACGGATGCGGAGCACCACCTGCTCGTCGAACGAACTGCGACCGTGCATCAGACCCACTCGAGCACCGTGCATTACCTCGTCCTCAGCAGCATCTTGGCTGCCGTACTGCTGGTCTCGGCCCATACTCTGGCCACCGTGGAAATGCTGCGGCGGCGGCGCACGGAAGCCAAACTGCTCGCAGTCTCCACGCTGCAGACCGCGATTCTGAATGCTGCCAACTACGCCATCATCGCCACGTCAGTAGATGGCGTCGTTACCAGCTTTAATTGGACCGCAGAGCGTTGGCTCGGTTACATCGCCGCTGACGTCATCGGCAAAACTGCTCCGGATGCCTGGCACGATCCCGGCGAAGTGCGTGCGCGCGCAGCAGCTTTGTCCGACGAACTCGGCCGTCCGGTAGCCGCGGGGCTCGAGACGTTCGTTGCGAAGGCGCGCCTCGGAAACCGCGAGGAAGGCGAATGGACCTTGATCCGCAAGGACGGCAGTCGCTTCCCAGTCTGGCTTTCTGTCACCGCAGTGCTCGACGTCGCAGGTACCACCGTCGGATACGTTCGCGTAATCGCCGACATTACCAAACGCAAAATACATGACGCCGCACTACGATTGAGTGAGGAGCGTTTCCGCCGCGCGTTCGACGACGCACCTATCGGCATGGCCCTGATGGGTTTAGAGGGTCGCTGGCTCAAGGTCAATCGGGCCTTGTGCGACATGATTGGCTATGCCGAGGTGGAACTCGTCGAAACGGATTTGCACGCCGTCACACATCCAGAAGATCTGGAAACCGAGTTGGGACTCCTTCGCCAGGTGCTTGCTGGAGAGCTTCCGTCATATCAGATGGAGAAGCGCTATTTGCACAAGAACGGTAGTTTGGTCTATGTGATAGCGAGCGTGTCGCTTGTACGGGACGCGAACGGTATCCCTGTCTATTTCCTAAAGCAGATTGAAAACATAACCCAACGCAGAGAGATCGACCGGATGAAGGGCGAGTTCATATCTACGGTGAGCCACGAGCTAAGGACGCCGTTAACCTCCATTCGCGGATCTCTGGGCCTGATCACGGCTGGAGTGCTGGGGAAGTTGCCGGAAAAAGCTGGGGAGATGGTAAAGATCGCGTACCAGAACTGCGAGCGGCTCGTGCGCATTATCAACGATATTCTCGACGTCGAGAAGATCAAATCAGGCGGTATGGAACTTCATATCGCAAACGTACCGGTGGATGCGTTTTTGCAGCAAGCTTTAGCAGTCAATCAGGGTTTTGGTCTCAAGTACCTAGTGCGGTTTGTCCTTGAAACGGTGCCTGCACACGTAGAACTCCTGGCAGACTCGGACCGGTTGATGCAAGTGATGGCGAATCTCTTGTCGAACGCCGCCAAGTTTTCTTCGCGCGGCGCCGAAGTTTCAGTACGCGCGAGCGTACGTGGCACACATGTGCGTATTGAGGTGGAGGATCGGGGCCTCGGCATTCCTGAGGAGTTTCGGGCGCGTGTCTTTGATAAGTTCGCTCAGGCGGATTCTTCGACCTCGCGTCACTTCGAGGGCACGGGTCTGGGCCTGAGCATCACACGCCAGCTGGTGGAAGCGATGGGCGGCACAATTGGGTTCAGCACCATCACGGGCCAAGGCACTACCTTCTATTTCGAACTGCCACGAGCAGATCAAGCGCTGCAGGCGCCGCAATTTCCCGCGCTGATCGATACCGCCCGCTACCGGGTGCCGGCCTTTGCGAGCAATCCGCCAGCACCCGTGGACGGCACGGGGCTTCCCCGAATACTGCATGTGGAAGATGACAAGGATTTGGGAAACGTCATAAAGGCGGCACTTGCCGGCAGGGCTGAAGTGGTAACCGCCTTGACCTTACAGGCGGCCGAGAAGCTGTTGTGCGAAGAACGATTTGCAATGTTGGTCACGGATCTGGGCCTGCCGGACGGCCACGGACTCAGCCTGCTTGAGCTGCCGATACTCGCCGCCCATCCGATGCCCGTCGTCATTCTTTCCACGACCGAAGTCTCGCGTGCCGTACAGCAGCGGGTCTCCGCCGCGCTCGTCAAATCGCGCGTGTCGGAGGCGCACATCGTGCAGACAATTCTCTCGCTCCTGCCTCAGTCGCCATCCTAAGAATGCCGTGCTCTTTAGGCGCAGACTCTAGGACGCCGCCGCGATTTCGACTTCCTGGGCGAGCCGCTGGGCGCATTGCATTAAATGTTGCAGACGCTGAGGTTCAACGGCCGCATCGACCGAAACGTCGCGCGCTCTGTGTCCCTCGGCGAGATGTTCGATTTCCGCGCCGCATTCGCTCACTGCAGCGAAACCAAATGTTGCCCCGGTACCATGAATTCTATGTGCCAAATGCTCTAGTTGTTCCATCACAGTTGAATCGCCTAGTTTTGCGCGCTCGAGCAGCTCGCGCAGGACTACGACCTCGCCTCTCGTGCGCGCCAAAAACTTCGCGCCAAGCTCCGTTATGAGCGGCCGCAAGAGGTCTTTGTCGCGGAGCTCAGCCATGAGTAACTAGCCCGGCGGTATGATCTTTCCAAAGGGCGAGCACCTGATTACCCAGCTGCATTGGATCAAAGGGTTTGGCGATGACGCCGACGGCCCCCATTTTGCGAAAGAGCTCAATTTCGCGCGCCATGGCCTTGGCGGTCATGAAGATCACCGGAATGTGCGCAATCGCCGGATCGGCGCGCATCCGCTTCAGAGTACCGGGCCCATCAAGGCCTGGCATCATCACGTCGAGCAGCAGCAGATCAGGTCGCAGTTCGCGCGCAAGCTCGAGCGCCTGTTCGCCGGACTCGCCGGTGTGCACCGTCAGGCCCGCTGTCAAACCAAGCGCCAATTGCACGATCTGGCGAATGTCCGGTTCGTCATCCACATACAGAATCGAACGTAATCCCGTTGTATCCATCAGCATCTGCATTAACCAATTCAGTTCGGAGTGTTTTAGGGGCGCTAGGTTGCGATCAGAGCAAAGTTGCGCGGAATGGCCGTTCTCCTCGGGTTCCTGCCGCCCTGCGTGCGCAGGAACCTCGAAGCCAAGGTATGCGGCAGGTAATCGCGGGCGAACCTAGCGTGCACTGAGTTTCGACTACGGTCAGTACGCTCGCGCACATTAGTATCGGCGAGGCCATCACAATTCGACCATTGCGCAAGGCTAGGCGGAAGCAGTTCTCAGAACTCAGGCAAAGCACCCCGTGTGGGGGTATTCGGGCGCAGAAAGCGTAGCAGCGCGCTCAGAAGCGACTGAGATCAAACGCGGCAATGGGTTGCCGTGGTCGTCGTTGCGCCAGCAAGTCCGCAATGAGCTCGGCCGTCCCCGCCGCCATCGTTAAACCGAGGTGCTGGTGCCCGATTGCATAGTAGATCCGCGCCGCGCCCGGCGTGCGACCGATACCGGGGAGATAATCTGCCAGAACCGGCCGGGGCCCGACCCAGCTCGGCCCATCAAATCCACAGTCATAGCCCAGCGCGTGCAGCCGCTTGCGCAACCGTGCGGGCTTACGCCTATCAGGAGGCGCGCCGGGCGGGAGAAACTCCATGTAGCTCGACGCACGCAGGCGCCCCGCCATGGGAGTCACGATGATATCGTCGTTGGCATACACAAGCGGCGCGTCAATGAATGGTGGATGTTGGGGTAGCTCGATGTGGTAGCCGCGCACGGATGCGAGCGGCACTGACAGTCCATGCGGCGCAAGTAGCGCCGCCGACCAGGCGCCGGCGCAAACCACTGCGCTCTCCACGACGACGCTCTGCTCACCTGCCATCACATTGATCCCCGACGCAGTGGGCTGCAGAGCGCTGACCTCGGCACGCTGAAAGTGCGCGCCGCGCGCGACCGCGCCGGCAGCAAACGTGCGCACGATCTCGAGCGGGTCCATCACGTGCGCCGAATCCGGGAACCACAGTCCGCTTGCGGTTGCGGCGCCGGCGGCAAGCCGCACCGCCTCAACAAGCTCTGCAGGCGCGGGCGCCGTGGGTACATCGAGCTTCTGCATTGCCTGCGCTTGGGCATGTGCGTGCCCCTGCGCGCGTCCGCGCAACCAAATCTCATAGTGTCCATTGCGGCGCAGGAGCTGTGGCGAGCCCATCTCCCTGAGCCATCTCTCGAGCGTCGTCGCGGCCGGTTTTACGAGCGACGCGAGATGCGCGGTATTCTCACGACGCCTGAAGGCCGCGGCCGCAAAGCGAAACGCCCACGGGATGAAGCCCGGCAGCTGGGTCACGGGGATATCAAGCGCACCGCCCCAGAGAAACAATTCCCGCCAGAAAGTGCAGAGCAGCTGCAAAGACGGCATGGGTACTGAGAGCTCGACGGCAATATGACCCGCATTGCCGTAGCTCGCGCCCCCCGTTCCGGGCTCGGCGCGATCGAAGAGCAGCACGGCGCGGCCCTCGCGCGTGAGGGCATACGCAACGGCCGCGCCAATGACGCCCGCACCAATGACGGCCACCGAGCCTTGCTCATGCATTCGTCTACCGTATACGATCTATTGGCCCGTCAACAACCGCGATCAGTGGGAGAATTTCATGCCCGTAGCGCTGCGGTGCCCATGGTCCGGTGTGTTTCCCGCCGCCACCACTCAGTTTGATGCCGCCGGACATGTTGACCTCGCGGCGACCGCGGCCGTGCAGGCGGCGTTGGTGCGCGACGGCGTTCACGGCCTCGTTCTCCTGGGAACAGTGGGCGAAAATAACTCGCTCAGCGCCGAGGAAAAACGCGCCGTCCTGGCAGGCGCCGTTGAAACCGTACGCGGCCAAGTGCCCCTCATTACGGGGGTGTCAGAGTTCACGACTGCGGGCGCGGCGGCGTACGCACGCGATGCGGAGCGCATTGGCGTCAGCGGTCTCATGGTGCTTCCCGCCATGGTCTATGTGCCGACGGCTGCGGAACTGGAACAACATTTTCGCACAGTTGCGCAGGCGACTGCGCTACCCATCATGCTCTACAACAATCCGCCCGCCTATCACGTCAATATCGAATTAGCGACGCTCGTACGGCTGGCAGAAGTGCCCAACATCGTCGCGATCAAGGAGTCGGCGCCCGACCCGCGACGCTTCACCGACGTCATCAATGAATTCGGAGAACGGTTCGTGCTGTTTGCCGGCCTCGACGATGTGGCCTTCGAAGGACTCGTCCTCGGCGCAAAAGGATGGGTATCGGGCCTGACGAACGCTTTTCCTGCAGAGTCGCTCGCTTTGTATGCGGCGATCCGCGCGGGTGATCTTGCGCGAGCGCGCAGCATCTATCGCTGGTTCATGCCGCTGCTGCATCTGGATGCCGAGCATGATCTGGTGCAATCCATCAAACTCGCCGAGCAGATCATGGGGCGGGGCTCGGAGCACGTACGCCCGCCGCGCCTACCACTGGCCGGTGCCAGACGCGCTGCGGTCACCGCTATGGTGGAGCACGCCCGGGCAGACCGTCCCGCCATCGACTAGCACAGGGCAGGACCCGCTGAGATGGAGATTATTGAGGTCATCGACTCCCACACGGGCGGCGAGCCCACCCGCTTGGTGGTAAGTGGCGGGCCCGATCTTGGCGAAGGTTCGCTGGCGGAGCGCGTCGAACGCTTTCGCGAGCACTTTGACCACTATCGCTGCGCCATCGTCAATGAGCCGCGGGGCTCGGATACCATCGTCGGCGCGCTCTTGTGCAAGCCGCATCGTGCGGACTGCCAGCTCGGCGTCATCTTCTTCAATAATGTCGGCTATATCGGCATGTGCGGGCACGGCACCATCGGGCTCATTGCCTCGCTCGCTCACCGCAGCGCCATCGAGCGGGGTGATATCCGCATCGACACGCCGGTCGGCGCGGTGCGAGCGCGCCTGCAGGAGAACGGCTCAATCGAAGTCGACAATGTGCCCAGCTTTCGTCGCGCCGCGCACGTTAAAGTGACGGTACCTGGCGTCGGCGACGTGACGGGCGATGTCGCGTGGGGCGGCAACTGGTTCTTCCTAGTGACCGATTTTGCGGCACAGGATCGGCCGCAATGGCGCATCGCCGCGCATAACATCGAGGCCCTGACGGATTTGACGTGGCGTATCCGCCAGGCTGTCAATGCGCAGGGGTTTCCCGAAGTCGATCATGTCGAGCTCTTCAGCGCAGCGTCCAATCCCGCGGCGCACAGCCGCAATTTCGTGCTATGCCCGGGCAAAGCCTATGACCGCTCTCCCTGCGGCACGGGCACGAGCGCAAAGCTCGCATGCCTGGCGGCTGACGGAGAGCTCGCGCCCGGCGATCCATGGATTCAGGAAAGCATCATCGGCAGCACATTCGCAGGCCGCTATCGGTGGCTCGACCGGGCCAAGGGCGAGATCGAGCCGACCATCACCGGCAGCGCCTACATCACCTCAGAGGCTCATCTGCAGCTCAATCCCGACGATCCGCTGTGCTGGGGGATTCGCGTCTGAAACGGATCGCCGCTCCAGAAGCGACGGCTGTGCGAGATCATTCATAATAGGCCCACTCGCTGATCGAGCAGCACGGTCGCCACGCGTCATTTGCACTTTGCGCGATCCTGTACCATGGCCGGGAGCAAATGGGCAGGCCACATGGGTCCTAGTACTCGACGTCAATGACTTATGCAAAGACGCGCTGCGAGCGTTACTCCTTCGGCATGCGCCCACCCTTTCTGGGTGTGCACGCGGCCGAGCCGCAGCGCTACCCTGCCCTCCTCGAAAGTTCGGCGCCGCATCCAAGCGTCGGTCGCTTCGACATCCTTCTCGCAGGCGCGGGCGAAACCTTCGTAGGCAAAGGGTTTCTGAAGACGCTCGAGTCGCGTTGGCAGATCGAACGACAGCCGCCCGCCAGGGAGCGCCTGCCCTTTATCGGCGGCTGGTTCCTTTATTTGGGATATGAGCTGGCCGGCGAAATCGAGCCGACGTTGCAGCTGCCGCAGTCACCCGCGCCGCTCGCGTTTGCGCAGCGGGTGCACGGCGCGGCGATCTACGATCATGGCGAGCGCACGACCTGGCTCATTGCGGAAGAAGGCCACGAATATTTGATCGATGCGCTCGAGCGCGCGCTCAGCTCTGCACAGGATCCCATCGAGACGACTTCCCCGACGCTCACGTCTCTCGAGGAGGAGCCGGGCGATCTTTTTCTCCGCCACGTGGCAGCGGCCCAGGCACACATCGCGGCTGGTGATGTGTATCAGGTGAACCTGTCGCGCGCCTGGCGCGGACGTCTGGCGCGCGGCATCCTCCCCGCAGCGCTCTACGCGCGTCTGCGCCGCGCCAATCCAAGCCCATTCGGGGGCATCGCGCAGCTACCCTGGATGTCGGTGCTCTCGACGTCGCCCGAGCGGCTCATCGAGTGCCGCGACGGCCAAGTGCAGACGCGCCCGATCGCGGGCACGCATCCGCGCGTGGGCAATGACAGCCAGGTCATCGCCGCTCTGAGCGCACACCCGAAAGAGCGCGCGGAACACGTCATGCTGCTCGATCTGGAACGCAGCGATCTTGGCCGCATCGCCGTAGCGGGCAGCGTCACGGTCGATGAGTACGCCATCGTCGAGAGCTATGCGCACGTGCATCATCTGGTCTCGAATGTGCGTGGGCGTCTGCGCGCCGACGTGTCGCCGATCGACGTGATCCGCGCCGTATTTCCCGGCGGCACCATCACCGGCTGCCCCAAGGTGCGCTGCATGCAGATCATTGCGGCGCTCGAAGGTGAGGCGCGCGGCGCCTATACCGGCTCCTGCGGCTATCTAGGACTCGATGGCAGCCTTGATCTCAACATTCTCATCCGCACCGCAACGCTCGCCGGGGATGAGGTGACATTTCGCACCGGCGCAGGAATCGTGGCCGACTCTGATCCGCTGCGCGAGCTCGAGGAAACGCGTGCGAAGGCGCGCGGACTCTTGCGCGTATTCGGCCGCGATGCCGCTTCTTCACCCAGCGATGGCTGACACGGGTGTATTTGAGACGCTCGCCGTCGTCAATCAACGGCCACGCCTGCTGCAACGCCACTTCGCACGGCTATGGGAGGGCTGCAGGCGCCTGGGACTCTCTGCGCCTTCTGAATCCGCGCTCACTGCCAAGATCTGCGAGCAGGCGGCCGCTCCCGGCACCGGTGTCGTCAAACTCATCGTCAAGCGCAGTGCAGTCGAAGATGGCGGTCGGCACGAGTGGAGTGTGCACGCCGAGCCGCCGCGACACCGGCCCCCCGAGTGGGCGCGCGATGGAGTGTGCATCATCACCTGTGGCACGCGCCTGCCGATGCAGCCCGAGCTCGCCGGCTTGAAGCTCCTCGACCGTACGGCGCAGGTCCTGGCGCGTCGGGAATGGACCCGTGACTCAATCGCGGAAGGTCTCATGCTCGACGGGGAGGGTCGGCTTGTGTGCGGAACGATGACGAATGTCTTCGCGGTCATCGATCGCGTGGTGTGTACGCCCGCGATCGGGCGCTGCGGGGTGGCAGGCGTCATGCGCGCGGCGCTCCTCGATGCCTGGCAGGCGAACGACCGGGCCACTGTCATCCGGGATCTGGAACCTGGAGAACTCAAGGGGGCGAGTGAGATCTTCCTCTCCAACGCCCTTATCGGCGTATGGCCGGTGCGCACCTTCGACGGGCAAGAGTACGGTGTGGGACCCGTCGCGCGCGCGGCCAGCGACTGGATTCAGCGAGTTCTCAAGTAGTCTCCGCGAGGCAAGCTCGAAAGCCGAGCCCGGCCCTTTTACAATCTTGACCCTGTTTCTTGAATCTTTCGTGCAAGATGCGGTCTTGCATAGGTCACGGCCACTCCGATCGTGAGCTTGACCGTAAACGGGACCCGGAGTTTTGATTGTGTTGCAGTAATTGCCAGCTGGCGCAGTACCTTACCGAGTCATGAACGACGATAACCGTATATCCACGGCTCCCGCCGACGCCATCGGCGAGCCTACCGAGTCGCGTTGGCACCGGCTCTTTGCCGGCCGCCGGGTTCTCCTCGTTGTCGTGGTGCTGGTGGCGCTGGCGCTTCTTGCGTGGCTCCTCACCCCGAAGGGCACACCGGCGCCTGCGGGACGGTTCGGTGCCGGCGGACCCATGCCGGTCGTCGGCGCACCCGCCAAGAGCGGCGACATGCCCATCGTGTTGAACGGTCTCGGCGCCGTGACGCCGATCGCCACCGTCACCGTGCAGAGCCAGATCAGCGGCCAGATCACCCAGATCTCGTTCAAGGAAGGCCAGACGGTCAAGCCGGGCGATCCGCTGATCCAGATTGATCCGCGGCCCTATCAGGTCGCGCTCGAGCAGGCCGAAGGCGCACTCGTGCGCGACAAGGCGCTGCTCGCCAACGCCAAGGTCGATCTTGCGCGCTACGAGACGCTCTTCAAAGAGGACTCGGTCGCCGAGCAGACGCTCGCCACACAAAGATCCCTGGTCGTGCAGGACGAAGGAAACGTCAAGACCGATCAGGGTCAGATCGATGCGTCCAAGCTCAATCTCGTCTACTGCCGCATTGTGTCGCCGATCAGCGGCCGCGTCGGGTTACAACAGGTGAACCTCGGCAACTACGTAACGCCCGCCGAGCCCAACGGCCTCGTGGTCGTGACCCAGCTGCAGCCCATCACGGTCGTGTTCACTCTGCCGGAGGATCAGATTCCGGCGCTGCAGGCGCAGCTGCACGCGGGCAAAACGCTGCCGGTGACGGCTTATGACCGCAGCCACACCACACAACTCGCGACCGGCTCGCTACAGACGATCGACAATCAGATCGATCCGACGACCGGCACGGTCAAGCTGAAAGCGGTCTTCGCCAATGACGATGAGATTCTGTTCCCCAACCAGTTCGTCAATATCGCGCTCCTCCTTAATACGCTGCACAATGCGACGCTGATCCCGCAGGCGGGCGTGCAGCGCGGCGCTCCCGGCACCTATGCGTATGTGATCGATGCGCAGCAGGCCGTCAGTGTCCGCAAAGTGTCGCTGGGACCGGGCGACGCCACGAATGTCGTGATCACGAACGGACTCAAGCCGGGCGAGATGGTGGTGATCGACGGCGCCGACAAACTAAAAGATGGCGCCAAAGTACTGCTGCGCCAGCCGAACGCCCCCGCCACCTCCGCCGCCGCAGCTCCGGCACAGCACCGACACCGTAAAGGCGACCCGAACGCTCCGGCCGCTAACGCCACTCAACCCGCCGCTCAGTAGAGCCGCCGGATGAGCCCGTCCCGCATCTTCATACTGCGGCCCGTCGGGACTTCGCTCCTGATGCTGGCCATCCTCCTCGTGGGCATCGTCGCCTATGGCTTCCTGCCGCTCTCGGCGCTGCCCGAAGTCGACTATCCCACCATCCAGGTTCAGACCTTCTATCCCGGGGCGAGCCCCGAGGTCATGACCTCGGCCATCACCGCACCGCTTGAAGTGCAGTTCGGGCAGATGCCCGGGCTCAATCAGATGTCTTCGACCAGCTCCGGCGGCGCCTCGGTGATCACGCTGCAATTCAGCTTGAATCTCAGCCTCGACATCGCCGAGCAGGAAGTGCAGGCGGCAATCAACGCCGCCGGCAACCTTCTGCCATCGGACCTGCCGGCACCGCCGATCTATGCCAAGGTCAATCCGGCCGATGCCCCCATACTGACACTCGGCATCGTCTCGAAGACTTTGCCGCTCACGCAGCTGGAGGATCTGGCCGACACGCGCCTCGCGCAGAAGATCTCGCAGTTGGAAGGCGTCGGTCTCGTCAGCGTCAGCGGCGGCCAGCGGCCCTCGGTGCGCGTGGTCGCGAACGTTCTCGCGCTTGCCGCCTATGGTCTCAATATTGACGATCTGCGCACAACCATCAGCAACGCCAACGTCAATTCGCCCAAGGGGACGCTCGACGGGCCGGCGCGCTCCTGGACCCTCAATGCCAACGATCAGATTGACAGCGCGGACAATTACAAGAGCATCATCGTCGCCTACAAGAATGGCAGCCCGGTGCGCCTCTCCGATGTCGCCGATGTCAAACAGGGCGCTGAGAACACTTATCTTGCCGGCTGGGTGAACAACGCCCCCGGCATCATTCTCAATGTCCAGCGCCAGCCCGGCGCCAATGTCATTCAGGTCGTCGATCGCGTGAAGCAGCTCTTGCCCGAGCTCTCGAGCAGCCTGCCGAGCGCGGCGGAAGTGTCGATCCTCACAGACCGCACCAACACCATCCGCGCATCCGTGCACGACGTCGAATTCGAGCTCACGCTCGCCGTCATCCTCGTCGTGCTCGTGATCTTCCTGTTCCTGCGCAGCGTCGCCGCCACCGTCATTCCGAGCCTGAGCGTGCCGCTGTCGCTCATCGGCACGCTGGCCGCCATGTACCTCTTTGGTTTCAGCCTGAACAACCTGTCGCTGATGGCACTCACCATCGCCACCGGCTTCGTGGTCGATGACGCCATCGTCATGATCGAGAACATCTCGCGCTACGTCGAGCAGGGCATGGCGCCGCTCGAGGCGGCATTGCGCGGCGCGGGCGAGATCGGCTTCACCATCGTATCGCTGACCGTGTCGCTGATCGCGGTGCTGATTCCGCTCCTCTTCATGGGCGACGTCGTCGGCCGGCTGTTCCACGAATTTGCCATCACGCTCGCCGTGACCATCATCATCTCCGCCGTCGTCTCACTCACCCTCGTGCCCATGATGTGCGCCAAGCTCCTGCGGCATCGGCCGCCGGAGCAGGAGACCGGTATCGCGCGCTGGTCGAATGAACGTTTTCAGGCTCTCATCGACCGCTACGGTCAGGCGCTCAACTGGGTGCTCGAGCGTCAAACATTCACGCTCATCGTCGCGGTGGCGACGCTCGTCGTAACCATCCTCCTGTACGTCTTCATCCCCAAGGGCTTCTTCCCGGTGCAGGACACAGGCCTCATCCAGGCCATCACCGAGGCGCCGCAATCGGTCTCCTATGGGGACATGGCTATGCGCCAGGAGAAAATGGCCGCCGCCATCCTGAAGGATAAGGATGTCGTCAGCCTCTCGTCGTTCATTGGCGTGGATGGCTCCAACGTCACGCTGAACAGCGGCCGCATGCTGATCAACCTGAAGCCGGTCGACGACCGCTCGGCGTCCGCCAGTCAGATCATCCGCCGGCTGCAGCGCGAGACGCAGGACGTCACCGGGATCTCCATTTTCATGCAGCCGGTGCAGGATCTGTCCATCGACGACACCGTCAGCCGCACGCAGTACCAGTTCGCGCTCGAGGACGCCAATCCAGATGAGTTCAACATCTGGGTGCCGAAGCTCGTCGACCGCCTGCAGCAGCTGCCGCAGATCGAAGACGTCGCGAGCGATCAGGAAAACCAAGGCCTCGCGGCCTATCTGACCATCGACCGCGACACCGCGGGCCGCTTCGGCATTACCCCGGCGACGGTCGACAATGCGCTCTACGACTCGTTCGGCCAGCGCATCGTCTCGACCATCTTCACCCAATCAAATCAGTACCGCGTCATCTTGCAGGCGGACTCCTCGCTCATGGCGTCGCTCGATTCGCTGGGAAGCATTTATCTGCCCTCTTCGACGGCGGTGGGCGGCCAGGTACCGCTGTCGGCTCTCGTCAAGATCTCGGAGCGCACCGCACCCTTGTCGATCGATCATCTCGGCCAGTTCCCCGCGACCACGGTGTCCTTCAATCTGGCGCAGGGCGCAGCCTTGGGCAATGCCGTCGATGCCATCAAAAAAGCGGAAGTCGACATCGGCATGCCGGAGAGCGTGATGACGAGCTTTCAGGGCGCGGCGCTCGCCTTCCAGGCAACGCTGGGCAATGAGCTGTTCCTCATCATGGCCGCGATTGTCACGGTCTACATCGTGTTGGGCGTGCTGTATGAGAGCTTCGTCCATCCCATCACCATCCTCTCGACTCTGCCCTCGGCCGGAGTCGGCGCGCTTCTGGCGCTGCTCGTCGCCGGCAGCGATCTCGGCGTCATCGGAATCATCGGCATCATCCTCCTGATCTGCATCGTGAAGAAGAACGCGATCATGATGATTGACTTCGCGCTCGTCGCCGAGCGCCAGCAGGGAATGAGTCCCCGCGATGCGATCTATCACGCATCGCTCCTGCGCTTCCGGCCCATCCTGATGACGACCATGGCGGCGCTGTTGAGCGCGCTGCCGCTGATGCTCGGCACCGGCACGGGCTCCGAGCTGCGTCATCCGCTCGGCATCACCATCGTCGGCGGCCTCATCCTGAGCCAGCTTCTGACGCTCTTCACCACTCCAGTGATCTATCTGTACTTCGACCGCTTCGAGCGCCGCCTCGCCGGCTGGCGCGGCACGCCGGCCGCAAGTGGACCGCCCGCCGCAAGTGGAGCGCCGGCCCAATGAGCCTGTCCGAGCCTTTCATCCGGCGGCCGGTCGCCACCACGCTCCTGACGCTCGGGATCGCGCTCGCCGGCGGCATTGCGTATTTCAAGCTGCCGGTCTCGCCGCTGCCGCAGGTCGATTTCCCGACCATCTCGGTGTCGGCGCAGATGGCGGGCGCAAGCCCCGACGTCATGGCGGCGACCGTGGCCACCCCGCTCGAACGCCATCTCGGCCAGATCGCCGACGTCACCGAGATGACCTCGTCAAGCTCCTCCGGCGCAGCTCGAATTACGCTGCAGTTCGGGCTCAACCGCGACATCGATGGGGCGGCGCGCGATGTCGAGGCGGCGATCAACGCCGCGCGCGCCGACCTGCCCACCGCTCTGCGCAGCAACCCGACCTACCGCAAGGTGAATCCGGCCGACGCGCCGATCATGATTCTCGCCCTCACCTCCGAGACGCTCACCGCTGGGCAGCTCTACGACGCCGCGGACACGATCCTGTCGCAGAAGCTCTCGCAGGTGAGCGGGATCGGCCAGGTCACCATCGGCGGCAGCTCGCTGCCGGCGGTGCGCGTCGAGCTCAATCCCAGCGCGCTCTTCAAATACGGCATAGGTCTTGAGGACGTGCGCGCGGCGCTGGCGGCCGCCAATGCCAATACGCCCAAGGGCTCGATCGACATCGGCGGACAGCGCTTCCAGATCTACACCAACGACCAGGCGAGCAAAGCGGCGGAGTACCGCGATCTCGTAATTGCCTACCGCAACCGGGCGCCGGTGCGTCTGTCCGACGTCGCGCAAGTCCTCGATTCGGTCGAGAACGTGCGCAACCTCGGCCTGTCGGACGGCAGGCCCGCGGTACTCGTGATTCTGTTCCGGCAGCCAGGCGCCAACATTATTGACACTGTCGATCGCGTCATGGCGCTCATACCAGCGCTCAAGGCCTCAATTCCGACGGACATCCAGGTGATCGTCGCCAACGACCGCACGACGACCATCCGCGCCTCGCTGCACGATGTCGAGCGTACGCTCCTCGTCGCCATTGCGCTCGTGGTGCTGGTCGTCTTTATCTTCCTGCGCAACGGCCGCGCGACCATGGTGCCCGCGGTGGCGGTGCCGATCTCGCTTCTCGGCACCTTCGGCGCGATGTATCTCCTCGGCTACAGCCTCGACAATCTATCGCTGATGGCGCTCATCGTCGCGACCGGCTTCGTCGTCGACGACGCCATCGTGGTGCTCGAGAACATCTCGCGCCACGTCGAAGCGGGCATGCCGCGCTTTGAAGCTGCGATCCAGGGCGCGCGCGAAGTGAGCTTCACCGTGCTGTCCATGAGTCTGTCGCTGGTCGCGGTGTTCATTCCCATTCTTTTGATGGGCGGCATCGTCGGGCGCCTGTTCCGCGAGTTCTCGATCACGCTGTCGGTGGCGGTGCTGGTATCGCTTCTGGCCTCGCTCACGACGACGCCGATGATGTGCTCGCTCTTCATCCGTCAAAAAGATCCCTCCGAGCAGGGCTGGCTGTTCCGCAAGAGCGAGCGGGCGTTTGATGCCATGCGCGACTTCTACGGGCGCTCGCTCAACTGGGCGCTCGTCAACCGCGGCTTTGTGATGGTGATGCTCGGCGCTACGGTCATCTTCAACATCTACCTCTACATCGTCATCCCCAAAGGGTTCTTCCCGCAGCAGGACACGGGCCGGCTGAACGGCGGCATCCAGGCGGACCAGGCGATCTCATTCCAGTCGATGTCAAAGAAGCTCGTGCAGTTCATGAACATCGTGAAGGCGGATCCGGCGGTCGACACCGTGGTCGGCTTCACGGGCGGAGGTTCCGCCGGCGGCGGACAAACCAACAGCGGCTCGATCTTCGTCGCCTTAAAAGCGAAGTCAGCGCGCAAAATCTCCGCGGACGAGGTGATCGCAAGGTTACGGCCGAAGTTGAACCAGGTTGCGGGCGCGCGGCTCTTCCTGCAATCGGTGCAGGACATCCGCGTCGGCGGCCGTCAGAGTAACGCCCAGTATCAATACACGTTGCAGGCGGACAGCGTGGCGGAGCTCTATAAATGGGCCCCGAAGCTCGCGGATGCCCTCGGGAAGATACCGACCCTGACCGACGTCAACTCCGACCAGCAGCAGAACGGCCAGGAGATCGATCTTACCGTCGACCGTGACACCGCGTCGCGCCTGCAGCTCAATCCCGCCTCGATTGACAACACGCTCTACGATGCATTCGGCCAGCGCGACGTCTCGACCATCTACAATGCCTTGAATCAATATCACGTCGTGATGGAGGTCGCGCCGCAGTACTGGCAGAGCCCGGACACGCTGAAGGACCTGTGGATCAGCACCGCCGGCGGCACGGTGAGCGGCAGCCAGTCCACGAACGCGGTCGCCGGCACCGTCACCTCGACGCAAAACGCCGCGAGCAACTCCGCGGCATCGCTCGCAACCGACACGGCGATCAATGCGGCGACCAACGCCCTGGCGCAAGCCGGACACGGAGCCGTCTCGACGGGCGCAGCCGACAGCACGACGGCCGAGCAGATGGTGCCGCTTGCGGTCATCAGCCACTACCTGCCGGGCAACACACCGCTCGCAGTCAATCATCAAGGAACGTTCGTCGCGACGACGATATCGTTCAACCTCGCGCCCAATGCCTCGCTCAGCACGGCGACGGCCGCGATCCGCCGCGCGACGGATGAGATCGGCATGCCGACTACGATTCATGGCAGCTTCCAGGGCACGGCGCGCACCTTCGAGCAATCGTTGAGCAACGAGCCGGTGCTGATCCTCGCGGCGCTCGCCGCCGTCTATATCGTGCTCGGCATCCTGTATGAGAGCTTCATCCACCCGGTCACGATCCTTTCCACTCTGCCTTCGGCGGGAGTGGGCGCTGTGCTCGCGCTACTCGTATTCCACTCCGAGTTCAGCATCATCGCGCTCATCGGCGTCATCTTGCTAATCGGCATCGTGAAGAAGAACGCCATCATGATGATCGACTTCGCGCTCGAATCGCAGCGCCACCAGGGACACAGTCCGCGCGATGCGATTTATTCCGCCTCCATGATGCGCTTCCGCCCCATCATGATGACGACGATGGCGGCGATGCTGGGCGCCCTGCCGCTCGCGCTCGGCACTGGCGACGGCGCAGAGATGCGCCAGCCGCTCGGAATCTCCATTGTCGGCGGACTCATCGTGAGCCAGATGCTGACTCTCTACACGACACCGGTCATGTATCTGTATCTCGACCGCTTTGGTACGTGGTGCAGTCAGCTGTGGTCGCGGCTTTATCCGTACTCGGCCCCGAGTGCGCCCGCGGCGCCGGCGCAACCCCAATGAATACTCGAAGGATTCTGTGCTTCTTCGCCATGGCCGTGCTCGCCGCCTGCGCGGTCGGCCCGAATTACCATCGGCCCTCCGCGCCCGTACCGCAGCGCTTCAAGGAGGCCGAAGGTTGGAAGCCGGCTGAACCGCAGGAAGCGGCGAGCGGGATCGACTGGTGGTCCGTTTACAGCGATCCCGTGCTCGACGGGCTCGAAAAGCAGATCGACATTTCCAATCAGACGCTGAAAGCCTCCGAAGCCTCGTGGCGCGAGGCTGAAGCCGTAGTGAGCGAGGCGAAGGCCGAACTCTTTCCGACCTTGGGCGTCAGTGCCGGAGCCACGCGCACCAAGGGTTTGGGGGCGACGGTGGGCAACGGCGCCACCACGACCACGACAGGCACGACGACCACGGGCGGTGGCACCACAACGGGAGGCGGCACCACGACAACGGGCGGCGGCGGCGGCAACGGCGTCATCCCAACAGGCTCGCGCCCCGTCAATAATTTCAACGCCGCCGCCGATGCCTCCTGGGCTCCGGACATCTGGGGCAAGATCCGCCGCACGATCGAAAGCGATGTGGCGAGCGCCCAGGCGAGCGAAGCCGACCTCGCCGCCGCGCGGCTTTCGGCGCAGGGCAGTCTCGCGACCGACTACATCGAGCTGCGCGTCACGGATGAGACCAAGCAGCTTCTCGATCAAACGGTCGAGGCCTATCAGCGCTCGCTTGAGATCACGCAGAACCAGTACAAGTCCGGGATCGTCGCCAAGGCTGACGTGATCACGGCGGAAACGCAGCTCGAAGGCGCGCAGTCGCAACAGATCAGCGTGGGCGTCATGCGCGGACAGCTGGAGCACGCGATCGCGGTGCTCGTTGGCAAGCCGCCGGCCGATTTTGCGATCGCGGTGGCGCCTTTCGGCACGACGGTCCCGGTCGCGCCCACCGGGGTCCCATCGACTCTGCTCGAGCGGCGGCCGGATGTCGCCGCGGCCGAGCGCACCATGGCCTCGGCCAACGCGCAGATCGGCGTTGCGATCGCCGCCTACTTTCCGGACCTGACGCTGATGGGCACCTATGGGTTCAGCAGCAGCGTCATCAACGGGCTCATCAAGACGCCGAACAATATCTGGTCGTTCGGCGGAACGCTGACGGACACGGTGCTCGATTTCGGCGCACGCTCCGCGGCAGTTCGCCAGGCGCGCGCCGCCTATGATGTCGCCGTCGCCAACTACCGCCAGACGGTGCTCACCGCCTTCCAGCAGGTCGAGGACGAGCTCATCGCCCTGCGCATCCTCGAGCAGCAGTACGCCGTGCAGGACCGGACCGTGAAGTCCGCCAATGAGGCCGTACGACTCACGATCAATGAATACAAGGCCGGCATCGTCGCCTATACGTCAGTGGTGACGGCGCAGGCGATCGCATTGGCCGACGCCCAGACGCTGCTCACCATTCGCCAGAACCGTCTCACCGCAAGCGTCGCGCTCATTCAAGCCCTCGGCGGCGGCTGGGACGCGGCGTCGCTGAAAACCGCGGGCGCCACGGCGCAGCACGTCACGGGCGCCGGCACTCTGTAAACTGCGCGCGCGCCGCCACGGTCAAAAAGAGCGAGGCCCTCGGCGCAGAAGTAGCCGCCATCGCGGCGCGCCCTTAAGATAGGTCGACACGCATTTCGATAAGAACGAGGATCACGCATGAAAGCTCTGTTCAGCCTTGCCGCCATCGCGCTCTGTGCCGCACCCGTGCACGCCGCCTGCACCTATCCGACGGCGCCGGCGAAAATTCCCGACGGATCGAACGCTACCCTTGCCGAGATGGTCGCCGCGCAGAAGGCCGTCAAGCAGTTCGATGAGCAGATCAATGCCTACACCGCCTGCATCAAGCTCGAGGAAGATGCGCAGCTGAAAGGCGACAAACTCACGGCCGAGCAGAAGAAGACCATCGAAGCGCAACAGGCACAGAAGAATAATGCCGCGGTCGATGAAGATCAGGCCATCGCGGACCGCTTCAACGAGCAAATACGCATCTTCAAGGCCAGGTCGCCGGCGCCCAAAGGCTAGCCGCGCGCGCCGTGCAGGCATCGAGCGATGCTGACGCCCGCTGAAGCTTTTGACCTCATCGGGCAGCATCTTCCGGACCTGCCGGTCGAATCCCTGCCGCTGCAACAGTGCGCCAGCGCCGTGCTGCGCGAGGACATCTACGCGGAGCGCGATCAGCCGCCTTTTGACCGTGTGGCGATGGACGGCATTGCGCTCGACAGCCGCGGCCTGGGTACTGGCTTACGGGTGCTGCGCATCCAGGGGATGCAGCCGGCGGGGGATCCGCCGCAGACGCTTGAGGGCGCCGGGGTATGCATCGAGGTCATGACGGGTGCGGTGCTGCCCGTCGGCTGTGATGCCGTCATTCCGGTGGAACACTTAAGCGTTCGAGGCACCGAAGCCCATCTTGCGGCCGACCTTGCCGTTCTACCGTGGCAGAACATTCACCGGCGCGCCACGGACACGCGTCAAGGAGCGCTCCTCTTGAGCGCCGGAATGCGCCTGGATGCGCCCGAAATTGCGATCGCCGCCTCAGCCGGCATGGCACGCATCCGCGTCGCAGCCCAGCCGGCGATCGCGGTGATCTCCACCGGCAACGAGCTTATTGAGCCGGGCGAACCCGTTCTGCCTCACCAGGTGCGGCGTTCAAACGTCTACGCCATCGTCGCGGCTCTAAAGCGTCAGGGTTTCGGGCGAGTCGCGGACGATCACGCGCGCGATGATCTGCAGGAGCTCACGGCGCGGCTCGAATTTCATCTCGACACGCACGATGTCCTCGTCCTGAGCGGCGGTGTGTCGATGGGGCGGCTTGATCTCGTGCCGCGGGCCCTGGCGGATCTTAAGGTGCGGACCATTTTTCATAAGGTCGCGCAACGGCCGGGCCTGCCGCTTTGGTTCGGCGTCGCAAGCTCCGGAACCGCTGTTTTCGCACTCCCGGGAAATCCCGTGTCCACTCTCGTGTGTGTCGCGCGCTATGTGATGCCGGCGCTCTTTGCCATGATGGGTGCCACTGCCCGTGAGCCTCAAAAAATAGCGCTGGGCGCACCGGTCACGGTCAAGCCGCCGCTCGCCTTCTTCATGCCCGTGCGTGTGGAAAGCGACGATTCGGGCCGTGCCTGGGCCATGCCCCGGCCAACGAACGGCTCCGGGGACTTTACCGCCTTGGCCGGCACCGACGGATTTGTCGAGCTGCCGCCCGGGCCGATGAGCTATGCCAAAGGATTTGTCACCCGCCTTCACCGATGGTAAGACCTTAGGGGCTATGCCCCGATCCGAGACTGTCATCCCTCTGGAAGAGCTGCGCCGGCCGCGCGATACGCTGGGCCGGCCGATCCGCGACCTGCGGATCTCGGTCATGGACCGCTGCAATTTCCGTTGCCCCTACTGCATGCCGCGCGAGACCTTTCATGCGAAGTACCGCTTCCTGGGCTCGGGCGAGCGGCTCTCATTCGAAGAAATCGTGCGCGTCGCGCGCCTTTTCGTGCAGCTCGGCGTGCGCAAGCTGCGTCTCACGGGAGGCGAGCCGCTCTTGCGGGCGAACCTTCCCGACCTCATCGGCGATCTGACCGCGATCCCTGGCATCGAGGATGTGGCGCTGACGACCAACGGCGTGCTCCTGTCGCAGCATGCCGCGGAGTTGAAGGCCGCGGGCCTGAAGCGCGTCACCGTCAGTCTCGACAGCCTCGACCCGGCGACTTTCGCCAAGATGAGCGGCGAGCTCGGCAACGTCGATGAAGTGCTGGACGGCATTGCGCATGCGCGTCGCGCGGGACTGACTCCCATCAAAGTCAACACCGTGGTCCAGCGCGGCATCAATGACGAAACGGTCCTCGATCTCGTGGAGAGGTTTCGCGGCACCGATGTGATCGTGCGCTTCATCGAATACATGGACGTCGGCAATCGCAACGACTGGCGAGCCGAGCTCGTCGTGCCCTCGAAAGAGCTCCTGGCGCGCATCAGCGCGCGCTGGCCGCTTGCGCCGCTGGAGCGCAACTACCAGGGAGAAGTCGCGGAGCGCTATGCCTTTGCCGATGGCAAGGGCGAGATCGGCTTCATCTCCTCGGTCACGCAGCCCTTCTGCGGGAACTGCTCGCGAGCGCGCCTGTCATCTGACGGTGTCCTCTACACCTGCCTGTTCGCAACCACCGGAACGAGCCTGCGCGATGCCCTGCGCGGCGGAGCGAGCGATGAACAATTGCTGGAGCGCATCGGCGGAGTGTGGCTCGCGCGCGCCGACCGCTACAGCGAACTGCGCGCCCGCCTGCGCGAGACGGCGGTACAGCCGAAGGTCGAAATGTATTACATCGGCGGCTGAAGTGGCAGGCAAGCTCTCACACCTGGATCGCGAGCGGCGGCCGCGCATGGTCGATGTCGGCGCGAAGCCCATCACTGCGCGCGTCGCGCTTGCGCAGGCGGACATGCGCCTGCCGCGCGCAGTCGCGCTCGCCCTGCGCAAGACGGGCCACCGCACCAAGAAAGGACCGGTCTTTGACACCGCCATCATTGCCGGCGTAATGGCCGCGAAGCGCACCCATGAGCTCCTGCCCTTCTGCCATCCGCTCGCGCTCGATGACTGCAGCATCGAAATCGCGGCCGTGCGCGGCGGACTGCGCATCCGCTGCCGCGTCGCCGTGCACCACCGCACCGGCGTCGAGATGGAAGCGCTCACGGGCGCAACCATCGCCGCGCTCACCGTCTACGACATGTGCAAGGCGCTCTCGCACGACATCCAGATCACAAGCGTGCGCCTCCTCGAGAAGTCGGGGGGCAAACGCACCGTGAAGCGCCGATGAGCGCGCCCGTCTACGCCCTGGTGCTCGCGGGCGGCAGAAGCTCGCGCATGCAGGCCGACAAGGCGGCGCTCGCCTATCACGGCCGCTCGCAGCTTGACGAGGCCATGCGCTTGGTCGCGCCGCTCACCGAGCGCGCCTTCGTGTCGGTGAGCGCCGATCAGGTCGACGATCCGCTGCGCGCGGGCTTTCCTCAGATCGTCGACCGCCGCGAGGATCTGGGGCCCGCCGCCGGCATCATGGCGGCGCAGGAGGAGTTTCCAGAGGTAGCCTGGCTCGTGCTCGCCTGCGACCTGCCGTTTCTCGATGCCGCAACCCTCGAACACCTGTTGCGCGCGCGCGATCCCCAGTACGATGCCACCGCGTTTATCTCAAGTCATGACGGCCTGCCGGAGCCGCTGTGCGCCATCTATGAGCCGGCAAGCCGCGAGAAGCTGGCGGCGTACCTTGGGAATGGGAGCCAATGTCCGCGCAAGTTTCTGCGCCAGGCAAACCTGCATCTCATCCCGGCGCCCGACTCCCGGGCGCTCGACAACATCAATACGCGCGCCGAGTATGACGCGGCCATGAGGGCTCTTATGACCGAGGAAACCCCCGCAATGCAGATCCGCGTCCAGTATTACGCGCTGCTGCGAGAAGAGGCCGGTCGCAGCGACGAAGCGGTCGTGACGCGCGCGAAAGATCCGCGCGCGCTCTTTGCGGAGCTTAAGGCGCGGCATCCGTTTTCGCTGCCGCTCGCGATGCTGCGCGTGGCCGTCAACGACGAATTCGGCGACTGGTCGCAGCCGCTTGCCGATGGCGATCGTGTCGTATTCATTCCGCCGGTCGCGGGCGGCTAAAGGGCACGGCTGCGATGTTGAGCTTTGAACTCTCGGGCGAACCCATTGACGTGCCGCTGTGGCGCGAGCGGCTCCTTGACCCCGGCTGCGGCGGCTACGCCTCATTTGAAGGCTGGGTCCGCGATCTCAATGAAGGCGCGGAGGTCACGGCGCTCGAATACGAGGCCTTCGCGCCGCTTGCAGCTAAGGAGGCCGAGCGCATTCTTGGCGAAGCGACGGTGCGCTTCGGTGTCGATCATGCGGCGTGCATCCACCGGGTGGGAAGGCTCGCGGTGGGCGAGCTTGCCGTTTGGGTGGGCGTGAGCGCCCGCCATCGCGATGAAGCATTTCGCGCCTGCCGCTACATCATCGATGAGGTCAAACATCGCCTCCCGATCTGGAAGAAGGAGCACTACGCGAGCGGCGACACAGGCTGGGTGAACTGTGAGCGCTGCGCGCCGGGTGCCCAGGTGCCGCACAGGCACGCGGGAAGCGCGGCGCCGCACGTGGACTACTCGCGCCAAATGGCACTCAAAGAAGTCGGCGCGGCAGGCCAGGCGCGCCTGGCGAAAAGTCGCGTGCTGGTGGTCGGCTGCGGGGGCCTGGGAGTGCCGGTCATCACCTATCTTGCAGGCGCCGGCGTCGGTCATTTGGGCCTCGTCGATGCCGACCGGCTGGAGGCATCGAACCTGCACCGCCAGACGCTCTACGCGCTCGCCGACGTGGGTGCGCTTAAGGCCGATCTCGCCGCGGCGCGCGTCGCCGCGTTGAACCCGGAAATTTCGGCGCGTGCGCACGTCGTGCGCCTCGATGCTGCGAACGCCGCCGCACTCATTGCCGACTACGACCTCGTCATCGATTGCAGCGACAACTTTGCAACGCGCTTCCTGTTGAATGACATGGCCATGCGGCTCAACAAACCGGTCATTCTCGCCAGCGTCTATCAATATGAAGGCCAGCTGCAGGTGGTGCGCGCCCGGCCCGACGCCGCGTGTCTGCGCTGCGTATGGCCCGAGGCCACGCGCGACGGCTTGATCGGCAACTGCGCCGAGGCGGGCGTGCTCGGACCCGTTCCCGGCGTGCTCGGTTCCCTGCAGGCGCTCGAGGCTTTGAAGCTGCTCCTCGATCTACCCGGTCAGCTCGGCGACGAAGTGCTGATCGTCAATCTACTCACTCTCTCGAGCACCAAGCTGCGCACGCAGCGTGCACCCGAGTGCCGCGGCCGTGCCTGCGTGCACGTCAATATTCCTCAGGAGGATTCATTCATGCATCAGGAAACACTCGAAGTCGCCTTCTCTTCGCTCGATGACGCGGCAGCCGAGGGCTATGTCGTCGTCGACGTGCGCGAGCCGAAGGAACTGGAGGCGTGGCCCACGCCCTGCGGCAACGCCCGGCATATTCCGATGCGTACGCTTCTGTACGGCGATTCGGGGCTCGATGTCGACGGCAAATATCTCCTCGTCTGCGCGGCCGGGCAAAGAAGTCTTGCGGCGGCAAGCGAACTGCGCGCGCGCGGCATGCGCGCCGTCTTTTCCCAGGCGGGTGGAGTCGCGGCGCTCGTGCAGCGCTAGGAGGCTTCAGCGACCGGTCTAGGGCCGCACTTGGCCCTGACCACGCACCACGTATTTGTAGCTCGTCAACTGTTGAACGCCCACCGGGCCGCGCGCGTGAAAGCGTGCGGTCGAAATGCCGATCTCGGCGCCCATGCCGAATTCCCCGCCGTCCGCGAACTGAGTGGACGCGTTGTGCAGCACGATGGCGCTGTCGACCTCGGTGAGAAAACGCTGCGCGGCGCTGGCATCCTGCGTCACGATGGCTTCGGTGTGGGCCGATCCGTACTGCCTCACGTGCGCGATCGCCGCATCGAGGCCCTCAACGACGCGCACCGCGATGATCGCGTCGAGGAATTCGCGGTACCAGTCCGCATCGCACGCGGCGCGCACGCGCGCATCGACTTCCTGTACGAGCGGATCACCGCGCACCTCACAGCCGGCCGCCAAAAGATCACGCACGATCGGGGCCAGATGGGTTGCGGCAGCCGCGCGGTCGATGAGCAGTGTCTCGGCCGCGCCGCACACGCCCGTGCGGCGCAGCTTCGCATTCAGCACGATCGCGCGCGCCATCGGCAGCTCGGCACCCTCGTGAATGTACACGTGGCAGTTGCCCTCGAGATGGCCGATGACGGGCACGCGCGCTTCGGCCTGCACCCGCGCGACAAGGCTCTTGCCGCCTCGCGGTATGAGGACATCCAAATACTCCGTCATGCCCGAGAGCATGAATCCGACTGCGGCGCGATCGGTCGTGGGCACGAGCTGCACGCATTCGGCAGGCAGCGCCGCCGTGTTGAGTCCCGTGACGAGGCATGCATGGATGGCCCGGTTCGAATGCAAGCTCTCCGATCCGCCGCGCAGGATGACGGCATTGCCTGACTTCAGGCACAGCGCACCCGCATCCGCCGTCACGTTCGGACGGCTCTCATAGATCATGCCGATCACGCCCAGAGGCACGGCGAAACGCTGGATGCAAAGACCGTTCGGCCGCTGCCACTCGGCGGCGACGACTCCGATCGGGTCGGGCAGATCGATGATGTCGTGCAGAGCGCTTGCCATGGCCTCGATGCGTGAGTCATCAAGGACCAGGCGGTCGAGGAGCGGCGCGCTTAAGCCCTGGGCGCGGGCCGCGGCGACATCGCGCTCATTGGCGGCGAGAATCACCTTCTTTTGCGCTCCCAAGGCGGCAGCTGCCCAGGCGAGGGCGGCGTTCTTGACCTTGGTGGGCGCGAGCGCGAGCACCCGGGCGGCTGCGACGGCTTTAACACCCAGCTCCTGCATGAGCTGCGGAATGTCCGCCACAGGAGGCTGTTCTTCCTTAGCGGCTACGCTCATGGTATAGCCTGCACCGCATCCGGCATCGCGGCAGGCGCGCCTCCCGGGGCACGCAGAATGGCCAGATCATCGCGGTGAATCATTTCATCGCGGCCGCGAAAGCCGAGCAGGCTCTCGATCTCGCTTGAGCGCCGGCCGAGGATGCGGGCGGCGTCGCCATCGGAATACGCACAGATCCCGCGCGCAAACTCATAGCCATCGGGCCCCACGACGCTGACGGTATCGCCCCGGTCGAAGCGGCCGCGCGTTGCGACCACGCCGGCCGGCAGGAGACTCTTGCCCTCCTGCAGGGCCTTCAATGCGCCCGCATCGATCGTGATCGACCCTGCGGGCTGCAAGGTCCCGGCGATCCACTGTTTGCGGGCCGCGGCCGGGGTGGAAGTCGGCACGAACCAGGTGCAGCGAGCGCCCTCCTGGATGCGCCGCACCGGATGCTCCGGCTGGCCCGCCGCGATGCACAGGTGACACCCGGCAGCCACGGCGATTTTCGCCGCGAGAATCTTGGTTGCCATCCCGCCGGAGCCGGTCTCGGAGAGTGAGCTTCCGGCCATGGCCTCGATCTGCGGCGTCAGATGGCGCACGGTGGCGATGAATTGCGCCCCGGGATCCTTGTTCGGGTCGGCGGTGAAGAGACCTTCGACGTCCGACAGGAGCACGAGGCAGTCGGCGCCCGTCATCTGCGCAACCCGCGCCGCCAGGCGGTCGTTGTCCCCGTAGCGGATCTCGGCGGTGGCGACGGTGTCGTTCTCGTTGATGACGGGCAGGGCTTTAAGCGTCAGGAGCGCCTGGAGCGTGGCGCGCGCGTTCAGGTAGCGCCGCCGGCGTTCGCTGTCCTCGAGCGTCAGAAGGACCTGCGCCACCGTGACACCCTTTTCCTCCCAGAGCTCCTTGTACGCGTGCGCGAGCCGGATCTGACCCACGGCGGCCGCGGCCTGGCTTTCCTCGAGCTTCAGGGGTCCCTTGGCGAGCTTGAGCTCGCGGCGTCCGAGCGCGATGGCGCCGGAGGACACGAGGATCACCTCCTGACCGCGCTCGCGCAGGGCGAGGAGGTCCACCACCAGCGTCTGCAGCCAGTCGCGATTGATGCGCCCGGACAAGGGATCGACGAGCAGCGCGGAACCCACCTTGACAACGATGCGCCGGGCGGCGCTGAGCGGTGATGACATCGGAAAACTATACGCATTCGGCTTTTCAACCGCGACTTCACGGAGGACAAGAGTGCCGCCGCAGCGTTGCCTTCACCCGATCCAAGCCCCTAAACTTGCGGGCCTTTGTGGGCACAAGCCTTGAGGATTCGCGCGGTGAGCAGAGATTACGAACCGGTTGCCTCGCAATGGTACGAGAACCTCGAGGAGGAAGAACAATTTCGCGTCCTCTCCGTGGATGAGGACTCGGAGCTCATCGAGATCGAATATCTGGACGGGGACATTGAGGAGCTCGATGTCGAGGCCTGGCATGAGATGGACCTCGAGCGCATCGCTGAACCCGAAGGCTGGGCCGCATCCCAAGCTGAGGAAGAAGAAGACGATGAGGATGAGAACGACGAGGATTGGGACGAGGACGAAGACGACGAGGATGACGATGAGGACCTCGACGAAGACGAAAACGAGGATCGCAACTCGTACTGAAGCGTGAGCGTGTCAGGCTTGAAAAGATGCGCTTCGATCCCCACGCTGACAGAACCGCCGACGGCCCGGGCGCGTGCCGTCTTGGAACCTTAAAAGCTCTGCCATGAAACGCATTATTCTTTTCCTTGCGACGAATCTCGCGATCGTCCTGGTGCTGTCGATCGCCGCGCAGCTCCTGGGGCTCGATCGCTGGCTCGCATCTCAAGGCCAAAGTCTCTCCGGACTCCTGGTCTTCGCGGCGTTCTTCGGCTTCTCGGGCTCGCTCATTTCGCTTGCGATGTCCAAGTGGATGGCGAAGCGCACGATGGGTGTTGAGGTCATCGATCCGCAGTCCGCTAATTCCTCCGAGCAACGGCTGTTGACGATCGTACGCGGTCTCGCCCAGCACGCCGGCATCGGGATGCCGGAGGTCGGCATCTTCGCCTCGCCGACGCCCAATGCCTTTGCCACCGGCGCGAGCCGCAATAATGCGCTCGTGGCCGTGAGCTCCGGGCTCCTGACGAGCATGAACGACAAGGAGCTGCAAGCCGTGCTCGGCCATGAGATCACTCACGTGTCGAACGGCGACATGGTGACTCTGGCGCTCATCCAGGGCGTCGTGAACACCTTCGTCATCGTGCTGTCGCGCATCGTCGGCAATATTGTCGATCGCGCGGTGTTTCGTTCCGATCGCGGTCAGGGGCCAGGCTACTTCATCTCCGTCATCGTCTCGCAGCTTGTGTTGGGTGTGCTCGCCAGCATCATCGTGCTGTGGTTCTCGCGGCAGCGGGAATTCCGCGCCGACAGTGGCGGGGCGCGGCTCGCCGGAACCGACAATATGATCGCCGCGCTCGAGCGCCTCAAAAGAATCCAGGAGGAGCCGCTGCCGGCGCAGTTCGAGGCCTTCGGCATTGCCACCGGAAAAGCCTCCACTGGAATTGCGCGGCTCTTCATGAGCCATCCACCGCTCGATGAGCGCATAGCGGCGCTGCGCGCCATGCCGCTCGCTTAAGGCGCGAGAATGTGCCCGCTTAAGTGGCGGGCCGTCGCTGCGCCGCGCGAGCCCCCCTCATGAAAGAGCTCGCGGTCCCCAAAATTGAAGAGCGCTTGCTCGACATCCTGGGACGCGAAGGACTCATGCTCGACGCCGAGGAGATGGCGCCCTTCCTCGTCGATCATCGCGAGCTTTATCACGGGCGCGCGCTGGCAGTCGCAGCCCCGCGCTCGGTTGAGGCTGTCTCACGCCTGCTCGCCTTCTGCAACGAGGAACGCATTGGTGTCGTGCCGCAGGGCGGCAACACCGGCTACTGCGGCGGCGCCACGCCCGATGAGTCCGGACGCGAAATCGTGCTTTCGCTGCGGCACCTCGCGCGCATTCGCTCGGTCGACGCACTCAACTATTCGCTCGTGGCCGAAGCGGGTTGCACTCTGCATGAAGTGCGCACCGCGGCGGACGTCGCCGCACGGCTTTTCCCCTTGAGCCTCGGCTCCGAGGGCAGCTGTCAGATCGGCGGAAATCTCTCGACCAACGCCGGTGGCTTGAGCGTGCTGCGCTACGGAATGATGCGCGATCTGGTGTTGGGACTTGAAGTGGTGCTCGCGGACGGCCGCGTGCTGCCCTGCCCGCAGGCGCTGCGCAAGGACAACACTGGCTACGATGTGAAGTCGCTCTTCATCGGTGCGGAAGGCACGCTCGGGATCATCACGGCGGCAAACCTCAAACTATTTCCGCAGATCCGTTCGAGCGCCACGGCGTTCATCGCCGTCCCGGATATCCACGCCGCCGTCGCCCTCCTCGCCGAGCTGCGCGCTGCCAGCGGCGACGCCGTCAGTTCCTTTGAGCTCGTGCCGCGTATCGCAGTGGAGCTTGCCGTGCGCCACATCCCCGAGGTCCCCGATCCGCTCGAGCGTCCCTATCCCTGGTACGTGCTCGCTGAGCTCACTTCCTCAGAGGAGGACGCAGCGCTTGCTGCAGTGTTCGAGCGCGTGCTCGGCGACGCTCTTGAGCGCGGCGCCCTCCTCGATGCGGCGGTTGCGCAGAATGAACGCCAGCGGCGGGCGTTTTGGCGCTTGCGGGAGAATATTCCCGAGGCCCAGCGGCGCGACGGTGCGAGCTTGAAGCATGATGTGTCCTTGCCCATTACCGTGCTCGCGCAATTTGTGGAGCGCGCCGGCGCCTGGCTTGCCGAGAATGTTCCGGAGGGCCGCCTCGTCGCCTACGGCCATGTGGGAGACGGCAATCTGCATTTCAATCTCAATCAGGCGCCCGGCGCGGACCGCGCCATGTTTCTCGCGCGCGAAGCTTCCGTGAAGCGCGCCGTCCACGATCTGGTGCGCGATTTCGGCGGCAGCTTCAGTGCCGAGCACGGGATCGGCCAGCTCAAGATCGATGAGCTCGCACGGTACGCGCCACCGGTTGAACTTGAGGTCATGCGCGCCATCAAGCGCGCGCTCGATCCGCGCGGCATTTTGAATCCCGGCAAAGTGCTGGCCAAGGAAGGCGGATGAGGCGCCGCATGCTCATGGGCGCTGCGCTCGCGCTCATCCTGGCGAGCGCCTGCGCTCGCAAGGAGCCGCAGCCTCCTCCTCCTCCTGCGGAGCCTGTTAAGCCCGCGCCGCTCGCCGACGGCACGCCGCAGATCGCGGACTCCGCCGACGGCGTGCACATCGAATACCAGGTGTACGGGCATGCAGAGCCGGCCGTCGTGCTCGTGCACGGCTGGTCAAACAATGCGAACTACTGGAATGCGCAGCTTGATGACTTAAAGGCGCGCTACACGGTGGTGACGCTCAACCTTGCAGGCCACGGCGCCTCGGAAAGAAACCGCACCAACTGGTCGATGGCCAATTACGCCGCCGATGTGGCCGCGGTCGTGCACGAGATCCCAAACCGAAAGGTCGTGCTCGTCGGGCATGGCATGGGCGGCATTGTGGTACTCGAGGCGGCACGCCTCATCGGCGCCCGGGTCATCGGCATCATCGCGGTGGACTCCCTGAAATCGATCGGCCAGCCGGCCATGCCGAAGGCGCAGTTCGAGGAACTCTTGCAGCCGTTTCGCACCGATTTCATCGGCCATATGCACGATTTTGTGGGCGCCTACCTCTTCACCAAGGACGCCGACCCGCTCTTCGTACGCAAGGTCGCGGACGACATGGCGCACGCCTCCCCGCAGGTGGCCGTGCCGTCCCTTGAGGCGTTGTACCACTACGATTTCGCAGCTCTGCCCGAAATCCATGTCCCCATCATCGCCATCAATTCGGACCTGCACATGCCGACCGACGAGGCGCGCATCCGCAAATCCGCCCCGACCTTCCGCAGCATTGTGGTGCCGGGCACGGGACACTTTCTCATGATGGAATCTGCGCAGCGCTTCAATCCGCTCCTGCTGCAGGCGATTGCATCGCTCGAGAAGCCCTGAACGAACTCAAACCTGGCGCACGAGTCCTTCCTGCGCCGTGCTCGCAACCAGTCGCCCATCGCGGGCAAAGACACTGGCGCGCGCAAAACCGCGTGAGCCTGAAGCGCTCGGGCTGTCGAGCGCATATAGGAGCCACTCGTCCACGCGCAGCGGACGGTGGAACCACATCGCATGATCGATGCTCGCCATGATGAGTTTGGGACTCAAGAAAGTCGTGCCATGCGGCAGCGTCGAGGTATCAAGCAGAAAAAAGTCCGACACGTAGGCGAGAAGACAGCGATGCAGCATCTGCTCATCCGGCAGCCGGGCGACGGCGCGGAACCAGACCTCGCGCATGGGCGGCGCCTTGCGCGGCTGCAGATAGTGCAGCTCCTGCACCGTGCGAAACTCGAAGGGCCGCGGGCTCTCCATGAAGCGCCGCACGCGCTCCGGCAGCTTCTGCGGCATCTTCTCAACGACTGCGCGCAGCGGTGCGATTGCATCCGGCAGATCCTCGGGCGGCGGCACCTCGGGCATCGGGATCTGATGGTCGAAGCCCGCCTCCTCCGCCTGGAACGAGGCGGCCATATTGAAGATCTGCTCGCCGTGCTGAATCGCAACCACGCGGCGGCTTGAGAAACTCTTGCCGTCGCGGCTGCGGTCGACGTTATAGACGATGGGCGCGGTGCAGTCGCCGCGCCGCAAAAAGTAAGCGTGCAGCGAGTGCACCATGCGCGCCTCGGCCACGGTCGCAGAGGCCGCCCGCAGGGCCTGGCCCAGCACCTGGCCGCCAAAGACCTGCGGGCTGCCGATGTCCTGGCTCTGCCCGCGGAAGAGATTGACCTCCAGGGGCTCGAGCTCGAGCACCCTCAGGAGGTCGTCTATGCGCGGGTCAGTCAAGGGCAAGACGCAAACGGCTCGCTGCGCGCTGTCACTGGATGATGAAGTCGCCGTTCATGAGCGCGTTGTGCCCCGGGAACGTGCACAGATACTTGTACGCCTGACCCTTCTTCAAAGCGGATGTGGCGAAGGTGACCGTCGTTGATTCGCCGCCGCCGACCACCTTCGTGTGCGCAATGACGCGCGCATCGCCCTGCTTCACGTAGTTGTTGGCGATGCCGGCGGTCAGGCCATCATTCGCGACCGCCGCCAGATCCTCCGCCTTCACCAGCACCCAGTCGTGGCCCATGCTCTGCGCGGGCAGCTTGCCGATGTGAGTCAGCGTGAGTTCCACCTGCGTACAGTCCGCGGTGATCGTCAGCTGTTTCTTGTCGTACTGGATGGCATCGTTGCCGGTGATCGCAAGCTTGCAGACCTTGGTTGCCGCCTGCGCAGGTGCAGCGAGCAGCAGCGCCGGCATGGCGACGACGAGGAACGCAGCGAACGCATTGCGAGTGAGTCTCATGTAAATCCCCTGTTGTTGTGTCAAGAGCCGGTGACGCCGAGCCGTTTCTGCATGATGGGGCTCGTGGTCGTATATTGCAGGAATTGCTTTTTTTCTGGAAACAAAT
>Ga0182024_10001126_pt1 | contig 69191 bp, 67 predicted proteins | sample P32metaG_FD_120480 | JGI IMG/M metagenome (GOLD analysis project Ga0182024, IMG submission 120480) | Permafrost microbial communities from Stordalen Mire, Sweden - P3-2 metaG (Illumina Assembly) | ecosystem: Environmental > Terrestrial > Soil > Wetlands > Permafrost | place: Sweden: Stordalen...
CGTGCAAATCGCATCCTATAATTCGCATCTCGGCCTCCTTCGGTCCGAGCACTGTTAGGGTGAACACCGAAACAGTCTACTCGGGCCGTCGCGAGGCCGACGTCGTTATGGCATCAATCGGAAACTGACCCACTCCCCGACTCTGCTTTCAATAGCCTATCCCCGAATCGGCTGCTACAATGCGGCCATGGCTGATTGGCGGCAAATTCAGGCGCGTATTCGCAAGGCGAAGAACAGCGCCGACGCACAGACAAAGCTTTCCGAGCTGTACCAGCGCACGCACGACGCGATGGTGGCCTGGGAGCTGGGAGCCGTCGCAGAAAAAGCCGAACGAAATGAGGACGCCGTGAAGTGGTACACAATTGCAGCGGAACGATTCCGCCGCGCTGATTGGAAGAAAAAGGCCGAGGAAGCTCTGGCGCGATTGGGCGCGCCCATTCCCGTGGCGGGAGCTAAACCCAGTCCCGAGCCTACGTTTGCGGCAGCAAGTATCACTGAAACTGAGCCGAGCCACGAATACAGCGGCCCAAGCGATTCGGAAGAGACGCAACCGCGCTTGGCGCTGGGCGAGATTCCGGAAGATGGCGTGGACTATACTGGCGATGCGATCGAAGTAGAAGTCGTGCACCTTTCCGACGCCACGCCTCCAACGGGCGCCGGAGTGGCCGATACCGACGCGTCCGGCAAGAAAAAGCGCCGCCGCGGGCGCCGTGGTGGCCGAGGCCGCCGTCGCAAAGGCGCTCCTGCCGCGCCCAGATTGCCTTCGCAGGCATACGCGGAGTCCGGCGCTAGTCACGCGCCATCATCGGCCGCACCGCAAACGCGAGCACCAGCCCCGCGATTTCAGCCTCCCCGGGCTGCTCCTCACACGGAAACCTTTGAGCGCGCTCCGGCCGCGGCGATTGCGCCACAAGAACCAGAATACAGCCCGCGCACCGAGCAAGCCGCTCCCATGCTTCCATCCGAGCGCACTGCGCACGGTCGCGCCGGCGATCCGGCGCTGGCTTCGCGGATGTCCAAACTGGAATCAATGTTGCGCCGCTTGGTCTCGAGCCCGCTGCATCGCCTGGACGAATCGGATTCGGCTCCCGCGGGGCCCGGCGTCTTCCTGCTCTCGGATTCCGACCAGATTACTTCCTACTACATCGAAGCTTGCCAGACGTTGCGCGTCGGCCTAGGAAATCTCGCGCGTGGCAGCGGACGCAGCACCACCAAACCTGCTCGCGGCGGACGCCCGGCCTTCGACAGCGGCCTGAAGACGAAACTCGCGGAGCATTTGGGCATAGGCGAGGCAAAAGTCTCGCAATATCTGAAGGATCACTGCGTGGTCCGCTGGATACAACTCGATGACGATGCCCCGCACCTGGCCCACTTCGCGATCGGCGTCCTGCGCACGCCCCTCAACCTCGATTAACCGCGTCGTAATCACACTAGACGTTAGCTACACTCGGGCAAAATGTTTCGCTCCGCAGAGCTAGTCTCAGACCAGCCCTCGGCACGCGATCCTCTAACTTCGAATTTCAGAACGTCAGGTGCAACGCCATCTGCAAGAACCTGGGGCTTCCGATTGTGTGCTGGATTAGCCCCAAGTGCCCGTACGGCGGAAAGGCATAGCCAAAAGGGGGTCCGCTCGAATACGAGGGCGACGGCGGATTGTTGTAACCCGGATTAAACTGAACGTTGCTATTGGGCGTATCGAAGCTGGGGTGGTTGAAGACGTTGAACGCCTGCAGATCGTAGCGCAACCCGAATCGCTCGGAAATTTTGAAATTCTTGAACAGCCCCATGTCCCATCGCTCTTGAAAGGGACCTCGAAAAATATTGCGGCCGCCCGTGGTGTACCCGGTCTCATACGTGTCGCAAATCTGTGACGCACCGCTGCCCTGGCACGGCGGTACGCCATTCGTTCCCGGCGTGTAAGGCGTGGGTATTCCAAAGGCCGCTGGATTCAGCACGGGTTTTAGCGCGTTGACACCTGTGGTTCCCTGGAGCACTGGATTCGTGGCAGTCGCGCCGTAGCCGCCCACGGGAACGATCGGATTCGTCACCTGATTATTTCCGCCGCCAAAGAAAATGCTGCCAACGCCTCCGGTGTAGTCGTTCACGCTGTAGGGTTGGCCGCTCTGGTACACCGTGACGCCGTTGATACCCCAGCCATTCAAGACATAGCTTTTCCAGCCGGTCGCGTCGCGCACGGTGGGAAGCTCGTAGTGATAGCTGACGGTGAAGACGTGGGTGCGGTCATAATCGGAAGTACCGTAGGAGGAATGCGGGTCGTCCGGGTTGTTTCCCGTATAAAAAAGGCCCAACCCGCTTTGCTCGTCAAGGGTGTGTGAGTAGGTGTAAGAGCCCGTGATCTGCAGGCCGTGGCTGAAGCGCTTATTCAGGCTAACTTGCAGGGCGTTGTAAGTGGAAACACCCACCGCGCGGTTGAAGTCAGAATTGGGATCGTAGCCGAGATAAGGTGTGCGCAACGCGGTGTTTCCAGTACCGTAACCCGCCACGAGCGTGCTGATGTTTTCCGCGTTCAGGCCCGGGACGTTATATCCATAGGAATAGATTTGTTCATTGGGACCGCCCGCCAGAACAGGATTTTGTGGAGTAGCAATTACGGCCTGGTTGTACGGCAGCGGAATCAAGCCGTGAACCCCGTGATTTCCGACGTAAGCCACATCGAGTACGACGGTGTTGACGGGCTGCCATTGTGTGTCCAAAGTCCAATTTTCGGAGTAAGGCAGTGAATTTCTGGGGTCGTAACCTCCGAATACGAACGGACCGCAGCCGGTCTCACCGATGGAGTTGCAATACGTTGTGGTGTTCGCGATCAATTGCGCGGCATTCGGCACCAGCGCTTGCACCGCCGAAAGATTCGCGGGCGGTGGAGGTGGAGGTGTGGTTCCGAAGGGCACGCCGAATGTTGCTCCACTCGGCGCGTAATACGGAACAACAAACGGCTCTTCCACGGTCACGCCAAACGGTCCGCTGATTCCTCCGCCGGCCGGAGGAGAAAGTTCGGTAAAGTATTCACCGCGGTCGTAATACATGCCGAATCCAGCGCGGATCACGAAATTCTTCACAAACTTCGGGCTATACACTACGCCGATGCGCGGCGCGAATCCCCACTGCCTGCCCGTTAGCGTGGAATCGCTGACGCCTTTGGTTCCGAAAACCTTGTTGTTGCCGGCGACCACCAGCCCGATGTTGTTAATGGTGTCGGCGCCGACGCTATAGGAATAATCGCTCGCATAAAAGTTGGTCAGGAATCCGTTCTTTTCCACCAGCGGTCCATCCCAATCCCAGCGTAAGCCGAGATCCACAGAGAGGTTCGATTTAATCCTGATATCATCCTGGACGTACACACCCATCTGATCAGAGCGGTAGTAACGATTGCTGGCGCCATTGAGGATCTGGGAAGGGTCCTGGCCGGAGCAAGACGTGGTGTTCGGTCCGCAGACGTCGCCCAGAAGAAACCCGGGGAAATCTTCGAAGGTGATGCGCGCCGTTTCGTTGTTTTGATTGATGACGTTGAGCTGGATGTGGTCGAAGCTGACGCCGGTGGAAATCGTCTGACGCCCGTTCACCCAGGTCAGGCTGGTTGCGCCTTCGAAATTGTTTTGAAAGATTCCGGCGTTCGCAAAATTACTCGTGGGTCCGATCGAAAGGCTATCGCTGCTGCCGACGCCGTCCGCGTTCCGGATATTGATCTGCGGAAATTTCGTCAGATCCACGAGGCTGATTTGGGCGTCCGCGGGCGTCAGCCCCTGCGTAAGATTGCTGAACGCGCTCTCCCGAATAAAACCGAATCTTTGTTCCCAGCTCAAATTCGGTGTCAGCACAACGGTATTTACCAACGAAAGCGCCTGACTGCCGGCGCGGAGTGTCTGAGGAAAATCCAGCAGTTCGCTCTGCGCGAAGGGAGCCGTATTGGGGTTCCGTTGAAAGTAGTATTTCGCCGCCAAGCGGTCCTTCGAATTTAGGTTGTAATCGATATTCCCGTTCACTTGATCCGCAACGAAATGTGCCGCGGGTCCGAGTATAAACGTGTCGGCGTTATCGCTGCTCTGCAGCGAGGCGTAGTTAGCGGAGCCACTTGGGATTAGATACGTTCCGTTACTGGCCTTGGCTTGCAACAAGGCCAGGGCTTGCGCCGAGATTTGGCTCGGTAAAATGGGGGTTGAGCAGGGAGAGCAGAACGCAGCGTTTGACGCAGCGGCAATACTCGCTGCATCGCGTGCGTCCGTCAGCATTGGTGGGACCGCCACGTATGATGTTGCCTGCAACTGATCCGAGACGCGCTGCCCCTGATACGAAGCGAAAAAGAACAGCTTGTTCTTCTTGATCGGCCCGCCGAACAATCCCCCAAAAACATTACGATGCAAATCAGGTGTCGGGAGGCCAGCGTTCTTATTAAACCAGGGGTTGTCGTTCCAGCCGGTTTGCTGGTGGTACTCGTACGCCGCACCGTGGTAATCGTTGGTGCCGGATTTCGTGCTGACCTCGATGTGCGCCCCGCTATTCGCGCCTTGCGACGCATCGTACATCGCGGTGTTGACGCGTATCTCCTGGATCGTCTCGACCGGGGGCGTTGGCAGCCCCTGTCCGATCGCGCCATATACGGAAGTGCTGGTCTGGATCTCGCCGGTCGCGGGATTCGTGGATTCCCCGATGTTGACGGCGACGCGGTTCGACGACACCTCGCTAGTAGATTTCCCGTTGAAGATATTATCGGCGTAAATTCCGTTCACTTCGAAGCTGTTGCTGGTATCGCGCTGACCGTTCGCCCAGATTGCCTGGTTTCCGTATCCCGCGTTCGTTCCCGCCGAGTTCAGTAGATCGGCGCTTACGCCCGGGCTGAGGATGGCTAGCTGCGTGAAGCTACCCGTTCCAAGCGGGGTGTTGTCAATCTGCAGCTCGCCCAGAATATAGCCGCTGGTAGTGTCAGTCTCGTTCAGCAACGGGGTGGCATTGACGGTGACGCTGGAAGTGACCGCTCCGGGCTGGAGCTGTAGATTCACCGTCGCAGTCCGATTGCCTTGGACTAGGATCTCGGGATAGTTCGCTGTCTTGAATCCGTCCCGTGTGAAAGTGACTTCATAATTGCCAATCGGCAAGTCGGGGATGTGAAACGAACCGTCGTTCTTGGTCTGAGCAGATACCGTCAGATTCGTCGCGGTGTTTTTCGCCGTCACCGTCACGTTTTGCAGCACGCCACCGCTGGAATCGGTAACGGTGCCATCAATCCAGCCCAAAGTTTGCTGTGCGGAAACTGAAACTGGATGAAACCACAACAAGAGGAAAATCAGCACACACGCAGTACGCTTAATATTCATAGTCTCGCCCCCTAGTCTATGAACAAATTCTGCTCGTGCTTGTACTCGGGTACTCGAGCGCTGTCAAGATGATCCTGTGAATATTGCAAATCGATAAAACCTTCCATTGCTTCGTTTAGCCGAATTGTATGACCGCGAGAAGAACGGTACTTGAAAAGCGTGTTAAGACGATGCGCTGATCGAAAGTGGAGTCAGGAACTGCGTGTGACGGAGTGGCGACCTCGGATTTGAGTTCGGTTTCGGTATACCCGATTCGGGGAGAGCTTCGGATGACCAGCGCCCCTTAACCCTCCGGGAAGGAGATCGGTAGTACTCGACTCCTTCCGTTGGCTGCTCGTGGGCGCCATTCAGCCCCCAAATTGCACCTTTAGACGCACCCTCCTAGACGTCCCCTTTGAAACCATGCAAACTCTGGTACCGTAACTGGTTACGGATGTGGCTCATCCGTAGGGGTCAGGCCTCCGGGGATTCAAGCGATATTTTGGAAGGTTGTTCGAAAGGGAAAGGTGGAATTATGCCGAACGCGGTAAGCACAAAGCTTTGGAAATCGTTCGATTGGGCGCTGTGTAAGACGGCAGGCGTCACTTACGATACGATTCAGTACTTCAACAAATTTAATCCGAACCCTTCTTTCACGCCGAAGTGGTCTGATAAGCCGTTGCTGAAGTCCTGGGAAAAGTCCAAGCCGACGCTCGGCTGGCCGCGTACTACAGATTCACTGTGTCCCGATTGCGTGCGTGAAGCGCGCGATCTGATCATCAACGGGAAAAAAGACTGGACCGACCTGGTTCATGAAAAAGTCGGCGAAATCAAAGCGCAAATTATCGAGCGCGATGGCCAGGTCTGGATGGTGAAAGAATGCGCCATCCACGGAAAATTCGAAGACTTGATGGCTGTTGATGCCAAGTTCCTCGAATGGATCGAAAAGAATTTCCCTGGCCGCGATATTCCAGCGCACAACGACGAAACCCTGCATCGCCACGGCTCCAGCACGGTTCGTCACGGCCGCGGTTCGGTTCTTACCGTGGACCTTACCAACCGCTGCAACATGATGTGCGACCCCTGCTTCATGGACGCGAACCAGGTTGGCTACGTTCACGAGCTGAGCTGGGAAGAAATTCAGGAAATTCTCGAGAACGCCACCAAGATCAAGCCCCGCCGTCAGATGTCCGTGCAGTTTTCGGGCGGCGAGCCCACCATGCACCCGCGGTTTATTGACGCGGTGCGTTACGCGCGCAAAGTCGGCTACAACAGCGTGCAAGCCGCGACGAACGGCATCGAGTTCGCGAAGAGCAAGGAATTCTGCAAGGCGGCCTTCGAAGCGGGCATGCGTTACGCGTACCTGCAATTCGACGGCATCGGCAACGACGCCAACAGCCACCGCCAGGTGGGCAACCTCTTTGACGTGAAACTTCGCGCCATCGAGAACATGCACGAAGCCGGCATTGAAATCGTGCTGGTCACCACCATCGTCAACAACGTGAACAACGATCAGGTAGGCCCGATCGTGAAATTTGCGATGGAAAACCCCAAGAAAATTTCGTTCGTGTCCTTCCAGCCCGTGTCCTTCACCGGACGCGACGAGGAAATCACTCCGGAACGCCGCATCCGCCAGCGCTATACGCTTTCGCACTTGGCCAAGGATGTCAGCACGCAAGTGGGCAAAGTCGAGCCCACGCGCGATTGGTTCCCGATTTCCTTCATCAGTACGTTCGCGGGCTTTTCGGATCTGGTGCACGGGCCCGATTCGCAGTGGGGTTCGCTCTCCTGCGGCTGCCATCCGAACTGCGGCGTCGGCACCGCGCTGATGATCAACAAGGAAACCAAGGAATGGGCGCCGGTTCCGCGCTTCCTGAACGCACAACAGCTAACCAAGGACGTCGCGGCAATTACCGACGCAGCGCGCGGCAAGAAATTCTCCAACTTCATGATGGCGATGGCCGTCTTGAAGAATTACAGCCCCTTCCAGGGGCCGCCCAGTTTGCGGCTGAAGGATCTGTGGAAGAAATTCGATAAGACGTGGGCGCTGTCCGGAAACGCGGACAAGAAGTACGGCAAAGTTTCCGGGGACCGTACGTACGAAGACGCCATGAAGCGCCGCAAAGAAGACCCTTGGAACTTCCTCTTCATCGCCGGCATGTGGTTCCAGGACCTGTTCAACTACGATTTCCGCCGCACCGAAATGTGCATCATTCCCTACGCCACGCAGCAGGGCGAAATTTCCTTCTGCGCGTACAACACCGGCGTGGGCTGGCGCAAAATCATCGAGAACATGCACAAGAACGCGACCGTCGCGCAATGGTACAAGGAACACGGGAAGCACGACGTATTCGCCAAGGGCAAGAAGGTCAATCTGGAGAGCTACGAACATTCGCTCCGCATTGACGCCGAAGATGCTTCGCGCGTTCGCCATCTGGAACACGACATCCCGGTGACTGCGGCTGAAGAAGACCGCATCCGCCGCAAGAAGGCGTTCGAAGAAGCCGCCAAGGTTCGCCGCATTTACGAAGAGCTCGTGCTGAAGAAGTCCACCGAGCCTGTCGTGCAGATCGGCTCGATGCAGCAGATCCTGAGCGCGGTTCCCGGCGTAACGGTGAAGCCAGTCCAGATCGCTCCGGCGAACGGCAATGGCAACGGCCACACGAACGGCAACGGCGCAGCCAAGGTCGAGAAGCCCGAAGCAGAAGCCGCAGTAGCAGGCGATTAAGTTAACCAACGAACTCAACAATCTCCGCAGGGTACATAAGGCCAACAGCCCCGGCGCAAACCGGGGCTGTTGTATTTTCGGAGGCCACAATTGATCCGTAGCGAATCAGGTCACACAGTCTGCCCAATTAGTGCGAGAACAGCCACGCGGCCAGCCCCGGCTCGCTAAATGCCACGTCCCACACATTGTGACCAATGCTGGGATACTCGGTGTACTGCGGCGTGCCGCCAGCCTTGCGCAGTTCCGCGACCCATTCGCGCGCGCGTGTGACCGGCACGAGCGGATCTTCCTCGCCTTGAAGTATCCACACCGGAACCTTCGCGACGCGCGGAATCATATAGGCATCGCCGTATCCGCATAGCGCAATCGCTGCGGCAAATCGCGCCGGCGCGATAGACAACGCCGCCCACACTCCTTCACCGCCCATGGATTGGCCAACGACGTACTCGCGCGTGCGATCAATGCTGTACTGCTTCTCAATCGTGTCGAGAATTTCGAGCGCCAGGCGGATTGCCACCGGCGGCATATTGGCATGCGGGCGCGCCCATCCTTTGGTCGCGTCCACCTGCGGCGCGAGGACAAACGCGTGATACTTCGTCTGATTTTCCGGCGTGGTCCAAAAGTGCGAGCCTGCAAAATTTCCACCCGAAAGCTGCGAAAAATTATCCGAACCACGCCCCGCGGCTCCGTGCAGCCACAAAACAATCGGATATTTTTTCGCGGCGTCGTAATCCGGTGGTACAAACAGGCGGTAGGCCATGGCCTCGCCGCTGGAGCTACGGTAGGAACCGGCGATGAATCCTGCAACGGCGGAAAGCCTTGCGGGCGCCGCCCGCAGCGTCTGCCCCTGATCTTTTGCCTGCGCTTGGGTACAGAAGCAGCGCGGGAAAAATAGAAACAGCAAGAACCCACAGCGAACGCCACGCGAATTCCACATGGCTCTATCGCGAATACTTCAGCACGTTCTGCGGCGGCACGAGGCCCGCATTCAACCGAGGGTCTGGAATTGGTGCGCCCGGCACCACCGGCAAAGGCAGCACTCCCGCCCAAATCGGCAGCGCGTAATCCGCTTCGTCATCTTTTGGCGGGCCGGTGCGCACCTTCGCCGACACTTCCTCCAGCGGCAGCGCAAGCACCGACGTCGCTTTCAATTCCGTCTCCGTGGGCGGGCGGACATCATTCCAGCGCCCCCGTACGATGTGGTTGGTAAACGCTTCCAGCACGCGATTCTTTTCGCCGCTATCGTCCACCGGCATCGCGCGCCCCAGCATCACCACCGACCGGTAATTGGCCGAATGATGGAACGCCGAGCGCGCCAGCACCAATCCATCCACCAGCGTCACCGTAACGCACACCTGGACGCCGCCGGCGAGCGTCCGCAACATGCGACTGGCCGACGAGCCGTGCACGTACAGCGTGTCGTCCACGCGCGCATAATTCGTGGGAATCACGAATGGCTGCCCGTCCACGACGAATCCCACGTGGCACACGAATCCTTCGTCGAGAATCCGATACACGGTTTCGCGGTCGTACTTGCCGCGGTCGGGCAGACGTTGGACTTTCGTGCGTGCTGTGGGGCTGAATGGCTCGGTCATGCATCGAGCGTAAATCGGCAGAGCATTGGCAGCAAGTGCCAATCTGGATGGCTGCGGGTCGCGCGCATTCGCCCGGCGTTCACGTAGGTTACTGTCGCGGCGGTTCTGCGGCGGCCGCCGCTGGCTTGGGCGGCGGAGCAATGTGCACCACGCGAAACCCGGTGTAGGCCGGATCCGCAGCGCGATACTGCGTTTTACCATCCGCAGGACGATCGGCGCTGCCGCCGAGCGTCTTGCCCGAGCCGTCGGCAGCAATCGCCCACTCCGCCACATTCCCGCCGAGGTCGAACACCAGCTCCTCTCCTTCATCGCCCTCCGCCGCAAAACTACCCACCTCGCGCAGCAGCGGCGCGTCTCCCGGCAGTTCCTTGATCTTGGCTTCGAGCTTTTGCGCGTCCTCAGGATTGAGCGCGTAGCCCGCCCAATAATCCAGCGTATTTTCGCCGCTGCGCACTTTGTACAAATCAACCGTCTCGCTTTCGTTCGGAAGCCGGTACGTTTCAGCGGTCAGGTCGCTCAGCCACTTGCAATATGTCCGGGCCTGCTCCAGCGTGATGCCGTTCGCCGGATAATTCTCTGTGCCCGGGTCGAACTTGTAGTCCTTATCGAAAGCCGCGAACTGCGCCCGCGTAATTTCAAACCGTCCGATTTCGATCGCGCCGCGCTTCACGCTCTCGGGAATCAGCACATCCGGCGCCGGATTTTCCGGCGTCGCAGGCGGATGAAACGCCACGCCGTACGAAGCGCCGGATTTATGCACCGTCACGCGCTTCAACGCCACTTCCAGCGGCGATCCCTTTTTCAGCGCTTCGTTTTCCGGCGGCTTGGTCTTGAACAAATAGGTATCGAACCAGGCGACTTCCTCATTCATTTCTCGCAGCTGGTGCGTCAACTTGCGCGGCCCGTGCGCTTCGCCGGGAAACAGAATAAACTTCACCGGAGCCTTGCCGATCGCGTACAGCGCGCGGTAGTGCGTCCACCCTTGCTCCGTGGGAACCTGGCGGTCAATGGTGCCAAAGAAAATCAGCGTGGGCGTCTTCACCTTATCCATTTTGAACAGGGGCGATTTTTCGATGTAAAGCTGCGGGTCTTCCAGCGGAGTTTTTCCGAAATAATAGTGGTCAAACGATTCACCGAAATCCACGTTGGCCCAATCGCTCAGCCATTCCACGTCTCCCGCGCCCACCACCGCCGCTTTGTAACGGTCGGGATTAGTGACGGTCAGCTGGATCGAAAGAATCGAGCCGTTGGACCAGCCCGCCGCGCCGATCTGGTCGGGATCCACCAGGCCTTTGGCGACCAAGTTGTCCACTCCGCGCTCGATGTCCGGAATCTCCAACTCGTAGTATTTTCCGCAGCAGATGGACTCGACAAACTTCAGGCCGTAGCCCGTGCTGCCATGATAATTCGTCTTCAGCACGAACGCGCCTTTCTGCGTCATCAGATTCGGCGCGTACGCCCAGCGTTCGGACCATTGATCGTGATCCGCGCCGGCAGGGCCACCGTGCGTCGCGACAATCAGCGGGTAGGCCTTGCCCGCTTTGTAATCGTCCGGATAGTAGAGAATGCCTTCCACGTCGTCGTCGTTCGCGCCCTTCCACTGCAAAACTTCTGTTTTCGCGATGGGCTTGTTCTTGAACCCCGGATTTAGACTGGTGATTTGCAATGCCGAAGTGATCTTCGTGCCGTCCAGCTTCGCGCGAAAGAATTGCGTCGGCACACTGGCGGTGGAATGCTCGTAAATCAGCGTCTTGCCGTCTTCGCCCAGAACGAAACTGAAATAATGCTTTTCGTCGTCGCTGGAAATGGATTTGCGCGACCACGTGCCGCCGTGCCGCGTGAAGCGCACCGGTTTGGTGTACACGCCATCGGCCAGCAGCGCGATGAATCCGTCGTTCGTCGCTTCCAGCGATCGCGCAGAGCCGCGGTCCCAATCCAGATTCACTTCGCTGGATTTTCCGGCACTCAGATCGTAGAAATAAATCTTCTCAACCGTGGCCACCAGGAAGCGCGGGTCGTCGGAATAGGGCGCCACCACATAAAAGCCGGAATTGTCGCGCGCCCAGGCGATGTCAACCGGCTGGATGCGCTCGTTCGCGAAGACTTGAGTGCGTTCGCCAGTCGCGAGGTTCACGATATATGTCACGGGCGGAATCTTCTGGTCCCAAGCAAAGCTCAATTCCCGGCGCGCCACGGCGACGGCTTTCTTCTTGTCGCGCGATACTTCAAATCGCTCGATCCAATCGTCGTTGTCCGTCAGGCGTGTGACTTTTTTGTCCTTCACGGACAGCTTAAACAGCCGCACCGGCGCGCTGTGCGCGGTATCGTCCACCACGTTCGAATCGTCCTTGCGCTCTTTCGTTTGCCGCTCGTAGAGCGTGGGATCCTCTTCAGCACTGAAAATGATGGTGTCGTTGTCCAGCCACTCATATTGCTGGATGCCGCGCTCGAATTCCGTTACCGCCCAGGGCTCGCCGCCCGCGGCGTTCAGCAGCCACAGTTGCGTGGGCGCCAGGTCGGGCTTCGGCTTAGGCAGCGCATGAGTGCTCATATAAGCAATCATATCTCCCGAAGGCGACCAGCGCGGCTGCGACACCTCGTCCGTCCCGCGTGTGAGCTGCACTTCCTTGCCGTCATTCAAATTGGAAAGATACAGATTGCTGACGCGCAGATCCTTTTCTTTGTCCGCTGTCCCCTTCACCCACAACGCAAATCTCCCGCCCGGTGAAATGCGAAACTGCCCAGCATCTTCCTGATAGACCACGTCCTCCGGCGTCCAATGATTTTTCTTGCTGGCGTCGGGCTTCTGCGAATCCGCAGCGGCCTGTGCCGCTACAGCAGGCGCAAGGAAGAGCAGTATCCCCACAAAAAGGGCAGCAGCTTTCCACCAACGTGCAGCAATCTTTTTCATGCGTTCCTCAAATTCCATCAGGACTCTAGAGGACGTTATTGGGCAGCCGAAAAACTATCACAGACTTGCGGAGTGCGGGTAGCAGCGCTGCAGCTGGCAAGTGGGGCAGTTTTCGATCGTGCGCCTTATTGGGAGTTACGGCTAGCCCATCCGCCAGCTGGCATGGGCGGCAGTACGATTAATTCAAAAGCCGCGGGAGGAGGCATTCGTTTTATGGCACCTGCATCCTCTCTAAAAAACTCTAACTCGATCGGTTTTCCGTCATTATTGACATGCAAGAGCATGTGGATCATCGTGCCGTCTTCGTCTTTCCCCTCTGCTTCAACCGGCACTCTCTTCATGACAGGGGCTTTCCCTTCAACTTGGCTCTTTAGTTCCAGGCTGGCGCCCCCACCGACCGTTCTAACGAGAACGTTTCGTAGGAGACCGACCAGTTCGTTCCTGCCAGGGAAGTCGGCTTCGAGGAGCCGCTCTAGCAACGCTCGCTCGACCGCTGTCGGTTCGCGAAACTGGCTTTCGGTTTTCAGCACCTACGACACCCCCGTGCTTCAGGACACGTCGATTGTATGCCCGACTCTTGATTAACGCACCAATCGTATGCCGCCCCACCACTCGCCGTCGCGTCGGATCATTCGTCTGGTCGCGCGATTTCAGCTAGAATGTTTTCGAAAGCGCATCGGAGCTAACACCATGGCCGTCAGCCGCGAACAAGCGCGCAGCGAACACACCGGCAGCACGTCGCATGACCAATTCAGCGAGACGATTTACGGTGTGGTTTGCTCGACGTGCCACAATTACATCCTCATTGATAAGACGAATTGCCCGGCTTCGTGCCGCGAGCACGAAACCTGCCGCGCGGCTTACGCTTAGATTTCATCCGCAGCTCGCGCAGTGGCCGCCCTCTCGCCCATAAAACCTCGCTTCGCCTTCGCCTAATCCCCATGCAACGCTCGTCCAGGTCCCGCCCAACTCTCGATTGACGCTTCCCTCGCGCTTGCGTACGATGCGCCGGATGCTGCAGAAGCGATGTCCGGGAGCGCGCGTCGAAACATGAAATCGCTGATGAAAATAATTTTGTGGACCGCCATCGCGCTCGCCGGCGCTGGAGCGCTTGCCGCCATTGCTTTCGACCGCCGCGAGCCGCTTAACGCCGTCTGGTTCGTCGTCGCGGCGCTCTGCACCTATCTCGTCGCCTATCGCTTCTACTCGAAATTCATCGCCACGAAAGTCCTGGCTCTGGACGATACCCGCGCCACCCCCGCCGAGCGCCTGGAAGACGGCCGCGATTTCGTTCCCACGAATAAGTGGGTTCTCATCGGACACCATTTTGCCGCGATTGCCGGCCCCGGCCCGCTGGTGGGCCCTATGCTGGCCGCGCAATTCGGCTATCTGCCGGGAACGCTGTGGCTGATCGTCGGAGCCGCGCTGGGCGGCTGCGTCCAGGACTTCATCATTCTTTTCTGTTCGATTCGACGCGACGGAAAATCGCTGGGCCAAATGGCGCGCGAGGAAGTTTCCAAGCGCGGCGGAATGATCGCCCTTCTCGCCGTCCTGGCCATCATGATTATCCTTCTCGCGGTCGTCGCGCTGGTGATCGTCAAAGCGCTGAAAGAATCGCCGTGGGGCACCTTCACCCTGGCAATGACCATCCCGATCGCGCTGCTGATGGGAATTTATATGCGCTACGTGCGTCCCGGCCGCGTGCTGGAAGCTTCGCTCGGCGGCGTCGCGCTGGTGATGCTGGCCGTCGTCTCCGGCCAGTGGGTGAACGCATCGCCCGCGTGGTCCAGCGCTTTCACGTTTTCCGGCCCCGCGCTGGCGCTTGCCATTATCGCCTACGGCTATGCTGCATCTGCGCTGCCCGTCTGGCTGCTTCTGGCTCCGCGCGATTATCTGAGCGCGTTCATCAAGGTCGGCGCGATCGCCGCGCTGGCCATCGGCGTGATCTTCGTGCGTCCCACGCTGGAGATGCCCGCGTTGACCCGCTTCGTGGACGGCAACGGTCCGGTGTTCGCCGGGAAGATCTTTCCGTTCTGCTTCATCACCATTGCTTGCGGCGCCATCAGCGGCTTCCACGCGCTGATTTCCTCCGGCACCACGCCGAAAATGATTTTGCGCGAAAGCCACGCGCGCATGATCGGTTACGGTGCGATGCTGATGGAATCTTTCGTCGGCGTGATGGCCATGATCGCCGCTTGCGCGCTGCAGCCCGGCGTGTATTTCGCGATTAACAGTCCCGCGGGAATCGTCGGCAAGACCGCCGACGCCGCGGCCACGACCATCCGTTCCTGGGGCTTCGCGCTAGACCCGCAAACAATGTCCGCGCTCGCCCAACGCGTCGGCGAACACACCTTGCTCGACCGCACCGGCGGCGCGCCGTCGCTCGCCGTCGGCATGGCGCAGATTTTCAGCGGGACGATCGGCGGCGAGCGCCTGCTGAGTATCTGGTATCACTTCGCGATCATGTTCGAAGCGCTTTTCATTCTCACCGTGCTGGACGCTGGCACGCGCGTCGGCCGCTTCATGGTGCAGGAACTCAGCGGACACGTCTGGAAACCGCTGGGAAAATCCGGTTCGACCGCCGGAATTCTCGCCACCAGCGCGCTGATGGTTGGCGCGTGGGGATATTTTCTGTGGCAAGGCGTGCAGGATCCGCTGGGCGGAATTAATTCGCTCTGGCCGCTCTTCGGCATCGCGAACCAGTTGCTCGCTGCCGTCGCTCTGGTGGTGGCCACTACGATCCTGCTGAAAATGGGCCGCGTACGATGGATTTGGGTGACCCTCGCGCCGATGGTTTGGCTGGTCGCCATCACCATGACCGCCGGCTACCAGAAAATCTTCTCCGCGAATCCGCGGATCGGGTTTCTGTCACAAGCCAATGTTCTGGCGGCCCAGATTGTGTCGGGCGCGATTCCCGCCGAAAAAATCGCAGTCACCCAGCGGCTGATTTTCAATAATCGCCTGGATGCCGCCGTCACCGCCGTTCTAGCCGTGATGATTCTGGTGCTCATCGTCGAAGCCATCGGCGAATGGGTTGCGATTCTCAGCGGGCGGAAGGCGGCGGTACTCCATGAATCACGCTACGTCGCGACGAACTGGGTCGAAGGGGACTAAAATGGCTTTTGTGGTGCGCGTGCATGGCGTGGTGCAACAGAACCATAACGCGTTGCATCTCTCTTTACGCGGCAGGCAATCGCGGAGTTCTCTGGAAGGCTTTCACCGAGATGAGTTCGTCGCACGGGATCAAGTTTGCGCGGTTGAATTCGGGGACACCTCAGCAGTGAGAACGAAGATGATGAGCCGACGGCTATTGGGCACGCTTTTTCTGTCCTGGGGCTGTGCAGCTTGCCTTCAGGCGCAGGAAGCCAGCCCAATCCCGGTTCAATCGTCCGCGCCGGAATCCGATCCAGCGCTTGCTCATCGCCCCGCTTCGATACCGCCAACCGATACTGCGAAACCCGCGACGATTCCCTTGACCGTGCCGACGGGCACGCCAATGCAAGTGGCGCTCGACGAAGAGATTCGCATTCATAAAGTGGGCCAGCCTCTCCCCGGACATATCGTCGAGCCGATCTACGCGTTTGACAAGCTGGTGATTCCCGTTGGCACTGTAATCTCGGGCCAAGTCACTCGCATCGAGCCGGTCCCGACGGGAAGAAGGACGCTCGCTGCGCTGGACGCCGATTTCACTCCGTCGCACACGATTGACGTTACTTTCACCGAGCTGATTCTCGCCGATGGCAAGCACATTCCAATCCACACGGTCGTTAGTCCCGGCTCCGGCCAAGTGATCCGCTTCCTCGCCGCCGCCGACGAAAAGGAAAAAAAAGGTGTAAAGGACGCCGCGTCCGAAAAAGCCAAAGAGGCCAAGGAAGAAGCCAAGCGCGAATGGGATGCCGCGATGCAGCAAGTGAAACAGCCCGGCAAATTTCACAAAGCCGAACGATACGTCGTCGCCCAACTTCCCATTCATCCGCAATACATTGATGCCGGAACGGTTTATTTCGCCGAATTGCAAGAACCGCTCGATTTCGGTTCCGAGCCGCTAACGCCGGAAATGGCGGCATCTCTGGGCGCGGCTCCTCCGCCGGGCAGCTTCGTGCGCACGCTCCTCACTACGCCGTTGAATTCCGCGAGCACTCCGAAAGGGGCGCCGGTGGAAGCGATACTTTCGCAGCCACTTTTCGACGGCAAACGCTTGATTCTTCCGCAGGGTTGCCGCTTGAGGGGTTCGGTGGTTCAGGTCGAGCCCGCGCACTATATGAGCCGCAACGGCCAACTGCGCATGGTCTTTCACGAGCTGCTTTCGCCGGAAGGCGTTGGCGGTGCGCTCGTGGCCCAAAAAGTGGACACAAATCTGGAAGGCTTGCAATCCGCCGCCGCGGACAATGTGAAGCTGGACGCGGAAGGCGGCGCCGAGGCCGGTTCGCCGAAGTCCAGGTATCTGCTGACAACGATCTCCGTTGGCCTTGCAGCGGTTTCCGCTGGAGTCGGTGGCGACACCCTGGGTGATACCACTGAACGCACGGCCGGCGGTGCTGGAGGATTTAAACTGATCGGCATCGCGTTGGGCGCCGGAATACATTCACAGCCATTTGGCATGGCCATGGGAGCGTTCGGCGCGGCCCGATCCGTTTACGTCCATTTCATCGCGCGTGGCCGCGAAGTGGTCTTCCCGAAAAATACGGCCATGCAGATTGGCATCGGCACGCGCCAAGCGCCTGCGCCGGCATCGTCCAGTGGAGGTGCAATCCAACAATGAACACTGCTCGAGCGCGTGCAATTCGCATCACGGGGGATATTTGGTCTTGGATTCGGCAGGTCAGCGGCGATGCGGCCTACGAAAATTATCTGCGGTCAACGCGGCGGGTCGCGAAAATGGCACGCGCTGGTTCCTGCACGACGCAAGCAGGCTGTTCAGCGCATGCCACATCGGCTCAGCTACTCACGCGCAGAGAGTTTTATCTCGACGTGCTGCGACGCCGCTATTCCACCGTCTCCCGCTGTTGCTGATTGGCGCGATTACTCGCTGCCTGCTAACTGTTTCCGAGATACATCACGTGGCAGTACGTTCCCAGCCTCACGTTGTATGCCAGATACCAGCCCACGTGATCGGGATCCTCATAAATCACGATCTGGTCGGAATCCCACAGCCAGTCACTGCAATAGCCGAGGTCGAACGGTGCGACGCTGAAGTAGAAACCGCCGAACCAGAATCGCGATGGACTTCCTCCCGCCAAGTGCCAGACATGGCCCCGGCCGAAACCACCCGTAAAGCGCCCGTGCTCCCACGGATGATCGAGGTGGTAATGCGGATCGTTCGGTCCTGAATCATGGCCGATCCACTTGCCGTTGGCATGAACGTGAGGCGCGTTCGGATGTCCCTCTTTATCGGCGAAGGAATGATTTTCTTCGACGGGGTGCCCGGCGCCCTTCACGGGAGCGGGACCGTGAGCAGGCGGGTGCGCTGGGGCGCTCTCGTGACCGCCTGCATGAGCTTGCGCAAAAACCGGAACACTGCACAGCAACAACAGTGCGAGAAGTCCTGCAAAGTGCTTCATGAGCACCTCCGAAGTTAATTTACTACTCGTTGTAAAACTCGGCTCGACGAGCCGCCGCTCGATGCACGGCCCGTGCTAGCTCTGCGCGCCTAACGCCCGCAGTGTAGAGCCAGCCCACGATGCTGCACAACTCGACGTGTGGCAGACCATTTTGGTTTCGGTCGTGACAGACGCCTGCGCGCCGCCGAACGGGATCTGAGTCTTCGCGCGCCGGTACCGATGCGAGACGTTTCTGCTGGTCAGTTTTCCCGAGTGCAGAAAACTGGCAAGAACCTGCAATCGGTTGCACATCGAATTGTGTCCCATTCAGCTTAAGTGCCGCAGACTCAGAGTACGGTTCACTGGCACGGTAATTGCAGCGCCCGGAACGGTGGAGAAGTGGGCCCGGAAAGTTCCACGTCATCCGAACCTTCGCCGCCAAGTTCTGAATAGTGAGCTGCGCGCTCTCGGAGGAGCCATGAGAATCCGTCTCTTTGGTATCGCATCAATCGCGGTTTTGCTCGCTGCGCTCCTCGCCCCCCGGCTAACCGCCGACAGCGGCAGTCTTGGATTCACGGGGTACAGCAGCACTCAGCCAGCTGGCATTAACAACAGCACTTTTTTCGCACAGGCGTTCACGATTGGCACTACTGTGACCCTCGACGACATCGAGCTCCTGGGCCTGACGGGCGCGTCTTGTCCTTGCACTCCCCGCCTCGACCTGACCAGCCAATTGGGGTCAAGCGTGAGTTCCTCAATCGCCACCCTCTCCTTCGGGCTTCCGTCCGGAACGACGGCTGTGTTTCCAGTCGATCTCACTTTGTCGCCGGGACAATATTTTCTGGTGCTCAGCACGAGCTCTGGCTCATTCGACTGGGATCAGGGAGCTTCGCCCATATCCAGCTCTATCGGTGGCGTCAATTTTGTATCGGCAGCCACGACCGTCGATTCGGCATTCCCACCGGCATCCGCTTTTGCCTTTTCGGAGTTTGATCCACGCGCGTTTGAATTGACAACAACTGCGGTCCCAGAACCGGCAACCTTTCTGTTGCTGGGTTCGGCGCTCTTGGGCGTCCTGGGCGTGCGAAAGAGATTGAGCTAATCTGATTTATTTTCGCTTCGGATGCGCGGACGATGTAACCCGGTGGCCGACCCTCTCGCGGCGGACCTCACTTTTTTGCCGCATCCGCTTGCGCGCGACCCCCTTGGCGAAGCCAGATTGCGTTGACGCACCCCTTGTGGACCCGTATAATTGGGCTTTGTCACTAGCTTCAGGAGGCAGCATGTATGCCGTAATTCGCAGTGGGGGAAAGCAGTATCGCGTCGAGCCCGGCAAGACGATTCGCATCGAGCGGCTCGAGGGCAAAGTCGGCGGCAAGGTCACTTTCGACGAAGTGCTCGCCGTGCGCAACGACGACAAGAAATTCGCTTCCGGCGCGGACATCGCCAAGGCCAAAGTCATCGGCAAGATCGTCGCTCAGGACCGCGGTCCGAAGCTTTTGGTTTTGAAGTACAAGACGGGCGGTCAGTACAACATCAAGCGCGGCCACCGGCAGAATTACACCTCTGTCGAAGTCAGCGATATCCAAATTTCGTAGGGGTTTGCCATGGCACATAAAAAGGGCGGCGGCTCTTCAACAAACGGACGCGATTCGCACGGACAGCGGCTCGGCATCAAGCGCTTCGGCGGGCAGCTGGTAACCGGCGGCAGCATTCTGATTCGCCAGCGGGGCACGCGCTACAAGGCCGGCAAGAACGTCAGCCGCGCCAAGGACGACAGCCTGTTCGCCACCATCACCGGCGTGGTGCGCTTCGAAGACAAGGGCGCGCACGGCAAGTTCATCAGCGTCTTCCCGGCGGAAGAATCCGCGGTCGGCGGCGCGGATCGCGCGGCGTCCGCTGCAGAGTCCGCGGCAGCCAACTAACGATTCGCTTTCCGATACGCGCTCGGTTTCCAGGGCGCGTATTTTTGTTTTTGCTCCCAACCCTGGCGTATGCTTTCTTCGAGCGATTCCAAATCAGGTGACCCGTGTTTGCGGATGAAGCCAAAATCTCCATCAAAGCCGGCGACGGCGGCAACGGCTGCGTTGCGTTTCGCAGGGAGAAGTACGTCCCGCGCGGCGGTCCTTCGGGCGGAGATGGCGGCAAGGGTGGCGACATCTACGTCGAAGCCAATCCGCACGACAACACACTGCTACGTTACCGTTACAATCGCGAATTCAAAGCCGGCCGCGGCGGGCATGGCGAAGGTTCGAATTGCTCCGGCAAGTCCGCGGACGATCTGGTGCTCAAAGTTCCCGTCGGCACCGTTATTTTCGACCTGAATACCAACGAGCAGCTATTCGATTTGACCCAGCCTGGCCAGCGCTTCCTCGCCGCTCGGGGGGGCTACGGTGGACGCGGCAATGGCAATCCCCATTTCGTCCGGCCTTGGCATCAGGCTCCGCGCGAGCACGAGGATGGCAAGCCCGGCGAAGAGCTCTCGCTGCGGCTCGAATTGAAATTGCTGGCGGACGTCGGCCTGGTGGGCTTCCCGAACGCTGGAAAATCCACGCTGATTTCGCGCATTTCGGCGGCGCGGCCGAAAATCGCAGCGTATCCCTTCACCACGCTGGAGCCGCACCTCGGCGTGGTTTCTGCCGATCCCGATGCCGCGCCAGGTCAGGGCCGTTCCTTCGTCGTGGCTGACGTTCCCGGCCTCATCGAAGGCGCGCATGAAGGCGTCGGCCTCGGCACGCGTTTTCTGAAACATCTGGAGCGCACGCGCCTGATCGCGCATCTAGTAGACACCAGCGATGCCAACGACCGCGATCCCATCCGCGATTATGAAATCATCATGCACGAGCTGGCTTCGTTCAGCCCAGAACTGGCGGAGAAGCCGATGATTCTGGTGGCCACCAAGCTGGACGCCACCACCAACCGCGACCATCTCGACGAGCTGCGTGCGTTTGCTGCGGAGCGCGGCCTGGAATTTCACGCGGTTTCTTCAGCGACGGGCGAAGGCATTGTGGAACTGGTACGCGCGATGGCCGATGCGCTCGACCGCCTTCCCAAGCCGCCAGTGTCGGCTGAAACTGAGGAATCGCGTAATGGTTCGAATTTCACTACGCATATTTCGTCGCAGGATTCCTCTAACGCCGAGCCTCAACCCGAAGAAGCTCACGCCGCGCCGCCCCGGGAGGAGAGTTGAGCCCGCAAGCCGCGCATAAACCGCACGGCCCCGCGCATCGCCGTTCGGTCGCGCTCTTTGGCGGCACGTTTGATCCTGTCCACTCCGGCCACATTGCTGTGGCGCAGGCGGCGGAGAAGCGCTTTCACCTCGACGCGGTTTATTTTGTGCCTTCCTCGCGGCCGCCGCACAAATCGAAACCCGCGCTGACTCCTTTTCTGCATCGCTACACCATGGTCGCGCTGGCCTGTGCGAATTACCCTGATTTTCACCCGTCGCTCGCTGAAGCGCCCACGGACGGCGTCGCGCCGCATGTTTTCTACACCTTTGACACCGTACGCCGTTATCGCCGGGAGCATCCCGACGATCAGCTTTACTTCATCGTCGGCGCAGACCAGTTTCTGGAAATCCCCACCTGGAAAAATTACGAAGGCCTTCTGGATACTTGCGATTTCATCATCGCCAGCCGCCCCGGCTTCCGCCTGGAGGCTTTGCGCCTGGTGATTCCTCCGGAAAAACTGGGCCGCGCGAAATCCGACGACTCCAACAAAATCGTGCTGCGTAAATCCACCATTCATTTGCTGACTACCGTGTCCAGCCACATCTCCTCCACCGAGATCCGCATGCGCCTCGGCCACCGCCAATCCATACACGGACTTGTGCCCGCGCCCGTGGAGAGTTACATTCTCGGACAGGCCCTTTACCGGTGACCCTTAACTCTCTCGATCCCGAAATCCTGCTGGCCGTGGAAGCCGCTCAAGAAAAACAGGCTCTGGACGTTTCCGTCTTGAACCTTTCCGGCTCCGGCGCATTCGCGGATTATTTTCTGCTTTGCTCCGGCTCCAGCCAGCCGCAGATACAAGCCATCGGCGAGGCCATCGAAGAGCGGCTGCATCGAGCCGGGCGCCGCGTCGCGCATCGCGAAGGAAAATCCAGCGCCGAGTGGGTGCTGCTGGATTACGGATTTTTCGTCGTGCACATTTTCAGCGAACGCGCTCGCCAGTATTACGACCTCGAGCGCCTGTGGCGTAATGCCGAGCGCATCGAGTTTCACGAGCCCGCCGGCCCCGCGGCTGCGCGCCCCAAATCCCACAATGAGCGCCACAACGAATCCGAAGGCAACGCGACGCAGCAATGAGCGCTTCACAGAGTTCGTGGCACAGCCACTCTTGGCTGTGCTCTTCGCTTTTTTCCTGGAAGACAGCGATCGAAAGCCCGGGACTGGGGTCCTACAAACTCGGTTTTGGTGCGTGTAAGAATCCATGAGCGCCGTCGCGGCCATTCCCTGGATTGCGGCCGACCTCGCTTCCCGGCGCGTGCTCGAGCTTGCAGAAAAAGTCGCCGGCGCTTCCACCACAGTGCTGATCACCGGCGACAGCGGCACGGGCAAGGATCAACTCGCGCGCTGGATCCACCAGCGCAGCCCGCGCCACGACGCTCCGCTGCTGAAAATTGACTGCGCCAGCTTGCCTTCCGAGCTCGTCGAATCCGAACTGTTTGGCCACGAGCGCGGCGCGTTCACCGGCGCGGTGGCGCGCAAACCCGGCCGCCTGGAAATGGCGCAGACTGGAACGATCGTCCTCGACGAAGTCGCGGCGCTCGCCCCCGGCATGCAGGCAAAACTCCTGCGCGTGCTCGAAGAGCGCACCTTCGAGCGCCTGGGCGGCACGGAAACTCTGCATATGGAAGCGCGCCTAATGGCACTTACGAATACGGATTTGACCAAGGCCGTCGCCGCCGGACGTTTTCGCGAGGATCTTTTCTTCCGCCTTAACGTGCTTTCCATCGTCGTCCCGCCGCTGCGCGAACGCCGCGCCGACATTCCGGAACTCGCCGCACATTTTTTGGCGCGCCTCGGCCCGGTCCACGGCCATCCCGACGCCGCGTTCGATCCCTCCGCGCTCCGCCTGCTGGAATCCTACGATTGGCCGGGAAATATTCGAGAGCTGAAGAACGCCGTCGAACACGCGCTGGTTTTTGCAAAACAGCCGCAACTGCGCGCTGAGGATTTTCCGGAAATTGTGCGTGCCGGCAGCAGCGGTCAAGGCCCCGGGGGCCCGCTGCGTTCGCTCGAAGATCTCGAACGCGACGCGATTAAGGCCACGCTCGATGCCACTCACTACAAAATCGGCCGCGCCGCCGAAGTCCTGGGCATCAGCCGCAAGACGCTGCTCGAGAAGCGCAAGAAGTTCGGGCTCCTGTAGCGGCGGTTTACCCTGGGACGCCGCCAGTGCCGACGTCGAAGGGTGTCTCGCCAGCTCTTTTGGGGTGGTCGGAGCGCCGCCAGCGGCCTGCATCTTTGGTTCCTGATTTTTCGAATGTAGGGGCGGGTCTGAGACCCGCCCCTACCCAACGATCCGTGTCAGCGAAATGAAAATCCGATTGATCATGCTCGGCAAGACCCACCGCGAAGAAGCTCGCGCCATGGTGAGCGACTACGTCGAGCGCATCCAGTACTACGCCGAAATCGAAATCAGCGAGCTGCGCGACGCCGGTCCAGCCGCGCTGCGCAAGTTGAAAATCGAGCCGTCCGCCACGGTCGTCGTGCTCGACGCCGCCGGTAAGCAATTCACTTCGCAGCAATTCGCACGCTGGCTGGGCGATCTGCGGGATCGGGGCACACGCGAACTCGTCTTCCTCTGCGGCGACGCCGAAGGTTTCCCCGCCGAACTGCGCTCCAGCGCCAAACATAAAATCTCGCTCTCTACGCTCACCATGCCGCACGAATTCGCGCGCGTGCTCCTGGCCGAGCAAATCTATCGCGCCTTCGCCATCCTCGCCGGCCATCCTTATCCAAAATGACGTCACGGTTGAGTTGTCGGCCGATGGCACGGCACGCCGTTCTGGGTATTTCGTAGGGGCGAGTCTCAGACTCGCCTGCCGCTGTCTTGGCTCAGACTTTGGAATGGTCCGCGAACCAGACTGTGGGAGAATAATCGCATCATGACAATCAAAATCACGCACGACGCCGGAGCGCCAACCGCTTCCATCGAATTCATGATTACGCAGCCGCTCCCCGATTACGATCTCGAGGAAGTAGAAGCGCCCATCCCGCGCGACGTGGATCCCATGCTCGCATCCCAAGGGTTTAAGGACTTGCTCGACGAAACTCGCAGCCTCCTCGACCGCGAGCTGGCCGGCGCCAATCTCGAAATCGCCCAGCTCACCGGCGCGATCTGCCACGACAAATCCGTGCACCGTCCGGGAATCTGGCTAGTCCTGCGTGAACGCGGCACCAGCAAAGAAATGTCCGCCGCCGCAATGAAGCAAGTAGCCCACGTAGCGGAAACGATTCGCGCCGCCTTCAATTTATCCTAATCGTTACAAAACAAATCACGGAGACACTGAGGACGCGCAACATAGGATGTGCGGCTCTACTACGAGTCCCCTGTGCCTCCGTGGCAATTCTTCCCGCTGCGCTACTTCGCCTCCGAAATCTCCACCGATGCCCGTGTCGTTTCCCAATCCATCCGCAACGACGCGCCATTCCCCACTTTATCCAGAGCGATTGTAAAATTCTCCACCGGCGCCGGCAGCGTCGAAACTTTCATGTCCACACGAGCGACATCCTGAGCTTCTCCAGGATAATCGGTGCCCCAGAGCGGCCCGCCCTTATCATTTTTTGTCTTCTTGCAGATAATCAGCGTCCACTTATCTTGGTTCGGAATCGTGAAGAGCGTGTACGTTCCGGCCGACACCGTCTTTCCGCCCACCGTAACTGCCGTGTTGGTCACAAACGTGGTCGCTTCGTTCGCGCCGGCCCGCCAGACTTGCCCGTAGGGAACCAGTTCGCCGAAAATCTTGCGCCCTTTGGCGCGCGGGCTCGAATAATCCACAGTGATGGTCTTCCCGTCGGCGAAATTAAACTCCACATGCGCCGGCGGGCTGGGCCGCTGGCTCTTGTCTTGCTGTCCGATGGTACAGGGGGCCAATACACTTGCACTCAATAGAATCGCGCTACACAATCCGAAGAATTTTTGCATCTCATTTCCTCCTCATCTGGCGTCGGTACCTTTTTCTTCGATCCGTTGGACCTCGCCCATCATATCTGAAATTCTCGTGACCCGCATCGTAACAGCGCCTGCGTATGGCCCTGCGTCATCCTGATACACCGTGTTATTTTGACGCGTCATTTTGAGACACCTTGCCTGATAACACCGCTAAATCTCGCGATTCCCCTTGTTTTTAACGCATTTCAGGGCTGCTAACCAACGCTGTGAATCCCGTTCTGGTATTACAGAACTATTACAAACACGCTCGCCGCCGACTGCTACTCTAAGGGGGTTGTGAACATCACAAAGAACCAACCAGAGGCCCCCATGACCCAGTCACTCGAAGTCCTGAAGAAAAAATCGAAGAACGAAGGCGAAATTAACTGGGTCACTTCCACTTTCATGGGCTTGTTCCACGTGGGCGCTATCGCCGCTCTGTTTTTCTTTTCCTGGAAGGCATTTTTCGTCGCCATCTTTCTCTGGTGGATCGCCACCAGTCTGGGCATTGGCATGTGCTATCACCGCCTGCTCACGCACCGCGGATACAAAGTTCCCAAATGGCTGGAATATACGCTGACGATTTTCGCCACGCTTGCTCTCGAGGGCGGCCCGATATTCTGGGTAGCCACGCACCGCATCCACCATCAATTCTCCGACCAGGAAGGCGATCCGCATTCTCCCGTGGACGGCACCTGGTGGGCGCACATGGGCTGGATTCTGACCGGCAAGTCCATGCATCACGACACCACCACGCTCTCGCGTTACGTCCCCGACCTTGCGGAGGATAAGTTCCACGTCTGGATCACCAAATATCATTACGTGCCGATGGTCGTTCTCGGCCTCCTGTTGCTCGCTTTCGGCGGCATCAAGTTCGTACTGTGGGGAATATTCCTGCGCACGGTTATTGGCCTGCACTTCACATGGCTTGTGAATTCCGCCACGCACAGCTGGGGCACGCGCCGCTTTCAAACCCGCGATCTATCCACCAATAGCTGGTGGGTGGCGCTAGTCACCTGGGGCGAAGGCTGGCACAACAATCATCATGCGCATCCCGTTTCCGCGCGCCACGGCCTGGCTTGGTACGAAATTGATTTCAACTGGTACGTGATCTGGGCGCTTGAAAAAATCGGCATCGCCAAAAAAGTCTATACCGCGAAGATTTCCGAAATTAAGTGCGCCAATCAAGCCATCGTGGCCAAAACACTCACGCGGGAAAACCCGCGCGCGCTGGCTCCAGCCGAACTGTAGCTCCCGCCGGAGGGTCGTGCCTCCACCACTTCTGTGCCCGCTCTCGCAAAGGTAGGGGCGCTCTTGTGAATCGCCCTGCCGGGCGATTCATCCTGAGATTCGGCGGTGCCGAATCGAAGGGCTGCGCCCCAGCTTGGCAAGGCGTAAACTCAGCGACGCGGTCACACGTCCAAGCCATATCGCGCCATCACTCTTCTTCGCGGTACAATCCCCGTTGGACACCGTGCAAATCGCGAGCCGCAGAAAGACCATCGCCTTCTTCGTTGTGCTGGGCTGCGCCCTGGTGGCCCTGGCCATCGCCCTCACTGTAGGCTGGACCATCCTCAATTGGCGCCAAGGCGTGCTGTTATTTTTCGGCGTGATCTTTTTTGCCGCGATCATCGCCGGAATGATTCTGAACACCATCTTTCTGGTGCGCGAAATTCGCCGCAACGAACAACACGACAGCTTCATCAACGCCGTCACGCACGAATTAAAGACCCCAATCACTTCCATCCGCCTGTATCTGGAAACCATGCAGCGCCGCGAAGTGGACGAGCCCCAGCGTCAGCAATTTTATAATCTGATGTTGCTCGACACCGATCGCCTGCTGGGAACCGTCGAGCAGGTGCTAAAAGCCGGCGAAGCCAGTTACCGACGAGGGAAACGCCATCACGTGGAGCTGAATTTCACGGAACTGGTGCGCGAATCCATTGAGCTCGCTCGCGTCCGCCATCATCTGTCGCCCGGCGTCCTGCATTTCGATCCCGTTTCTGCCAACGCCGCGCCCGTCACACTGCGTGGCGATCCCGCCGAGTTGCGCACCGCGGTTTCCAACTTGCTCGATAACGCCGTCAAATATTCCCGCGACCAGGTGGATGTCGCGGTACGCATCGAATCTCCAGACGATGAGCATATCGCGTTGCGCGTCACCGATCGTGGCATCGGCATTCCGGCGCCCGAACTCAAACGCATCTTCAAACGTTTCTATCGCGTTCCCGGTCGCCCCAGTTTCCAGGTGAAGGGCACCGGCCTGGGCCTGTTCATCGTGCGCGCCGTCGCGCGTGCCCATGGCGGAAAAGTCTACGCCGCCAGCGAAGGCGAGGGCCACGGCGCCACCATCTCGCTGGAATTGCCGAGGAATATCGCATGAGCCGCGTGTTGGTGGTGGAAGATGAAGCGCACCTGGCCAAGGGATTGCGCTTCAACCTCGAAGCCGAAGGCCACTCCGTGGAAGTTTCCGGCGACGGCGAATCCGCGCTCGACCGCCTGGTCGCAAAGAAGGAAGATTTCGACGCAGTCGTGCTGGACGTCATGCTCCCCGGCAAAGACGGTTTCACTGTCGTATCGTCGCTGCGCAAGGCCCACAATTACGTTCCCGTGCTGATTCTAACCGCGCGCGGCCGCCCGGAAGATGTTCTGCAGGGATTCGCCGCCGGCGCGGATGACTACCTGCCGAAACCTTTTCAGCTGCCGATTTTTCTCGCAAGGCTGCAAGGCCTGCTGCGCCGCAGCCAGTGGCTCGCCGCCGAAAAAAACGCATCAAAGAGCCGCGCTGCCAACGGTAAGGACGCCGCTGCAAACACCGCGCCGGATTCCGAAGTATTTTCCTTCAACGGCAAGACCATTGATTTCGGAACGCTCGAGCTGCGCGTCAACGACACCACGATCCAGCTCACGCTCATGGAAGCCAAGCTCCTTCGCCACTTGATCCGCAGCAAAGGCCGCACTGTCTCCCGCAAATCCATCCTCGAAGACGTCTGGGGCCTCCACGAAGACACCGACACTCGTGCCATAGACAACTTCATCGTCCGCCTCCGCCGCTACATCGAAAAAGACCCCTCCAAACCGAAGCATCTGCTAACCGTCCGCGGCGTCGGCTACCGCTTTCTCGCATAATCTGTCACTGTTCCGTGACCCTTGGTTCTCTTGCTCCAGGGTGTTTTTTCGCATAGAGTTCGTCCGATGGATTACTCCGGCATCATCACGATGGAACCTGGCAAACGCGGTGGAAAACCGTGCATTCACGGCCTACGCGTTACGGTTTTCGACGTCCTGGAGAATCTCGCCTGCGGAATGACGAACGCAGACATTTTGCGAGAGCTGCCTTATCTTACGGAAGAAGATATTCGCGCTTGCCTCGCGTTTGCGGCCGATCGCGAGCGAAAACTCAAAATGGTCAACGTGTGAAACTGCTCACAGCTTCTGAAGTAACGAAGTCTCTCGATTGGTACAAAGACCGTGGCGACGAGTACGTACACTTCGACGATGACGGTCCCTTTTTCACTCATCCGGAAGCCGCGTGTATCAATCTGGAATATCCGCCGAAGCTTGAACGGCTCCCGTTCTTCGCACGTTATCTTGCGGCAATCGGCTACCAGGACTGGGATTTCCGCGGTGCATTAATTTGGTTCCACAACTGGGGCGTGTGGAATCAGCAAGACGAAGGAATTGGCTATCGCGTGATCGATCGAATGAACATTGCTGCAGGTCAGCCTATGTCATTCGAAGCGGCTCCCGGCCACCAGTTTCGTGCTGATGAGCTCACCGATGCCGTTGGAACGCTGATGCAGCCCATGATATTTGGCTGGGACAGTTTTTATCTTCGTCAATGGTCCTATGGCACCGGTGAATTTTTCTTGTTTATTAGCCACGATTCGTTCGTATGTTTGGTTACTCGAACGAAGGCGTTTCATGATCGTATATTCGAACAGCTGCAAAAGTTGGAGCTCAACCCGACGCCCGGAGATGATTTGCGCCTCAAGCGGTTCTGCCGCCGGCCATAGCCGCAACAGTTCTCATAAGGACTCGACGCATGCCCGAAGGCAAAGGACTCCTGATCGTTTACACCGGCCCGGGCAAGGGCAAGACCACTTGCGCGCTGGGAACTGCTTTTCGCGCTGTCGGCCAGGGGATGCGCGTGATGATGGTGCAGTTCATCAAGGGTTCGTGGCACTATGGCGAGTTGGACGCCGCGAAAATGCTCGGCGATGATAGATTCGAAATTCGCCCCATGGGCCGTGGCTTCGTGAAGATTGGCGGCGCGGAAACCGATCCCGAAGACGTAAAAATGTGCGAAGAAGCCTGGGAATTCGGCCGCGCACAGATTTACAGCGATAAATACGACCTGGTCGTGCTCGATGAAATCAATTACGTGATCGGCTACAAGATGCTGGACATCGAGCGCGTCGTGGATGCGCTTACCCAGCGTCCCGAACGCGTCCATGTGATCTGCACCGGTCGCAGCGCGCATCCCAAGCTGGTGGAAGCCGCCGACCTGGTAACGGAAATGCGCGAGGTGAAACATCCGTACACGAAAGGCGTCCTGGCGCAGCGTGGAATTGACTACTGATTCCAGCGGCGCAGCGGCGACCTTTTTGACTTTTAACTTTCAACTATAAACTGTTAACTTCAGTAAGGGGCCTTCCAGCCCGCAACCCCGAGCACTCAAAACCATGGCCTGGTTCAAACGCGAAAAAAAACCGATCGAAAAACCCACTCCGGCCGGAGAACGCCGCGTCCACACCGAGGGCATGTGGACCAAGTGCGGTTCTTGCCGTGCCATCATCTGGAAGCGGGATCTGGAAGCGCATTGGGAGGTCTGCCCCAAGTGCGACCACCATTTCCGCCTCAGTTCGCGGCGCCGCCTGGAGATGCTTCTCGACGAGGAACCGTGGATCGAGCTGGACGCCGATCTCGCTTCGAACGACCCGCTCCAATTCACCGATACGAAGCCCTACGCGCAGCGCCTGAAAGACGCGCAGCGCAAGCTCAATATGAAAGACGCGATCATCACCGCCGAAGGCCGCTTGAACGGGCGACCCGTGGTCTGCTGCGCGATGGAATTCGGTTTTATCGGCGGCTCGATGGGCGCGGTCGTTGGTGAAAAAGTGGCGCGGGCGATAGACCGCTCTCTCGAGCAGAAGGAACCGCTGATCGTTGTCTCCTGTTCCGGCGGCGCGCGCATGATGGAAGGCGTGGTCAGCTTGATGCAGCTCGCGAAAGTTTCCGCGGCGCTCGGGCGCCTGGACGAAGCGAAGCTCCCCTTCATTTCCATTCTCACCGATCCTACGACCGGCGGTGTTACCGCCAGCTACGCGATGCTCGGCGATTTGAATATTGCGGAACCCGGCGCCCTGATCGGTTTTGCAGGCCCGCGCGTGATCGAACAAACGATCCGCCAGAAACTGCCCGACGGCTTTCAGACCGCCGAATTCCTCCTCGAACACGGCTTCCTCGATGCCGTCGTCCCGCGCAAGGAACTGAAGCCGTACATCGGCCAAGCCCTCGATTTCTTCGTCGGTTAGCGTCATGACGTACGAAGAATCCGTACGCGCGCTCTTTTCCTTGGGCCGGGAACTCGCCTCTCCGCAACAGGCTCGCGTTCAGAAATTCGGCCTCGCGAACATCACGATTCTCGCCGAGGATCTCGGCCAGCCCCACCGCTCCTCCCCCTGTGCGCACATTGCCGGAACCAACGGCAAGGGTTCCACGGCCGCCATGCTCGAATCCATCCTGCGCGTCGCCGGGTTGCGCACCGGCCTGTACACTTCGCCGCACCTGGAGCGCATCAACGAGCGCATACGCATCAACGGTGAAAATATTTCGGATCAGGATTTCGCCACGGCCTGGTCTCGCGTACACTCTTCCATCGAGTCGCTGATGGCTTCCGGAAAGCTCGCGGCGCACCCCACGTTCTTCGAGTGCGTCACGGCCATCGCTTTTCTTGCCTTCGCTCAGCACCACGTGGATTTCGCCAGCTACGAAGTGGGCCTCGGCGGCCGCCTCGATGCCACCAACATCGTCGCGCCGGAAGTCGCCATCATTACTCCCGTTGATTTCGATCACGAAAATTTTCTCGGCCATTCCATCGAAGAAATCACCGCCGAAAAAGCCGGTATCATCAAGCCCGACGCGTGGGTGGTCAGCGCCAGCGAACGCCCGGAGGCTCGCGCCGTGATTGCCCGGCGCTGCGCCGAAGTGGACGCGCGCCTGGTGGAGGTAGATGCGACAGCGCGTGCTGAGCAAGTGCAAAGCTCGGACGGCCTGTATCGCGCGGTCGCGGCGTTCACGCCATCGCGCAAACAACTCGCGCTTGCCCCGTCGTTGCCCGGGCGCTTTCAGGTTCGCAACGCGCTCACCGCCGCCATCGCCGCCCGGCTCCTCGCGGAGCGCGGTTTTCCATTGCCCGACGCCGCTATCGAGCGCGGCATCGCCACCGCAAATTGGCCTGGACGCCTCGAACGGCTCGCCACCGAACCCGATCTCTACCTTGACGGCGCGCACAATCCCGCGGGCGCGCGCGAATTGCTGAAATTCTGGCAGGAAAATTATTCCGGCCGCCGCATTTTTCTCGTCTATGGGGCGATGCGCGACAAAGCCGTGGATGAGATCTCCGGCCTGCTTTTCCCACACGCAGCCGCCGTCGTCCTCACCGAACCGCGCCAACCGCGAGCCATTTCCGCACCCCTGCTCGCTGAAATGACCAGCCATGACGCCAAAGAAACCATCATTGTCCGCGATCCCGGTGAGGCGCTCGAAGCCGCCCTGGAACTGGCCGGTCCACGGGACGTCGTGTTTGCGACGGGCTCGCTGTACCTTGTCGGGGAATTGCGCTCCTACTGGAGCAAACGCGCGGCGAGGCAAACTTCCGTCGAGGGCCGGAATTCGTGCTCCGGAAGCTAATAGCCACCTCCCGAGGTTCGTAGTTTCCTCCAGCAATCCGTAGCACTCTTATTCAATTTGCAGTATTGCAGTCGTCGCGCGCCGCGTTCTCCCAGGAACGTGCACCGTTGCCGATTGCGAACATGCGCCACGTCCCACTCACGAACACGGTTTCCCACCCGCGCACGCCTGAAATTTTACCTTTGTAAAATTATTTGTTTTGTTGAACAAGTCGTCCATTTTCTTCGTTTATCTATGTATTACTGCGAAGCAAAACGTTAGCTCGTGCGTCTAAGCTCGATAAGCAGGAGGGTCCGATGAGGCAGGATGCGAGAAGGCAAAAACTAGAATCGTTCGGTCGTGCGCCGGCTTTGTTGTGTGCCGCGCTACGTCAATTTCCCAAGAAAATGTGGATCTACAAACCGGCGAATGAGCGCTGGAGCATCCACGAAATCATCCTGCATCTCGCAGACAGTGAAGCCAGCGCCTATGTGCGCTGCCGTGCATACATCGCCGAGCCCGCCGCGAGCCAATCGGCGAAATTCAGCGCCTCGCGCTGGGCTGGTTCGCTCGGTTATTTTCACCAGAGCACCCGCGAAGCCTTGGAAATCATCCGCCGCCTTAGAAAAATGACCTATCAATTGCTGATCGCTCTGCCCGAGGAAGTTTGGGACAGCACCGTCACCCATCCGCGCGACGGCGCGATCAGCCTCGATCGCTGGGTGGACCTGCAGGAGCGCCACATTCCTCACCACATCGAACAAATGCGCCAGAACTACGAGACGTGGCTCAAGACGCATCCCCCCAGACGCCGCCCTTCGTCAGCGCGCGCTCCAGGAATTTCGTCAGGCCTGGTCTCCATGTCCGCTGGGATCTGCTAGCAACGCGAAGCGCCGCTGCGCCTGGACCGCGACTTGGTTTCCGTACTACCAGGGCGCCTGCCGCCTGGAAGTCGCACGCCATGGCGTGTCCTGTGGGGAGTTCCATCATCACCCGGATTGCAGATCAACCGCTCGAAATACCCAGCCGTCACGCTCGGAAAGCCGTCGCCGCCCCTCGCCATTCGTACCCCTTGCCCCTTCTCGGCCAACGAGAGAGAATGAACCACGCTGTGGCGCTCGGTTCTTAGCTTTGCCCAGCCTGAGACGGGGAGGATAGCCGTGGCGGAAAACCAGATACCAGAACAGAAAAATAACCTAATCATCCGCGTGCCGTTGTCATCGGACGGGTACGTCTCGATTTATTTCTCGAGCAACGATGGCCGGCTGATGAGCGAACGCGAGTGGTGGCATTTGAAACAAGTCATCGAACTGGCCAGCAAGGCGTTCGTGAAACCTGAAGAACGGGCGCAAGCGGCCGCTGCCGGCGCATAATCAACGTAGAGTTAAATTACACGCGGCAAGCCAGCGTCGTGAAGTGCTGCTCGTTTGATCGTTCACCGCCCAAAATCGGCCAAGGAGTTGCGATGTACCCTGAAGAACTGCTCCGAGGAATGCGCACGGAACTGACGAGTATCGGTTTTCGCGAATTGCGCACGGCACAGGATGTGGACGCGACTTTGCAGAAGGAACAGCGCACCGTGCTGCTCGTCGTGAATTCCGTCTGCGGATGCGCCGCAGGCAGAGCTCGTCCGGCGGTCGCCATGGCCCTCTCGCACCAGGCGCGCCCTGAAATTCTCGCCACCGTATTCGCCGGCCAGGACCGCGAAGCCACCGACCAAGCGCGCAGTTACTTCACGGGCTACGCTCCATCGTCCCCCTGCATCGCCTTGTTGCGCGACGGCAAAGTGGCCTTCATGCTGGAAAGGTCCGACATCGAAGGCCGCGACCCGCGTTCCATAGCAACAGATCTTACGCGCGCCTTCGACCGCTTTTGCACCCCCGCCACCGCGCGGGCAAGTCAGTAAGTAGTTCGAGCTGGAAAATCGCAATCATCGCCCGCTCGGCATCGCAGCAATGCGTTCGCGAATCGCGGGTTCTTCCGCCAGCCGAATCCCCACGCAATGCGCTTGGTGGCAAAGGATCACGGGATTGCCGTGCCCGCCGCTCAATGGTAGGATGGCACTTCATGAGTCCGGCGCTAGCCCACAAAATTCGCGTAGGCATCCCCTATCGCACTAGAAAAGAAGAACTTAGCAACAAGCGGGAGGCGTACGAGAAGTACATCGCGGCCGTCGAATCGAATGGCGCCGAACCCGTCGAAATCTCGCTCGGCCTCTCTCCCGCGGAATTGCAGCATTTAGCGCGGACGCTGGACGCAGTACTCCTTCCCGGCAGCCCCGCGGACGTCGAACCTTCGCTCTTCCACGCCACGCGCCATCCGAAAACCGCCGAGTCCGACGCTGATCGCGAGCGCACCGATTTCGCGCTGCTCGACCATGCCGTCACCGAACATAAGCCCGTCCTCGCAATCTGTTACGGCGTGCAAAGCTTGAACGTTTTCCTGGGCGGTCCGCTGGTGCAGGACATTCCCAGCGCAATCCACACTAAAATCCAGCACGCATGGACTGGCCACGAAGGCCCCGAGCCGCATCACGACGTCACGCTGGATGCCGGTTCTCGCCTGGCGCAACTGGCGGGCGCAAACCAGGCGCGCGTGAACAGCTCGCATCACCAGTCCGTGCTTCAGCCGGGAAAAAATCTTCGCGTCGTGGCTCACGCGCCGGATGGCGTGATCGAAGCAGTCGAATGGACCGGCGACGCCAACTGGATCGTAGGCGTGCAGTGGCATCCCGAACGCATGGTCGCGGCGGACGAACTGTCGCAGTCGCTGTTTCGCGAACTAGCCGCGGCAGCCGCCGCGCGCAAAACGCCGGTGCATTCGTAGCCGCGCAGCGCGATGCCGCACCGCAGCGGCTGCCAGTTCATGCAAGGTTTCAGATTTTGCGAGTTTAGCTTTCAGCTCTTAACTGTCAACTGTGAACTCTTAACTCTGAACGAGTCTCAACTTCGCACCATCCCCGGGGGACAAATGATTTCGCTCGCAGGCAAGGCCGCACTGGTTACCGGAGGCTCCCGCGGCATCGGAGCCGCCACCGTAAAACTCTTCGCGCAAGCCGGCGCGGACGTCGTCTTCAATTTCCATCGCAGCAAGGAAGCAGCCGTGCAAGTGGAGCAGGAAGCCCGCAAGCACGGTACGCGCATCGAATCCCTGAAAGCCGACCTGGGCAAAATGGCCGACGCCAAAAAGCTCGTGAACTTCACCCGCGAGCGCCTCGGCCGCATAGATATCCTCGTCGCCAACGCCGGCATCTGGAACGAACACGACTCGCCCATCGAAAAAATGACCGAACGTGAATGGGACGAAATGGTCCAGGTCAACCTGAAGAGTGTGTACTCCGTGATTCATTTTGCCGCTCCGCACATGATCGCGCAAAAAAGTGGAAAAATCGTGGCCATCAGTTCCACCGCCGGCCAGCGCGGCGAAGCGTTCCACACTCATTACGGCGCCACCAAGGGCGCTATCATCAGCTTCGTAAAGGGCCTCGCCAGCGAGCTGGGCCGCCACAACATCCTGGTAAATTGTGTCGCGCCCGGCTGGGTGGATACCGATATGTCCGCCTCTGTGCTGCGCACTAAGAATGGATTGAAAGCTGCGATATTGCCCATCGCGCTCAAGCGCGTTGGCACCGCCGAAGAAATCGCCGGACCCATCCTGTTCGCGGCTTCCGACCTGGCAACCTTTATCACCGGAGAAGTGATCAACGTTAATGGAGGCTCGGTGCTTTGCGGCTGATTTCTCCACTCATGAATTCGCACGGAAGGAACTCTCATCGCATGATTGCTCGCATTGCCATCACTCGCGCCATCGCATCAACGCTGTTGCTCGTTTGCGCCTGCGTCGCCGCCTCGCCGCGCGCGCTCGCGCAGGATGAGACAGTCCTGCTCCCCGAGCAAAGCGCAGCCAAAGCCAAGGCCATCCTCCAGCAGGCCATTGACGCTCTTGGCGGCCCTACGTATCTGAACGTCCATGACGTCACCTGCCAGGGCCGTCTCAGCCAGTTTGGACACTCCGGTGAACTCAATGGCTTCGGCCATTTCGTTGACTATGCCCAGCCGCCGCTGAAAGACCGCACCGAAAATCTTCCCAAGCGCAACATCATCTCGGTCTTTAACGGCGACAAAGGCTGGGAGCTGGATCGTGGCGGCGTGTCCGAGGCCACCATCACGGACCTGGCCACGTTCCAGGAAGACACCAAGAAAGACATAGACAATATTCTCCGCAGTCGCATCCACGAGCCCGGGATGATTTTCCGTTACGCCGGTCTCGACGTGGTGGACTACCAGGAATCCGACTGGGTCGAGCTGGTGGATAGCGACAACCGCACCTTCCGCATCGCCATCGCCCGCACTACCCATCTGCCCGTACGCAAGGTCGTGGACACGCGCAATGCAAACACCCGCATGCGCACCGAGGAAGTCGAATACTACTCGAACTACCATCCCATCAACGGCATCCAAACCCCCTATCAAATCACGCGCGAACGCAATGGCATCAAGGTCTACCAGGTTTTCTTCGACAAGTATGAGTACAACACCAGCGTCCCCGACTCGGTCTTCACCAAGGAATCGCTCGACGAACGCTGGGAAAAAGTCGGCAAAAAAGACAAAAAGTCCAAAAACAATTCCAGCAACAAAAACAACGACAAGAACTAATTCTGCCGAAAGTTCCCGGGTGCCCTCGTTCTAACGGTTCGGTTTGCGATAAGCGCGTTAGTCAGGCACTGACACGCTTGACTCAGACAGCTTGGGTGCGTAGTCTGGAAAACGATGCGGTTTGCCAGACCAATTCTGATGGCGCTACTTGTGGCCGCGCTCGCGGCATACGCGCTCGACTGCGATGCGATGACGTCGCCCGAACAGGCGATGCAATGCTGCGCTTCCATGCCTTGCGCGCCGCACGGCCACGACGGTCAGGATTGTTGCAAGTCAATGCCTTCGCTGCACGCCCCGTTCGTGCGATCAGTGTCGGGGCAGAACTCTCCGCACGCGCACGCGGTCGTTGCGGTTTCAACAGCGTTTTGCGACGCTGCTTCGACGCTGCCGGAACCGGTAACCCCAGGCGTACAATCCCACGGGCCGCCCCTCTTCAGCCCGCCTACGCTTTCGCCTCTCAGAATCTAACCTCCTCTCCAACGGTCGCGCTTTAGCGCATTCGTGTGCGCGGCTGGAAGTGTATTCCGTGGAGGGAGACCTTGAGATTCCGAAGGTTGTCTTGGCTCGGGCGCATGTTCGGCCTGTTGCCGTTCGTTCTAATTCTTTCAGCGCCGCGTGCGCTGGCACAAGGCTCCGCCCCCGAGACAGCGCCACCGCTGTTTCCAGGCGGCGGTTTGATCTCCTACAATTCAGTATTTACCACGCGAGGTTTGCTGCCGGAATCATCAGGAAGCATCCCTGCAACGGCTCGTCCCACTTTTTCACACGAAGGCGACTTCAATTTTACTTGGGGGTTTCACCGCAATTTTGATCTGACAATTCTCGTTCCGATCGTCACGAATCAATTTGCGAGCGCAAGACAACCAACCGTTGGAGGAACAGGACTCGGCGATGCAATGCTTCTGGCGAAATACCGTTTCTACCGGCGGGATTCACCACGAGGGACTACACAGGCTTCCGTCACGTTCGGACCCAAGATTCCAACGGGTCGAACAGATCTAACCGATGGGAACCGCAGCCTTCTGCCCGCGAGCCTGCAGCCCGGTTCGGGTTCTACCGATTTTTTTATAGCCGCGAACTGGACATATACCGGGCTTTTCAATCTGAAGCGTCTGGTGGCTGACGAGGATTTTCACTCGCTGTTGCGAACACAAGGGACGCAGGCAACTCGCCTCGGCAGCGACATCGAATCGCGCTTCTGGCTCTCTTACCGGCCCTATGAATCGAAGAATGTAACCCGTGAATGGTTCATTGGCCCGGCGCTGACTTGGCTGCACTCTCAAGATGATCGCATCTCAGGAGTCACTCAGAACGGCAGCGGTGGCGACGTGCTGCTGGCCGGAGTCACGAGCTACGTTGGTCTGCGCCCCGGCCTGCACGTTTGGCTGGGGATGGATTGGGACGTGGCGCACTCCACGGGTGAAACGTTCATGCCTGTCCGCCGCCACATCAGCTTCGGAATCACGCAGCAATTTCGCATGCATCTGTGGTGAAAGGAGGAACGATGAACAGGAAAAACGTCGCGCTAGTGGCTCTGCTTTGTTTTATGGCTGTGCCGGTGGCGCAAGCGCAAATCAAACACATCGAAATGCGCGTCGAAGGCATGACCTGAAACTTTTGAGCATACGGGGTGAAACAACACCTCGGACGCCAGTCTGGCGTTCAGAACGTTGAAGTCAGCTTGATTGATGGAAAAGTGGAAGTCACGCCAAAAGAGGATGGGCAGATTGACCCCGCTCAGCTCCTGAAGGCGACCTACGACAGTGGTGTGACCGTCGCAGAAATGGAGATGACCGCACAGGGAAAGATAGTGAAGGACTCTTCGGGCAACCTCGCTTTGCAGGTTGAACCGAATCGGTCGTTTGTCCTCGAACCGAATGAATTGTCGAAGGGACTTGAATCCCTAGCAGGTTCCCAAACGGTGGTCACAGTCCGTGGTCAGGTGTATAAAAAACCCGCAGACAAAAAAAAGGCAGACGCTTCGGCTCCTCTGAAGCTGCTGCTCCTGGAAATACAGAAGAAGGAATAAATGCTGAAAAAAAGCCTGTTATTTCTGAGCCTCGCTGCGGTTGGACTCGTCGCATGCAATCAGCATTCGGCGAGTCCCCCCCAGCCGAAAGAAACGGTGGTCGCGGCGGGAGAGATTGGGTCGCGCTTGCCTGACTTCTCCCTGCAGGATTTGCTGGGGCATCAGGTTTCCTCGGATGACCTTCGCGGCAAAGTGGTGCTCATCGATTTTTGGGCCACATGGTGCCAGCCGTGCAAGAAGGAAATGCCCGGCTATCAGAAACTCATAGATCGCTATGGCCAGCACGGATTTGCTGTCATCGGGTTCAAATTCGACACGATGGCGGACGCGGAAGACCCCCTGACGTTTGCTCGGAGAATCGGAGTTCGTTATCCACTGGCAGTCGCTACCGATGACTTGAAGCAGAGATTTGGCGGCGTCGAAGGTTTGCCGACAACAATGCTCTATGACCGCCGAGGGATTCTGCGCCAGAAAATTATCGGCTTTGAATACACAGATGCAATCGAATCGGAATTGAAACCACTCCTATGATGCCAGTGTCGGAGGCCATTGCTCCACCCGGCGGACGTATAGTCGCGTTTCCGGAAACTGGACTCCGACGCCCTCCGCGTCCCAGTGGCCCATTCCCGCGACAGCGGGGTATAATTGTCGGATGCCAATAACGCACAAAAGTGAACAGATGCATGGCACCACGGTGCTGTGCGTGCGCAAAGACAATAAAGTCGTGCTCACGGCCGACGGACAGGTCACCCTGGGCGACGGCATAATCAAGCACAGCGCGCGCAAGACCCGCCGCATCTACAACGACAAAATTATCGCGGGCTTTGCCGGCAGCACCGCCGACGCGCTTTCTCTCTTCGGCCGCTTCGAGGGAAAATTGCAGGAATTTCACGGCAATCTCGCGCGTGCCGCCGTCGAACTCGCCAAGGAATGGCGCACAGACCGCTCTCTGCGCCACCTGGATGCGCTGCTCATCGTCGCCGACACCAAATCCACTTTCCTACTTTCCGGCAATGGCGACGTGATCGAACCAGACGACGGCATCTGCGCCATCGGCTCTGGCGGCTCTTACGCCTTGGCCGCCGCGCGCGCTCTTTCCAAGTTCACCAAGCTCAGCGCCAAGGATATCGCCGCCGAAGCCATGCGCATCGCCAGCGAAATCTGCATCTATACCAATGACAATTTCAGCGTGGAAGAGCTATGACGGAGAAATCGGAGAAAGACATGGTCATCTACCTATCCGGAAACGAATCGCAGGCGCCCGAGCCGGAGCCGCTTCCGTCGTTCGACGAGCTTACGCCGCGCGAAATCGTCGTCGAGTTGGATAAATACATCGTCGGCCAGAATCTCGCCAAGAAAGCCGTGGCGATCGCTCTGCGCAATCGCGTTCGCCGCCAGAAGCTTCCGCCCGAGCTTGCCGAAGATATTCTGCCCAAGAATATTTTGATGATCGGTCCTACCGGCGTGGGAAAGACGGAAATTGCCCGCCGCCTGGCGCGCCTGGCCGGATGTCCCTTCGTCAAAGTGGAAGCTTCGAAATACACCGAAGTGGGTTACGTTGGCCGCGACGTGGAATCCATGGTCCGCGATCTCGTCGAAACCTCTATTGACATGGTGCGCGAGGAAAAACTCGACGAAGTTGCCGAGCGCGCCGAACAATCCGCCGAAGACCGCCTGCTCGACTTGCTCCTCCCGCCTTCACCCATTCCCTCCGACACCACTCCCACCACCGAAATTCAGCGCCGCGAGCAGGTAGCGCGGACGCGGGAAAAACTTCGCGCCCAGTTGCGCGAAGGCAAGCTCGACCAGCGCATGGTCGAAGTCGAAGTCCGCGAACGCCAGATGCCTTCATTCGAAATCATCACCAATCAGGGCGTCGAGGAAATGGACATCAACGTAAAGGACATGCTCTCCGGCATGTTCGGCCAGCAAAAAAAGAAACGCAAAATGACGGTTGCCGAAGCCTTCGACTACCTCATCCAGGAAGAGGAAAACCGCCTGATTGATATGGACCAGGTCACGCGCGTCGCCGTGGACCGCGTCGAGCAGATGGGCATTCTATTTATTGACGAGGTGGACAAAATCGCCGGCCGCGAATCCGGCCACGGTCCAGACGTCTCTCGCGAAGGCGTGCAGCGCGACATTCTTCCCATCGTGGAAGGCACCACGGTCAACACCCGTTACGGCGTGGTGCGCACCGACCACATTTTGTTTATCGCTGCCGGTGCTTTTCACACCACCAAGCCCTCGGACTTGATCCCCGAGCTGCAAGGCCGCTTCCCGATTCGCGTCGAGCTTACTTCGCTCACCGAAGCGGATTTCATTCGCATTCTCACCGAACCCAAGAACGCGCTCATCAAGCAGTACATCGCGCTGCTCGATACCGAACCCTTTAAACTCACCTTCACCGAGGACGCCATCGCCGCCATCGCGAAATTCGCCGCCAAGGTGAACGAGCACACCGAAAATATCGGCGCGCGCCGCCTGCACACAATTCTGGAAAAAGTGCTGGAAGACATTTCCTTTGAAGCCCCGGAAATGAAAAAGAAATCGTTTAAAGTGGATGCCGCCTACGTGCAAAAGCAACTGGCGAATATCGTGAAGGACCAGGACCTCAGCCGCTACATACTTTAGAAAATCGAAAATGGAAATTCGAAAAGAGGCACGCCCCTCTCAGCTCGCGCCAGCTTCACGAGTGCCGCCTGCAATTTTCCATTTTCTCTTTTCCATTTTCGCTGTTGCTCTTCTCGCCGGCTGCGCCGCGCCCGGTGAGCCCGTCGAGCGCAAAGCGCCGATTCCCACCGCGATCACCGACCTCTCGGCCACGCAGCAGGGCGACAACGTGAGCCTCACCTTTACTCTTCCCAAGGAATCCGTCGAGGGTCGCGAGCTCAAGCAGCCGCCGGCAATCGAAATTTTCCGCGATTTCCAAACGGTTCCAGCCAGTTCGACGCCGTCATCGAGTTCCGCCGCTCCTACGCTGCTCGTGACCATACCGTCCGCGATGGTGGACCAATACGATACGCGAGGGCAAATTCGCTACGAAGATACGCTGAAGCCCGAAGATTTCAACCGGCACCCTGGCGCGCAGGCCGTTTACATCGTTCGCACTCGCACGTCACCAAAGAAAGTATCCGCAAATTCCAACGCCGCGTTATTGCGCGTCGAACCCGCCCCAGATCAAATCACAGACCTAAAAGTCGAAGTCACTCATCAAGGCGTGGCCCTCAACTGGACGCCGCCGCAGAAAACCGCTGTCGGCTCCGCACCCCCGATCGCCAACTATCGAATCTTTCGCCATGAAGTGGCACAGACAACCGCGCCGAACGCCGGCGTGCAAGGCTCGCAATCGGAAAAGCCCAGCGTGCAAATCGGCGATTGCCCAGCGCCGCCATTTCGCGACACACAAATTCAATTCGGAAAGACGTACGTTTACACCGTTCGCAGCGTCGCGCAGTACCCGGATCTACAAGTCGAATCGCTCGACTCGCTACCGGTCGAAGTCACCCCGCTCGACACGTTTCCTCCGGCCGCACCGCAAGGCCTCGTCGTTGTCCTGGTTCCTGCGCAGGGCGCCGCGCCCGCCTATCTCGACCTTTCCTGGTCCATCAGCGCGGAAAACGATATCGCCGGTTACAACATCTATAGAAGTGAGCAGGAGGGCACAATCGGACAGAAGCAAAATCCGGATTTGTTGCGCACTCCCGCGTTTCGCGATATGAATACTGTACCGGGCCACCGTTACTTCTACACCGTCACGGCAGTGGATCGCGTTGGAAATGAAAGTCCCGCCAGCGCGGCCGCATCCGGCGAAGTATCGGTTGAATCTCCTACGGGGGCTCCAGCTGAAGATCCACAGAAAGCGCCGCCAAAACCATGACCGATCCAGCCACCACCACTCACCCCATTCCCGTGCACGCGCACGTATCTGTGAAAGCAGTAAGTCCAGCGCTTCGCGTCGGTCTCTACACCGGCGCGCTATTGACCATCGTAATGGTCGGCTCCCTGATCGCCGCAAATCGCTTGTCCTGGCTCGATAATCGCGCCCTCGAACGCAATGGTGCGTCCTACGGCCTTTTCCTCGCGATCATGCTCATTCCCATTTTCCGCTTCCTCAACCGCCCGCTAAAAATGTTCTCTTCGGCCATGCTTGGCTGGGGGATTTTCGTAATCGCCTACGACATCGCCGGAATGTTTTTTCACAGCCTCTTCCAGGCGCTGCGCTCGCCGTTCGAAGCACTCCTCGAGGGCGCCGTCGTCTACGGCGTTTGCGCGGTAGGCTCCTGGGTGGGAGGCATGGTCCTGCTGACGCGTCAGCACCGCATCGCCCCGCGTCGTCGCCGCTCGGATTTCTTCACCACTCACCGCCAATGAAGCTCTGCCGATTTCAACCCCTGGAATTCGATGCCAAGGAACTCAGCCGTTCCACGCGCGAAACCCATCCCTGCCCGCGCGCCGGTATCATCGAAGGCGATCGCATCCACGAAATTCGCGGCGAACTCTGGGGCGCACGCGAGCGCACCGGCAAGATATGGCCTCTCGACCGAATAAAATTCCTACCGCCATCCGCGCCCAGCAAAATTGTCTGCGTCGGCCGGAATTATTCCGACCACGCCAAGGAACTAGGCAATGCCGTGCCTGCGCTGCCGCTGATCTTTCTGAAACCTCCCTCCTCCGTCATCGCCCCCGAAGAACCCATCGTCCTGCCGCGCATCTCTCAGCGTGTGGACTACGAAGGCGAGCTCGCCGTCGTCATCGGCCGCACTTGTTATCATTTGAAAGACGACGAAAGCGCCAGCCCGTACATCCTCGGCTACACCTGCCTCAACGAAGTCACCGCCCGCGACTTGCAGAAACTCGATGGCCAGTTCACCCGCGGCAAGGGCTTCGATACGTTTTGCCCTTTCGGCCCCGTCCTCGAAACGCAGCTCGCTCCTTCCGGCGTTACCGTCGAAACCTATCTGAACGGAATCAGGAAACAGTCTGGACACACGTCGGAAATGATCTTTTCCGTTGATGTTATAATCCGTTTCATCGCACAGGTGATGACGCTCGAGCCGGGCGACGTGATCGCCACCGGCACGCCCTCGGGCGTGGGCCCGCTGGCCGCCGGCGACGTCGTCGAAGTCAGCGTCGGCGGAATCGGCACGCTCAGAAATCCCGTCGTCGCCGCGCAGGATTGATCCGCACGCGAAAAGGCTGCCGTTGAAAGAACTCCTGAATGATTGGCACGATTGGCTCCCGCTGGCCGGGGTCGCAGCGGTGGTCCTTGTCGGCATTGTTCTGTGGCTGCGCCGCAAGCCGGAAGACGAGAGCGACGTCGAACGCCAGCGCCGCGCCTACCTGAATCGCGTCGGCCGCATCGTCGAAGGCCAGGTCCTGGAAATCGTCGAACACGCTCGCGACGCGAGCGATCCCGCCGCGAAATCGCACGGAATGTTTCAGAAACGCGCATCTCAGTCCGCGTTTTTCAACGGCACGCAAAAGCTGCTCTACTACACCTATTCAATCTCCGGCGTCACCTACGAAACCGCTCAAGATATCACCGGTCTCGAAGAAGCCAAGCACCTCGGCCGCGTCGCCGCCGGCCAAACCGCCAGCGTGAAATACGACCCGTCAAACCCCAGCAATTCCATCCTCCTCGCCGACGATTGGTCTGGACTCCACTGAGCCCCGTCCGCGCAGCGGTTGTTTAAGCCAGTGAATTTCGCTTCGGCAAGTGTGCGTCCTGCACAGCACTTGCTAAACACTGGCTGAATCAAAAAGAACGAAAAAATAATCGCCGAATAACCCGCGCGTACGTCCAAGTTTTAGTCCACGCTCACCGCAGCAGTGGTAGACTTTTACGTTTTTCGGAGGATCAACTTGTTTCGATTTCAACGCCTTCTTGCCGCAGTTTTGCTCATCGTCGCCGCAGTCGCCACCACGCTTTACGCCCAGCAAAATTCCGCACCATCATCATCCGCAACCCCGCCCATCGTGGACCCCAGCCTCTACTCCGCCCTGCGCTGGCGCCTAATCGGCCCCTACCGCGCCGGCCGCGTTTCCGCTGTCGCTGGCGTTCCGGGCGATTCCGCCACCTACTACATGGGCACGCCCGGCGGCGGCGTATGGAAGACGACCAGCGGCGGCACGCTCTGGAAGCCCATCTTCGACGACCAGCACGTTGCATCCATCGGCGACCTCGCCATCGCCCCCTCCAATTCCAATATCATCATTGTCGGCACCGGCGAACAAACTGCCGGCGACGGCGTGTACCGCTCCACCGACGCCGGCGCCACATGGACCAACATCGGCCTGAAAGATTCGCGCTTCATCAGCACCGTCCTCATTGATCCGCGCAATCCCAACATCATCGTCGTCGGCGTCCTCGGCCATCCCATCCTCGGCGTCGGTGCGCCCAGCGAAAATCGCGGCGTCTACAAAACCACCGATGGCGGCAAGACCTGGACCAAAACTCTCTACAAGGACGACATGGCCGGCGTTTCCAACATGGCCGCCGACCCCGATAATCCGCGCATTCTCTACGCCGCTCTCTGGAAGCCTTTCGATTTCCGCGCCGGCCCTCCCGATTCACACACGCAGGATTCTTGGATTTACAAATCCACAGATGAAGGCGCCACATGGAAGCCCGCCTCGGAAGAAGGATTACCATCCACGCCGCGCGGACGCGTCGGCCTCGCCGTTGCTCCCGGCAGCAAAGGTCAAAGAATTTTCGCCATCATGGAACCCGGTCTCTTCCGCTCCGACGATGGCGGCGCGCACTGGCGCCAAATCACTAAAGACCCGCGCATCACCGGCAATCTTTACATCTGCCGCGTGTACGTAGATCCGAAGAATCCAGACATGGTTTTCGTTATGCAAACCACGACCTACCGCTCCACCGATGGCGGCCAGAATTTCACAGCCTATAAGGGCGCGCCGGGTGGCGATGATTACCACGTCATGTGGATTGATCCGCAAAATTCAAAGCGCATGATTCTTGGCGTAGATCAAGGCGCCACCATCAGCCTCGATGGCGGCCTTACCTGGAGTAGTTGGTACAATCAACCAACCGGCCAGTTCTACCACGTCATCACTGACAATCAGTTTCCCTACGTTTCCTACGCGCCGCAGCAGGATAGCGGCACGGTCGCTGTTCCCAACCGCAGCGACTACGGTGAAATCAGTTTCCGCGATTGGTTCTCCATCGGCGGCTTCGAATTCTGTTACATCGCTCCCGACCCCGCCAACCCCAGCATCGTTTATTCTGGCGGTTGGTATGGCAGCACCCTGCGGTTCGACAAGACCACTGGACAAATCGTGCACGTGTTCGTCCGCAGTGCGAAAGATCGCATGTCGCAAATGCCTCCGCTGGTTTTTTCCCCGCAGGATCCGCACACCCTGTATCTCGGCGCTCAGTACGTACTGAAAACCACCAACGGCGGCGATAGCTGGACGCAGATCAGCACCGACCTCACCACGCCTGTCGCCACTCCCGGCGCGCCAGCCGGTCAACCGCACACGCAAACCACTGCGCCAACGAATTCCGCGGCGGCCGCGCCATCCGCAAACACGCACTCCCCTCTGAATGAAGACGACGAAGCCGTGGACCTCGAAGAGCGCGACGCCGGCGGCAAGGACGACTTCGAATTTGCGCAGCGTCCGCGCCGCACTTCGCTCACGGTCCTCACTCCCTCGCCCGTCAGCGCCTCCGTCCTCTGGGCCGGCACCAGCAACGGCTTGGTCCAAACCACGCGCGATGCCTCGCAATCCTGGCAGAACGTCACCCCCGCCAACTGGCCAAAAAACAGCGAGATTGAAGCCATCGAAGCCTCACATTACGGCGTCGGCACCGCTTACGTCGTTCTCAATGCACGCCAGGATCTGCAGCCCTACATTTTCCGCACGCGCGACGCCGGCAAGTCCTGGCAGAAAATTACCGCAGGCTTGCAGCCCGATTGGATCGCCCGCGTCATCCGCGAAGATCCCGTGCGCAAAGGTTTGCTCTACGCCGGAACAGAAAACGCCCTCTACGTTTCCTTTGACGATGGCGACCACTGGCAATCCCTGCAGCTGAATTTTCCGGCCTCCGATGTCCGCGACCTCGCCGTGCATGGAGACGACCTCGTTGCCGCCACCTACGGCCGCGCCATCTGGATACTCGACGACCTTACGCCGCTCCGTCAGGCTGGCCCGGAAATCGCCAACTCCAATGCGTATTTGCTGAAGCCCGCGCCTGTCGTCCGCGTTCGCTACGACAACGACCAGGAAACTCCACTGCCGCCTGAAGAACCCACCGCAAAAAATCCGCCCGACGGCGCCATCATTGATTACTATCTGAAATCCGTTCCGCCCAACCCGCTCACGCTCGAAATCCACGACGCACAGGGAAAAGTGGTGCGCCGGTTCAACAGCCTCACTCCGGCCCTGGATTCCACGCCCAAAAACGTTCCGGACTATTGGTTCGGGCCGCCCGCGCATCTTTCGAAAGATGCCGGACTGAATCGCTTCGTTTGGGATCTGCGTTACGATCCGCCGCAAACTCTGAATTTCGGCTACTTCGGTGGCCTGCTCGATTACATCGAGTACACCATCTCCGACCACGCACTGCCTGCCGATACGCCGCGCGAGCAAACTCTCGGCCCGCTCGCCGTCCCCGGCCAGTACGAAGTGATTTTCATCGGCAACGGCACGGTCATGAAGCAGCCACTCACCATCACTCTCGACCCGCGCGTCCACGTTTCTCAGGCGGACCTCGAAGCGCAGCTCCTCGCCGCAAAGCGCATTGACTCCGGCCTCGCCGCGAGCACCAAGGCGTTCCAATCCATCACCAACCTTCGCGCCGCCATCGCCGACCGCCTGAAAACTCTCGGCGTTCCGCTCGAGGAGAAGCCAGCCTCCAGATTTAGCGAGCAGTCCGGCGAACCCAAGGAAAAAACCGCGGAAGAAAAAGAGCAAGAGGAGAAAGCCGCAGCGGTAAGTCCGGAAGCCAAGGCCTCGGCCGACGCCCTCAGAGAGTTGGACAAGAAAGCCGCCACAATCGTCGAGGGAACCTTCGAAGCTCCCGGCGTAGGCCCCAACAATCGCGACCTGGCCCGCACAAGTTTCTTCATCCAATCCGGCGACGCCGCCCCCAGCCAAACCGCCAAAGCCGTCCTGGAAGAATCCTGCAACCAGCTAAACAAAAACCTAACCGCCTGGCGCGATCTAGATGCCCAAGCCGTGCCAGCTACAAACACGATCATCGCCAAATCCAGCCTGGCCGCCCTCCCCACCGGCACGGTAATGTCCATTACCGCCGTTCAGCACGACGGTGGCTCAGCTGATGGTTGCTCGCCGTAGACGTTGGCCCAGTTGCCCATGCTGTTGATTTTGCGTTTGTAGGGGCGGGTCTCAGACCCGCCCGTCGTTGCGCCGCCGCATTGCACACCGCGTCGCATCGCCCACATGCCGTCATCCTGCTTGCCTCGATCGACTTTGCCAACGGCGGCCGTCGGCCGTCATCCAGAGCGCAGCGAAGGATCTCTCTTCGCTTTTTCCCAGGCGCTATTCGTTTCTCGGGTTCCTAGCGGGGCCACTACACGGCGCGCAAGCGACCGCCTCTGGCGAGACTTACCTCGCCTGATTTCTCGCACCAACTCCACGCGCAGCCATGGTAGGGGCGCTGCTTGCTGCGCCCCAGCTTGCCACGACCTCAGCCTCACGGATCACTCCGTCAACGACCCAACCAGCGCCGTTTTACCCTGAGACCGTGCCTGCGGCAGGGTCGAACGGGAGGCGCGGCAAGCTAGCCCACCGCGGAAGCGGTGGGAAAAATGGCGCGCAACCGTCATACATTTCGCGGTGCATTTCCCGCGAGCTTTTGAGTTCCTTGTGGCCTAACGGGGACTAGTATCCTTGTGCTTTGATCGCACGAGCCCATTAGTGTATATATAATAATACCGTTAACCGCTGCGTTAAGGCAGATCCATCATGACAAAGAAAGCATCCGCATCATCAGCGCGCGCCAAGCCAGCCGCAAGGAACGCCACGCATATTTCGGACCGCCGCATTGATTTCTCGGATATTCCGCAATCCACCGGCGCGGAACTCAAGCGCGCCCGCCGCGTCGGCCGACCCAAGACCGGCAACGCCAAGCAACTCATCGCCATTCGCATCGCCCCGCCGTTGCTGGCTCGTCTCCGCCGCCTTGCCGCGAAACGCTGCAAGCCTTACCAAACTCTAATCCACGAGCTCCTCGAACGCGCCGCCCCACGCTGAACCAACAACGGCAACCCCCGAATGTCCACACAGCACCGTTCGCATTTTCCCGAACAACGTGCTACCGTGTCCTGTGGTTCACCAACAAAATTCGCGAACGACTCGCCGCATGAACCAGCCGCCCCTGCGAACCGCGCATTTTCTATTCGATACAAATGCAAACTCACTCAATTTCTTAACTCCCTCAAAACAAAAGGCAGTAGCCATTTCTATTCAATACAAATTGAGCCTTTCTGCACGTTCGCTGTTTCGTAATTCCTTCGCCCGCCGCGCCGCCTCGAGCCACTCGTCACTAGCCGCCAGCCACCGCATTTCTAATCGCCAATCCCCGCGATTAGAACGCACCGCAACTCACAGAAAACAAACACCAGCACCACGCCCTGATCGCAAATTTATGCATGGTTTGAAAAATCGAATTTCGGCATCCCCTCGGTTCATGCCATCCACGAATCACGAATCACAAGTCACGAATCACGATTCACTAATCACCAATCACTACTCACTACTCACGAATCACGCCAATGGCCCATCGTAAACACCACGACCGCCTCGAAGAGCTTCGCAAGCTCAACGCCGAAGCCGAAGCGGGCGGCGGCGCCGAACGCCGCGAGCGCGAACACAAGCAAGGCAAGCTGAGCGCGTGCGAACGCGTGGACCTGCTGCTCGACGAAGGCTCCTTCGAGGAGCTCGACAAATTCGTCCGCCATCACTCGCACGATTTCGGCATGGAAACGCAGCGCCCGCCCGGCGACGGATTCATCACCGGATATGGCCGCATCGCCGGCCGGCTCGTCTACGTCTTCGCCCAGGATTTCACCGTCTTTGGCGGCTCGCTTTCCGAAGCCAACGCCTCGAAAATCACGAAGATCATGGATCTGGCCCTGCGCGCCGGCGCTCCCGTGATTGGCCTGAACGATTCCGGCGGCGCGCGTATTCAGGAAGGCGTCATGTCGCTGGCCGGCTACGCGGAAATTTTCCTGCGCAATACGCTTTCGAGCGGCGTGATCCCGCAGATCAGCGCGATCATGGGCCCCTGCGCCGGCGGCGCCGTCTATTCCCCGGCCATCACCGATTTTATTTTCATGACTCGCGACACGTCCTACATGTTCGTCACCGGCCCGGACGTCATCAAAACCGTCACCCACGAAGACGTCACCAAGCAGGAGCTGGGCGGCGCCATGACTCACAACGCCACCAGCGGCGTCGCGCATTTCATCTCCCGCGACGATGCCGAATGCTTGGCCATGATCCGCGAGCTTTTCAGCTACTTGCCATCCAATAATTTGGACGATCCGCCGCGAAAACCAACCAGCGATCCTTGGGACCGCGTGACGCCCTCGCTGAACGCGCTCGTTCCGGAAAATCCGCAGCAACCCTATGACATCAAGGACGTAATCCACGCGCTCGCGGACGATTCCGAATTTTTCGAAGTTCACGAGCACTACGCAAAAAATATCGTCGTGGGCTTTTCGCGCTTCGATGGCTGCTCCGTCGGCATCGTCGCGAACCAGCCAGCGTTCCTGGCGGGCGTGCTGGACATCAACGCCTCCGTAAAGGGCGCGCGCTTCGTGCGTTTCTGTGATGCGTTCAATATTCCGCTGATCACTTTCGAAGACGTCCCCGGATTCCTTCCCGGCACGCAGCAGGAATTCGGCGGCATCATCCGCCACGGCGCAAAATTGCTCTTCGCTTTCGCCGAAGCCACGGTTCCAAAAATTACGGTCATCACCCGCAAAGCCTATGGCGGCGCCTACTGCGTCATGGCTTCCAAGCACATTCGCACGGACATCAATTTCGCCTGGCCCACCGCGGAAATCGCCGTGATGGGTCCCGAGGGCGCCGTCAATATCGTCTACAAACGCGAAATTGACCGCGCCCTGGAAGCCGAACGCGAAAATCTTCGCCAGGAAAAAATCGCGGACTTCCGCGAACGCTTCGCCAACCCCTACGTAGCCGCCGAACGCGGCTACATTGACGCCGTAATCGAGCCTGCCCATACCCGCGCCAAACTAATCACCGCCCTCCGCTCCCTAGAAAATAAGCGCGACTCCAACCCCCGCAAAAAACACGGAAACATCCCGCTATGACCAACCTACACAAACACTCGGTTCGGCATCTTGACACTGCGCGCAGCGAACCTTTAGCATCGAAGATTGTTTACGGGCCGGTTTAGCTCAGAGGTAGAGCGAGGGTCTCATAATCCCTAGGTCGTGGGTTCGAGTCCCACAGCCGGCACCATAGATTTGCGCGTTAGACCCTGGAAAATCGCCGCCGCATCGCTGGAAGTTGCGCCGCGTCTTCGATTCAAATCCCCGAAACCATCAGAAGGAAACTACTGCGCCGTTGCCGCGTTGGGCGGCAAGTGCTCTTCGAGATAGCGCAGCAGCAAGCTATACAGATGCAGCGTGGTGCCCGCGCCTTCGTTGATGGCGTGGGTGCGATTGGGATACTCCATGAAGTCCACGGGCTTATCAAGCTCGATCAGGCGATTGAGCAGCAGTTCCGTACCGGCGTAATGTACGTTGTCGTCGCCCGAGCCGTGCACGACGAGCAAGTGCCCGCGCAAACCTTCAGCGAAGTTCACGGCGGAACTGCTGCGATACCCTTCGACGTTTTGCAGAGGCAGGCCCATGTAGCGTTCCTGGTAAATCGTATCGTAGAGACGCAGATCCGCGACCGGCGCGACGGCCATTCCCACTCGGTACAGATCTGGAGAACGAAACATCAGATTCAGCGTGCTGGAACCGCCGCCGCTCCAACCCCATACTGCGACGCGCGATGAATCCGCGAAGGGATTCGATTGCAGAAATACTTTCAGCGCGGCGGTCTGGTCGTGAACGATTACGGGATGGATTGCACCATAGACAACTTTTCGCCAGGCGCAGCCTTTCGGCGCGGGCGTGCCGCGATTGTCAAAGCTGACGACGATGTAACCGGCCTGAGCGACGGCGCGATTGTAATCATTGTTCCACGCGCCCCATTCGTCCAGCACGGTCTGCGCCGCAGGTTCTCCGTACACGTAAACGAGAACGGGATATTTCTTCGCGGGGTCGAAATGCGGAGGCTTCAGCATCCAGGCGTCGAGGGTCGAGCCTTCGCCGATATCCACTTTGAAGAATTCCGTGGGCGAGACCAGCAGCGGAGCGGCACTGGCGCGCAAAGCGGCGTTGTCTTCTAGCACGCGAGCGGAGCGATGCGCCGGCAGCTCGACGAGATCGGTTACGGGAGTGATGTCCGCGCGCGAATAAATGTGAAAAGCCCAGTGCGCGTCGGGAGACATATCGTAGTGATGAGTTCCCTGCGCAGCGGCGGGACTGATGCGCTGAGCATTTTGCGAGCCGTCCAATGGCGCGCGATATAGATAGCGCTGGGTGGCGTTTTCCGGAGAGGCGATGAAGTAGAGCCAGCCGCTTTTTTCATCAACACCGCAAATTTCGATTACATCGTACGCGCCCGGAGTGATGAGTTGCACGCGCTTTCCGTCGCGGGAGACAAGATAGGCGTGGCGCCAGCCGTCGCGCTCGCTCAACCACAAGAATTCCTGACCGTTGTGGACCCAGTGAATTTCGTCCATCACGTCCACCCAGGCAGAATCTTGATCGCGGAAAATCTGGCGGACTCCGCCGGTGGCCGCGTCGGCGAGCAACACGTCGTTGGTATTCTGCAGGCGATTTAAATGCTCGATGGCGAGCTCGCTGGAATTTCCAGCCCATTCGAGGCGCGCAATATAATTTTGACGCGGATCGCCGGGGACTTGCATCCACAGCGTATCTCCACCATCCACGCTGACGACACCAGCACGGACGGCGGAGTTCGTGGTGCCGGGAATCGGATACGGAATATTCAGAACGGTGGGATAAACGCCAAGCCCGGGATAAGGAAAGCTGGTGACAATTTCCTTGGGCGCGCCGAGATTGTAGAGCAGTTTGAAAATCTCCACGCCGCTCGTGTCGAATTGCCAGTAGGCGATGCGGCGGCCATCGGGGCTCCAACGGAAGGCGTCGCGAACATCCAGTTCTTCCTCGTACACCCAGTCGGAAGTGCCGTTGATGATGGTCTGCGTGCCGTCGTGGGTGAGTTGCGTGATGCGTTCCGTGGAAATTTCCTCAACGTAAATATTATTGGCGCGGACGTAAGCGGCTTTCGAGCCGTCCGGGGAGAACTTCGCGAACATCAGTGAAGATACGGGAGCGTCACCGCCAAGTTTGCGCAGCGCCCCAGACTGCAAGTCCAACACCCAGTAATCTCCGCGAGTGCGCTGCCGCCAGACCGGCGCGGAATTGGTGTAGAGAAGCAGGTTAGACTTGTCCTTGGACCAGGCATAGTTTTCGAATGCGAGCGGAACTTTGGCGCCAGAAGGAATGAGTTTCGCGGCCGAGACGAGGACTTCTCGTTTTCCCGTAGCCGTCTGATAGCGGACGATATCGTGCGCGTCTTTGACAGCCGCGGATGGTTCGACGGTGGTGTAGAACCCGCCGTCCTCCAGCCAGCGCGCCGGACCGAAGTATTTGACCTCAAAATCCGGCGACGCATACATGCGATGGAGCAGCTGATCTGATTCCTGTGATATCTGCGCCTGAAGCGGAGCGGTGGCGAGGCACGCCGCCAAAAGGAGAGCGAGTGTTGGCAAAAATCGTTGAAATAAAATGCGCGCAGGAAACGCCGACGGCTTTGAAACTTCGCGATTCATGCAGTCTCCTACGCAGCCGGGAGCGAACCAGCAGTGTTTTCTGAAATCATTTATCGCAAAACTAATTTTCCATCAATGGAAGTTGCTTTCGCGAATCTCTCTGCCATTCGTCGGCTGAACCGGGCGAGCATTGTCCGGATAATATTTTGCAAACGCCGCGATCTGCGCGGGAGAAGCTTCAATCGGAGTTTTCATCACGAACCACCTGATGCCTTCCTTGCATGCAGGAATCGTGAGCGAGCCGTCGAACACGTAATAATTCTGGTCGGCGGGCAAGAGATCGGCGGCGTTGATGACCTCCTTCTTCAGCTCCACTTCTTTTCCTGAATCGTGAGGTATGTGGCTCCACAGGTCGCGGAGCATGGCGTTCTCGGCGCCGCTCTTGATGAATACGGCAACCACGGCGGCGCGGCCTGCCGCGGAGTCCATGTGGACGAAGTGGAGCTCCATGTCGTACTTCTTGCCGTTGATTTCGTTCTCGCTGACATGGTGAAAATGGAATTGCACCAGAGGCAGCGCTGTACCGTTGACAGTGATGCTGCTGCCGGGCTCGTAGTTGATCTGGATGGTGTGGCCATTGTTAATGATTTTCAGCGGCGAAAGTTTGTAATCAAAATGGATGGGAGCCAGCTCCGCAGGCTGCGCGCCGACAATGTCAATGGGGGACTGGCGCTGGCCGGTTTTGCAAGCGGCAAAATCGGGCGAAAGGTCACCCCAATGGTCCGGGCCGTCCGCTCCGCTATAGCCCCAGTGGGGAGCGCCAGCAGGGTGTTCTTGAGCAATCGTGGGATGCGCGAAAACAAGCGCGGCGCAGAGCATGAAACAGGCTGCTGCTTTGTGGGTCAAACGAGCCGTCATGGGAAACCTCCGTGGAGAAGAAGGAAAAGTAGCATCTCACTTTGCGGACGAATCTTCAAATATTCGGTGCGGAAAATACGAAACGTGCGCGTATATTCGCAGGGGCCGAGCGGCAGCAAAAGCTTGATCGGACACAGCGTATTCGGGCACGGCTGGAACCTTTCTCACAAATACCCAGCCCTGATCGAAAAGCGCGCCTTTAGGGGCTAAAGCCCTTCAACTTCCGGGGCTTGACGGCGGGGCTGAAGCCCCGCCCTTCCGAGTCAGCCATTTGTCAGGTGGGTTGTAGCCGAAAAAAGCTCCGCGGAGAAATCGAGGAATATGAAAACGGCACTGGGCGTTGCACTCCTGATTAGTGTTTTGTGCGTCGCAGCCGGAGGAACGCTCGCACCGGCGCAGGGTGTGGCACAGACCGCAAAAGAACAGCCTGCCGAAGGCGCGCAGCAATTCGCCGCTCTGGGCGAATTCAAATTGCGAAGCGGCGCGGTGATTCACGATTTTTGCTTGGGTTATCGCACGTTCGGACAGCTGGATGCGGCGAAATCGAATGCGATCGTGTGGCCGAGCTGGCTGGGAGGCAAGACGCAAGACCTGGTGCAATTCATCGGGCCGAATAAGGTGGTGGACAGCACGAAATATTTCGTGGTGCTAGTGGACGCGATCGGGGACGGCGTTTCGACTTCAGCATCGAACAGCAAAACCCAGGCGCGGTTATCATTTCCGGAGTTCACGATTCGCGACATGGTGGAGTCCGAGCATCGCCTCGCGACCGAGGTGCTGCACCTGACGCACTTGCACGCGGTGATGGGAATTTCGATGGGCGGGATGCAGACGTTCGAGTGGGTGGTGGCCTATCCGGATTTCATGGACGTGGGAGTTCCGATGGCAGGCTCGCCCCAGTCCACTTCTTATGACAAGCTGCTGTGGACAGCGCAGATGGATGCTTTGGAACTGGATCCTGAATGGAAAGGCGGACAGGGCACGCAACCGATGGCGGGGGGCTTTGCGATCTTCAACGAGATCGGCACAATGAATGTGACATCGCCGGCCTATCGCGTGGCGCACACGCCGCCGCAGGATTTCCAAAAGTTGATCGAACAGACGCGGAAGGAATACACAGGCGATGCCGCCGCGGCGTGCGATGCCATCCGGCAACGCCAAGCGATCAATGCGCTAGACATTCCTGGAGAGTTTGGCGAGACGATGGAGCAGGCGGCGGAGAGCGTGCATGCCAAGCTGCTGGTGGTGATTTCTCCAGAAGATCACATGGTGAACCCAACGCCAGCGCTAGCGTTTGCGGGAATGATGGGCGCGGCGGTGCTGACGCTGGAATCGCCCTGCGGCCATCTGAGTCTTGGCTGTATTTCCGCCGGGCCAATCGTAGGGAAATTCCTGGCCGATCCCGCGTCTGTGCAGAGCATGACCCTACATCCCGCGGCCAGCCACTAGAGGAGTCCATGAATCCGCTAGAGAAAACGAGCGGCGGCGCGGCGATATTACGTCTGGAATGAAACCTGACACACTGGTGATTGTGAATCCCGCATCCGGCGGAGGGCGTGCGTTGCGCGCCGAGCCGGAGGTGGCGAGCTTGCTGTCTGAACGCGGATGCCGCGCGAAATTCGTGCATTCGAAGAGCTCGGAAGACATCCGCGAACAGGCGGCGCGCGCGGCGGCCGAGGGATTTCGAAAAGTGGTGGCGCTGGGCGGCGATGGCGCGTTTCATCATTTGGTGGAAGGCGTTCGCGGCACCGATGTGGTGGCGGGATTTTTTCCAGCGGGAAATGGAAACGATATTGCGCGCGCACTGGGGATTCCCCGCGATCCGGTAACGGCGGCGAACGCATTCTTGCGCGGGCAGCCGCGCGCGGTGGACCTGGTGCGCGTGCGATTCAGTGATGGCCGCGTGGCGCATTATATGGGCGCCGGAGGGATGGGCCTGGACGCGGAGGCCGCGCATCTGGCTAACACGCGATTCCGGACGTGGCCGGGAGTAACGCGTTATCTTGCGGGGACGCTCACGATATTTTTTCGCGAGCCGCTGTTGAATGTGTCGGTGGAGATGGATGGCGCAAGCTGGTCTGGGCGCGCGTTATTTGTGGCGGTGGCGAATGCGACGAGCTACGGTTCGGGCGTGCGCATCGCTCCGCAGGCAGAGATAGATGACGGTTTGCTGGATGTGGTGATCGTGGGCGATGTGGGGCTGCTGCGTTTGCTGGAAGCGATACCGATCGTGCTGACTACCGGCGATCTGCGCGGCTTTCCGGAAGTGACACGTTATCGCTGCCGGCGTGTTTCATTGCGCGCGGACCGGGCCGCGCGGGTGCATGGGGATGGAGAAGCGCTGGGCGAGGCGCCGGCGGAGTTTGAGATTTTGCCTGGGGCGATTCGCGTGATGGTGGGGAGAAAAGGCACCACAGATGAACGCAGATGAACACAGATAAAGGCGTACACAGATAAAAATAAGCGCAGATAACAGCAAAAACGAATACCAACGAATGCCAGCGGATCAAGCTAACTTTGTTTGAAGTTCGAGCGCTGAGATCGTTGCGGGTGTTATTCGCTTTTCTTCTTGGAAAGTTTTAGGGTGACTTCGATATCGCGGCGGCTGTCAAAGCTGGAAACGGTGCGGGTGGAAGAAGTCAAGTCGTCGTGCTCGGCATGGATTTCATAATCCACGTTCGGGTCCAGGCCGCTGAAACGATAATTGCCGGACTCGTCTGCGATATAGGTTTTCACCGCTTGGGATTTCACATTCTTCAAGTAAATGACGCTGGACGGGACCGGATTTTCGCTCTTGTCAATCACGCTGCCGTGCAGAACTTTTAGTTGTGCTTCCGCTTTTTTCTGGGCTTTGGATTCATCTTGCGCGCGGGCGGGAATTGCAACCAAAAGGGCCAAGAACAGCACTGCGGCTACCTGAAACAAACTGTGGCTTTTCACGGGGTCCTGTTCTTTTCAGCACTTGCGGCTGAAAACGAGAAACTTGCGGCCGAATTTGGCGGCGGCTCGAGCGCGAGATGGCCGGTATTCCGGCTTACAACCTGTAAGATGATGCGAAAAGCGGAAAAGATGCGAGCGTGAAGCGCGAGACGGGAATTATCCGACCTCTTCCTCTTCCTCGTCGTCGTCCTCTTCATCTTCCTTGACGCTGGACTTTTCCTCTTCTTCGTCGTCGTCATCGTCCTCGTCTTCGGAAATGACGATGAGATGCACGGGATGCGTTTGCGTCACTTCCAGCTCGACGTCGCACTCCGGGCAACTGAGGATTTCGCCTTCCTCGACTTCGTCTTCGTCCAAATCAATTTCGGTGTCACATTCCGGACATCGGGTCACGAGAATTCTCTCCTTCCTGGGTGTACATCCACTGGCGGGCTATTATATACCGCAGGTGTCAAGCGTTGGCGAGAGGGGATGCGTAAAGGTGACGGTGCGGCGCGAATATCCGGAGAAGCCGCTGGTGGGAGTAGGCGGCGTGGTGATCGCAGACGGACGGGCGCTGCTGATTCGGCGCGGCAGTCCGCCTCTGGAAGGAGAATGGTCCATCCCCGGAGGCATGCTGGAACTGGGCGAGACGTTTGAGGAAGGAGTGCGGCGCGAATTGGCGGAGGAAACTGGATTGGAAGTGCGGGTGGTGGAATTTATCGAGGTGTTCGAGCGTATTTTTCCGGATCAGGATGGGCGAACGAAATATCACTTCGTGATTTTGGATTATTTGTGCGCGGTGGAAAGCGGCGAAGCGCGGGCGGCGAGTGATGTGCGTGATGTGGCTTGGGCGCGCGAGGAGGAACTTGCGCAATATTCGCTGACTACGACGGCGACGAGGGTGATCAAGCGAGCATTCGAGTTGTGGCGTTCGCTCGGATCAAAAGCGCCACAGAGTCACAGAGGCACAGAGAAGTGAATGTAGATGTCTGTGTTGTGAACTTGCCTGACTCAACGTGTTGCGCGACTCCGTCTTTCTTTTGTTTCTTATTTTCTCCGCGCCTCTGTGTCTCTGTGGCAAATCTTCTTGCGTTCAGCTGGCGGCGGCTTCGGGCAGGCGGCCGAAGCGGCGTTCGCGGCCGCGAAAATCTTCTACGGCGGCGGCCAGGTCGGCGGCATCGAATTCCGGCCACATGCGCGGCGTAAAAAATAGTTCCGCGTAGGCGCATTCCCAAAGCATGAAATCGCTGAGGCGACGGTCGCCACCGGTGCGAATCAGCAGGTCCACGTCCAACGCGGGGCCGCTGGAGTGGGTGACTTCACCGAGACGCTTGGCAAATTCACGCTGAGAAACTTCCAGGCTGGAGAGCATCCAGCACGCGGCGCGAAGGATGGCGTCGCGCGCGGAGTAATCCACGGCAATGCGCAATTCCAGCGAGCGTCCGGCGGCGGTTAGCTTTTCGGCGGATTCGATAGCTTGCGCGAGAGTAGGTGGAATGCGGTCGCGACGGCCGATGACGCGCAAGCGAACCCCTGCGGCGGCGCAGGCGGCGGCTTCGGTGCGAAAATACTGTTCGAGCAGCCCGAGCAGGGCCACGACCTCGCTCATGGGGCGTTCCCAGTTGTCGGAGGAAAACGCGTACAGCGTCATGGTGCCAATGCCCAGGGCGGGAGCGGCGCGAACGACGCGGCGGACAGATTCGACGCCGGCGCGATGTCCTTCGGAGCGGGCGAGGCCGCGGGAGGAGGCCCAGCGGCCGTTGCCGTCGAGAAGGATGGCGACATGGAGTTGAGATTGCGGAACCAACCTCAAAGTACTTTTATTCATAGAGTATCCCGGCAAAAATTTTTGGAGTCTAACCCTCGCGCGTGACGCGGATCAGAGCTTCCATGTGGTTCAGATACTTTTCGAGTGCGCGGCGGCCCGCGGCGGTCAGGCGATATTCCGTTTTCGGCATGCGCCCATCAAAGGACTTCGTACAGCCCAGATAGCCGGCGTCTTCCAGCTTGCGCGCATGCACGCTCAAGTTGCCGTCGGTGGCGCGCAACAGCTGTTTCAATTCGTTGAACGTGAGCGATTCGTTCACGGCGAGCGCGCTGACGATGGCCAGGCGCGTGCGCTCGTGGATTAGGCGATCCAGATTCGTCGCTGTATTTTCCGCGGGCCGTGCCGCCGAGGCAATTCGCTTACTGCGTTCGTCGCCCTCAGCACGCTCACGACGATACGCTCCAGATTTAGCCACCATATTTCCTCGCGATGACGGCTCCAAAAATAATGTGTAAGCCGCCGAAGCCTGCCGCCAGTAGCGCGTTCTGCCAGTTCCAAGGACTGAACAGGGCGACCGCTCCTAAAACCATGAAACACAAGCCCATCAATGGGACGATGCGGATGGAAAACGCGCCGCCGGTGACCACGCCGGTTCCGTACAGCAGCAGCCACTGGCCGGGAATCGGACCGATTTCACTGGAGCGCAGATGCAAGACCGTGAGCAGCGCGCCCACAAAAAGTGGCGGCGCAAAACTGTAAACGAAGCGGCGCCCCGGCCCGCTGAACAGAGACGACCCCGCTTGGCGGGCTTTCGAATAAGTGGTCCAGCCCGCGATAACGATCGCGATGAAAGCCTCGGCGATCCAGGTGACTAGCCAGGGAAGAGGCGAAGCCTGGCGCGAAGCGATGGCCGTAGCGCCGAGAGCGGTGATGCCCATGGCCACGCCGCCCCAACCGGGAACAGCGGTAAAGGAACCGGCGCGCTCCATGGTTTCGCGGATGAAACGAAGGTTGTCGCGGGCATGGTCGGCGATGGCGACGGGAACTTGGGAGCGAGAAGGTTCGGGAAGCGCCATGCGACAACGGTAGCAGATTGGCCATAGCTGTCAAGTACTTTGTGTTGCAAAGTACCGAGCCCGTCTTGCCGCGCGCCCCGAGCGCGTCTATGCTGGTGCCGTCCGAATTTCATCGGAGGTATCAGACATGAAACGAATTCTGCTCTCTTTTGCATTGGCGGCGATTTCACCTCTGGCAGCCATCGCACAACAAGCCGCCGCGCCGCAAATTCCCGCGCCGCCGACCTCGCTGGTGGCCAACCCCGTCTCAACCGCCGTCCGCAGCAGCCTGGAACGGCAGTCGAAAAACCTGATTGCGGCCACGGAAGAGATGCCTGCGGACAAGTACAGCTACCAGCCCACGCCCGCGCAGAACAGTTTCGGCCATCTGGTGATGCATATGGCGAATTCGAATTTCCGCCTGTGTTCAATGATATCCGGGGTGGAAATTCCCAAGATGGACGAGCTGAAAGAGACGGATACGAAAGATCAATTGACCGGAGCGCTGAAGTCTTCGTTTGATTTCTGCACGCAGTCGCTGGCTAAAGTGGATGATTCGAAGCTCGGCGAAGTAGTGTTCACGCGCGGCGCGTTTACATTGACGCGCGCGAGCGCGATGATCGCGCTGACGAACGATTTCGCAGATCATTACAGCGCGGCTGCGATGTATCTGCGGCTGAATGGATTGCTGCCTCCGACGGCGCAGCAAGCGCACAAGGAATAACGGAATCTCGAGCTACGATTTGTTTACGTCGCGCGCCCGGTTCATTCTTCGCGCAAAGCTTGCATCGGATCTACGAGCGTGGCGCGGTGTGCAGGGATGAAGCAAGCCAGGAGCGCGGCGAACAGCAGAGCCGCGGCGACGGCGCTAAACGCGGCGAAATCAATCGTGCCGACATTGTAGAAAATACTGTGCATGGCTTTCCCGACGCCATAGGCTCCAGCGAGACCGAGGACGAGCCCGACGCCGGCCAGGAGCATCCCTTCCTTCAGGATCAGAGCTAACACATTGCTGCGTCCAGCGCCCAGCGCCATGCGCAGGCCGATCTCGTGGGTGCGCTGCGCGACCGCAAAAGACATCACGCCATAAATTCCTAAGGCCGCCAGGAGCAAGGCGACGGCCGCGAAGCCGCCAAAAAGCGCGGCGGTAAAACGGTCTCCCGCAAGCGATTCGTCCTTGATTTGGTCCATGGTTTTGACTTCCGAGAGGGGCAGATTCGGGTCCATGGATTGGACGATTTCGGTGATGCTGCGAGTCAAGGTGGCCGGTTCAACGGTTGCGCGCACGCCAATCGCTGCTTGCGGCCAGGGACTTTGGGCAAACGGCACATCCATTTCCGGGAAACCCACGTCGCGAGGGCCGCCATTGCGAACGTCGTGGTACACGCCGACGATTTGCCAGGGAATGGGCGGGCCGAGTTTGGTGACGCCGGGAATTAGTTGCTCGACGAGGACGGTTTGCGACAGCGGATCAACACCATTGAGAAATTTTTTGACGAACGCTTCGTTGACGACGGCTACCGGAACACTTCCGGCTACATCCTGGTCGGTGAAGGAACGTCCTTGCTCCATGCTCATGCCGAACGCTTTGAAGTATTGCGGAGTGACCATACTGAAGCCGGCGCCGGGACGCGCGGAGGGATCTTCGATGTTCGGCCTGCCGGCAATCTGGAAGGGCATGCCGAAATTCACGCCCTGCAGCGGGATACCTTCGGACGCAGAGGCTGCGGTGACTCCGGGCAGCGCCTGGATTCTTTCCAGAAGCTGGCGATAGAAAGTGGTGATTTGTTGCGGATCGGTGAGGTGGCCTTGCGGCACCGGAAGATTGAAAGTGAGGATGTGATCGGTGCGGAAGCCGAGATCAACGTGCGCGACATTCCACAGACTGTGAATCGCGAGTCCACCGCCGGCGAGCAAGCTGAGCGCCAGCGTAAATTCAGCAATCACCAGCGAGCGCCGCAGGCCATGGCGTCCGGCGCTTTGTGCGGACCGGCCGCCTTCTTTCATGACTTCATTCAAATTCATGCGCGCCGCCTGCCACGCCGGAACGCTGCCGAATAGAACTCCCGCAAACAGAGTGGCGACGACGGTGAAGAGCAGTACCGGAATGTTCAGGCAGACATCGGCTTCGGAGGGAAGCGTGAAGGGCGGCATGATCGAGATGATTACGTTGAGCAGTCCCCAGGCCAGAGCGATGCCGAGCGCGCCTCCCATGGATGCGAGCACAATACTTTCGGCAAGAAACTGGCTGAAAAGGCGCTGACGCGAAGCTCCCAGAGAAGCGCGGACGGCGACTTCTTTCTGGCGAGTGGTGGCGCGGGCCATCAGCAAATTGGCGACATTAGCGCAGGCAATCAGCAGAACGAAAGCGACGGCGCCGAGCAAGAGCCAGAGAGCGGTGCGCACGTCGCGATCCAGGAAGTCATTCTTCAGCGGCTCGACGGAAGCACCCCAACCTTTGTTCGACTTCGGATAAACATCCGCGATGTGACGAGTGACCGCGTTCATGTCCGCACTGGCCTGCGCTAAGGTGACGCCGGGCTTCATGCGCGCGAAGATGACGAGAAAATGAAAATCGTGATTAATCTGATCGGGTTTGAAAACCAGCGGAACGAAAAGTTTCGTGGGAGTGCGGTCGGCTTGTCCTGCGGGACGAACTCCGATGACGGTGTAGCTTTCACCGTTCATATGGATTTCACGGCCGATGACGCGGGGATCGCTGCCGAAGTGTTCCCGCCACATTTGATTGGTGAGCACGACGACGTGATCTTTTCCGGCCACGGCTTCGTCGGGACCAAAGTAACGGCCAAGGAACGGAGGTTCGCCAAGCATTTGATCCAGAAAACCAGGAGTGGTGAAACTGCCGCGGACGCGTTCGGGTTTGTCGCCGACGGAGAGGTTGAAATCGGAGTCGGTGGCAGTGCCCATAAATTGGAAGACCGAGTTCTGGCGTTGCCAGTCAAGGAAATCGCCGGCGGAAGAAACGTTCTTATCTCCAGCGACCGTGGAGCGGACGACGACGAGTTGGTCGGCGTGGTTATAGGGGAGCGGAGCGAGCAGCGTGGCGTAAACGACGCTGAAGATCGCGGTATTGGCGCCAATGCCTAGAGCCAGAGCGAGAATGGCGACGGCTGCGAAGCCGGGATTCTTCAGGAGCAGGCGAAATCCAAAGCGGGTGTCACGCAGAAGGTTCATCATGCTCGGGCTCTCCCTGTAAGTAAGCGCGATGATACATAGCCATTGATACGATCTCAGCGACCGGTTTGTTCACACGAACCCGTGGGGAATTGGCACGCAAAGCGCCAAACTGATCGCTGTACAAATTATTGACAATAGAGGATTTAGTGCGTTCAAAAACGAACGAGCACGGCCGGGCTGTGCGAATGCGAGAGATGGATTGTTCGATTGCGGACAAGACGTGAGCCGGTGCGGCAGGAGGGCGGTCTTCTGCAATTTCGGGCTTTTTAATCGTATAGTAAGGGCCGCGCGCCGCTCGAATTTGGCGCGTCGTGTGGGAAATTTGAGTAACACGCAAGCAATCGATGACGAACACTGCGACGTCTGCCTCTCCACAGCCTGATCATTCACAAACTCAACAGACGCCGGCCGCATTCCGTACTCTCACCGCGATTGGTGTGCTGCTATTTCTGGCGGGGGCGATCCTGCCGCTGATGTTTGCGCCGCAATTGTGGTTCGCGGTAACGCGGTGGGCCGGGCTGGCCGTGATTGCGGCAGGCGGTTGGCGCAAATCATCGCTGACTTACTGGATTTTCTTCGCGATGTTGCTGGGCGCAGAGATTGGGCTGGACCGGCCGCAATTCGCCGAGCACTTGCGCGTGTTCAGCGATATTTTTCTGCGCTTGATCAAAGTGATCGTGGCGCCGTTAATTTTCGGCACGCTGGTTACGGGAATTGCAGGCCATGGCAATCTACGCAGCGTCGGACGGATTGGTGTAAAGAGCCTGATCTATTTTGAGATTGTGACGACGCTGGCGCTTTTCATCGGCCTGGGCGCAATCAACATCAGCCAGGCAGGAGAAGGATTGACCGTGGCGGCAGCGCCAGCGACGGAGCCCGCGCCCACCGCGGCTCCATTGCATTGGGACGAATTCCTACTGCACATTTTTCCAGAAAATCTTGCAAAGTCGGTGGCAGAAAATCAAATTCTGCAGGTTGCGGTATTTTCCGTGCTTTTCGGGATTGCGCTGGGCCGGATATCGGAAGCCAAACGCACCCCAATGCTGAATTTCTGCGAGTCTCTCACCGCGACGATGTTTGCGTTCACAAATCTGGTGATGTATATCGCGCTGGTGGGCGTGGGCGCCGCGATGGCTTATACCGTTGGGCACATGGGAATTGCTGTGCTGCTGCCGCTGGGAAAGCTGCTGCTCACAGGTTATGGCGCGCTGGTGTTCTTTCTGCTGGCCGTGTTGCTGCCCATCGCGCTATTCGCGCGGCTGCCGATCGGGCGCTTCGTTCGCGCGGTGGCCGAGCCGGCTACGATCGCTTTTGCGACGAGCACTTCCGAGGCAGCGCTACCGCGCGCGATGGAATCCATGGAAGCGTTCGGCGTGCCGCGGCGAATTGTAGCGTTCGTAATCCCTGCCGGGTACAGCTTCAACATGGATGGATCGTCACTGTATCTCGCGGTGGCGTCTATTTTTGTGACGCAGGTGGCCGGCATTCATTTGACGTGGCTGCAGCAGCTTTTCATGGTGTTTGCGCTGATGCTCACGAGCAAGGGCGTCGCCGGAGTGCCGCGCGCGGTGTTGGTGGTGCTGCTGGCCACCGCCGCGACGTTTCATCTCCCCACCGAGCCGATTTTCATCATTCTGGGAATTGATGCGCTGATGGACATGGCGCGCACGGCGGTGAACGTGATCGGGAACTGCTTGGCGTGCGCGGTGATCGCGCGGTGGGAAGGCGAGCTCGATACTTCCTCAGCGTCAGCTGCCTTGCCAATCCAGTAAGAGTTTATTTCGATGGCGGCGGTATGCCCGCGCGCCAGGATTGCGCTTCTTTTTTGGTGGTCACGGAACAATCACTGCCGCGCCGTTCACGGTTTCGTGCTTGATCGCCTGAAGGGCTTCGTTGGCTTGCGCGAGTGGGAACACCGTGACCTGCGGGCGAATGCCGATGTCGTGCGCGATTTTCAGAAAATCGCGGGCATCGGCGCGGGTCATATTAGCCACGCTGCGAATCACGCGCTCGCCCCAAAGAAGTTTGTCGTAATCAAATTGCGGCATGTGATCCAGATGAATCGCGTTGATCGCGACCACGCCGCCTTTGCGCAGACTTGCCAGCGCGCTCACCACCACATCTCCGCTGGGAGCGAAAGTGACGGCGCGATCGAGCTCGACCGGCGGCTTCTCATTTTCTTTTCCTACCCACGTCGCGCCCAGTGAGACGGCCAACTTGCGATGGGAATCTCCTCGGGTGGAAACATAGACTTCGCATTTCCAGGACTGGAGAACGGCGATGGTGAGGCTAGCGGAGGACCCGAAGCCGAAGAGACCGACGCGTTCGCCGGGTTCGACGCCGGCGACGCGCAAACTGCGAAATCCGATGATGCCGGCGCAGAGCAGCGGAGCGACGTGGATGTCGTCCAAGGCACCGGGCAGAGGGAACGTGAAGTCCGCACGCGCTAACGCGTACTCGGCGTAACCGCCGTCCACCGTGTAGCCGGTAAAGGTTGGCCGATCGCACAGGTTTTCCATCGCGTGACGGCAGTACCAACAATCGCCATCTGTGCCACCCATCCAGGAAACGCCCACGCGGGATCCGATGGGCGATTCCGGGCTTGCCCCACCAACAACCTCGCCGACAATTTGATGACCGGGAATCAGTTGCGGCCTAAGCGGAGGAAGATCGCGTTCGACGATGTGCAGATCCGTGCGGCATACGCCACAGGCGAGGACACGGAGCAACAGATGTCCGGGAACAAGCGGCGGCCGGGGAACTTCTTTAATTTCCAGCGGCGTTGCTGAAACTGCTTGCGCCGATTTTAGGATGGCGGCTTTCACGAGGCACTCTCTTCCGCAGCCATTCCAAATTATGGCACTGCAGCCATCGAGCGCCAACAAGCCTTTGCAGTTCCCCGCTCATCATCCGGAGTGAGGGATTCTTCGAAATGATTGCGGATGAACTCACGCGCTTGCGAATGGGTCACTCCGGTTTTGGCGTTGACGGCTTCCACGATGTCGCTCCTCAGGCTGTCGCCGACTGTCCGCGGAACTCTGCCGCGAATTCCTGGAGGAATTGATCCATGGTGATCGGCGGCCGGCCGAGCAATTCTTCCAGCACATTGTCCGTGGCGCCGCCCTGTCCGCGCGTGTAATATTCCTGCAGATCGAGCAGCGCTGTCACCTGCCAGTCCGGCATTCGTTGCTCGAGCATGGCCTTACGCTGCGCTTCCGCGGGGATTTCCACGTATCGCGCTGTAACTCCTGCATGCCTCGAGATTTTTTCCGCGATTTCGGCGCAGGTCAGCGCTTCCGGGCCGTTCAATTCATAGATTTTGCCGTCGTGCGCATCGCCTTGCAGCGCTTTCGCGGCCACGACCGCGATGTCCCGCACATCCACATAGCTGGTGCGCGCGTTGCCCATCGCGTTGTAAAACGCACCCTGGGCGCGAATGCTTGGCGCATAATACGCCAGCAGGTTCTGCATGAAACTGTTGGGGCGAAGAATGCAGTACGCCAACTTCGTTGCTTTCAGTTTGTCCTCGACCTTGCGGTGCCAGCTGGGAAACGATTTGCCATAGTCTCCGGCACCCATCGCCGAATTCAGCACGATCCGCCGCACGCCTGCCGCCTCGCTGGCTGCAATCGCGTTTTCTTCCAGCCGCACCAACTCCGGAATCGGCGAGCACACCAGGTAAACGCTGTCCACACCTTCCAGCGCCCGCGCGAGACTGGCATTATCTGAGAAATCCGCAATGACCGCTTCCGTCCCCGCCGGAGCCTTGGCCGCGTCCTCTTTGGACCGGTACATCGCGCGATGTTGCTGTCCGTTTTCAGCCACTTCCGCCAGCACGGTCTTGCCGACGGTTCCACTCGCACCCGTGATTAAAATCATTTTTCCTTCTCCTTGACCCGGCCTGTCACGAACGGAGGGGATGCTCGATCCTCACCGTTCGGCCGGATATTGTTCATTTCGACGCATGGTATAACCATCTGTTAGCCGGCGGAAGGACGCACCTTTTTGTAAGCTTGGAGCGCGCTTGAAAAATCATTATGGATGTCCCGTACAGGGAACGATCAATGTCGTCAGTGGGAAATGGAAGGTTTTGGCGATCTGGCATCTAGGCTTCGGGCCGAAACGCTTCGCCGAGCTTCGCAGACTTCTTCCAGGAATCAGCGAGAAAGTACTGACTTCGCAACTCCGCCAACTTGAAACGGACGGCATCGTGCATCGCAAGGTCACACGCGCCGCCTCGCCGCCTCAGGTGACCTACTCGCTCACTCGTGCAGGCGAAGAACTTCTCGATCCGATGAGCATCCTGTGCGGCTGGGGCACACGCCATCTCGGCATTCCGCCGAACCTGCCGCGCTATCCAGGTGCCCACGATAAGCTACGCCGGCAACAGGCCGATTAGCCCGCTCGACAACCGCCTGGCATCGACCGTTTTGTGTGCGTCGGCTGGAAGCTTTCGGCCCGAAAGTGGCGAGATCCAGGGAGCAAGAAAAACAGCTTGACATATTCCTATATAGGAATGTATTGTTGGCCCATGGCTCGAGCGGCTACAACCTCCGATGCATTCAACGCAGTTGCCGAGCCTCGTCGGCGCGAGATCTTGAACTATCTGGCGCTGCAGGAGCGGTCGGTGGGCGAGATTGTGGCGACGCTGGAGCTGGAGCAGCCTTCGGTCTCGAAACATCTGCGGGTGCTGCTGGACGTTGGACTGGTGAACGTACGCCGGGAGGGACGCAGGATGATGTACCGAGTGAACGCGGAGGCGATCCGTCCGTTGCACGAGTGGACCAGCACGTTCGAGCGGTTCTGGCAGCATCAACTGAACCGCGTGAAGGAGCAGGCAGAGCGGAAGAGCAGTTCGTGGCAGGGCGCGATTCCAGCCGCGCGGCAGGACAAATTCTGATTAAAGGAGAGACGATGAATTCGACGGCGCGAAAGATGGATCGGACGATTGAGGATTTGACGTTGAACATCACGCAGGAAATTCATGTGCGGGCATCGCTGGAGGTGACGTTCGCAGCGCTGCTGGAACAGCTCGGGCCGTTGAATGAAACGCCCGATGGCAAGCCCATGTCGCTGAAGATCGAACCATGGCCGGGCGGGCGTTGGTATCGCGACCTCGGCGGTGAGAACGGTCATTTGTGGGGCCACGTGCAATCTATCAAGCGGCCAACGCTGCTGGAGTTCTACGGGCCGCTGTTCATGTCGTATCCGGTCAGCTCGAACGTGCAGTACCGGCTGAGCGAGGTGGATGGAGGAACGCTGATCAAATTCCATCACATGGCATTCGGGCTGATCGCGGATGACCATCGCGCGGGAGTGAACACGGGCTGGACGCACATGAACGAGGGCGTTCGCAAGCTTGCCGAAGCGAAGCGATCGCGATAAGCGCGACGGTTGGGGAGGAGAAATGTATGTGTCCAGCATGCATTGCGAGTGCGGCGTTGATTGCCTCCGGGATGATGTCCACGGGCGGGCTGGCGGCTTTCGTCGTCAAGAAGTTCCAACCGAAGAATATCGCGAACGAGATGGGCTCGTTCGATTCTCAAATTCGTGAAGATCTGAACACCAAATCTGACACGCACGGAAAGGAGCAGTCATGAGACTCGTAGATTCCTTCTTGACGGAGCTTGACCAGGAAG